>FWWM01016871.1_pt1 | contig 10766 bp, 5 predicted proteins | sample 2228351 | NCBI WGS metagenome assembly FWWM01 (sample SAMEA103939774, study PRJEB20133) | metagenome
CTGCGTTTTACCTTTATGCTCCGCCAGAAAGACCAACATCCTTTAGCCAAATTTACGATAATTTAGAGGTTATACTATTTTTAGTTGAAACTTGAAATGTGGCTCCCCCCGTGGCATAATCCACGGAACCCAAAATCATTTTCATAAAAAGGAGCCACAATGAAAGTAAACACGAAACAGAGGAAAAAAGCAAGAAGAGGTTTTGAAGAGGCTTTCGGCAAAAAAGAACTGGCAAACAAGATGTTCCATATCATTCAGACAGGAAAACAGGGAATGGATGCATTTATTCATCAATTAGGTGTTATGCTTGCAGAGGCGATAATGGATATGGAACGGGAAGAAATATCAGGCCCAGAATATCACCCCATATCAGACATATATAAGTGGGCATACCAGCCAGGTTCAATTTACATAGGTGATCAGAAGGTTTCAGTAAACCGTCCCCGCCTCAGAGGACCCCAAGGAGAGATTCCCCTTGCAAGCTACACAACACTTAAGAAACCGGGATCATTTTCAGAAGAGCTTCTGGAAAAGGCATTACGGGGCATCTCATTACAGAAGTACCATGAAACGGTTATCGGTTCTGCCAATGCCATTGGTATATCCCCCAGTTCCGCCTCCAGGCATATCGTTGAGGTTACCGCCAGGAAGCTCAAAGAATTCAAGGAAAGGGATCTTTCTTTCATCAACCCCTTTGCCGTATTTATCGATACAATCCATCGTGCTGGTGAGGCCTATCTGGTTGCCCTGGGCATTGATACAGAAGGCATTAAACATATTCTTGGTTTCTGGCAGGGGGCAACAGAAAACCATGAGATCTGCGAATCCCTCTTGTCTGATCTTGAAAGAAGAGGCCTTTTGCTCTCCTGTAAGATACTATGGATAACCGATGGAGGCAAAGGCATCATAAAGGCTATAAAAGACCGCTATGGGAAAAAACTAATCCATCAAAGATGCACCATCCATAAAGACAGAAACATTCAGAGTCATCTGGCAAAGAAATACCGGAAGGAAGCCCACAGGCGATTCACGATAGCCTTAGAGCAGAATTCGTATGAGGATGCATGCAGGATGCTCAAAGACTTTGAGAAATGGCTAAGAAGTATAAACGAATCAGCCGCTGATTCCCTTCTGGAAGCCTTTGAAGATATTCTTACCCTCCATAAGCTCAAAGTGCCGGTTCTTTTAAGAAAGACGCTGACATCAACGAATCCCATCGAGAGTATGTTCTCAATGGTGCGAGACTGTGAAGGAAATATCAAACGGTATCGGGGCAGTTTAATGTCTCAGAGATGGCTTGCATCCATACTCCTCTATTGTGAAAAGAGGTTTCAGAGGGTCAAGGGCTACAGAGATATTGTAGGTGTTATTAGAGCTATAGAAGAGAGACATAAAGAACAGGATCAACTGCAGACAGCCGCTTGATGATAAGGAGAAATAATAAATATGGGGCCACAGAAAATTTCAACTAAAAACTTGACAAGGTCTAATTTCGTTTTATTGGAGGCTAAGGAGCTATTACATTTACAACTGCTTACATTTAAGGATGTCCCTCGTGCGATCTCACCTTTATTATCCATACCATACCTCAAAACACCACAAAAAAATTTTTATTTATCATCTTAACCATTAAAACTCTAGTGCCTCGGCCACTTTACTGCCCAATTCTTTGAGACCAAAGGGCTTCTGTATAAATCCTTTGCAGCCTCTGTTAAGTATAGCCTTTGCCTGGCTGTCTATGCTATATCCACTGGAAAGGATAACTCTTACGTCTTCTTTTATATCCTTTAAGGCATTGAATACCTCTCCTCCACCCATGTCGGGCATTATCATGTCAAGGATTACCAGGTCTATCTCATCCTTGTGGGCCCTAAAATGGGAAAGTGCCTCCTTTCCACTATTGGCAACCGTTACATTGTAACCTAGATGCTCCAGCATTTCTTTGCCGGTAACTAACACCAGGTCTTCATCGTCAATCAAAAGTATATTTCCCTTTCCTGTCTTAATGGCCTCCTCAACCTTTGTTTCAGGCTGTATTACTCCGTGCTTTTTTGCAGGGAGATAGATCCTAAACACACTCCCTTTCCCCACCTCGCTATCCACTTCTATGAAGCCATGATGGTTCTTTACGATGCCATAGACTGAAGCAAGTCCAAGCCCTGTGCCCTTTCCCGGGCCTTTTGTGGTAAAGAAAGGCTCAAAGATCCGACTCCTGGTGACCTCGTCCATACCAATGCCTGTGTCCTGAACTGCTATCTCCACATATGGACCAGCAGAAACAGCAAAGGCCTTCTTTTGTGCCTCCTCCTCCCCGATCATTACATTCCTGGTGCTTATTGTGATTGTACCGCCGTTGGGCATGGCATCTGCTGCATTGATATAAAGGTTCATCAAGACCTGTGAGATCTGCCCCTCGTCTGCCTCCACAATCCATAAACCTGGTTCATAGTTTTCCACAAAGGTGATCTCCTTTTTTGCCTTGGCAAAGATTCTTGTTTGGTTTTGCAAAACACGGTTCAGGTCCAGCTCCTTTACCACATATTTTCCTCCTCTTGCAAATCCCAGGAGCTGCCTGGTTAAATCTGCACCCTGTTGGGCATAGTTTTCCAAGTCCTTTAGTCTCTTCCTCAAAGGGCTATCCTTGGGAAGCTTCATCTCTATTAAGTTTAGGTTGCCCAGGAGGGCGGTGAGGAGGTTATTAAAATTGTGGGCAATTCCTCCCACAAGAAGGGCTATTGCCTCCATCTTCTGCATCTGTAAAAAGCGTTTTTCCATCTCCACCCTATCAGTTATATCTTTAAGGGTAATTACTACACCCACCACATTGCCTTTGGGGCCTTTTAATTGAGAGGCACTCCACAACATAACAAGGGCCCTGCCATCCTTGCTCTTTATTTCTACCTCCCGGGATTGAAGGGAGCTTCCGCCTATGAGATCTTCCCATAGATTTGGGGCCATGGGACCATGAGCTCGGTCAAAAATCTTTATGATGCCATCTTTTAGGTCCTGATGGGTATATCCCAGTTTATTTATAAAGGCCTCGTTCATGAACAGTATATTTCCAGTGACATCCAAGGCCACTATGGGGTCAGGACTTGCCTTTAGTATGGCCTCCAGGAGCTCTTTTTGCCTCTTAAGCTCACGCTCCATCAGTAACTTTTCTGTTACATCCCTTGCAATACCGCTTATGTAAGGTTCCCCTGTCTCTGGCCTTACTAATCTGCTGGAATACTCCAAATAAATCTTTTTACCGTCCTTCCTGAAATAAGCGCTGATCCCCCTGTAGAAGCCCTTTGTCTTGAGCTCTTGTAGATATTCAGAATAAAATAACGGCCTAAACTCAGGTTTCATAAATTCCTCTGCCTTCCTGCCTATGAACTCTTCAGGTTCATAGCCAAATAAATTGGCTATGGTCCTATTACAGGATGTGAAATTGCCATTTAGGTCCTGGGTATAAATGAGATCAGATACAGAATCGTAGAGTTCTCTATATTTTCTTTCACTTTCTTTTAGGCCTTCTTCCCTCTGTCTTATAGCATCTGCCATTTCCAATAGTGTATTTCCTATTTCATCTATCTCCCGGTAACCCTTATGAAGGGGAGTAACAGGGTACTTGCCTTGGGTTATGGAGTTTAAGAGCCTTTTCAGGTTGTCAAAGGGCCCCAATATCCTTTTGGTTAGTAACAGGAAGCCCGTGAGGGATAAAATGGCCACGATACCAATCCCACTCCAGAGGATAATACTTAAATCCCTCAAGGGCGAAAGTACTGTGGACTTGGGCTGGGCAAGTACCAGGAGCCAATTGGTACCAGGGATCTTGGCAACAGCAGTCATTACCTCCTCTTCCCCCAGCTTTGACCAGCGGCAGCCAAGACTGCCTTCAAGGCCTTGCCTTACGGCTTCCACATCCCTGAGGCTATACCTCTCCACCACCATCTGTTCATCAGGATGTACAATGGGGAATCCATGCTGGTCAGTTATAAAGGCATAACCCATGCCAGAAGGGAGCAGTTCTAAGACGAGGCCCCTGAAATGGCTCAAGTCAATGGTCCCAACAACCAGACCAAAGGCTGAGGGTATGGCAAGGTGCACCTCAGGGTGTCCAGTAGCAGGGGAGATCTCTATATCTGACCACACTTCATGACCTTTTCCCAGGGCTGTCTGTATGTAGGGTTCCCCAGAGAGGTCCAGCCCAATCAAATCTTGACTTTGATGGATTGCTTCCCTGACCCTGCCATTCTTGTCCAGCAGCAATATATTTTTTATTGATGGAAAAGAGGCTAGGAACTCCAGTTCCTTTGGATAGGTATAGAAAGCATTATCTGGACCTTTAACTTCCAGGCCTTTTGCTATGGCTGTTATTAATCTTTTGTGTTGGGATAATATCCTTGAAACCTCATTGGCCCCTGAGTTTGCCACCATAGAGTTCCTGGTGTGAATCTCCCTCTCAAAGGTATTTAGGGCCTGGTGGAAAAGGATGGATGAGGACAATATCAGGGGCGTAAGCACTGCCCCAATTACAAGGAAAGTCATGATCAGTTTCAATTTAGGCCCAGGTTTATGGCCCTTTTCTGAAGAGTTCAAACCTTCCCTCTTTTACTATTATAAGACACCTGTTCCTCTTGGCATCACCAAATCTGTCAATGGTAAACCCACCCAAGGGGCCTGATAGCCTTGTCTCCTTTGACAGTGATTCCTTGAGTTCACTGGGTTTGCTGGCCTCTTTCATGGCCTCTTTAAACAAAATCACTGCTTCATAGGCATGGACTGCAGCAAAATTGGGCTGGATCCCGAACCTGGCCTTAAAATCTTTGCTGAACCTCAAAAATGAGCTTTCCTTGATCCCTGGATAGAATATCTGTGAAAAGAGGGTTCCTTCCACTGCCTTGCCCCCTTTGTTCAGGAACTCTTCAGTCATACCCCAGCCTGATGAAAGAATGGTTATACGGGGATTGAGGGCCTTGAGGTGTTGGCAGAGGAGTGCAGAATCAATGGCAGAGGCAACCAAGAGCACACCCTCAGTCCCTGGCACCAGGCACCCCTCTGCCAGGTCCATGAAAGAGGGTTTATGAAAGGAACTAAAGGGCAGTATGTTTGGGACTATACCACCCAGGCCTTCAAAGATAGCCTTGAAATTTAGTGCAAAGCCCCTGGCATATCCCTCATTGGCCAGGTCAAATACAATGGAGAGGGAAGAAAGACCCAGTGTTTCCCTTGCACATTGTGCCAATGCCTTTGCCTCATCTATATTTGGGGCCATCACCCTAAAGAAATAGTCATCCTTCCCGGTGAACTCGTCACTGCTCACCGTTGGGCTTATGGTAACTACCTTTTTCTCATTTATGATGGGGATTAAGGCCCTTGCAATCTCAGAGGTCATTGGCCCAATAATGGCCACGGCACCCAGATCTATGAGCTCCTTGGCAACCTGTTTTGCGATTTCGGAATTATTGTGATCATCCCTGGTGGTGAGATCAAGTCTTCTACCTTTAATACCCCTGGTTTTATTTATCTCCTCCAGTGCCAGGGTTATACCATTTCTGGCACCAACCCCCAGGTCAGAGAACTTCCCTGAGAGAGGCCCTACAAATCCGATCTTTAAAGGGGGTTCAATTTGTTTGCATGAAAGCGGGCACAAAAGGAGAGGGCCCATAAGTATCAAAAAGCTGGCTATTAACGAAGGCTTTATAGGAACTTGAGATCTCATTCCATAGATTTCATACTATGAATACCACATTCTTGAGGCCACATCAAGGGGCATGCTCTGCCATAACAATCAAGCCAGTTTTGGCTTGGGGTGGTAAAGGCAAGCAAAATCTATATTCAATCATGGGGATATAATTAGCTAAAGGTGAATTTGTGTGGCAATACCCCTTAGTGCTGGGAAAGGCGCGGCCATCTGGACAGGGCCCCCATCACCCAGTTTCAAGGGGTGATAGGGGCTGTGGGCTTCTTGATTAACGAAATACTATCTCATTACCCCTTGCATCCACAATTACCTTCTCTCCTTCCTTTATAGTCCCATCCAGGATCTTAACTGCAAGGGGATCCTGTATAAGCCTTTGAATAGTCCTCTTAAGAGGCCTTGCTCCATACACAGGGTCAAATCCAGCCTGGGCAATGAGGTCCTTGGCCGTATCTGTTATTTCAAGGTAGATCTCCTTATCCCTTAATCTCTTTGCCAGGAGGCCTATTTGTATCTCCACTATCTTCTTTATCTCATCCCTTCCCAAGGGATTAAAGATGATTACATCATCAATCCTATTTAGAAACTCTGGCCTAAAGGTGCTCTTCAGGGCCTCTGTGACTCTCCTTTCCATCTCAGCCCTATCCCTTTGCGCCAGCTCCTGGATCCAATGGCTGCCAATATTGCTGGTCATGATCAGCACCGTGTTTTTGAAGTCCACTGTCCTCCCTTTTCCATCTGTCATCCTTCCGTCATCCAGTATCTGCAGGAGGACATTGAATACATCAGGATGGGCCTTTTCTATCTCGTCTAAGAGAATGACACTGTAGGGATGGGTCCTCACTGCCTCTGTTAAGTAGCCACCCTCCTCATACCCCACATAACCTGGCGGTGCACCAATAAGCCTTGCCACGCTATGCTTTTCCATGAATTCCGACATGTCCAGCCTTATCATAAACTTTTCATCATCGAAGAGGAATGCTGCCAGTGCCTTTGCCAATTCAGTCTTACCCACGCCTGTTGGGCCCATGAATATAAAGGAACCTATTGGCCTGTTTGGGTCCTGGAGGCCTGACCTGGCCCTGCGCACGGCATTGGAAACCGCCTCTATTGCCCTGTCCTGACCTACTACCCTTTCCTTCAGCCTTTCTTCCATTCTTAGGAGCTTTTCTCTTTCACCTTCCATAAGCTTGCTTACAGGGATGCCAGTCCACTTAGCCACCACCAGTGCAATATCCTCTGCATCCACCTCTTCTTTTAACATCTTTCTCTTGGACTGGATCTCCTGTAACTCTTTATTGGCAAGGCTTAACTCCTTTTCTAATTCAATCATCACCCCGTATCTCAGCTCTGCAGCCCTTGTATAATCACCCTGCCTCTCAGCCAGCTGTGCCTCTGTCCTGGCGGATTCTAAACGCTCCTTTATATCCCTGATCCTTGCTATTACACCTTTTTCCCGTTCCCAGTGAGAGACAAGTCCATCCATTTCCGTTCTCAAGGCTTCCAGCTCCTTTTCCAGTTTCTCCAGCCTGCCTTGGGAGGCTGGGTCCTTTTCCTTTTTCAATGCCTCACGCTCTATCTCCAACTGGGTTATCCTTCTTTTTACATCGTCAATCTCTGCTGGCATGCTATCTATTTCCATACGGAGTCTGCTGGCTGCCTCATCCACCAGGTCTATGGCCTTGTCAGGTAGGAACCTGTCAGTGATGTAGCGGTGCGATAGGGTGGCTGCTGCCACTATTGCAGAATCCTTTATCTTTACACCATGGTGGACCTCATACTTCTCCTTGAGGCCCCTGAGTATGGAGATGGTATCCTCCACAGAGGGCTCGTCCACCAGTACAGGCTGGAACCTTCTCTCAAGGGCCGGGTCCTTTTCAATGTGCTTTCTATACTCTTTGATGGTAGTGGCCCCCACACACCTCAGCTCACCCCTGGCTAGAGCAGGTTTCAACATGTTGGATGCATCCACTGCACCTTCTGCAGCACCTGCCCCTACCAGAGTGTGAAGTTCATCAATAAAAAGTATTATTTGGCCGTTACTTTCTGTGATTTCTTTGAGCACTGCCTTAAGTCTATCCTCAAACTCGCCCCTGTACTTTGCTCCAGCTACCAGGGCGCCCATGTCCAGGGCTATGACCCTTTTTTCCTTTAAGGTCTCCGGTACATCTCCATGGGCTATCCTCTGGGCCAGGCCCTCCACTATGGCGGTCTTACCCACTCCTGGCTCCCCTATAAGCACGGGATTGTTCTTTGTCCTCCTGCTCAATACCTGGATTACCCTTCGTATCTCCTCGTCACGGCCAATGACAGGGTCAAGCCTGCCTTGGTGTGCAAGGGCAGTGAGATCCTTTCCAAACCTCTCCAAGGCCTGATATTTATCCTCAGGGTTGGGGTCGGTGATCCGGTGTACGCCCCTTATGTCCTTTAGGGCCTTCAATATGCTGTCCCTGCTTACTCCATTCCTTTTCAAGATCTTTCCTGCTGGGCCCTTTGTATCCTCTGCAATGGCCAAAAGAAGGTGTTCAAGGCTTACATACTCGTCTCTCATGGCCTCTGCCTCGGAGAAGGCCTTGTCAAAAACCTCTTTTGACCTAGGGGAGATGTAAATCTGCCCGGCTACACCATATACCTTTGGCTGGGTATCCAGATGCCTATCTATTTCTGCCTCAATGGCAGTAGGGTCAGTACCTATCTTCTTCAGAAGTAAGGGTATGATACCCTCCCCCTGGGAGATTATTGCCTTTAGTATGTGTTCAGGCTCAACCTGTTGGTGGCCCATCCTCTGGGCAATGTTTTGCACCTCTTGGATCGCCTCCTGTGCCTTCAGCGTAAATTTGTCAAACCTCATTTTAGACCTCCAAAACTTTTAAAGTAGCCTTCTGTTTGGAATGTTAATTAATCGTTTAGAAATTTAAGTTTCCAACCATAGGCAGTCAATAATACAAGGGTCATCATGGGACATATTTCAAGGCCATGTTGATATAGAGGGCTTTATGCCTTATTTTACCTTCACATCAAAACTTGAAAGGAGCTTGAACAATGGAAAAGGTAAATCTTTATATCCCCAACATTAGCTGCCACCATTGCATAAATACCATAACCAAGGAACTTAAGGCCCTTGATGGTATAAAAAGCGTAAATGGAGACGTTACACTGAAGACCATTGAGGTGGAGTTTGAAGCCCCTGCGAACATAGATAAGGTAAGATCCCTGCTGAAAGAGATTGGCTACCCAGCCAACTAGGTGGGAGATGGCTGAAAGAGAAATCACATTACCCGTGCTGGGCATGACCTGTGCTAACTGTGCCAGGGCAATTGAAAGGGCCCTAAAAAAGACCAAGGTAAGGGATGCCCATGTAAATTTTGCCACTGAACAGGCAAAGGTAAGCTATGATGAAAACAATATAGGGATCCCTGAAATCATTAAGGCCATTGAGGATGCAGGTTACAGGGTCCCAATTACCAGCCTGGATATACACATCCATGGGATGAGCTGTGCCTCCTGTGCTCAAGCCATTGAGAAAGGGATAAGGCAAGTATTGGGTGTTTTAGATGTGTGGGTGAACCCCATTACCAACACTGCCAAGGTCACCTTTGTAAAAGGCCTAACAAATCCCCAAGGGATCCTTGATGCCATAAAGGCATTGGGGTATGGCGCCTCTTTTTCAAAGGAAGGCCTAGAAAGTGCCATCTCCCTCAGGGAAAAAGAGATAAGGGAACAGAAAAATAAGCTTATAGTAGGCCTTGTCTTTACCATACCCCTATTTGTATTGAGTATGGGGCAGGACTTGGGTCTTATAAGGCCTTTCTTGAAATGGCCCTATTGGGGATATCTCATGGCCCTGCTGGCCACACCTGTTCAGTTTTATGTGGGCCTGGACTATTATAGGGGTGGTTTAAAGGGCCTAAAAAACCTGAACCCAAATATGGACCTGCTGGTTTCAGTGGGATCCAGTGCAGCATACTTTTATTCCATAGCCCTGTTACTCCTTGATGGAGGTCACCATCATCTCTACTTTGAGACATCCGCGGTGATCCTCACCCTCATTAAGACAGGAAAATTATTAGAGGCAAAGGCAAAAGGAGAGACCACCAAGTCTGTGGAGGCATTGATCTCCCTTAAGCCCCAATTTGCAAGGGTCATAAGGGATGGCAAAGAGATAGAGATAAAAATAGAGGAGATACTTTCAGAGGATGTGGTGGTGGTAAGACCAGGGGAAAACATCCCCGTGGATGGAGAGGTAACTGATGGAGAATCCAGCGTAAATGAGGCATCCCTTACAGGGGAACCCATGCCCAAATCAAAGGGCCCAGGTGACAAGGTGTATTCTGGAACCACAAACCTTGATGGTGTACTCAAAATAAAGGTCATAAGGGTCGGGGATGAAACAGTATTGGGCAAGATTATACGCATGGTGAGGGATGCACAGGGGAGCAAGGCCCCTATACAGGGGTTTGCAGATAGGGTGGCGGGGTTCTTTGTGCCAGGGGTTATTGTGATAGCCATAATTTCTCTCATCGCGTGGTGGATTGGGGCAAACAGTATTGAGGCAGGGATTGTGAGATTTGTTGCTGTATTGATCATAGCATGTCCCTGTGCCCTGGGCCTGGCAACACCCACAGCCATAGTGGTGGGGGTAGGGCTTGGGGCAAAGAATGGGATCCTGTTTAAAAATGGGGAGGCCCTTGAAAAGGCAGCTCGGGTCAATACCGTTGCTGTGGACAAAACAGGGACCATTACCCTGGGGAATCCCAGTGTAAATGCAGTGATACCTGTAAGTGGGGTTACAATCAGTGACCTTCTGTCAGTGGCAGCCTCCCTAGAATGGGGTTCTGAGCACCCTATTGCCAAGGCCATCTTAAGAGAGGCAAGAGAAAAAGGTGTTGCCTTTGAGGAGGTAAAGGAATTCAAGAGCATAAGGGCCCACGGTGTTTTGGGCTACATGGATGGAACACCGGCCATGGCCGGGAGGGTAGGGTGGATTTCTGAGATGGGGGCCCCATTACCTGAGGAGCTCTTAAACATGGTAAAGGAGGATGAGGCCAATGGCGATACAGTGGTCATGGTTTCAAAGGGA
>FWWM01016877.1_pt1 | contig 10762 bp, 7 predicted proteins | sample 2228351 | NCBI WGS metagenome assembly FWWM01 (sample SAMEA103939774, study PRJEB20133) | metagenome
CCTCGTTCTTGATAAACTGCGCCAGTTGTTCCTGGGTGAGAAAGAGACGCTGGAGGATCATCTTCAGCGACATGGTGGCCGGGTTAGCGCCGAAGTAACCGATGAAACGCCCGTCCGTGTTCATCATGACCAGGCCGTTGGTCGAGCCTTCACTGACGATATACATGTTCTGGCGGCTATCCACGGCGATTTTACGGGGCAGGAACTGGTTGGAGCGTCCGAAGAGCGGTTCGGAGGGACGGCCGTATTGCGCCACCAGATTGCCCAGACGGTCGAGGATGACAACCGTGTTGTTTCCGGCGTCGGCGATGTACATCGTCCCATCGGCAGCCACGAAGAGACCGGTCGGTTTGGACAGCACGCCCTTGCCGTATTCGGCCTGGATTTCCAGGCTGGCGTTCAGGCGCAGGATGCGTCCGTTGCCGCTGTCGGCGATGTAGATGACGCCCTGCGGGGTGATGAACAGGTCTTCTGCGCCGGAGAGGGGCAGGCTCACCTGTTTGAGCGGGAAGTAGGCGTCCTGAGTCAGGTACAGCCGTCCGCCCGGACCGAGCGCCCAGGTGGTATAGGGCAGGCGGGCGCGAGTCGGCGCGGCGGGCGCCAGGCAGAGCAGCAGAAAGAGCAGAACGAGTGTGCGTACAGTGCGTTTCATCCCTTCAGCCCCGAATGTGACATGGTGCTCATCACCTGACTCTGCAGGAAGATGAAGATGATCAGGTTGGGCAGGAACATGATGAGCGCGGCCGCGGCGGCAATTCCCTGACCGGCGACCGTGTTGGCCCCGGAAGCGGTGGTCGAAAGTGTGCTGAGATAGAAAGCAAAAGTCTTCAGGCTTTCGATGTTGATGTACATGGCCGAAGTATCGGCATTGTTCCAGGTGGCCTGGAAGGTCAGGATGGCAATGGTGGCGATGGCCGGTTTGATCATCGGCAGGATGATGCGCCAGTAAATCCACACATCTGAAGCGCCGTCAATTTGCGCCGCCTCGATGACTTCGTCCGGGATGCCGTCTATGAATTGTTTGAGCAGGAACAAACCCACCGGCATGGCCAGCGTCGGCAGGATGTGGACGGCAAACGAGTCGATCAGTCCCATCCTGGCGATGATCAGGAAGCGCGGGATGGTCACTGCAATCGGCACGAACATCAGGGCGACGGTGTTGATGGTGAACAAAATTTTCTTGAGTTTGAAGCGTTTTTTCGATAGGGCATAAGCGGCGGTGGTGGAAACGATAATCGAGGCTGCCACCGACAGGACGGTGACCAGGATACTGTTGAACAGGTAGCGGCTGACCGGCACGTCCGCGGTGGACATGAGGGTGAACAGGTCCACGAAGTTCTTCAGCGTCGGGTTGACGACGAAAAAGCGCGGCGGATAGGCAAAGAGTTCTTCGGTCGGCTTGAAGGCGTTGGAGAGGATGAAGATGATCGGCAGCAGCATGAAGGCCACCACTGGCGCCAGGATGATGTAAAACTGTATCTGGCTGGGATGAAAGCCGGAAGGGTTGATGCCGCTGTTACGCAGGCCGCGCAGTTTGCGCAGGAAACGCCATTTCATCGCCTCACTCCTCACTGCCAAACAGTCGGTTAGCCAATCGGGAAAAGAACCACACCATCAAGAGCAGCATTACCGAAACGGCTGCTGCGTAGCCCATCTCATAGCGTAGAAAACCATAATCTTCGATGTGATTGACAATCAGTTGACCGGCATATTGTGGGGTAGGGTTAGCACCGGAGAGAGCTACTCCAACTGAACCTGCCTGAAAGGTGCCAACGATGGCCATGACGGCGCCAAAGAGCATTTGCGGTTTCATCGAGGGGATGGTGATATAGAAAATTTCCTGCCAACGGCTGCTCATTCCGTCTATGGCGGCGGCTTCGTAGAGTTCGGGGTTGATTTCCAGGATGCCGGCCAGCATAGCCAAGAAGCCGACTCCCATACTGCTCCACAAGGTGACGACAATCATGATGGGCATCAGGTACTGTGGCGATTGCAGCCACTGGATGGGTTCCTGAATGAGGCGCAGATTGAGCAAGAAACTATTCAGATAGCCGTTCTGGTCGCCGCTGAAGAGGGTCTGCCAGACGACGGCCATGGTTACACTGGATGTCATTGAAGGCGAATAGAGTATCAACGCCAGGATGGTGCGCGGCAGGCGTGGCAATTGTGCCAGCATCCAGGCCAGCAGAAAGGCGAGCATGTATCCGCCCGGCCCAACGATGACGGCAAACGTGATGGTGTTGGGCAGGACGTATTTCATGAAGATTTCGTCCTCGGTCAGCAGGGCGATGTAGTTGCGCAGGCCGATGAATTTGGGAAATTGAATGGTGTCGAAGTAGGTAAACGAGAGCAGCGCGGCCATTGCGACCGGGATGACGATGAAGACGATGAACAGAATGGCGTAAGGGGAGAGAAAAGCGTAAGCACTGCCCTCCTTTGCCAGCCAGTTGTGGAAAGGCGATTCTTTGGGGACTTGTTTTTCAGAAAGGCTTGCGTTCATTTTCCGGCCTCTTCCATCCACTGTTTGACGGTCTCGATGCTGGGAATTTTGATTTCCCGAATCGGCACCCCGTTGCGGGTGTAGCCCAGTTCTTCCATCTTGCGCGCCATCTCGCGGTTGATGGTCAGGATGGCATCGTCAATCGCCACGCGCGGGTTGACGCCGTCGAAGACGATTTGATTCCAGGCGTTGCTCAACGAGCGTTCCTGCATGTAGGTGCCGGGCAATTTGACCGGTTCCTGCAGCCACTGCCACTGTTCCAGGATGACGTCCTTATGCTCCTCTGGAATGGGCAGATAGCGGAAGGCCTCCAGGTTGGCGGTGTACCACAGGTATTCCGGCCCGTAGTTCATGATGAGTTGACGCTCGAAGGCCACCTGGGTTTCGGTGGACATCCACCACTTCAGGAATTCCCAGGATTCTTGCGGTTTATCCGTATTGGCCAGCATGATGCAGGTCTGCGCCGAGCCGGTGGCGTAGCGGTTCTGGCTTCCGTCGGGGAGGACGGTAGCGGGATACAGGTCTATGCCCCACAGGCCCTCGATTTCCGGAGCGGCGGTGCGGAGTTTGATGTAGGTTTCCACATTGGAAACGCCCAGCGGCAGCCTGCCGTTGCGGAAATCTTCGTAGAAACTGGCAACAGTCAGCGGCATGCCGTAGACAGTGAACTGTTCGGCCATGAATTTGATAGCCGTGATGGATTCGTCGCTGCCCAGGCCGGTGGTGAGGCCATCCGGGCTGTAGAGTTCGCCGCCGAAGTTCCAGATGTAAGGGGCAGTGATGAGGTAGCCCTTCAGGCCGCTGCCGGTCGAGAGCGGCGTGTAGTAGTTCATGCCGTAGCGTTGTAGTTCGGGCAGGATAGCCAGCACTTCATCCCAGGTGTGCGGGACCGGCAGACCGAGTTGTTCCAGGATGTCGCGGCGATAGAAGGTGACCCAGAAATCCTGCGTTTCGGGGATGGCGTAAACCGAGTCGTTGATGATATATCCCAGCAAGGAACCGGGGGAGTAAATGCGGATAAAGGAGTCGAAGTCCTCGAACGAACGCAGGTCGTAGAGGGCGTTGCGCACGGCCAGTTCGTAGGGGATGTTGGTGCTGATGCCCAGGGCAATATCCGGCTGGATTCCGGCGGCGATGGCCAGCGCCAGTTTGGACTCGTTGGGCATGAGCGAGAACTTGACCCGAATGCCGGTCTGCGGCGTGAAGGTCTGGTCGGCCATCTGCTGCATCAGGTCCACATACTGGCGCGGCCGGTTGACCCAGACCTCGATTTCATCCTCGGCGGCCCCGATGGACTGGTAGGGATTGCGCCGGAACGAGTGGAAGAAACGCTTTGCCCCCTCGGTGAAGGCTTTCCAGGCGGAAATGCGTGCCTGCGGCGGAGTGACATCTGGCGAGTGGATATACAGTTTGTCGAGCGCCAGCGGCTGGTTTTGCAGCGAGCCGAGGATGCTCCCCAGCAATTGCATGGCCGATTGCGGCCCCTCCGAAAGGCGATTCATGCGGATGGGAATCTTATCCGGGTCGGCGGCCAGCAGGAGGATGTTATCCAGCGCCATCTGGTAATTCAGCACCTCCTGCGAGCGCAGGCCGCCGTTGACCGCTTGCAGGGCGGCCATGTCCGTTTCCAGTTTGGCGGCGATTGCCCCCAGGCGTTCGTGGATGTCGGGAATGTACTCGGCAATCGTCCACTCGCGGTAACGGTCGCTCTGATTGCCGGTCAGGTGTTTGATTTCCAGGGAGAGGGCGTTGATGTCATGGATGGACTGGCGCAGGTTGGCGATGGCGGTATCATAGGGCGAGGCGGTCGCTTCCAGCCCGATGACGTTGACCCCGGCCTGCAGGTGGATACGATAGGGCAGGGTGAGGTTACTCCACTCGGTGCTGTAAGGAAACGGAACGGCGTTGAACTCATCGAACGGCACCACGCCGTTGACCGTGATGCGGCGGAAGACGGTGAAGTTGTTTTTGGTGTTTTGCAGGGCACGCAGAGTGAGCAGATACAGCCCTTCCTGGGGAACTTCGACCTCGTAGTAGAGCGTGCTGCCGCTGCGCTGCCAGCTGGTTTCGCCGATGGTGTTCAGCACCAACTGGTAGGTCTCGTAAGGCGTCACCTCCAGACTGCGGTTGTAGAGCGGACGGATGGAAACGTCGTTCTTGTATGCCGGCCATTCGGCTTCCAGTTCGATCAGGATTCCCGAAGTTTCCGCTGCGCCGGCTTCGGCCAGATATTGTTCGTATGATTTTTCAGGCGAAAAAGGCTGAAGATAAATGCTTCCGAGCAGAAGGGTCTCTCGCTTGAGCGTGAACTCGAATTCATGCTCCCCGCGGGTGAGATGGATTTGCAGCGGGTATCGCCCTCTGAAGGTCACATCCCGCAGATAGGTCCGTTCCCAGCGTTCCAGCCGGGCGGGCGGGATCAGGATTTGATTGCCGTAGCGGTCGAGCGGGAAGGTGTCGGTGCTGTTCTGATAAAAGACCGGAAACACGATGCGGCGGGCATCCTCGACCGGCAGCGCGCCGTCTATCCGCAGTTCTCCCTCCGGAGCGGTTACCAGGACCTCGGCCGGGGCCGCGGCGTCGAAGGCGATGACGTAGTCCCCCTCGCTTTCTACCGTGACCGTGAAGCGGATGCTCTGACCGGCCTCCAGCCGGACGCTGGGCTTGCCGTATTGCCGCGCCAGGCTGCTTTCGTCGAGCGGCAGGCCAAAGGTCTCGGCTCTAATTTCGATGACTTTCTCATCGGCCAGGATGGTGAAGTCTCTCTCCTCAGAGCTATGGGCTGCCAGAGTTCTCCCTGTCAGGTTCAAGCAGAACAGGAGGATGACCAGGACACTCAGAATGGACTTCAAGGGTAGCCCAGGATTCATGGTTCCAGATGTTCCCGCTTGGTGAAATGAAAGGGGGCTGTGAAGGTCACAGCCCCCACAGGGCGCGGCGTTATGGATTAAGTTCGGCACGGGCCTCGTCGAGCAGGCGGTTGGCGAATTCTTCTAGCTGAGCTGCATAGTCCTCGTATTTGAATCTGCCCTCATGCGCAAAGTTGAACAGATACCACATGTTTACGTCTTTGTCTTCACCGATGTCAATGCCAGGTTTGCCTTCCCAACGAGCTGCCACATAACCGGGGACAATCTTGGCCAGGGATTCGAGCAGGCTGTTATTCAGGTTTTCCATGGCCGCACGCAGGCCGGGTTTATCACCTACGAAGGACAGGTAGAGGCTGATGGTGTCTGCATCTACGAAGACGGGCATACGGGTGGGAACTGTCTTGGCAGCTTTGGCGATCTCTGCCTCAGCCAGATAGCCTTCCCGAGAGAAAGTCATCCATTTAGCAAACTTATAGGCTTCTTCGGGATTGGCGGTTGTCTTGGAGACAACGATGATGTCAGCTACAATAGCCTGATTGCCGCCGGGAATGCCTATGAAGTCCCAGTTGAACGTGGCGTTCTGGGCGAAGTTGGGGATCATCCAACCGCCATCCCAGCGGACGCCAACCTCCTGGTTGAGGAACAGTTCCCAGGGGCCCTGAGATTTGAAATTGGCCTTCTGTTCATCGCTCAGACCTTGCCAACTGTATGGCTTCATCTCCGTCTGGCGGGCGATAGCCGCCTTGAAAGCGTCAGAATTGTAGTGCATGTGAGTGCCATCGAAGGAGAACCAGCGGAGATTGGGGTCTTGGGTGCTGGGATACCAGCCAAGGATGAATTCCAGTTCGTCCAGGCCCAGGCGTCCCTTCTGAACGTCGGTCAGCGCAATGGCGGTGTTGAAGAATTCGTCTGCCGAGATGCCGTAGGTGGGGGCGTCCAGGTTGGCGGCTTCGTACAGGTCGTTGTTGACAAAGTAGCCCATGACGAAGAGCGCCGCAGGTAGTCCTAACACCTTGCCGTTGTAAGTTACAGCGTCGCGCAGCACCTGTGGTACGTTCTGCCAATCAGGATCGGCATTGACCTGTTGGGTCAGATCGGCCAGCCAACCATTCTTGACGTAGAGCGGGGTTTTATCGGCCATGAAGACATCCGGCAGCTCGCCCTTGGCGGCGAAGGCGGTCAGTTTGTCATCCCAGGAACCCTCGCCAGACATGTCCACGATTTCAATCGTGACGTGCGGATTGAGTTCCATGTACTTCTTGACCAGTTGGCGCTGGATGTTGTTCTCTTCTTCGGTGCCCAGGTTCCAGTTGGCGTAGCGCAGGGTGACCGGTTCAGGGGATGCTTCGGTGGCCGGCGGTTCGGTGACGACCGGCGGTTCGGTGACAACCGGCGCTTCGGTGGTGGCCGGCGGCTCGGTGGGGGTGGGTTTCGGCCCGCAGCCAACCAACGCAGCCATCAGAACGGCAAGCACGATCAGCGCGTTGAGCAATTTAACGGTTTTCATTTTACTCTACTCCTCTGATCATTTAGAATTTTGAACAGGTTCGAACGGACAGCAACAAGAATGGTTTTTTTCGACTTGCACCTCCTTCTTTAGTGGCATTGGTAATTATCCCATTGTGACCTCAACGATGTGAGTGCGATGGTCGCCAAAGGCAGGGATGACCTGACCTTCGACGGGAGTTCCATCCACCACCAGCGATTGCACACCTCTGCTGACGTGGCGGGGATTCCTGACTTCGATCTGGTAACTCGCGCCGCGGAAAGTCCGGCGCACCCGGAAGCCGTCCCACTCGCCGGGGATGCAGGGGTCAATCAACAGACCGTCTTGCTGCGGGCGCAGGCCAAGGATCCAGTGGGTGGCTATGCGGTGCAGCCATTGGGCTGAGCCGGTATACCAGGTCCAGCCGCCGCGGCCGTAGTATTCCGAAAGTGGCCCGTCAATGTTGCCGGGGGTGACGTAGGGTTCGGCTTTGTAGGTTTCGATGTCCTGACTTCGGTTGGGTGGGCAGATACGACGGTAGGCTTCGTAGGCCAGTTGCGGCTGCCCGATGAGGGCGTAGGCCCACACCGCCCAGGTGGCGGCATGGGTGTAGACTCCGCCGTTTTCACGCAACCCCGGCGCGTAGCGGGTGACGTAGCCGATGTCGGTGCGCGGCCGGGTGAAGGCGGGGTAGTTGAGCAGCGCGCCGTAGTCTTTGAGCAGGTATTCGGTCACGGCCTGCATGGCTCGGGTGGCGCGCCCCGGGTCAGCGATGCCGCTGATGACGGCCCAGAGGTTGGGCATGAGGAAAATCTGGCCTTCCTCGTTTTGCCGCGAACCGACCGGCAGGCCGTCGTCGGTGGTGGCCTGCAGATACCACTCGCCGTCCCAGCCGAAGCGCTCGAAGGCGGCCTGGAGACTGGCGCGTACGTCCTGGCATTTTTGGGCGAAGAGCGCGTCGCCGCGCCGCTCGGCCAGGGGGATGAAATTCCCCAGGATGTAGTAGAGGAATTCGGCCACCCAGAAACTTTCGCCCTTGAGCAGCGTGCCGATGGCGTTCAGACCGTCGTTCCAGTCGTGGTCGCCCATCAGGGGGATGCCGCGCGGCGAAAAGCGGGAAAAAGCGCGCTCGATGGCGCGCTTGCAATGGTCGTAGAACGATTCCGCCGGGCCGTTGAGATAGGGAACTTGCTCATCGAGGATGCTCTCGTCGGCAGTTTCTTTCAGGTAGGCATCCAGGATGAAAGGCAGCCAGAGCAGGTCGTCGGAGCAGTTGGTGCGCGGCCCGCCGCCCCGGATAGAGAACCACCAGTGCAGCACGTCTCCCTCGAGGTATTGTTGGGCGGCGTGCAGGAGCAACTGGCGGCGGGTGTATTCCGGCTCGCTGGCCAGGAAAATCTGGCTATCCTGCAACTGGTCGCGAAAACCGTAGCCGGCCGAGACCTGGTAGTAGGCCGATTTGCCCCAAATGCGGCAGGAGATGGCCTGGTACTTCAGCCAGTAGTTGGTCATGAAGTTGAGGGCTTCGTCGGGGGTCTCGACCTGCTCGGCGTCCACGAAGCGCGACCAGAGGGCATGAACATCCTCCAGGGCGCGGCGGCTGTGCTGCGGGTCCGTGTAGCGGGCGATGAGTTGATGCGGGTCCTCTTTGCCGTTTTCGGCCGCACCCAGGGTGAAGACGATGGTCTTGCTCTCGCCCGGGGCGAGGCGCACCTCGATCTGCAGGGCGGCGATGGCATCCCCAAAGCGTCCGCTGCGGCAGGCGAGGCGTTCCTGGCGCATGGCCTGAGGATGTTCTTCGCTCTCGTAGAGGCCGATGAAGGATTCTTTGTCGCAGTCGAAGGACTTGAGCGGCTCGCTGACCGCCATGAAGGCGGTGTAGGGCCAGTCTATGTTGTTCCAGCGGCCTTTGTCATCGGGGAAGCCCCACAGGTATTTGCGGGCGAAGACGGCGCGGGCGCCTTCATCGGCCCAGGTTTCGATGAAGAGTTTGTGGAATTCGCGGTGTTCATCGGGGGCGAAGCCCAGCAGCCACTCGGCGTAGGAGGTCACGTCCAGGCGGCGGGGAGAAGCGCCCGTGTTGGTCAGTTGCAGTTCGAAGACTTCCAGCGGGTCATTGGCGGCCACGAAGACGGTCAGTTCGCTGCGGATGCCGTTGACCTGTTGCTCGAAGCGCGTGTAGCCCAGTCCATGCACCACGGCGAATTGTTCGGCCTGGCGCATGACCGGTTTGTAGGTGGCGGACCAGTATTCGTTTGTTTCTAGATCACGGAGATAAAAGTATTTCCCCCAGTTGTCTTTGACCAAATCCTGAAAAGCGCGGGTAATGCGGTTTTGGCCGGCGTTGCCCCGCCACGAGTAGCCGGAGCCGTTTTGCGAGATGACCATCCCGTAATCGCCGTTGCTGATGACGTTGACCCAGGGGCGCGGCGTGAGCGGGGTGGTGATGACGTATTCGCGGCCGTTGGGGGAGAAGTATCCGTATTTGCTGGCGAATTTTCGTTCCATGTTGGCAGGCGGGTGAAAGGGGGGCAGACGGCGGAAATGAGTGTTGCGGACAAGTGAAACGTTTTACTAGTAAAAATAGCATTTTCTGAAGGGTTTGTCAAGCAGTTTTTCCTTAAATTTTTCTCGACCTTGTTGTGGCTCGTCATGCTGTAGGTTAGAATTCACTTCACCTCCGTTTAGCCGTCTGGAAAAGCGGCGCGAGGCGCCCTCCCCCGCTTTGATTGAGTTAGAATCGAGTTAATTCTCGCTCAACAGGTCTCCAAAATGCCCAAATCTGACCGTCTGCTCTTTTTGCCGAATATCTCCGCCTGCACCCTTACGCTTCGATGGCGCGGCTTTGTCGGGTGTGCGAGGTCTCAGAGCGGACGCTGTACCGCGATATTGCCTATCTGCAGAGTCGCAATATTTTGATTCAGCTCGATCAAGAGCGGGGCGGGTATTATCTGGCAAACAAAACCTATGTGCAGTCGTTGTTTTTTACGCCGGAGGAAGCCCTGGCGATTCAGATGGCGTTGACGGCGCGTCCGCTGGGAAGCACGATGTTCGGACGGGCTGCCCGCAGCGCGCTGGAGAAAATCGAACTGGCAACCCATGCCGACATCGAGACCTCGCCGGCGCAAATCAACGCCAGTTTCGTGCTGGAACCGGCCTCGATTACGGATTATTCGGAACTGGAGGATATTTTCAACCTGCTGTAACGCGCCTGGCGCATGCTTCGGACGGTCGAAATCGAGTACGAATCCAAAAGCGACCCGCCCGATACGCCGCGCAAGCGATGGGTGGATGTGTATGGGGCGTTTTCTCAAGTCCCAAAGTGGTACATGGTGGGGTATTGTCATCACTTTGGGGAAGTGCGCACCTTCAAGATGAAGCGTATCCGAAGCGTGGTCTTGACCGATCGGTCTTATCCTCTGCCGGATTGGTTTTCCATCGAAGAGTACGTATCTCGAGTTTAGACAAAATTAGGGGCGGTTCTGCCCTTGAGCAAAACCGCCCTTTGGTAGATACTTGGGGTTGTGAACACACAAGCGTCTACCAAAGAGAACATTAACAGACTTATCGAATTTCGTCAAGCGGTGTATGCGCAGTATTTGTCCGTCGGTGCGACGCCTTGTTTGACGCCTTGGACGCTTTGCTGTCCAGCGGGGCGGTTTCTTCGTTTGCCATGCTGAGCCAGAGCGAGCGTTTCCAGCGCAAGTGGCCGAGCCTGTATGCGGCTGTGGAAGATGGCGAGATCGATCTCGATGCGCTGCGGGCGTTGGTGGTTCAGCAATGACCCCAGGAAGGGATATGCGTCTTCCCACTGGATAGTTCCTGCTGGCCGCGTCCCCGCGGGCGGGTGTTGGAAGACCTGCAATATGTCCACCAGGCGTCCAGCGATGTGAACGGTGGGACGGT
>FWWM01016878.1_pt1 | contig 10761 bp, 10 predicted proteins | sample 2228351 | NCBI WGS metagenome assembly FWWM01 (sample SAMEA103939774, study PRJEB20133) | metagenome
GAACACCTCGGCGTCACGGGTCCGCGGCAAGCGTAATGGCGGCTCGGCCAGCGCCTCTGCCGGCTTGCTCAGGGCCGGAAGCGGGGCACGGCGGCCAGCCGCCGGCAGAGGCGCTGGGGGTGCCGGTAGAAGTAGGTCCAGGCGCGCACGATGGCGCCGTTGAGGCGCACCGGCTCGATGCGGCGCAGGTATTCGCGCGGATGGTCCTCGAGCCAGTCGAGCGCGGCCCAGCGCGACGGGTGCGGGATGCGGTACACCTCGCCGCGCACCCGGAAGCCGAGTCCGCGCCGGTCCAGCAGGCAGGGGTAGCGCGCGACCACCAGCGGGTAGGGGGTGACCAGCTCGCCCACGCCGAGGAAGCGGGCGTGCGCGTTGGTGAGGAACTCGTGGTATTCGCCGCCGCGTTGCAGGGTGCCGTAGGCGAACAGCAGGTCGTTTTCGCGCGGCTCGGCGGGAATCGGTGGTGGCGGGCAATTCATGGCAGGATCACGGCATGCGGCCCGTCAAGGGCGACGCGGCCCGTCCGGGGAAACTCGCACGGGCTCCGGAGAGAGGGCGACAGGGACGAAAGGGATCAAGGGGGCCCCGCCATGGCCTCGTGATAGTTGCTTCCCACTACATAGGGGGAGACGATGCCGGCGCGGATGCAGAAGTCGCCGAAGCGCTCGCCGGGCTGGCGCTCCTTGGCGTAGCGGCGGATGAGCGGGGCGAGCTCGGCCGCGAGGTCCTCGGCCTTGACGGCGGCCTTCCACAGGCGGTTGAGGCGGGCGCCGTCGAACCCGGCGCCGAGGTGGATGTTGTACTTGCCGGGTTCTTCGAGGCTCCCCGGCCCACCAGGCCGATGTCGCAGTTGTACGGCCGGGCGCAGCCGTTCGGGCAGCCGGTCATGCGGATGACGATCGCCTCGTCGCGCAGCCCGGCCTCCTCGACGACGGTCTCGAGCTCGTCCAGCAGGTCCGGCAGGTAGCGCTCGGACTCGGCCAGCGCCAGGCCGCAGGTCGGCAGCGCGACGCAGGCCATGGAGTTGAGGCGCAGCCCGGAGGAGCGGAGCCCTTTGTCGAGGCCGTACTGGCGCACCAGCGCCTCGATGGCGGGGCGGTCGGCCTCGGCGATTGAACCGATGATCAGGTTCTGGTTGCAGGTCAGGCGGAAGTCGCCGGTGTGGACCTTGGCGATCTCGCGCAGGCCGGTCTTGAGCGGCAGGTCGGGGTAGTCCTTCACGCGGCCGTTCTGGATGAACAGGGTGAGGTGCCACTTGTCGTCGGTGCCGCGGGTCCAACCGTAGCGGTCGCCGGTATGGGTGAACTGGAACGGGCGGGCGGGCCCGAGTGCAAAGCCCAGGCGCTTCTCGACCTCGGCCTTGAACCAGGGCAGGCCGCGGTCCTCGATGGTGTACTTGAGACGGGCGTGGGCGCGGTTGGTGCGGTCGCCGTAGTCGCGCTGCACGGTGACGACGGCCTCGGCCACCGCCACCGCCTGGTCCGGCGTGCAGAAGCCCATCACGTCGGCCAGCCGCGGGTGGGTCGCCTCCGCGCCGTGCGTCATGCCCATGCCGCCGCCGACCGTGACGTTGTAGCCGGCGATGCGGCCGTCCTCGACGATGGCGATGTACCCGAGGTCCTGGGCGAAGATGTCGACATCGTTGCTGGGCGGCACGGCGATGACCGTCTTGAATTTGCGCGGGAGATAGGTTTTGCCGTAAATCGGTTCCTCCTCCGGCTCGCCGCCGGCCACGCACGCCTCGTCCAGCCAGATCTCGTGGTAGGCGCGGGTGCGCGGCGTGAGGTGGTCGGAGATCGCGCGGGCCAGTTGCAGCACCTCGGCATGCACGGCGCTTTGCGCCGGGTTGGGGTTGCACATGACGTTGCGGTTCACGTCGCCGCAGGCGGCGATGGTGTCCAACAACGCCGCGTTGATCTCCTGGATGGTCGTTTTCAGGTTTGCCTTGAGGACGCCGTGCAGTTGGAAGGCCTGGCGCGTGGTGAGCTTAAGGGTGCCGTTGGCGTAGCGGTCCGCCAGCCGGTCCATCTGCAGCCATTGCGCCGGTGTGGCCACCCCGCCGGGGACGCGCACGCGCACCATGAAGCTGTACGCCTTGTCCAGCTTCTTCTTGCGCCGCTCGTTGCGCTCGTCGCGGTCGTCCTGCAGGTAGCTGCCGTGGAACTTGATCAACTGCGCGTCGTCGGCGGGGATGTCGCCGTGCAACTCGTCGGCCAGCGACTGCGCCAGTGTGCCGCGCAGCAGCCGGCTGGCCGCCTTGATCTCCTCGTTTTTGTGCAGCTTGGGCGCCGCCGTCGCGCCTCCCTGTCCGTTCCCACTCATAGGCCCGGAATTAAGGTGGATCGCGGGCGAAAGTAAAGGGCGGACTGGCTCAGGCGCTGCGCTCGACCGGCCGGTTGCCGGGAAACAGCCGCTCGAGCATCTTGGCCAAAATGTCGAACTCCAGGTTGACCAGCGAGCCGGGCCGCTTGTCGCCGAGGTTGGTCATCTCCACGGTGTGCGGGATCAGCCAGACGGCGAACCCGGTGGCGTCCACTTCGGCCACGGTCAGCGACACGCCGTCCAGCGCGATCGAGCCCTTGTACACGAGGTACTTCATGAATTCCGCGGGCGGCTCGACCCGCAGGTACAGGTCCTTGCCGCGCCGCTCGGCGTGCGTGACCGTCCCCGTGGCGTCGATGTGCCCGGTGACGAAGTGGCCGCCGATCTTGCCGTTGAAGCGCAGCGAGCGCTCCAGGTTGACCCGCTCGCCCGGCCGGGCCGTGCGGAACGAGGTCAGCCGCACCGATTCGTGCAGCAGGTCGAACGCGATCGACTCGGCGTCGAAGGCGACGGCGGTCAGGCAGCAGCCGTTGACGGCGATGGAGTCGCCCGCCGCCAGGTCCGCGAGCACGCGTTTGGCGGTGATTTTCAGGCGCCACGCGGCGGCCTGCTCGGAGAAGGCGGCGATGCGCCCCGTTTCCTCAACGATCCCGGTGAACATGCGCGCATGGTGGCGCCGCCGGCGCCGCATTGGCCAGCACAAAGCGCACCGCCATGACGGTGACGAAGCCGCCCAGCAGGAACATGCCGGAAGCAATGCCCCCGAGCAGGGAAAGCGGGCCCTTGTCGGCGGCCATCAGCGCGAGGGAAGACAGGGGCATGAGGACCATCACGGCGGCGGCGGGAATGACAAAGCCGTACCGGATGCGGCTTGATTTCAGGAACACCAGAAAGGTGAGCAGCGCCAGCGCGGCCATCAGCTGGTTGGTCGAGCCAAACAGCGGCCAGACCGCCTGCCAGGCCGGCTTGCCGTCGATGGTCTGGAACACCGCCAGAGCCGGAATCACGAGCACGGCGGCGGTGCCGCCCCAGCGGGTGAGGAGGTCGCGCCGTTGCAGAAACTCCTCGAGCAGGAAGCGGCTCAGGCGCGTGCAGGTGTCCAGCGTGGTGAGCAGGAAGGTGCTCACCGCCAGCAGGCTGAATTCGCGCCCGAGTGCGGCGGGGATGCCGAGCGCCCCCATGAACCGGCTCGCCCCCTCGGCAAAGATCGCCACGGGCGTGCCGGCGGCGGTGCGCTCGTCCAGGGTCAGGATGGCGATCGTGCCGAGCGCGAGCACCGCCAGCACGCCCTCGACCAGCATGGCGCCGTAGTTGACGCGCCGGATGTCGCGCTCGCGGTCGAGCTGCTTGGAAGTGGTGCCGCTGGCGACCATGCTGTGGAAGCCGCTGCAGGCGCCGCAGGCGACCGTGATGAACAGGATCGGCACCAGGCTGCCGGCCTGCGGATGGTGCCAGCCGGCAAACAGCCCGATCCGGATCGGCTCGCCGGCGAGGAACACGCCGACCACCCCCGCCGCCATCAGCAGGTAGAGGAACGTCGACGACAAAAAGTCGCGCGGCTGCAGCAGCACCTGCACCGGCAGGATCGCCGCGACGAAGCAGTACGCGAGGATGAGGGCGGCCCATGCGTTCTTGCCGATGTCCGGCGCCGGGAAGAAGTGCCCCGCGGCGAGTCCGGCGTAGGTGAGGGGGACGAAGATGAGGATCGCCGCGGCGAAAGAGAGGCGGGTGCGCGCCATCGCCCAGCCGAACAGCAACGCCACCCACACGAACCAGCCGGAGGCGGTGGCCACGCTCGGGGTGGTGGCGAAGGTGGTCGCCGTCAGGTCCAGAAACACGATCACCACATACAGCAGGGCCAACAGGACAAACAGCGCGAACAGCCGTCCCGTGCCCTGCCCGACGATCACCCGCATCGCCTCGGCGATCGACTTGCCGCCGGTGCGGGCCGACACATAAGCCGCGCCATAGTCGTGCACGCCGCACACGAAGGCCGCGCCCAGTAGAATCCACAGCCAGGTCGGCCCCCAGCCAAAGTACATCGCCGCCAGGATCGGGCCGACGATCGGCCCGGCCCCCGCGATCGACGAGAAGTGGTGCCCGAACAGGATCGCCGCGCGCGTCGGCACATAGTCGACCCCGTCCTCGAGCGCGTGGGCCGGGGTCGGGCGCGCGTCGTCCACCTCGCAGCGCCGGTCCATGAACGCCCCAAAATAGCGGTAGGCCAGCGCGAAAAACAGCAGGGAAAAGAGCAGCAGTTCGGTCATGGAATATCTCCAACAAATTCCACACACCGCAATCCCTGCTCCTTGCGCATGATCGTGATCTTGCTCGAACGCCGATGGAGCAAGAGCAAGAGCAGGAGCAAGAGCAGGAGCAAGAGCAAGAACATGAGCATGAGCAGGGGGCAGGGAGAGGGAATTCAGTACAGGTCCATCAGTGCGCCGAGGTCGGGCGCGAACAGGCGCTTGTAGGTGCGGATGGCCTGGCCGTCGGTGAGCGAGGCGAGGTGGTCGCACAGCAGGCGGCGCTTGCCGTCGCGGGACGGCTCGTTGGCCACCCAGGTGCTGACCGGCTCGGGCAGCAGGCGCAGGGGCTTGGGATGGTGGCCGAGGACGTGCTCGGAGTAGGCCTCGAACAGGCGCGTCAGGAGGTAGCCGCCCTTGAACTCGATCTGCTGCAGATGGGATGACTTGAAAATCAGGTCGGTGGCGATGCGCTTGTGCAGGCTGCAGACCTCGTGCACGCGGGGGTCGACCACCAGGCGGAAGCGGTGCCGGTTGGTGTAGGGCGCGAGCGGGGAGTCGGCGGGTTCGATCCGGCAGGCCTGAATGAACTGGCCGATGCGCATGCTGGTGCGGGGCTCGTAGCCGCCATTGCGAATTTCCTCGACCAGCTCGTCGAGGGTCTGGAGCTGGTGGCCGGTGAGGTCGCTCTGGCCTTCAGCCCATGCGCGCAGCGTGTCCGGCGTGATGAAGCGGGCCTTGATGCCGTCGACAATGTCGTGCAGCGAGTAGGCGGTGTCGTCGGCCCAGTCCATGATCTGGCACTCGATGCTGCGCAGGCGGTTCCATGCTTCCGGCCCCTCGGGGACGGCTTCCGGAACGGGAACGACGAACAGGCGCAGTTCCTCCTGGTCGTCGTACAGGAAATGGTTGTGCGGCCACCCGTGCGGTTGGCCGCAATCCCCAAGGCACTCGCGGTAGAGCGCCTTGTATTTGAGGATGCCGTCGAGGAAGGCGCGGGTCGGCTTCATGCCGGACGGACGGTCCGGGCGCGCATAGATCAGTTTGGTGAGGATGCGCAGGGTCTGGGCGTTGCCCTCGAACCCGCCGTAGGGCCCCATCAGCTCGTTGAGTTTGCGCTCGCCGATGTGGCCGAAGGGCGGATGCCCGAGGTCATGCGCCAGCCCGACCGCCTCGACCAGGTCGGGGTCGATCCAAAAGTCCGGCCGCAGGCGCTCGCTGGTTTGGTTCAGGTACTCGGCGATGGAGCGGGCGATCCGCGCCACCTCGATGGTGTGGGTCAGCCGCGTGCGGTAGAAGTCGTACTCGCCCGACTGGAACACCTGGGTCTTGGATTGCAGCTGGCGGAAGGCCGCGGAGAACAGCACCCGGTCGCGGTCGATCTGGAACGGGGTGCGGTGGTCGTTTTCCGGCCGCTTGCCGGGCAGGTGCTCGCAGTCGAAGTCCCCGTAAAACCGGTTCTCCATGCCTCCCAGTAGAGCGATTCTTGTGCCGCTGACAAACCAAAGGCGGAGCCGCTCACCGCCGCGCCGGCAGGCGGCTGAACAAAAGCAGGCCGACCAGGGCCGCGCCGGCCATGTGCCGCAGCAAGCCGATGCCGGGCGCGTGCTGCGGGTGGACCGCCTGTCCCACCAGCAGGGCAAGGCCGCTGCCGTCCACGACAAGGGCGGCCACCCATGCGGTGAAAATGATGGACAGCACATAGCCGATGGTGGCGCGGGGGCCGATGATCTTGCCGAGGGCGGTCACGGTCGCGACGGTGCTGGCCGGCCCGGCGATCAGGAAGATGAGCACGGCTCCCGGGCTCATGCCGGCGGCCAGAAAACTGAACGCCAGCGGGATCGAGCCGGTCGAGCAGATGTACAGCGGCAGGGCGACCAGGGTCATGGCCAGGTAAAGGGCAAAGCGCCCGCCGGGCAGGTTGGCGAAAAAGTCCGCCGGCAGCAGGGTGGCGATGGCTCCGGCCAGCAGCAAACCGAGCACGAGCGGCCCGAACAGGTCCTTGGGCAGCGTCACCAGGCCGAAGCGCAAACCGGCCTGGAGATTGGCGACGGGGTGCCGGCGGTCGGTTGGCGGCAGTTGGGGAGCGGCCGCCGGGGAATGGCCGCTGGCGGAGGGTTGATGGTTGCAGCAGCAGCAGGGTTTCGGCTCCGCTGCTGGTTGGGGCGCTTCCGCGGGGTCGCGGCCGCCCCAGCGCTCGACCACCAGGCCGGCGACAATGCCGTTGAGGAAGGCGATCAGCACGCGCACGCCCGCGAAGACCCAGCCGAGCATGCCGACGGTGGCGGCGATGGAGTCGATTCCCGTCTGGGGGGTGGAGGCCGTGAAGGCCGCGACCGCGCCGCGCCGGCCGCCCTGCTTGCGGATGGCGGCCGCCACCGGGATCACGCCGCACGAGCACAGGGGCAGGGGAATCCCGATGACCACGGCCTTGAAAATCTGGCCGATCCCCCGCTGGCCGAGGTGGCGCTTGACCCAGTCCTCGGTGAAGAACGCCCGCAACAGGCCGGCCATCAGGAACCCGAGCAGCAGATAGGGCGCCATCTCGGCGGTCAGCCGCCAGGTGTTGTGGAAATAGCTCAGCGGTTCCAGCGGGCACTGCATGGCGGAAACATGGCCCGGACGTGCACGCCGTCAAGCCGGCCCCCGCTCTGCACGGGTGCGATGCGGCGGCAAGGCCGCCTCACGCCTTGGAGGTGTCCTCGATGACGACGCCGCCGACCAGCCGGCGCGCCTCGGCCAGCGCGTTGGCGCGCACCGTGTATTCGCCGGACTGGAGCACCTTCTGGCCGCGCAGGCTGTCGCGCTCCACGGCCACTTCCAGGAGCTTCTTGGCCATCACCGCCTGCTCGCGTTCGGCCGGCGAGCCGGACTGGAGCCGCTGGTCGGCCTTCTGCCGGATCAGGCCGGCCTGCAGCGACAGGATTTCGTCGATGGTGACGGCCGCGTCGCCGGCCAGCCGGGACCGGTCGACCCCGCCCACCAGCAGGTCCGCCGTCAGCAGGTTCTCGAAGCAGTAGCTGTAGTTGAAGGGGTGGATGATGTGCGGGGCCTGCGGCAGGGTGGGGGGCCACTGGCCGTCGCTGTTGTAGGAGTTGGTCAGGTGATACCATGCCGCCTCGCGGACCGCCAGCGGCAGCTCCGGTTCGATCCGCAGCAGCTTCTCGCGGACCAGGTCCTGCCAGGGCCGCAGCAGGCGGGCCATCGGGGTGGAGGCCCACACGCTCGCCCGCGCCCCGTGCCAGGCGGAGTCCTCGTCCCAGGTGATCGGCTGCTCGTTGGGCGTCAGCTGGCAGGCCTCCGCGAAGGTGATGAACTCGCCCATCGCGCGCACCGTGTCCACCAGCCGCACCAGCATGTCGCGCGCGTCGGGGATGCGCTCGAACACGCGGTCCGGCTCGTTCTGGTACTTGAGCCGGAACCAGCCGTTGGTGCCGATGTACTCGGCGTCGTCGGCGAAGATCACCAGCGCGCCCTCGCCCCGGCCGGGCAGGTCCCCGCTGTATTTGCGGATGGTGGCGATGTATTCTTCATGCGAATACCCGGGCATGCCCATGAAGTAGCGCACCGCGTACTGGCAGATGCGGTCGCTGCGCAGGAAGGCGCGCAGCTCGTCGCGCCCCAGCCCGCCGACCCGGTTGAACGGGTAGTGCAGGGCGAAGTCGTCGCCCGGCAGGTCGTATTTCAACCCGAAGCTGTAGAAGGCCTTTTCCGCGGTCTTCTCGGCGGCGTGGATTTCCGGCCGCTGCGGGCGGCCGTCCAGGCCCAGCGAGCGGCTGTAGCTCTCGAAGTCGCCGGTCAGGTACTGGTAGCCGGCGTCGCGCACCTGGCGGGCGACGTAGGCGCGCCAGCCGCACTCGGGGTTCCAGAAGCTCACCGGCCGGAACCCCAGCAGCTTCTCGTAGACCCGGTGGGAGAACTCGAGCGTCCATAGGCCGTCGCGTTCAGGGAAGTTGGGCAGCATCGGGTGCGCGTACGGGGAGCCCATGAACTCGCACTCGCCGCGCGCGATCGCCGCCTTGAGCTTCTCCAGCACGTCGGGGGCCCGCAGCGCGATCTGCTCGAGCGTGTAGCCGGAGGCCTCGAAGACGTACTTCACCCCCGGAAACCGCTCCCGCATCGTGTCGAAGATCAGCTCGTAGCTGTTGCGGATCACAAACTCGTAGCGGTCCGGGGTCAGATACGCGTAGTTCAGGTTGGCGTGGAAAATCGAGACGTACTTCATGCGGCCCATTGTAGGGTTCCCGGCCCCGTTTTGCCATTGCCGATTCTGCAGGGAAAATATCCAATCCGGCATGAGTTACAGCCATCGCCGGGCCCGCCTGCTGCCGCTGGACCGGCCGCCGCTCGGGCTGTTGCTGCGCGGCCACTGCTACGCGGTGGACGAGGCCGTGCGGCCGGGCTACCGCTACCGGGCGCGCGCCATCCCGTATCTGGCGCTGTTGCACACGCTGGCGGGGAGCTCCGTGTACCGGATCGACGGCCAAGTGTGCCGGTTGACGCCCGGCAGCCTGCTGCTGCTGCCGCCGGGGCGCTCGTTCTGCGAGCAGGTGCCGGGTCCGCAGCCGTGCCATACCCGTTACCTGATGGTGGAGGGTCCGCTGGCGATGCCGCTGGCCGGGCTGGTGCCGGAGGGGCAGCCGTATCGTTTTTGGCCGCAGTGCCCGAAGGCGGTGGCGATGGCGCTGCAGGAGTGCTTGGCGGTCGTACATGCGGCCCGCGAACCCCGTCCCTGGCGGCTGGCGGCGGCTCTCTGCACGCTGGTGGATGTCGCGCTGGAGGTGGCGCGCGAAGATGCCGCGGGGTTGGCCGCCCAGGTGCGGGACATGCATGGTCCGCGCCGATCCGGCACAGGCGTGGACGGTGCCGAAATTGGCCGCATGCCTGGGCATGAGCGTGAGCGCCCTTGCGCACCGCTTTCGCGCGGAGGCGGGCATCCCGCCGGCCGGGTTTGTGCGCCGCGAGCGCTGCGCCATGGCGGCGGTGCTGCTGGCCAGAGGGCTGCCGGTGGCCGAGGTCGCCGCGCTTTTGGGATTCCGCAATCCCTACCACTTCTCGCGCGCCTTCAAGGCGATCCAGGGCGCGCCGCCATCGGCGTACAAGGCGCGCCCGGCGGGCCGGTCGCCGCATGCCCCGCCTGCCGGAAAATGACCCCGTCTCGCCCGGCAAAACGGCCTCCGCCATCGGTCCTCCGCGGTCAGGGCGTCCGGGTGCGGGGAGCCGTGTCCTGAGCGCATCGGGTCGGCGGCGGGATCACTTGCTGTCCGGGCCGCGGCGGTAGGCCATGCGGATGAGCAGGTGGCTGGCGATCGGGATGGTGAGGAATTGGAACAGCACGACCAGCGGCAGCTTGATGCCGGCCTGTTCGATGCCGAGAAACAGCCACAGGCCGATCAGCACCAGCACCAATCCGAGCGTCATGCCCTTGCCGAGCGCGTGGCTGCGGCACAACGCGTCAGGCAGGCGCAGGATGCCGAGGGCCGACAGCAGGATGATGCCGCTGCCCGACAGGAGCGAGGCGGCGATGAGCAGGTCCTTGATCATTTCCGTCCCTTTCCGCTGTGGGTTTCCATGGCCATCACCAGGGCCACCGTGCTGAGAAAGCCCAGCAGCGACACGATCAGGATCAGCTCGACGAAGTGGGCGGTCCGCTCGCTGATGGAAAGCATCACGGTGAAGGCGACCACGATGAGGACGATCAGGTCGAAGGCGATGATGCGGTCGACGACGTCCGGTCCCTTGACCAGCCGGTAGAAGCCGATCAGCACCGAGAGCGCGAGCAGGATTTCGCAGATTTGGATGGCGGTGGCAAGGATCATGGCCGGGTAAAAGCCAGCAGGGGTTCGAGCAGGTCGCGCCGGATGGCGGCGGCGGAGGCGGCCGGATCGCCGGCCTCCAGCGCGTGAATCAGGAGCCGGCCGGCCGCGCGGTCGACCTCCACGCTGGTGGTGCCGGGCGTGAGGCTGATGGAGTGGGTGAGGATGATGATTTCAAGGTCGCTGAGGTCGCCCAGCGGAAAGGTGAAGAATCCCGGATGGATGGGGAAACGGCCCGGCATGAGGATGATCTGGGCGACCCGCCACTGGGCCAGCAGCAGCGCCTTCAAAAAGGACCCCAGCCAGCGGAAGAAGGCCGCGCTGGCCTTCAGGTAGCGGTCCTCGGGCAGCACCGGCCGGAACAGGCGCAGCAGGCC
>FWWM01016879.1_pt1 | contig 10761 bp, 8 predicted proteins | sample 2228351 | NCBI WGS metagenome assembly FWWM01 (sample SAMEA103939774, study PRJEB20133) | metagenome
TTGAGGGCTTCGCGGGTGCGGCGGATGCCCGCCAGCAAAGCGCCCAGCAAAACCAACGCTGTCCCCAACCAAACCAAGTTGACCGCTGGCTTGCGTTGGACATTGACGACAAGGAACCCTCCGTGCCCTTCCAACCCTTCAATACCGTCAATCCGCAAGGTAACCAAGCGTTCTTCCGCGTTGATGCCTTCTAACGCAACAGTGATGTTAGTGCCTTTTACGGTCGCCGTGTGGCGCTTTTGTGTGGACAAGTCCCAGTAAGGAGTGACGGTGTAACTGTTCTTTCCGTCGCTCAGTTCAATGACAGCCCCCACCTGACTGGGCATGCCGCCTATCGTGTGTTCTCCGCTCAAATGGAAGCGGACGAACTTGATGTGCCAATTGCCCAGTTGCCGCTCTTCGCCCTGCGCTAAAGTGAGCGTTCCCGCTTCTTCGGGTCCTTGCAGTTCAATGGGCTCCACATAGATGTCGTGGGTGAGGTAGCGCTTGATGAACGGAGTGCGCACCAAACCAAAGTCGGTGTCCCAGAAAACAGGCTCGGCAGTGAACTCAGGCTTAGATGCATTGCTCCCTTTCGTCCCACTTTCTTCGTCCCCCGTCCCATGATCATTGCGTTCGTCAAAGCGGTAGGCTTGCAACACTGCCTTCACCTTGCCATCGGGTTGCTCTTCCACGCCTTTGTAAACGAACAGGAAGCCATGAGCAATGCGGTGTTCACCGGCAGGGATGACTAATTGGCGAGCGCTATCGTGCAGTTCCGAACCGACCACGCCCAAGATGAACAGTGCCAAACCGATGTGAGACAGGTAAGCGCCCACTGTCAAGGGGCTTTGTCGCGAGCGCTGAATGAGAGCGTAGAAGTTGGTTACCAAGAAGGCAGCAGCGATGCCGATGAGCACCAGTGACACAGGTTGGCGAACGCCGAACAGGAAAGCGAGGAGTGCCGTTGCCAAAGCAGTGTTTGCTATCAACCAAGGCACGCTTTTGACCCAATCCTTGTGGCTCTCTTCATCCTTAGGGCGCACCAGCACCAACAAGGGGAAGAAGGCTAACAGCAAGCCCATGACGATAGCGATGGGGAAACTGGCACGGTCGTAAAAGACACGGTCCACGCCCACTTCCCCCACTTCCGTGAGCCCGATCGCTTTCGCCACCATCGTCAACCACGGGAGAGACAAGCCACCAAACACTATCACGGCGAAAAGGAACAGGACCATTGCGCTGAGGTAGAGGAAGGTGTTGAGGTTCGTCACCGACTGGAGTAATGGCGCACCCCTTTCGGGTGGCACCTGCCGCAGCCTCAGGAGGAACAGCCCAAAAGAGAAGAAAGTCAAGCCCAACAGGATGCCCAAAATCCACCAAGTGATGGGGGAAGTGCCAAAACTGTGGACAGACTGAATGAAGCCACTGCGGGTGACGAAGGTGGCGTAGTAGGTGGTGAGGAAAGTCAAGAGGGCAAGGAAGGTGGTGAGGCGGACAGCGCTTTTCGTGCTCCGCTGCGCGACCAACAGGTGCATCAAAGCGGCGCAACCCAGCCAGGGGATGAAAGAAGCGTTTTCAACAGGGTCCCATGCCCAGTAGCCGCCCCATCCTAACACTTCGTAAGACCAAACGCCTCCCAGTGCAATGCCCAAACCCAACACGGCAGTGCCCAAGCAAGCAGCAGGGAGGGCGTAACGGGTCCAACCGTGCCAGTCTTTTCGCCACAACCCCGCCAATGCCAAAGCGAACGGCAAGCCCATAGAGGCGTAGCCGAAGAACATGGATGGCGGGTGAATGGCCATCCAAGGGTTGTGCAGCAGGGGGTTCAGCCCGCGCCCATCCGTTGCGCCAGGGTAGGCAATGCGGAAGGGGTCTTCAATCACCGCCGGCAGCAGCAACAGGAAGATGAGCCCGCTCAAGAGCGTCAAGGTCGCTGTTTCATAAGGACGAGCAACCCTCATCAGGTAAATGCCCCACAGAACGGTAAAAAATGCCCACAACAGCCAAGTTCCCGCTTGCCCACCCCAGAAAGCCGCGAAGCGATACAGGGTGGGGAGGGTGCGGTTGGTGTAATCGTGCACATAAGCGACCTCGTATTGCTCCGTCATCAACAGCCACCACAGGTATGCCATCGTGGCGACGATGAAAGCGCCCAAAAGCAAAAAAGCCCATCGGGCACGCCGCAACGCCCCTTCCCAACTGCCGACTTGCCGACCTGCCCACCTGCCGATATACTGGCGTTCAGCATGCCAATATGCGAAGGTGGCGAACATCGCCATCGTTATCGCTGCCCAAAGGAGCAATCGTCCCAACAGCATGATAAAGGTCACCTCACAAGTGAGCGATGAGCGACCGTCGTGCCCCTTTCACCTTTTCGCTGCTGCAATATCTGGGTGCCCTTCATACTTGGACGGACACTTGAGGAACATGCGGTCCGCTTCAAACACGCCGTTGCGGTAGCGACCGATGACCACTGCCATCGGCGTTTGTTCAAAGCCGGCAGGCGGGATGAAGGAGGGGTTCAAGCGGACTTTGCAAACCTTCCCCTTCGTGTCCCGCGCCATGAACTCCATCGCGCCTGTTTCCTTATCGTAGGTGCGGGTGCTGTGGTCTACGAAGACAGCGACCCGCACGGTCCCGCTCATTTTCTGGGCTTCATCAAAACCGACATAGGGTTGGACGATGTCGCCTGAAAACAGCGCATAGCCCCCGTAAAGGAGCAACAGCACCAACCCACCAATTGCCCACCACTTCCAACTTTGCTTTTGCATTGGTCGGACACCTCCTGTTGCGAGGGCATCGTGTTCGCCCCACTGCCGACTTGCCAAATGCCGACCTGCCCTTCATTTCAGCGACCGCAACTTGCTCTCCAAGCGCCAAAGGTAAACCATCAGCGCAATCCATGTGACCAACCAAGTAAAGAAGAACGGCAAGGCTTCTTTCATTTTGTCACGCCTCCGTCTCTTTTAACGCTGCGTGGTGGTGTTTCCATTCCGCAAGGGTGAGGGAACTGCGCAGCCTCACTAATTGGACGCACAACAGCAAAAAAGCCAACAGGGACAACCGAAGCACTAACCGATAGGCAGCGTCCAAGCCGCCCCGTGCGATGATGCCAGAGGGGTGAGCGCTTGCCGCTTGCACTTGCGGCAAATAGGGCACAACCCAGTAGAGGAAGACGGACGCAACGGCACCCAAGATAGCATAGACGGCACTCACCGATGCTTTCCGGTCGGGGTCGTCAATGGCTTCCCGCACCAGCAGGTAAGCCGAATAGGTTAGCAGCACCAAGAGCATGGTAGTTTGGCGTGGGTCCCAACTCCACCATTCGCCCCACGCCAATCGGGAGAAGTAAGCCCCTGTGATCGTCGCCAGCACAGCGTATAGCCAACCCACTTCAATGGTGGCGTGGCTAAGGGCATCCCAGTGTCGCGCCCGCGTTTTCAGGTGAGCCACCCCAAATCCCGCTGCCACGAAGAACGCCAAAAACGAAACAATCGCTAAGGGCACATGGACGAAGATGATTTTGGCGATGTGCCCGTTGCCGTAGCGGATTTCAAACTCCCGCGCTGGCGGGACCCAAAAGAAGGCTAAGGCAAAAGCCAGCACGCTCAGCACTGTTGCTGCGACGAGCAACCCTATGCTCCATTGGCGCTTCATTGTTCAACCTCCTTGCACGGTTGCATTTCAAAGTTTGCCATCGGGTTTCACGGAATGTGTCGGGCTTTACCCGAAACTCGCTTAAGGCACCTCTGTCCACTTCAGCGCCTCTTCGTATAAGCCGAAGAAGGCGCGCAACGCCATAAAGGCTGCCACCGCTACCAGCGCAAAGACGAGGATGTAGAACAGGATAGGCAGAGTCACCGCTTTGAGACCGCTTGCCGTTTGGGCTTCCTGCTCCAACGACTCAGCAATGCGTTGCAACCCCTCGTCCAATCTGCCCGTTCGTTCGCCCACAATGATGGCTTGGAGCATCTCAGGCGGCAGATAGGGAATTGCGCTGAGGGCAGCGCTGAAGGAGAGACCTTGCTTGAGCCGCTGGGCTTGTTGGCGGGCAGCGCGAGCGATAGTGGGGTTTCCCGATGCTTCCCCTGCTAACTGGAGGCTTTCCGATGGAGACAGTCCTGCTGCATAAAGCATGGCGAGCACCCGCCCGAAGCGAGCCACTGCCATGCGCCGTTGCGGTAGCCCCAGCAGCGGAATTTGCGTTTTCACTCCCTCCCACCAAGAACCGAAAGGGGGAAAGCGACTGAGTAGGCTGTTGAGCCCCATCAACCCCAAAAGGGCTAAGATCGCCCACAGAAGGTAGCGAAAGTGGGCAAACATGCGTTGGTGCAGTTGCAACGCCCACTGCGGATCAGGCGAAAGGCGCTGCATGATGGAGGGAAGGGCGAGGAGCAGGAAAAGCAAGAGGGGAAGCAGACAACCCGTTGTGCAGCCGATGAAGAAGATGGAAAAACCAGACGAGAGCACCCGAATGCGTTGCTCCTGCTCAAAGTAGCGTGCCAGATCGCCCAGCGCTTCGTCCAGTTTCCCTCCCTGTTCACCTGCTTGGAGAAAGGGGATGACGAAGGATGGAAAAGGGAACCCCGTTTCCGCCAAGGCTTGGGAGAGAGGCACCCCCACTGCCACCCGTTTCGCTGCGTATTGGGCGAGCGATGCTAACGGCGAGGGACTTCGTCCGATGGTTTCCAAAAGGTCAACGATGGGCACGCCTGCCTTCACACCTTGATACAGGTCGTGGAAGAAGGTGGCTAACGCTTTGGGGCGGCTCCCAACCATGCGAGAGTAAAGCCCCAATCGCATGCGCGGTTGGATAGGGCGCAAGAGCGTGGGCTGGATGCCCCGCGCTTTCACTCGCTCCCTCGCTTCGTCAGGGGTGTCCGCAAAGACAACTCCCCGCTGGGCTTGTCCTGTCAAGTCGCGTCCGTGCCACTCGTAAAGGGGCACGGTCCTCACCCCTGCTCTCGCAATCGCTCAATTTTCTGTCGCACCAACGCACCAATCTCCCGAAGGGCTTGCTGCTCCTCGTCCGAAAGGATGCTCAGTTGCGGTTGAATACCACTGCGGCTGAGCAAAATGGGTATGCCAATCGTGCCCACTTCCGAGCAGACTTGAGCGCAGAGGAAAACAGGCGCTTCCGAGCGGGTTGCTTGCAAAACGGTCAAGACGGCTTGGGAAGCAAGACCACCCGTTTTCGCTCCCGAAGTGTGGGTGAGGTAGGACTTAACGATTGACCGCACTTCTGGCGAGAAGGGGCGCAAAGCAGCGTAGGCAGCGTCCAACCCTTCCCGTTCCAACGCATTTTCCGCCACTTGAAAGGCTTTGGCTTTCTGCTGCTCAAAAGCCTCCCGCGACGGGCACCGCAGTTGGTGGAGGGTCAGCGGCTCTAACGGTTTCCCGTTCACCCGCACCAAACTCCAGAAGAACAGCATGTTTGGACCGTGTTCGCCGCCTGCCCACGCTGTGATACGGTTGGGTGGGACATGAAGTTCCCGCGCCAGTTCCATCCGAAACCGAACGCTATCCACCAACGACCCAATGGCAATGACTCGTTCAGGGCTTACCGCCTCACTGACCAATTGCACAACCATTTCATTCGGGTTTGTCACCACGATGACCCAGCCGATGCGCTCACGGTTGGCTTGAAGGGCTGGCAAAAGTTGGGAGACGAGTTTGAAGTTGTCTTCCGCCAACCGTTCACGATGGAAGATGCGAGTGAAGTGGGCGGGGTCAGGGACGCTGGCAACGAAGAGGACATAATCGCCCCACGCCTCTTCAGGGTTGACCGAAGCGAGAAAGCGAACGCCTTTGTCAAGGAAGGCTTCGGAGAAATCTTCCGCCATGCCCCGAACGATGAAAGCGCTTTTGCCCTCCCGCCGACCGATGAGCACCAATTCGTCACCCGCTGTCAGCAGTTCGCTCTGAGCGAGGGCGAAACTGATCACCCGTCCCACATCTGAACCAGCCCCCAACACAGCAATCCTCATGCCGAAAAAGCACCTCCTCTGGGGAAGGCTTCATTGAACGCTTCGCGTTGTGTTACGGTTTGCCCAATGGCTCCCTGTTCTGTTGTTTCCTGTCGGTCGGGTGCGACGAAAGGGTTGCGGGAAAGGAAAGAAGCGAGGTTTCCTTTCTCCCACGCCCGCTGCAGGGCTTGGAACACGGTTTCGTCCAACTCGTGGGGAACTTGTTGGCGAATGAGGCTTATTGCTTCAGCAGGGGAAAACGCTTGCCGATAGGGACGCTGCGAAGTCAAGGCATCAAACATGTCAGCAACGGCAATGATGCGCGCATCCAACGGGATGGCATCACCTTTCAGCCCCAAAGGATACCCGCTGCCCGACAACCGTTCGTGGTGATACCGAACGCCGTCAGCATAAGGGCGCAAGCGAGAGGATTGCTGCAAGATGCGGAAGCCAATTTCGGGATGTAGTTTGATGATGCTGAACTCCACCTCCGTCAAGTGCCCTTCTTTCAGCAGGATGCCGTCAGGGATGCCAATCTTGCCGATGTCGTGCAAGAGAGCGGAAAGGGCGACCCGCTGCCTGTCTTCTTCCGACAAACCCATCTCCTCAGCGATGGCGACAGCATAGTGCATCACTCGTTCGGAGTGACCTCGGGTGTAAGGGTCACGGGCATCCAAAGCAGCGACGATGATGCGCACCAAATCCCAGAACAGTTCGTGCAGCGCTTGGTAAGTCTGGGCTTTGTCAATCGCGATGGCAGACAAGAGCGCCATCGCCTGAAGGGCAGTGACATCCTCTGGCGCAAATTGCCCCTTGTGGGCGTTGAGGACTTCCAAAACACCTTTGGGTTGCCCGTCAAGGAGCAAGGGCACCGCGATAAGGTTGCGAGTGACAAACCCTGTTTGAGCGTCCACCGCTTTGGCGTGATGAGGTTCTTTCGCTGCATCAGGCACAAGCATTGGCTCGCCCGTTTGCAAAACGCGCCCTGCGATGCCTTCCCCCCGCTTGAGGCGAACTTCTTTCACCGCTTCGCCCTTTTCTCCCGTTGCCACCTCAAAGAACAACTCGTCTGTTGCTTCGTCGTAAAGGAGCAGCGCACTTGCCTCCGCATCGGTCAATTGCTCGGCAACCCGCATGATGTTGGTCAGGGTCGCCTTCAAGTCCGAAGCAGCGAAAACCTGCGTTGAGAGCGAAAGGACCGCTTGCAAAACAGCGGCTTGCTGACGCGCCTGCTGGAGCGCTTGTTCTAACGCTGCCACCCTTGTTTCCAGTTCAGCAATGCGCCCTTGGTAATCCTCCATGCTTTACCTCACCCTCTGTCAAGTTTTGGGCAACGGCACCCCTGCGGATTGTAAAGCAGTCCACAAGCAGGCTTTTTGCTCTTCCGAGAGTGGGTGGAAAGGAGCGGTCACCCTTTCAGGAATGCCCCACCGAAGGTGGAGCGCTGCTTTCAACGCTGGGAAGAAGGGAAAAGCGTCCAGTTGACCTATCAGGTTGTTGATTTGCTGCTGCCACGAAATGGCTAACGAAGCGTCTTCCTTTTGCGAAGCATCGTAAAGGGCAACAAACCACTCAGGCACCAAGTTGGCAAGGCTGTTGATAGCCCCGTGCGCCCCGTAGAGAAGGCTGGGCGCAACCAAACTGTCATGCCCTTGCAAAATGGCAAAGGGACGCTCCCGCATCCTGTCTATCACGGAGAAAGTGAAAGTCAAATCGCCCGAACTGTCCTTAATGCCCACGATGTTGGGAAGTTCGGACAACCGCTCCACAAGGGCGACGGAGAACCAAACTTTCGTCGTGGCGGGGATGTGATAAGCGATGATGGGCATAGCACATTCGGACGCTAAGGCTCGGTAATGCTGCTCCACTTCTGCTTCGGTGAGGGGATAGTAGAATGGCGGGGCAATCACGAGGGCATCGGCACCGCGCTGCTGTGCTATCTGTGCCCACTTCACTGCTCGGCGCGTGCCCGTTTCCGTTGCGCCCACCAAAACAGGCACTTTTTTGTCCACTTCAGAGAGAACGATGTCCAACGCCCGCTCCTTTTCCTTGTCCGTCAGGTGAGCGAATTCGCCTGTGGAGCCCAAAACGAACATGCCGTGCACACCCGCCGTCAAAAGGGCGCGCACCAGTTGGCGCAGCGCCTGCTCATCCACCCGCTCTTGTTCATCTACAGGCGTTGCAATGGGTGGGATAATGCCCCTCAACAGCACAGCACCCACCTCCCAATTGCCGTATCACAACACACCCTTCTTGCGCAACACGAACGCACCACACGCCACATCTTGGATGGCTAAGCCAGTGGACGAAAAGACCGTAATGTCTCGCTCACTTTGTCGTCCGTCCTTTTTCCCTACCAAGACTTCGCCCAACTCTCCGATGATGGCTTCCCGCTTTAACAACCCTTGACTTAGCGGCACATTGACTTCGCCCGACTCCATCCCTTGCGCCATGTCATCCAGAAAAATGCGAGCACGGGTGAGGATGGCGGGGTCTAACTCCTGTTTTCCTGGGGCATCGGCGCCGATGCAGGTAAAGTGCATCCCTTCCGTTACCCACTCGTTCCTGACGATGGGGGCTCGGGAGGGAGTTGTAGTGACCACGATGTCGGCGCCCCGCACCGCTGTTTCTGGGTCTTGACAGACTTGGATGGGGAGTTTCACTTGGGGTTCCAAATCGCGCTTGAGTTGCCACGCCAGTTCTTCGTCTCGGCTCCATACTCGCACTCGCTCTAACTGAGGCAGAAGAGAGCAGTGAGCGAGGAGTTGAATGCGCCCTTGTGTGCCGGCACCGAGGATGGCAAGGACACAGGCATCTGAACGGGCAAGGGCGCGCGTGGCTAATACACCTGCTGCTCCCGTCCGAACCGTTGTCAAGTAAGTTGCTTCCATCACCGCCAAAGGGAACCCCGTTTCTGGCTCCACCATGATCAGCATCGCCATCACCGTCGGTAATCCTTGAGTGGGGTTTTGAGGATGGGAATTGACGACTTTGACGCCTGCTGCCCTTTGACGAGGCAAGTAAGCGGGCATGGCGCGCAAATCACCGTTGGGCAATGGGATGATTAACTTGGGCGGCATGACGGCATAGCCTTCCGCTTTATCGCGAAAGGCTTCTTCCACTACCCGAACGACCTCGGGAAGGGGAAGCAACTCTCGCACTTCCTCTTCGCGGATGTAAAGGGTCTGACGGTTCATGAACCCTTCACCTCCGACCGCAATTATAGCGCCCCGTCAACTCCTTTCAGGGACTTTTAACCGTCTTGCCCTCTTTTGAAGGCAGTGGCATTGTTTCAATGAAAAAGGCTCCAAAGCACGCTGGGGTGAGCAGGGAATGCCGGCGAACTTGACACCAGAATACTTGCAAGCCGAAGAGGATTTCCGCAAGGCGACGACCATTGAGGAGAAGATTGAGGCGCTCCAGCGGATGTTGGCGCTGTTGCCCAAGCATAAAGGCACGGAACGCATCCAAGCCGATTTGAAGCGCCGCTTGGCAAAACTGAAGGAGATGGAACAGCAGCAACGCGCCCGCCGAGGCGGTAGCGCTGACCCCTTCTATGTCCCTCGGCATGGAGCGGGGCAGGTCATCGCTATCGGCTTCCCCAATGTGGGCAAGTCGGCGCTGCTGAGCGCTCTTTCGGGTGTCCCGTTGGAAGTTGCCGACTACCCCTACACCACTCAACGCCCCCAACCTGTCATGATGCCCTACGAGAACCTGCAAATCCAACTGGTGGACACGCCCCCCATCATGGACGAAGTGGAGCCAGCCTTTGCAGGAATGGTGCGGAGAGCCGACGCAGCAATGGTTATCGTAGACCTGTCCACCGATGACTGCTTTGATCAGGCGGAAGCGTTGCTGAAAGGCATGGAAGCGCGGCGCGTCCGCTTGGTCTGGGAACCCGTAAACGATAACCCCGCCAATCCCGTCGTGGAGCGGGCAGCCATCTTAGTAGGCAACAAATTGGATGCCCCCGAAGCCGAAGACCGCTTCGTTCTCCTCAGGGAAACCTACGGGAACCGCTTGCCAATGGTGGCTGTTTCCGCCCGAGAGCGGGTGGGGTTAGACGAATTGAAACGGCTCATCTTTGAACAACTGCGCATCATCCGCGTCTATTCCAAACCGCCGGGCAAAGAGCCGCAACTGGATAAACCCTTCGTCCTCAAAAAAGGCGCAACAGTGTTGGACTTTGCCGAAGAAGTCCACCGCGATTTCCCCGAACGCCTCCGCTTTGCTCGGGTGTGGGGTTCGGCGGAATTTCCAGGTCAGCCCGTCAGCAAAGACTTCGTGCTCCAAGACGGCGACATCGTGGAACTGCATGTGTGACCCCTTTTGTCAGGAATTCCCTGACATCCGCTTCTTGACGGAACTAACGATGCCCCATTAACCTTTGTTATGGCTGCACAGGAGCAAACCTTTGCAGGCGATGGAGGGGAGGAACGATGATGAGTGCGAGTGCGCTGCGAGAGCGTGCCGTTCATCTGCTGCTACCGCTTTTGGAGCGAGCGCTCTTCAACGACACGCTTCGGGGTTTTCTTATCCGTGAGTTGGAGCACCGGGTCTTAGAACGATGGAGCTCGGAAGACAGCAACCGTCCCTACCGCGTCCAGCAAGACAAAGAGGCCATTGCCCGCGCTTTGGTTTACTCCTTTGACCGCGCGTTGCGGCGCCGCCAACTTGCTCCCACCGTGTTGCGGAAACTTTTGCGCAACTATTTCGGCGCGTGCGTGCTTTGCTTGGACAAGGAGCGGCTGGAAGCCATTGCTGCCTTCCAAGAGCGGCATGGCGTTCACCCGCCCACCAGCGTCGTCATCGC
>FWWM01016880.1_pt1 | contig 10760 bp, 10 predicted proteins | sample 2228351 | NCBI WGS metagenome assembly FWWM01 (sample SAMEA103939774, study PRJEB20133) | metagenome
TGGCACCTGCTCGCCCAGTTGGATGCTGAGGAATTGGGGCAAGCCTTGAGCGGTCAGGGGGAGGCGGGGGTTTATCAAAGGCAATCACGGTGAGCTGAAGGAGGCGCTCCGGGCCTGGATAGGGGCGCAGGGAGGCGAGCGGCGTGCTGCTGACCACGTCACCACCTGGGGCGAGGCCGAACAGGTTCAGAGAGGATTGCGAGGGCATTGGGCGATTGAGAATGCTGTCTTTTATGTACGCGATGTTTCTCTGGATGAAGATCGCCTGCCCGGACGGGCCATCGGCTTTTCCCTTTCGGCTTTACGCAACATGGCCCTCAATCTCATTCGCCGAGCCGGTTTTCGTTATGTCCCGAATGCCCGCCGCTTTCTATCCGCTCACCAGAATCTCGGCCTTGAGCTTTTGTTTCAGAACCCAACGTCGAAGAACTGATTAAGCCCCAATCTCAGGCATTTCCCTCTTGACAAACGCAAGGATATGTGATATACTGAACACAAACTGGTCTGTTATACAAACCAGTCTGCATGGAGGAACAGGCTTATGCGGAAGAGGCCGGGCGATTTAGAGCAAGTGAGGAAGCGCGTCTATCGCTATTGGTATGAGGACGGTCTGGCCGAGATCGCGACGGGCTGCTTGTTCATTTTGGTCGGTTTAGTTTTAGGCGCACAAGGGTTGGCTCCGTCAGGGTCTTCGTTGGGCGCCATCGCCAGCTTGGCCTTTCCCGTTGCGGTCGTTGGTGGGGTACTGGCCGTGCGCCGCCTGGTGAATATCGCCAAGGAGCGCATCACCTATCCCCGCACCGGCTACGTCCAATATGGACGCCCCGGCCCCCGCCGTCGCCTGCTCTCGGCTGTTTTAGGGGGAAGCATGGGCATCGTTGTGGCGGCCGTTCTCGCCAGTGGCCCGGCTTCGCTGGTGTGGCTGCCCTTGCTTCAGGGGTTGATCATCGGTGCGTTTTGGCTCTACATGGGAACCAGGCTGGACCTGATCCGTTTTTACGTGCTGGCTGCGCTCTCCGCGCTCATCGGTATCGCCATCGCGCTCAGCGGCGTGGCAGACCTATGGGGGAGCGCGGCGTACTTCGGTGGGATGGGGGTTGTGATGGTGGTTGGGGGCGGGCTCGCCTTGCGGAGCTATTTGCGCCAGACGCAACCGACAGGAGAAGAAGGGGAACAGGCATGACCGGCGATTTCCGTAGCGTGACCGGCTTGGATCGTGTTCTCCATGAGCCGGCGCGGCTGGCCATCGTCACGATCCTCTACTCGGTGGAAAGTACCGACTTCCTGTATCTGTTGCGGGAGACGGGCCTGACAAAGGGCAATTTGTCTTCTCACCTCGCCAAGTTGGAGAGCGCGGGCTACATCGCAGTTGAGAAGACCTTTCGGGGCAAGATTCCCATGACGATCTGCCGCCTGACGGAGAGCGGCCGCGCGGCGTTCCGCGCCTACCGCGACCATCTGCGGCAGGTGGTGATGAGTATGCCGGAGTAAACCATTGAGGAGCAAAAGATGACAAACGTCGCGATTCACACCGAGAACTTGAGTCGCAGCTTTGGCGCCGTGCGGGCGGTAGATAACCTATCGCTGACCGTGCCGAAGGGCATCGTCTTCGGCTTCTTGGGCCCGAACGGGTCGGGAAAGACGACGACGATCCGGCTCCTGCTGGGCCTGCTGGAGCCGACCGGCGGGCGCGCCGAAGTGCTGGGCTACGACACGCGCACGCAAGGAGATGAAGTGCGCTGTCGGGCAGGGGCCCTTCTGGAACATTCCGGCCTCTATGAGAGGTTGAGCGCCGAAGATAACCTGGAGTTTTATGGTCGCGTCTGGCGTATGCCGAAGGCCGAGCGGCAGGCACGCATCAAGGAACTCCTGACCCACGTGGGCCTGTGGGAGAGGCGAAAAGAGGCCGTCGGCAAATGGAGCCGGGGGATGAAGCAGAAACTGGCTGTGGCCCGCGCCCTCTTGCATCGTCCACCGTTGGTCTTCTTGGATGAGCCGACGGCGGGGCTTGACCCGGTCGCGGCGGTCGCCCTGCGTGATGACCTGGCGACATTGGTCGCGCGGGAAGGGGTGACGGTCTTTCTGACAACCCACAACTTGGCGGAAGCAGAGAAGCTATGCGGTCAAGTGGGCGTGATCCGCCAGGGGGCCCTGCTGGCGGTCGGTCACCCCGACACGCTGCGAGCGCGGAGCAGCGGGCCACGGGTGGAGATCGTCGGGCGCGGTTTCAGCGAGGAAATCCTGACCTTGCTGCGGGCGCGGCCTGAAGTAGCCACCGTCCAGGCACAGAATGGCCGTCTGCTGGTTGACCTGCAGGGAGAAGGGGAGGTCGCGCCGCTGATCGGACTCCTCGTGAACGCAGGCGCGCAGGTGGAAGAAGTGCGCAAAGGCAAAGCCAGCCTAGAAGAGGTGTTCCTGACCCTGATGGAGGAAGAAAAATGATAGCCGACATCCGAACCGTGCTTTGGAAGGAAACGAATGAGATCCTGCGACAAGGGGGGAGCCGCGGCTGGCTGAATCTGCTGATCATCGTGGGCGTTTTTGGTGTCTTCCTCCCTTTGCAGATGGGACGCGCCTGGGTGGAATCGCCTGTGACACTGTTATACTGGACATGGCTGCCCCTCTTCCTGGTGACAGGCGTGATCGCGGATTCCTTCGCCGGGGAGCGAGAGCGGCACACGCTGGAGACGCTCCTGGCAAGCCGCCTACCAGATCAGGCGATCCTGATCGGCAAGGTTTGTGCCGGCGTGGTCTATGGCTGGGGACTGACCTTGGTCAGTTTGGCAGCAGGGGTCGTCACGGTCAACATCGCTGCCGGCGGCGGCGAATTCCTGTTCTACCCACCAGGCGTTGCCGCCGGTATCCTGGGGATCAGCCTTCTCGCGGCGGGCCTCGTGGCGGGCGTGGGGGTGCTGGTGTCGCTGCGGGCGGCGACGGTGCGGCAGGCGGCGCAAGGCCTGAGCATCGCGATCATGCTCGTGCTCTTTGTGCCGATATTCGGCGTGCAAGCGTTGCCGCGCGAGTGGCAGATGCGAATCTTTGAAGCGACGATGACCGCCGGCACCGCGCGCATCATGGCAGTAGTGACGGCTATCCTTGCCCTGTTGGACGTAGCGGTTCTCGCGGCGGCGAAAGCCCGCTTCCGCCGGGCGCGGCTGATCCTGGACTAACAAGTGTAGGCCCGGCTGTTCATGTTACATTCCCTTCCCTAAGGAGTTTCGTCGGGCCTGCCCGATTTCTGAAGCGCACGTGGGTAGAGTTGTCTCCTGCTTGCATTCATGTTACAATGCAAAGGTAGGGGAATTATTGGCACTTAACGCTGTTAATCACATGCTGAGATGCTGGCAATCTCGGAATGAGGTAGCCGATGAGTCCGAATCCGGAGACTCCCACAGACCTTCTCGGTGCCATCCTGCAAGCGGAGCGACGCATTGCCGCCAATCGCCAGGAACTACACGCCGCGCGAGCAGAGCGCGCGGCCGCGCTCCAGCTGGAAAGCGACAGCCGTAAGGCCTTGGCAAATCTGGATAACGAGATAAAACGGCTCAGCGGGCAGGTCTATCGTCGCAGCCGTGCCGTCTATCTGGATGGAGAGACACTGGAGCGGGGCACCCTGACCCTGACCGGCGATGCCATTCGCTTCTCCGGCTGGCGCGGCAAAGTTGAAATCCCTCTGCGGGCCATCCAGAGCACTGCCCTCGGCACGTCGTTCTTGCCCCCCTTTGTCGGCATGCCGGTCATCGGCAACATCTGGCCGGGGCGACCACGAAACGGCGAGACCCTTCTTCTCACGGTGCAAGAGAGCCCTGCGGCCCCCCAACAGTTGGCCGTCATCGGCGATTTGAAGGATGCTGCCCTCTGGCAACAGGAGATTCTGATACGGCAACAGCAGGTGGATCAAATCACGGCCCTGAAGACACAACTCCTCAACGAGCGCGAGGAGGCAGCGGCTTCTCTGGCTAAGGCTCGCGAGGCCCTGCGGCAGGCTCAATCTCGGGTGGAGGTCATTGAGAAGGAGGCCGCTGCTCTGCGCTCTCAGCTGGACACATTGAAGGCACAGCAGCGCGCGGAAGAAGCGAGGGCGCGCAGGGCCGACGTCCTTCCTGCCACCAAGAGGGATGAGCCGTGAATACAGATGTCATACCGCCTCGCCGCCGATGCTATCGCTGCGGTTATCCCATAGACCCCTCCCTTTCGCCACTGACGCCGTGCCTGGTCTGCGGCATCCTTCCCGGCGAGGGCACACCTCTTCCGGCCGTCCGGCTTGTGCGACCGTCGGGCAGGCCGACGTCACACAAAGGTTCTCAGAAGCCGAAAAAATGCCACCGCTGCGGCTACTCTCGCAACCCCGCCCTATCGTCGGAAAACCCGTGTCGCGTGTGTGGCGCCGAGGCAGGAGAAGGGACGCCCGCCCCTCTCCTCAGGCTTCATCGTTCCGGCCAGGGCTACATCCTTGTGACCGCTGCGGGCATCCTTGCCCTTGTTCTTCTGATCGCCTTGGTGTCGTATGCCCTGGAGTTCCGCCCAAAGGGGAATACTCCACCTGTTGCAGCCACCGCGACGGCCCAGGCCCTGCCGGTGGCCGCCCATCAGGCCACGCAGACGGCAGTTGCATCCTTGACGCCGGCCACACCTACCTTCACACCGACAATTGCCCCCACGCCGACCCCAACCTCCACCGCGACACCGCTGGCGACGGCCACAGCCACGCCGATACCTAGCCCCACGCCCACCCTCTCTGCCGATTACGATGCCCTGCGGAGGAAGGTAGAAAGAGCACTGGGAGCGGGCAATCGCGAAGGGGTAGAGAGGCTATCTTATTTCTCGGTGGCAGATGGAGCGGAGCCGATCATATCGTTGGCTTGGGCCATCAATCGTGGGGCAACGCCCGCGCTCACTGCCACGAGTGCCCAGATAGATCTCTCCCTCGTCCTGAAGGAGATCGCCCTGGCAGGCGTGGCCTACGCGATCGTGCGCGTGGAGGGAACCTTTCCGGTGACGGATGACGCGGGCAACCCGCGCGAGATGGTGGTCGTCCGCGCGCGCTACACGCGCGCCACCTTGGAAGCGATCAACTGGAACACCTTCCGCTTTGATACGGTCTATGACATTGCCTCCGAGGCCGAGGTGCATCCCGAGTTTCGGAGAAAGTGAGGGGAGGCTTCTCTCCGTCCGGCAAGTTTGACGATTTGACAACCCCGGCAATTCGTGCTAGACTTGCCCCACTCATTACCTTCTGGATAATTCACACTCCGCCCTATGCCACAGACACTCGCCGTTGTGTTCTGGCCCTGCATATGTACCTGTTTGTAGCGGGTGCGGTCGGCTTCAGGCCCAAAGTATCGTGCCTGGAGTAACGGTCGCCCCCGCTCCTCACAAACAGATGCGATGGCCTGCGCCGGTTGAGTGCGCTCACCTCACGATTCTTAAATCTGCTCGCTGCATCGCCTGACCCTTTGCCGTCAGAGCGGTTTGCGCGTAGTATGTATCCGTTTGGTCAGGACTCATCGCATCGGCGCGGCTGCGATGAGTCCTTTTAGTTTACCACAATCTGCCACATGGAGGAGTCCTCATGACCACCGATAACGAAAATGGCCGTGCCTACGGTTTCACTACCCGCCAACTTCATGCCGGCCAGAAGCCCGACCCGGCTACCGGTTCGCGCGCGGTGCCCGTCTATCAGACGACATCCTACGTCTTCCGCGATACGGCTCATGCCGCGGCCCTCTTCGCCTTGGAAGAGCCGGGGAACATCTATACCCGCATCATGAACCCTACGACCGACGTCCTGGAGCAAAGAATAGCCTCACTGGAAGGTGGTGTCGGGGGATTGGCGACCAGTTCCGGTCAGGCAGCGGAGACTTTGGGCATCCTGGCGTTGGCTCACGCCGGCGATCACATCGTGTCGGCCAACAGCCTCTACGGCGGCACGTACAACCTCTTCCACTACACTTTCCCGAAATTAGGGATTCAAGTGGACTTTGTTGACCCTCGCGATCCGGAGAATTTCCGCCGGGCGATCCGTGATAACACAAAGTTGTTCTATGGCGAGACGATCGGCAACCCCAAACTGGATGTACTGGATATTGAGGCGATAGCCAGGATCGGGCGCGAGTACGGCATCCCGCTGATGGTGGATAATACCTTGGCGACGCCCTACTTGACGCGGCCCATTGAATGGGGCGCGGCTATCGTCGTCCATTCCACCACCAAGTTCATCGGTGGCCATGGCACTGCCATCGGCGGTGTGATCGTGGATGGCGGCAATTTTGACTGGGCGGCCAGCGGGCGCTTCCCTAACTTCACCGAGCCGGACCCCAGTTAGCACGGCCTGGTCTATACGACTTTGGGGGCCCCTGCCTATATCCTGAAGGTACGATTACAGTTGCTGCGCGACATCGGAGCCTGCCAGGCTCCCTGGAACTCGTGGCTCAACCTGATCGGTCTGGAGACCCTCAGCCTGCGAATGGAACGCCACTCGGCTAACGCGCTGGCCGTCGCGCGCCACCTGTCGGACCATCCACAGGTCGCATGGGTCAATTACCCCGGCCTGCCGGAGCACCCATCGCACCACCTGGCGCAGAAATATCTGCCCAAAGGCTGTGGTGCGATCATCGGTTTCGGCATCAAAGGCGGGCGCGAGGCAGGGCGGCGCTTCATAGATAGCCTCAAACTCTTCTCACACCTGGCAAACGTAGGGGATGCCAAATCTCTGGCGATCCATCCGGCCACGACGACGCACCAGCAACTGAGCGAGGACGAGCAGATCAGCACGGGCGTCACGCCGGACTACGTGCGCTTGAGCATCGGCCTGGAGGACCTGGACGACATCTTGTGGGACCTGGATCAGGCGTTGGCCCAGGCGTAACGTCAGGCCGATGGTTCAGACCTCTCTTCTCCCCTTGCGTTCCCTTATCTCTCCCAACAGGGGAGAGGAAAAGGGCCAAGGGGAGAAGAGAAGTACACCTGACACGCAGAGGAGAACCCAAATGGCTACGACAAAAAAGCCGGGTTCGGTCAGCATTGTGGAAACAAAATACTTCACTTTTGCAGAGCCGCCCCACGAACTGCAATTGGAAAGCGGCGAGAGGTTGGGGCCGATCACTCTGGCCTATGAAACATACGGCCAACCCAACGCCGATCGCTCCAATGCCATCCTGATCCTGCACGCGCTGTCGGGCGATGCTCACGTGGCCGGCTACCACAGCGCCGATGACAAGAAACCGGGCTGGTGGGATGAGGCTGTGGGGCCGGGCAAGATGTTTGACACCGACCGCTATTGGGTCATCTGCTCCAACGTCATCGGTGGCTGCAAAGGGAGTACCGGCCCCATGTCGGTCAACCCGCGCACGGGCCGTCCCTATGGCCTCAGTTTTCCTGTCGTCACCATTGCCGACATGGTGAATGCCCAGCGACATCTGATTGACCACCTGCAGATTGAGAAACTGCTGACCGTTGTCGGCGGCTCTATGGGGGGGATGCAGGCGCTGCAATGGGCCGTCGCGTATCCGGAGCGCGTCCGCTCCTGCATCCCTCTGGCGGCGACGGCCCGCCTCTCCCCGCAGACCATCGCGCTCAATGAAGTGGGGCGCCAGGCGATCTACAAAGACCCCCACTGGAATCGCGGCGATTACTATGATGGCCCGCGCCCCAACGAGGGATTGGCCTTGGCGCGCATGATCGGCCACATCACCTATCTGAGCGATAAGTCTATGCACCGCAAGTTCGGACGGCGGCTGCAAAATCGTGAGCGGTATGGCTACGACTTCTCCGTAGAGTTTGAGGTAGAGAGCTATCTGCAATATCACGGCCAAAACTTCATCAAACGCTTTGACGCCAACAGCTACCTATATATCACGAAGGCCATGGATTACTTTGACCTGGCTAACGGCTGTGGCAGCTTGGTGCAAGCTTTCGCGCCTGTCTCTCGTGTGAAATTCCTGGTGGTCTCTTTTACGTCCGACTGGCTCTATCCTTCCTATCAATCGCGCGAGATCGTCAGCGCGCTCAAGGCCAACGGCGCGGATGTAACTTACTGCGACATTGAATCGGACTATGGGCACGACGCGTTTTTGCTGGAGGTAGATACCATGACCCAGCTGGTCGGCGATTTCCTGGCGCGCGTCTGCCGGGAAGAGGGTTTACACATCTGCGCGGAGCCATCGCTACCGTAGATTCAGTCGTGAGATTCTCTGCACTTGCCCGGAGCCTGGTTACCGCTTAAACGCCGTAAGGAGAACGAACGATCCCTCCCAACATGCCAGACGTATTACGGCCTGATCTGCAAGCCATCGCCGATCTCGTAGAGCCGGGGAGCCGGGTCCTGGACCTGGGCTGCGGAGATGGCGCGCTGCTGAAGTATCTCATTAAGGAGAAGCAGGTCATAGGGAGAGGCATTGAACTCTCCGAGGCGGGCGTACGCGCCTGTGTGGCGCGTGGCCTGTCGGTCGTCCAGGGCGATTTGGATGAGGGGCTGGCCGATTATCCGGACGGTATGTTTGACGTTGTGATCCTGAGCCAGACGCTGCCCTATCTGGACGACCCCGCTTTGATCCTGCGTGAGATGCTGCGCGTGGGCCGCCGGGCCATCGTCAGTTTTGCCAATTGGGGGCATTGGCGCTGCCGCCTGCGCTTCCTCTTCACCGGTCGCATGCCGGAAGCCCCCTCCCTCCCTGAACCATGGTATGCCTCGCCCCGGGCCCGACCCACCACCGTGCGCGACTTCGGCGATTTCTGCGCCCACAACGGGATAGCCATCACCCACGAAGTCTATCTGGCTAACGGCCGGCGCATCCCTTCGCGGCGTTATAAAAGCCTCTTTAGCACCCTCGCCATCTTTGTGTTAGAATCCAGATAATCAAGGAGGCACAGGATGGCCATTTCTCACATCCGCTGGCTGCGTTCGGGTGCGCCCGCTGCCGATGCCGTGTTGGCCTTTGCCGGGCGCGAACTGGCTCGCTACGTGCGCCGCCTTACCGGTGAGCGGTGGGACGTGCGCGGCGCAAGAAGAATCGCAGCGGCATCCGATACCCTCTGGCTGGGCCTCTGCGATCGGCTCCCCACGCCGGCGACGGGGGGCCTGACCCCCGCGCCGTGGGACGACGGCTATGCCATCTGGCAGGCTCAGGGCGGCCTCTTCATCGCCGGGCGCAACGCGCGCAGCGTCCTCTTTGGCGTCTATGCCTTCCTGGAGCGGCAAGGGGTGCGCTTTCTCCGCCCCGGGCGCGACGGCGACGTGATCCCGCCCCGTGAGCAGGTCGTCTTGCCGGATGCCCCAATAGTTGAAGAGCCGCGCTATCGCCATCGCGGCGTCTGCATTGAGGGCGCACCATCGCTGGCCCATGCCCTCGGCATGGTGGATTGGTGCGCCAAGAAACGGCTGAATACCGTCTTCCTGCAATTCCTCACCGGCCGCTTTTTCTATAACCAATGGTACGAGCGAGCCTACAATCCCAAGTATGCCGGACACGCGCTTACCGATGAGGAGGCATCGGCCTTTGACGAGAAGGTGATTGCCGCGCTGAAGCAGCGCGGCCTGGTCTTCCATCGTGTAGGTCATGGTTGGACCAGCGCGGCCTTCGTCATTCCGCGTTCGGGTTGGGTCAAGGCCGACGAGGAGGTCAAGCCGGAATATGTGCGCTGGCTGGCCCAGGTGAAGGGCGAGCGCAAACTATACCAGGGCATCCCTATCAACACGGAACTCTGCTACAGCTACCGGCCCGCCTTCAATGCCTTTGTGGAGAACATCGCCCGCTATGCCGAGGCGCACCCGGAACTGGACGTGGTACACGTCTGGCTTTCCGACGCGACAAACAACAAATGCGAGTGCGACGATTGCCGCCAACTCACCATCTCCGACTGGTATGCCAAAGTCATCAACGCGCTGTCGGAGGCGCTCCACCGGCGCGCGCCCAGGATGCGTTTCGTCTTCCTGTGTTACATTGAACTCCTATGGCCGCCCGCACAGGTAAAGATTGACGAGAAGTATGGCAATGCAATCTTGATGTTCGCGCCCATCCATCGCTGCTTCGGCCATAGCTTGGCCGATCCCACATGTGATGATGGGCAGGAATGGCCGCGCCCGCCGCTCAATCAATTCGCCGTTTCTCGGCACAATGCGTTCTATCTGAGGATGTTGCGCGACTGGCGACAGAGCTTCCGGGGGGATAGTTTTGATTTTGACTACCACCTGATGTGGGCCATCTGGCAGCAATTGACCGATACGGCGATAGGCCGCATCATTCATGATGACCTGCAACACCTCAAGGATGCCGGTCTTAATGGACTCATCAGTTGCCAATCTTTCCGGGCCTTTTATCCCTCGGGGCTGGCGATGGCGACGGTGGCCGGGTCGCTCTGGAACCCGGATGTAGCATGGGACGAAGTGCGCGAGCGATACCTGGATGCGGCCTATGGGGAAGATGCGGCCTTTGCCGGTGACTATCTGGCGCGCGTGGAATCGTTTCTGGACAATCCAGAAGACCCGCATCGGCGTTCACTTCCCGCCGGTGCCGATGAAGAGAAGTTGGCCGCGTGCGCAGCCTTTCTAAAATCGGCCCTTGCCGAGATCGCCTCGCGGCGACGCTCCCGCGCGGACAAAGCGCGCCGTCTCTCCCTTGATTTGCTTGCCCATCATGCCCGTCTGCTGCAATTCATCGTCAAGGCCAACCGGGCGCGGGTGGCGGGAAAGCCGGAGGTGACGAAAAGGGAACTGGAGCGCGCCGCCGCGTTTGTGCGACGGACGGAACCGCGCTATAGTA
>FWWM01016884.1_pt1 | contig 10759 bp, 6 predicted proteins | sample 2228351 | NCBI WGS metagenome assembly FWWM01 (sample SAMEA103939774, study PRJEB20133) | metagenome
GCCACGCCCGGAACGCAAGCAACAGCCGTGGTTTGGCCTGAAGCTGGCTGCCACGCCCGGAACGCAAGCAACAGCCGTGCTCCGGCCTCACCCGGCTGCGTATGCCGCAAATCGCACCGGCAAAGCGGGACTGGCCCCGCTGCTTTGCCGCCTCATTCCGGGACGTCTGGCGGCAGCGGTGGTGTGAGGTCCTCGCCCTGGGCAAAGCTCGAATCGATGGGGCCCGGGTCGACCCACATCCCTTGGTCGTCCAACCGCATGGTGCCGAGTTCGAAATCCAGGTTCAACCGCTGGGCCTCGTAATTGACCCACGCGCTGAGGAAGGCGTTTTGGGCCTCCACGAGGCGCGAGAGGGCCTCGACCAGGTCCCGGCCCACGTTGGCGCTGGCCTCGGAGCCTCGCTCGCCGACCCGGGGCGGGCGCTGGAGATTCAGGCGCGCAACCTCCACCTGGTCGATGGCCACCCGGACGGCCGCCCGGCGGATCTCGAAGTTCAATTGGCTCAAACGGATGGAACGCAACACGCTGCGGACATTTTGGGTCACGCGGTCTTCGAACTGGTAATAGGCCCGGCGGGCCCGCTGGTAGTTGATCAGCGTTTCGCGGTAGGCGTTTCGTTCGGCCAGGCGGGTCAGAGGGGCATCGAATTCCACGCCCACGCGGAGCCGGCCATTGGTATCGCGGAAGCGGAAGGGGCTGTCGCCCACCGTGCCCAAGTCCCCGCTGAAGCGGACATTCAACCCGGCTCGCAGGGCGTTGGCCGCAATCTCGATCTGCCGCCATTCATCGACCAGCGCAGCCCGGGCGTTCATCCAGTCGGGACGGTTCTGGCGGGCGATCTTGATGGCCTCTTCGGGCTGCAAGTCCACGCGGACCAGCGAGACCGACTCCAGCCTGGCCCGCGCCTGGATGACCGAAAGGTTGGAAAGCAGCTCCGCGAAATCGCCTGCCAGGCGGGTCAGTTCGGCGTGCCATGCGTCCCAGGCCAGGCGGCGAGGATCGCGGGCATCGACCTCGGGTCCGGGCCGGGGGGGCGGGTCCGGGAAGGCAGGCAAGGCCGCCTCAGCCTTCTTCAGCGCCTGGGCCACCGCCTCGAAATCGCGGCGGATGCGCAACACCCGGGCATCGAAGGCTTGTACGTCGTACAGCGAGGGATCGACCTCGGCCCCGGCCCGATGAAGCATGTCCTGAAGCTCCTTGCGCCGGGCCGGTGCCACTTCCAGCAACTGCTCCAGATCGGGGCGGATGCGCTCCAACCAGTCGGCCGCGTCCTGCGCCGTGTTCGCCAGCCGCTCGCGCCAGTTGGCCGGCACCTCGTTCTGCGGGTTGAAGAGGATGGTCAACAGGGCGTCGGCTTCGTCCAGGTCCCGCGAGAGCGCCGGATCGATCAGGTCGAACCGCCGCAACAGCGGATCCTCGATCCGCACCGCCAGGTCCGGCGGCAAGCCCAAAAGGATTTTGAACCCATCGAGCCGCTCTTCGTAGGCCGCAAGGCTCGATAGCAATCCGATTTGGGCCCGATACAAGGCTTGCCGGGCCAGGTCCACCTGGAACCGGTCGCGGACGCGGTTGGCTTCGTACAGGGCTTCGAGCTGTTTGAGGCTGTCTTCCAGTCCCGCGATGTTCATCTGCTGGTTGCGGATGTTGACCTGTTCTTCCAACAGCCCCAGAAAACCGCCCGCTGTGGCCGACGGCGAAGAAGGCGAGAGTGCCCCCAGGGCCAGCCGGCCCCGGGACGGCCCCGGCCCGGGGCTGCGCCCCGCCACGATCTGCGCATAGAACCCCCGGCGGTACTGTTCCATCTGCCGCAGGTTGGCCAGAAGCGACCGCTCCGACTGCGTGAGATGTTCGAGGACCACGGCCCGGCCCGCCTCGCGCAACAGGGGCTGCACCAGCGAGAAGCTCAACAACGAATCGGCGCTGTAGGTATCCGGTCCGGAAAACTGCCACACCAGCGAGTTGGCAAACCCCACCACCAACTCCGCTCCAGTGGCGAACAGCCGCCGTGCTTGAAGATCCGAATCCACCTCCAAGATACTTTGCGATGCTCCCCCGCCCCGCACCCGCCCCAGGGCCTCATAAAAGGTGTTATTGGTGAAGAAGAACTGCGTATCGAAGCGGAACCGCTCGAAGGTCACGTCCAGGGCCGACAGGTACAGGTCCTCCAGATTCGTCTGGTAATCGACCGAGTGCAAAAGGGCGGCCCGGACCGCAGCCTGCCGGTCCAAAACCACCTCGCCCTTCTCGTTGCGCGGCAAGTAAGCCTGCCAACCGGGGTTCTCCACCCAGCTTGCATTGCCGTAGCAGTGCCAACAGGGCCACCCCCGCTTGCAGTCCACGCAATGCAGATAGCGGTGAGACTCGGGATCGTCGGGCGGCATGGGCGGATAATCGGGATCGCTGGGATCGTACATGCGCGACCGGCGGTCCGGCTGGATGGTGAAGTCGCGAATCTGCCAACGCGGATCCTCCGTCGCCCAGGCGGTCGTCTGATAAACCTCGCGGTCCGCTTGCTGGCGATAATGGGCACGGTGACAGCCGGCCAGCGCAACAGCCAGCACCGCCAAGGCCCACATCCGGCCCAATCGAACCCCACACATGGAGTAGAACGCCCTCATGGCTGCCTGGTCGCAACAGGTTGCGCGGTCTACAGCTTGGTTCCGCACGGCCGGTCCGTCTGGCCTGGCATGGCGGCCCGGTGCCAACCGCATTTTCGTCACATCCCGCAGGCCTTGCGCCGTCGGCAACCTTGCCGCGTCCACACTCTTCGTCACCCAAACCGAACCGACTTGAGCGTTTATATGGGGCCGGTAGCCGCACCAAATCGGAATAAACGGCCGGGCCCGCCAGGGGGAACCGACGCCCACGACCTGACGGAACGCTTTGGCGCGGCTTTGCGGCCTGCACGGCTGCCCGGCTGGCTGCCCGTGGGTGGGGGCTATTGCCATTGCCAGCCGAACAGCCCGACTGCTATCATCCTGCCTCCTCCATGTCCCCCGGCGTTCGGCCTGCCGGACCACCTACGGATCTGTATGCCGATCTGCCGGTGAGAGCAGGGAACCTGGGTTCTCCGAGGGACTCGGGGTTGCAGGTCCGCGGAAACCAGGGGGAAGGTTCAACGCCCTTGAGACTGCTGGGTGGGAGCCGATGGTCCAGACGCGATTTTCACCCACTGCTACCGAGCCGTCCAATGCAGATCGCCTGATGCGATTGCGCCGGTTTGCCATGTTCGGCGGCATGGGGTGGCTTTCTCTGATGGCCGCTACCGGCATCTCGCCAGGAGACGTTGCCCAGGCGGTGCGCCAAGCGTTTGCTATTGCACAGTACCAGCCCAGTGCGATGATCGGGCCGGAGGGAAGGAGCAGTTCGTTTCAGCCTTTCGGCCAGGGCGAGGGGTTGCCGGTTGGCCCTTGCCAGGAAAGGGGAGGCCAGGGGTCTTGGCGAGAACTACCGCCAAATCTGAGGGACATGGGCCCAGTCGCCGGTGGGAAATGCAACGCAACTGCCAGCGGCGCCTGTTGCGATTGCCCGCCAGCGGAGGGGTCGGTCCGTTGCGCTTCGGGCCAACTCGCCAAGCCAGTAAACGTTGCAGAAGCTAGCTGTTACCACACTTATGGCTACATGGGCGTGGCAGATAAGGGTTATTCGGCAATACTGGGCTCATTGGGGGTACCGAAGAAGCAAAGGGGGCGTCACCAGCCGGGGACGAGCCCGTACCGCCTTGAACCGTGGGGGTCAAAGGGGGAGGCATACCGGTGTTGGTGCCGGATACCCGTCGGCGAATCGGCACAAACGGCGCGGCATTTCGAGGCTATTGACCGCGACTGCGTCGCGGCGGTCGGCCGGGTGCTGGCCCAAATCGAGGCTTGGCGCAGTGGCGGTTGAAACGTTTTGATAGAGTACCGCCGAGAAGGGCACGGGATGAACGGCACGTGGGAGGGGCTTGGCCAGCGGCTCGGCAGTGCGGCCCAGCGGTATGACCCTCCGGTGGTGGGGAAGCCCTTCGGAGATTGGTGTGCCAGCCGCCCAAACACGATAATATGGTTTGAGCTACAGACCGCCTCCCATGCGGAGGTGGTTGCCCCAGAGGGGCTGCGTTCCGGTCGCCCCTTGCCTCTGGCGCGACTTGAAGCCGTGCTGATGGCTGCACGCGAACCGCTGGGTGCCCGGCGTTTGGCAGCCTTGGCGGGGTTGGCAGACGGGACGGAGGCCCGTACACTGGTCCGAACTTTAAACAGGTTGTACGATACGGAAGGCCGGGCCTTTCGCGTGGTCGAGGTGGCGGGTGGGTTTTTGCTGATGACGCGGCCGAAATTCGCCCCCTGGCTTCGCCGGCTGCACGGTCCCCAGGCCGAAATCCGGCTTTCGGCCCCGGCTTTGGAAACCCTGGCCGTCATCGCATATCGGCAACCCGTACTGCGAGCAGAAATCGAGGCCATCCGCGGCGTACAATCCGGCGAAGTGCTCCGGCAACTGCTGGAACGCGGCCTGGTGCGGATCGTTGGCAGATCAGAGGAGCTTGGCCGGCCGTTCCTCTACGGAACGACCCGCCAGTTCCTTCAGGTGTTCGGCTTGCGACGCCTAGAAGAGCTGCCCCGATTCGATTCGCTCCGGTCCAGCGCTCTGGCGGCCCGGCCAGCAAGCACCCCGCCACCAGATGCACACCAAAAAACCAATTACCGGGAAACGGAACAACCAGTTCATTCCTTTGAGCAAGGGGATTCCAACGTGAGAACCGCACTTGACTGGCAGGTCGTGGACGACGATGCCCCCGGGGCCCTCCCCACGGACCTCACACAATCTAACGACCCCGGCCCCGGGCGTTTGGGCTACGCCGAACCCCGAGCGGTCGAGGAGGATGACGAAGATTTCGAAGACGAAGACTTCGAAGACGAAGACCTCGACGAGGACGACGAAGATTTCGAGGAGGACGAGGACTTCGAGGACGACGAAGACCTGGACGACGAGGACTGGGAAGAAGTAGACGACGAAGACCTCGAAGACGAGGAAGAAGAGGAAGACGAAGAAGACGAAGAAGACGAGGAGGAAGAAGAGGAAGACGAAGAAGACGAGGACTGGGACGACGAAGACTGGGACGACGAAGACGACGACGATTGGGACGAAGAGGAGGAAGAGGAAGAAGACGAGGAGTGGGAGTAACTCCTCTGCCCCGTTGCCTGCCCTGTCTGAGCTTGCCGAACAGGTCTCTCCAGCGTTTTGGGCCGGCGGACCACCCTCTTGTGGGCCGGCGGCGAGCCCGACAGACGAATCCCGGTTGCGGCCGGCCGCGAGCGTTCGTCCTCCGCGCCACGGGTCTGGCGCGCAGCCCGGTGGCTGGGAGGGACGGGTGCAGCCTGGCGACTGTACCCGCGGCGTTCAATCCCTCAGCCGGAACAACCTGGCCAGGGCATCGAGCAAGGCGTGTGGGACGCCGTGCCGGGCTTCGTCTCGCAAAGAGGCCAGCGGCGGATGAAGCAGCTTGTTCAGTAACCGGTCGAACGCCTCGCGGATTTCGGCCCGGGCGTGGTCGTCCAACTGCGGCAGTTTGTTGAACAGCCGGCGGAGTTCCTCTTCCTTCGGCTTCTGCCATTCCTCGTGCAGTCGGCGGATGATGGGACTAGTGGCCCGGTGATGGAGGTCGGCCAGGAAGCGCTCGGCCTCCTGCTCGATAATCCGCAAAGCGCGGGGGAGCTGCTTATCGCGCTCCTGGCGATTGCGCTGGCACGCCTCGCGGAGATCGTCCACCGAGTAGAGGTACACGTTGGGCCGATCGCCAATCGCCGGGTCGAAGTCGCGCGGGACCGCCAGGTCGAGGATGAACAGGGGGCGGCCGTTCCGCACCGCTTCGACTTGCTGAAACAGGCTGGCCGAAACGATCGGCTCCGATGCCCCGGTGGTGCTGATGACCAGGTCCGCATGGGCCAGGGCGTGGGGCAGTTCGGCCCAAGGAAGGGGCTGGCCATTCCAGCGACGTGCCAGTTCCTCGGCCCGCTCGGGGCTGCGGTTGACGACGGTGACCTGCTGCACCCCTTCGGCCCGGAGGTAGCGGAGGGTCTCTTCGGCCATCTCGCCGGCGCCGATGACCAGCGTCCGTTTATCGTCGAAGCGTTCGAAGATCTGCTGGGCGAAGTCGGCCACAGCCACACTGGGAATGCTCACCCGCCGCTGATGGATAGCGGTCTCGCCCGCTACGCGGCGGGCCGTTTTCAGGGCCGCCTGAAAGGCCGCATGGAGCAGAGGTCCCGTCGAGCCCTCTTCGGTGGCCAGTTGATACGCCTGTTTGACTTGCGAAAGGATCTGGGGCTCGCCCACGACCATGCTGTCCAGGCTGGACGCCACCTCGAACAGGTGCCGCACCGCCTCCAGACCGGACCGTTCGTCCAGATAGGCGTCGATCTGGGCCGGCGCCAGGCCATGGCATTCGGCCAAAAAGGCGACCAGCTCTTCGCGCGTGGGGGGGCCGTGGGCCTGGGCCCCGGTGTACAGTTCCACACGGTTGCAGGTGGAAAGCAGGACCGCTTCGACATCGGCGAATCGCTGGCGGAAGCGGGCCAGGGCCTCGCGCGACTGCGCGGGGTTGAAAGCCAACTGCTCGCGCACCGCAATGGGTGCCTTGTGGTGACTGCATCCCACCACGCGAATGCTCATGGGGCCCGTCTCCCTCCTGGGGCCGCCGGGTTGGCCCCCGCCGCGTCGGCCGTGCGCCCGGGCCCCGCCTGCCCCGTGGCCGCACGCCCCTGGAACAACATGGGCCGCACCGCCCGCTGCCCGCTGTGCCTCGTCTCCAAAAACAGGCCCACCGCCAACGCGAGGACCAAAAACACGAAGCTCACCAGGGTCAAATAGGCCACTTTGCGCCCCTCACGCGCCGGGCGATACGTCCAGCCGGCCAGCCGGCAACCCGCCAGCCAGGCGAACATCCCCACCGTGCTCACGATCACCGGGTCGGTCCAAGGGACGAAACGCTGGTGCCGCTCCGCATAGATCACATTCAGCACCGTGCCAGAGACGATGCCGATGGCCAACATGGCTATCCCCACGTTCAGCCCTCGGCCATTGACGCGCTGGAGCCACTCCAGACTCGGCAAGTACAGCCCGAGGCGGGGAATGGCTTTGCGCTTCAGACGTTGCGCCTGGCCGAGGTACATCAATCCGGCCACCATTGCCACCAGGACCGCCACGGTTGCCAAAAGAAGCGAACCGCCGTGGATCAGGCCCCAGATCGACGGATCGGGAGGCGCGGACGCCGGATTGGGATCGGCCAGATAGTGCCCCACGCCGATCAGGGCGAGCACCAGCGGCAGAAAAAACAGCCCGAACTGCACCCGGGGATGCGAACACGCCAAAAACAGGTAAGTCGCCGCCAACAGCCACGCTGCCGTCAGGTACCAGTGCTGGGTACTCGAAAGGGGCAGACCCACCCCGTGCAGTTGGGCGTTGATCGTTTCAGCCTGATAGAACAGAAAGGCTGTGTGCGCCAGCAACCCCGCCGCCGTGAATCCCACCATCAGCACGCCACGCAGAGTGCTGCGGAATATCAGCCGGCTTAGCTCCAGGGCCAGCGCTACCGTATAGCTGCCCGCGAAACATACGATGGTTACTTTTGAGAGCATGGCTGGATGGCGGGCTGAACGCGAAACTCCTTACTGGAGCGGAAGGCAGGCCGCTCCGCATCCACGCATTATAACACGGGCTACAGCGGCAGCGGGCTACCAAAAGGGGCAAGGCCCCACCCAGCGAGCCCAGGCAGAAATACCCTGGGGGCATGCGGATGCCACCCCTCGGCGGTGGCGGCAAGGCCCGGGCAGGTCGCTACTCCGTGAGACCCGTGCTGGACCACCTGTTTGCGGGCAGAAACACTAAGGGGGGCGCTTGCTTGCTGGCCGCCAGGGAGCGAAAACTCCACTGAGCCGCGACCGCCAGGGAGCGGAAACCCCACTGAGCCGCGACCGCCAGGAAGCGGAAACCCTACTGAGCCGCGACCGCCAGGAAGCGGAAACCCCACTGAGCCGCGACCGCCAGGAAGCAGCAGCGGCCGCTTTGCCGAGCCGCAAGGCGACTGGCGCCCCGCCCCCGCCCGCAATCCCCACTACCCCCAGATCCCCCCCTGCCCCGCAGGCCCCTTCCCTGGGCCTTCTGCGGGCCAGCAGGTCCAGGCCTGCGGTTCGGCCGATACGGGCGAACTGATCGTGATCTGACGTCTCCGAGGGGCTAGCCGATATTCCGCGGGGGCGGATTGGCGCGTCGCGTATCGTTTAGGTTTTTCCCAAGACCACGCACGTGGCCAACCAGCCGCCGATCGGCCTGGCAGGCGAGGAAAAGGGCCATCCTGGCTACGCTGCCGGTCGAGGCCGATGGTTTGGCCCGCTTCACGGTGCCGGCCCGACGGCCCGCGTCGATCGGCCGGAAGACGCGGCGCGGCAGCAAAGGGGCCAGTCGGTGCCCATGCCGGAAATGCAGTAGGCCGCCGGTCGGGCTGCGGGGCCGGGACACGCCCGTGGAAGCGCCGCCCTGGTGGCCCCGTCGAGATTTGTTATTCCCCCCGGGGCCGGATTCCGGCTGCGCGCGGTTGATCCTCCCGAGGGCCGCGCTGCAGCATGGCCTTTGCGCCGAGCCCCGCGCTCCACACGAGCCTGCCTGTGCCGGCGATGCCGATTGCGGTCATTCCTCCTTTTCCGCCGGGTCGATCGGTTTGCCTTCCCACACCCAGCGCCCGTTCTCACAGGTCAGCACGCGGTGAGCGCTGCCGGGCACGGGGGGCTCGTTCACCGCGGGCAGCCAGCGGGCGTGCTGCCGAACCAATTCGGCATACCGCGGATCGCGGACCACGTTAGTCCACTCATGAGGATCGCTGCGATAGTCGTAAAACTCCTCCGAACCGTCCGCATAGCGAATGTAGCGGAAATGTTCGGAACGGACCCCATGGTTGTTCTGGTTATGGGTCGTAATGGCCGGCCAGGGGCGAGGTGTGCGGGCATCGCGCAGTTGCGGCAGAAGGCTGTGTCCTTCGAGGTCGTTGCGCGGCGGCAGCCCGCACAGCTCCACCAGCGTGGGGAAGATGTCCAGCAACTCGGCCGGCTGGGTGCAACGGGCGCCGGCGGCCACGCCGGGGCCAGCAAAGATCAGCGGCACGCGTGTCCCGGGATCCCAGAGGCTGTTCTTGCCGGTGATGCCCTTCTCGCCCACATGCCAGCCATTGTCGGACCATAGGACCACAAGCGTGTCTTTGGCGCGGCCAGTTTGTTCCAAGGCTTCCAGGACGCGGCCGATCTGGCTATCCATGAAGGTGGTGCTGGCCAGGTAGGCCCGCACCAAAGCCCGCCACTGGTTCGCGCGGATGAGCCACGACAGGCGCGGTTCGGGGAGCTTCCAGTGCAGGTACCACGAGAACTCCGGGGTATCGCCCCGGTCGTCCATCCGCACCGGCGGCAGCCCGATGGACTCCTCGGGGGGAAAGAGGTCGAACCATTTCTTCGAGGCAAAGCAGGGCACATGGGGCAGCCGAAAGCCGACGCACACGAAGAACGGCCGATTGGCCGGCAGGGCCCGCAACTGGGCAATGCAGGCGTCGGCGATCTTCCAGTCGGCCTGCTGGCGGTCGTCTTCCGGAAAAATGCCCCAGTCCATGGCCCGGATCTTGTCGGGCGTCTGGACGAACTTCTTCGGCGGATAGGGCATTCCCGGCGCCGGGCCCCAGACTTCGAACTCCCTGGCCCGATCCTTGGGCCGGATCGTCCCGTCGTGATACACCTTGCCGCAGGTGAACGTGAAGTACCCATGGGCCGCAAAATACTGCGGCAAAGTGACATGGTTCTTCAGCCGCTGGACATCGCGGATGCCGGGCGCCAGGCCGTAAATGCCCGTCGTCGATGGCCGCAATCCGGTCAGCAGACTGGCCCGCGACGGGTTGCACAGGGGCGACTGGCAGTGGGCGTTTACAAACAGCGTGCCGCGGGCGGCCAGACGATCCATATTGGGGGTCCGGGCCTGCGGGTGCCCTCCAAGGCACCCGATCCAGCTATTGAGGTCATCGATGGCAATCATCAGCACATTGGGCCTGGCCGCAGCAGAAGCCTCAGCCGCCTGCGCCGCCACAGCCCCAGGGACGAGCATCGCGGTGAACACCGCAATAAGCAGCCTGTGCATCATTCGGCTCCTTACCCGCGGGCCAGGACGTTGCTCTCCGGGCATACGCCGGACAACACCTCTTGGCGTGCCCGCCGGCACGCCTGGGCCAGCTCGCCTACGAACGAATTCCGGCAGGGCACGGTTTCCCGGCGCCGCTTGGTGACCGGCGGGGTTGAGAAATACCATTCAAGTGTTATGCGCGCAGTTGAGCAATTTGTCCGCGCCGTTGCCGGCGCGGCGGGGAGTTGATTCCCAAGCGGCAGGGGCGGCCACTCCGAACCGAACCGCCAGCAGTCTCATTCCGCCCGCTCCGGCGAGTCGAATGCCCGCGGCACCGGCGGCAGCCCCTTGGTCAGCTCGACCGGCGAGGTCCGCCCAGCCTTCGTGGAATCGAAGGGCTTGAATCCCAACTTCAGGGCAGGCGAACCCGGCCGCAACCGAAAATCGCCCTTCTCCGGCGCCACGAACAAGGGGTCGGCCACCACCGAATGGACATCCTGCTTGCGCTGCGCTTGCCACTGCTGGAGCGTCAAGCCACCAGGGAACACCACCGGCTGCCCCGCCGCGTTCCAGTAGCAGTTCCAGTCCAGTTTGAAGTTGTCGTCCTTCCAGTTGCTCCCCAAAAGTGCCC
>FWWM01016891.1_pt1 | contig 10755 bp, 8 predicted proteins | sample 2228351 | NCBI WGS metagenome assembly FWWM01 (sample SAMEA103939774, study PRJEB20133) | metagenome
TAGACCATTATGGTCAACTCCAACCCCGAGACCGTCTCCACCGACTACGACACCGCCGACCGCCTCTATTTCGAGCCCCTTACCCTGGAGGATGTGCTCAACCTGGCCGAACACGAGAAACCCATCGGGGCCATCGCCACCCTGGGCGGCCAGACCCCCCTAAAGCTAGCTAGAAAACTCGCCGAGGCCGGCGTGCAACTGCTCGGGACAAGCTGGGAAGCTATCCACAAAGCCGAAGACCGGGCCGAGTTCAACCAGCTCTGCGCCGCGCTGGGCATCCCCCAGCCCAAGGGCGCGGTGGCCCGCACCCCCGAGGAGGCCCTCAAACTGGCCGAAACCCTGGGCTATCCCCTGATGGCCCGGCCCAGCTACGTGCTGGGGGGGCGGGCCATGCAGGTGGTGCGCAACCCCGAGGAACTGCGCTGGTATCTAAGCGGCATCTACGCGGCCCTGGCCGAGCGGCCCTCGATTCTCCTGGATCAGTATCTGGAAAACGCCCTCGAGCTCGATGTAGACGCGCTTTGCGATGGCAAGCGGGTGGTGGTGGCGGGCATCATGGAGCACATCGAGCGGGCCGGGGTGCACTCCGGCGACTCGGCCACCATCCTGCCGCCCATCTCCCTCACCCCCGAGCAGCTCGAGACCGTCAAAGCCTACACCCGCAAGCTGGCCCTGGCGGTAGGGGTCAAGGGCCTGATCAACGTGCAGTACGCCCTCAAAGATGGCGTGGTCTACATCCTGGAGGCCAACCCCCGCGCTTCGCGCACGGTGCCGTTTGTCTCCAAGGCCATCGGCCACCCACTGGCCAAGTACGCGGCCCTGATTGCGGTGGGCCAAACCCTGGACGAGCTGGGCTTCACCCAGGATCCCACCCCCGGCTTCTACTCGGTCAAGGAGGTCTTGATTCCCTGGCTCAAGTTCCCCGGGGTGATCCCGGTGCTGGGGCCCGAGATGCGCTCCACCGGCGAGAGCATGGGCATCGACACCGACCCCTACCTGGCCTACTACCGGGCCGAGCTGGGGGTGGGCCAGCGGCTGCCGCTTTCTGGCAGGGTGCGTTTCATCGGGGCCGAAGAGCTTAAGCCCGACTGGGAGGCCGCCGGTTTCGAGGTCTCGGAAGGGGATTACGACCTGCTGATTGCCCTCACCCCCGACCCCGAGCTGCGCCGCGCGGTGGAGACCGGCAAGCCCTTTATCACCACGCTCGAGGGGGCCCGGTGGAGCCTCGAGGCCATCCTGCGCGCTCGCAGCTCCAGCCTGCCGGTCAGGTCGTTGCAAGCCTGGCACAGCCCACAAAAACCAGCCACATAACGGGGCCGGTCAACGCCCAGAAACCCCTACTGCTCGGCCGTCGACTTTTTGGAAGCAGCAGCTTTCTTGGTCGCCGATTTGGCCGTGGCTTTAGCTGCGGTCTTGGTGGTTTTCGCGGTGGTTTTGGCAGCGGTCTTCTTGGCAGCCGTCTTTTCGGCAGACTTAGCACTGGGTTTTTCTGTCGCCTTGGCCGTGGTTTTCTTGGCTGGAGCCTTGGTCGTGGACTTCTTCTCCGCGCTCTTGGTAGCGGGCTTTTTAGCTGTTTCGGGCTTGGCTTTTTCGGGCATGTGAATACCTCCTCGCGCTTCAGTGTGGAGATATCTAGGCCCCAGCTCCCAAACCATGCGCTATCCAGCGGATGATCCGCCCATGGCACAAAACCCAAAAGCATTTTGTGCACTGCAGGCGAGCGGTGCTTTTAGATTGTTTCTCCACTGAAGATCACTATACAACATCTTGTATGTTTTTGACACGCACAACACAACCAGTTGTTGAATTGCCAATCGGCTCAGCCGGTTTTTCCCTTCCTTATCGTTTTATTCGGCGACCACTGGCTTTGTTGAGCACAAAAGCCTCTGTAAAACCCTGCGATACAATCTCCGTATGCTGGATTCAAAAACCCTAGCCCTGGCCCAGGACGTGCGCGCACTGCTCACCCAAGGGCTGGATACCCTGGCTCGAGTGGGCCTCGAAACCGAAGCGCTCAAGCAGGCTTTGTTGGATCTGGAAGGCCCATTTTTGCTTGTGGTTATCGGTGAGTACAACAGCGGGAAGTCTTCGCTGCTCAATGCCCTGCTGGGCGAGGACTTCCTGAAGGAGGGGGTGACCCCCACCACCGATCGCATCAACCTAATCGGCTATGGCCCTGAACCCAAACTACAGCCCCAGTCACCGGAACTGGTACTGGTTCAACTGCCGCACCCTCTGCTCAAGGACCTGCGGCTGGTCGATACCCCTGGCACCAACGCCATCCTCCGGCATCACCAGGTCTTGACCGAGCAGTTTCTCCCCCGCGCCGATCTTATTCTGTTCGTCACCAGCGCCGACCGCCCCTTCACCCAGTCCGAAGCCGATTTCCTCGGTCTAATCCGCGCCTGGGGAAAAAAGGTGGTACTGGTTATAAACAAAATTGACCTGCTCAGCGAGCCCGAGTTGCAGCAGGTGCTCGAGTTTGTCAGAAAAGCGGCTGATCAAACCCTGGGGCAGACCCCCCCGCTCTTTGCAGTCTCGGCCCGCCGGGCCAGACAGGGCCAGGTTGATGCCAGCCGCCTTCCCGAGCTGGAAGCCCATATCCGACAGGTGCTCAATCTCGAGGCGGCCTCCATTAAGCTCGGTTCCCCTCTGGGTGTGCTGATCCATCTTGCCGATGGAGCCAGGCCCGCTTTGGAGGCCCGGCTTAAAGACACTGAGAAGCAGCTTGCCACCTGCCGCGAGCTGGATCACCTGCTCCAGCGGCACGAAGAGCGTACCCGCCGCGACTTCGGCGGGCAGGCCGCCCTGGCCCTCCGGGCCATCGACGAGGTACGCGCCCGGGGTGAGCGCTGGCTGGACGAAAAGGTGCGGTTCTCCAGGTTCCTCGAGCTCATGCAGTCCAGCAAGCTCAAGCAAAGCTTTATAGACGAGGTGGTCAAGGGAGCCAACCAGGAGATCGAACGCCGGGTGCTCGAGGCCATGAACTGGCTGGCCAGGCGCGACCGCGAGCTGCTGGAAGACGCCCTCGTGCTGCTACGGGAGGCTCCTGGCCTCCGGCATGCCGAACAAGCGGGCCCTGAAGAGCGCACCATTGCCGGCAACCTGGAGGAGGCCCTGCGCTCCTTCGACGCCGAGGCCGAGGCCATCCAGCTACGCGACTTTATCCAAGAGAGCCTGCGCGGCACCGCCCTGGCCGAGGTAGGGGTCATGGGCCTGGGCCTGACCATCCTGCTGGTAGCCCAGAAAATCGCCTTCGACATCCTGGGCATCTTTGCCACGGTGTTTGGGGCGATCCTGGCCACCTCCATCCTGCCCCGCCGCAAAGAGCTAGCCAAAACCCGTCTGCGCGAACGGTTGGACGAGCTCAAAAACACCCTCGAGCAAGCCCTGGGTGAGACTCTAAATACCGAGATGCAGCGCACCCGCGAGCGCTTCAACAGCCTGTACCGCACCCCTTGCGCCCGCCTGGAAAACACCCGCAACACCACCTTGGCCAGCCTGCAAGCGGTTGAGGAGCTGAAACAAAGGGCGCTCGAGCTGCGCACCCGTCTGAACTAACCCGGCCCTTGGTTTGGAGCCCACCAGCCCGATGAGCACCTCGGTCTCGAGCGGTGGCCTCTTGCAAAAATTTTGCGGTTTTATCGCAAGCGTAACGCCCGCTTGCTTTACGCTTGTGCATTCGTCACATCCAGGGGGTCACGCTTCACGTAACTTTAGGTTATGTTGCGGGTAGTAGTATTCACCTGCTGTCATCACCACCTTGCCCGCAAATCTGGAGGTAAAAATGGCAAAGCTTATAGCCGTAGACGATTCCATGGCAGATCTTAAGCTCATCGAGCAATCGCTTGCGCCCTACCACCAGGTGATCCTGTACCAGGGCAGCGAGAATGTCGAACAGCGCATCGAAGCCGAAAAGCCGGATGCGGTTCTGCTCGATGTGGTCATGCCGGGTCGCAACGGCTACGAGGTGCTCCGCGCCCTCCGGCGCAACGAGTCCACCAAGCACATCCCGGTCTTGATCATCAGCTCCAAGAACGCCCCCACCGATATCGAATGTGGCAAGCGCCAGGGGGCCAGCGGCTACCTAACCAAGCCCTACACCCCTGAAGAGCTGCGCAAAGCTGTCCAGGAAATCCTCTAGCCGGCTTGCTGGTTCCAGTTGAAACGGCATCTGCAGCTATCCGCAAACGGCCTGCGTTATGAATAAGATCGGCATCGACAAAATCTGGGTGCTGCGGCTTGGCAGCATCTTTTTGGGGGTTGAGCCCAAAGCCCTGAAAGAAGTGCTGGAAATAACACAGCTCACGCCCATTCCGCTGGCCCCTCCACCCCTGCTGGGGCTTCTGAGCAACCAGGGCCAGATTGTGTCGGTGTTTGATCTGAGCCAGGTGTTGCAGATACCGCCCACAGGTTCGGATCTGGCGGCTTTGCTCGAGGTCGAGTGTCAGTCCATCGCCTTTACAATCGACGAGGTAACCGGGCTTCGCACCAACCTGGGCGGCGCCTGGGCCACCCCAAGCCAAGAACCTTTGTTCAGCGCAGTGCTGGAAGACGGCGGTAAGAGCATCCGCATCCTGAACCCCAGCAGCCTGCTGGCCCACCTCACCGCCCGGATATCGGCCACAACCCCCGCACCCACCTCTGCAATTCGAACCACCCCGTTCAGCTAAACCCTTAGTAAAGGAGTCCCATATGGAACAAACCCACCTTCCCATAAGCCACGACCCCTGGCTGGTCGGGGTCTCGTTCCTCATCGCGATCTTCGCGTCGTATGCGGCACTGGCTATTATCAGCCGCCTGCGGCAGAGCAGCACCAGCAAGAACTGGCTGTGGTTGGGGGCCGCCACCTACGGGCTGGGGGTGTGGGCCATGCACTTCACAGCCATGACCGCCCTCCAGATCAACAAGCTGGTATCCTACGACCCGCTCATCACCCTGATCTCCTTGTTTTTTGCCATCCTGGGGGCTGCCGCCGCGTTCCAGATGGTCAGCCGGTCCAACGTGGGCCCGGCGCAGATCCTGGGCTCCGGCTTCTTCCTGGGAGCGGGCATCGGAACCATGCACTATGTGGGCATGCTTGCCATGCGCCTTGATGCCCAGCTCACCTTCGACCCCGTTTTGGTGGTGCTTTCGGTTCTGGTAGCAGTGGTGCTGGGCACCTTTGGTATGTGGATGCTGGTCAGCCCGGTCTTGAGCCGGGTTCCATTCAGCAACCTGGCCACCGCCACCGTCACCGGGCTGGCCATCCCCTTCATGCACTACACCGCCATGCTGGCCGCGCGCTTTACCGACACCGGCACCACCCAGATTCACAACATGATCGCCAGCGGCAGCCTGGTCACGCTCAACATTTTTGTGCTGTTGGCGGTAGCGGTTCTAGGGTTGCCAGTGTTCATCTCGTCCCTGCTCGAGGCCCCCACAGAGCAGGCCCAGGAGGCTGAAGCATGACCCAGCGGGGTTCCAAAACTGCTGTGCGTCCTGCGCGCCGCTTCAGGCCGGCCGCTCCCACACAGTTCCTGCCGACCGGTGGGTTTTTGGGTTCGCTTAAGATCTGGCAAAAGCTGCTCCTGATCGCGCTGGCTTTCGCATCGGTGGGCGCCGTACCCGTTGCCATCATATTCTCCCTCGAGCAACGCCAGAACGAAAGGCTGTACAGCCAGCTACAGGGCTACCAGCTTGCGCTGGCCCTCGATGCGGTATCCCAGCAATTACACGAACACCGGCGCTACCTCCTGGACGACCGGCGTCTGGGCCTCAGAAGCAACCTGTCCAAAGAAGCCGCCGACGTGGATAACGCGCTAGCCCAGCTAACTCAGCTCAACGAGACCATGCGGGATCGCTTCGGCATTGGGGAGTCGATCGCCGAGCTTAATCAGCGATGGGCAGGAATCAAAAACCAGAGCCAGGCGGCCGGCAACAACGCCATCTTTGATATGCACCACCAGATGATGCTGCAGCTACAGCAGACCCTGGAAAAGCTGAGCCTGTCCTCGGGGATGCTGCTCAACATCGGCGAGGAGACCTTCCTCCTGGCCGAAACCGCCCTGCGGCACCTGCCCGAGTTGCGCGAGACCCTGGCCGAGCTGCGCTTCCTGGGCATGGAGGTGCTGGCTCGAGGCTCCGCGCTCATCTATGAGCGGGAGCAGATCATCAACCTGCTCGAGCAGATATCCAAGCAAACCGAAAACACCCTGCTCAGCCTGGCCCAGAGCCGGTCGGGGCAGGTGCGGGGTCTGGAAGCCATCACCCAGGAGATTGAACAGGTTTTCACCGAGACCGGCTTCATTAACTCCTTTGTAACCAACGCAATTCTGGCTACCGCCCGGCCCACCCTGCGCCCCAGCGAGTACGCCAGCACCTTCAACCAGATTGACGCCAGTGTGGCACAGCTCCAGCAAAACGCCCTGCAGGTGCTGCAAAACAACACCCTGCAAACCTGGCAGGAGCTTCAGCACGAACAGACCCTGCTGTTCGCGATCATTGCGCTGGCCGTAACGCTGGTGTTGGGGATTGTAGGGGCTGTGGTGCGCTCCATCACCCGCCCGCTGGGGCAGTTGTTCAACGCCTCCATGCGGCTGCGCAAGGGCGACCTGGGGGTGCAGGTGCCCGTGCTATCCTCCGACGAGCTGGGTTCGCTGGCCCGCACCTTTAACGACACGGTGGTGCAGCTCAAAGCCAAGGCCGAGGCCGACGCCGAGCAGCTCCGCCAGAGCCAGCTCCTGCAAGAAAACATCGCCGCTTTCCTCAACGTAGCCATGGAAATCGCCCAGGGCGACCTGACCAAGCGCGGGCGGGTGACCGAGGACGTGCTGGGCAACGTGGTCGACGCGGTAAACCTGACGGTCGAGGAGATCGCCTACCTGCTCAAGCAGGTGCAGGCCGCCGCCGAGATGGTCAACCAGGGCGCGGCCCAGATGGCCCAGAGCTCTGCGAGTGTGCAGGAAAAAGCCGAGTCACAGGCCGAGCTCTCGGCCCGGGCCCGCATCGAGGCGCTCGATGCCACCGAGTCCATCCGCAGCATGGCCGAGCAGATTGTGCAGGGTTCCGAGCTGGTTATGCAGGCTAAAGAAGCGGCCCTGGAGGGTCAGGGGGCTGTGCAAAACACCCTCAGCGGTATGCAAAACATCCGGCGTGAAGTGCAGAGCATCTCCAAGAGCATTAAGGCTCTCTCCGACCGCTCGCTGGAGATTTCCGAGGTGGTGGATACCATTTCGCGCATCGCCAAGCAAACCAACCTGCTGGCCCTCAACGCCGCCATCGAGGCCGCCGGCGCGGGCGAGGCCGGGGCCCGTTTCGCGGTGGTGGCCGACCAGGTGCGCAAGCTGGCCGAGGACTCAGCCCGGGCGGCCCAGCGGGTCAACCTGCTGGTCAAGGGTATTCAAACCGAGATTCAGGGCGTGGTGATCTCGGTAGAAGGTGGTACCCGCGAGGTGGAGCAAGGCTACCGCATCGCCACCGAGGCTGGTAGCAAGCTCGAGCAGATCGCGGCCCTGGCCCAGCAATCCGCCGAAGCGGCCCGCTACGTAGCCCAGGCCGCCCAGGAGCAGGTGGCCCGCGTGGAAGAAGTAACCAGCGTGGTGCAGGACATCTACGACACCGCCCTGCAAACCGACCAGGAAAGCCGTAAAGGCCGTCAGACTGCCGAGGAACTCCAGGCCCTGGCCCAGCGGCTCAGCCAAAGCCTGACCCGCTTCCGGCTGCCTGCTTAAAGGGATGCAATATGGCGCTTCAACGCGAGCTCCGCGAGGTAGAAATCAAGCAGGTGGGCCTCCTGGGTGCCCAGAGCCGCAAGGTGCGGGTGGATGCGGAAGCCCTCGAGGCCCCCTACACCGGGTTCTTTGGCAACCTTCGCGTCCCTTATAAGCTGGCGCTGCTGGTTGTTCCTCTGCTGCTGCCCATTTTCTATCTGCTGCTCGCACTGATGTTTGAGCAGCGCAACGACATCAACTTTGTGCGAGCCGAAAAACAAGGGGTGCTCTTCCTGCAAAGCACCGGCAGCCTGATCAAGGCCATGGCCGAGCACCGCAGCATGAGCGCAGCCACCCTCTCGGGCAACCAGGAACTGATCGTGCCACGTTCCCAGAAAGCTGAGGAGATCAGTCGCAGCCTGCAGTTGCTCGAGAGGATGAACCGCACCGAGGGCGACCCTTACGGCGTTGGGGAAAGGCTTGCTGCTATCAGAACCAATTGGGACACCCTGCTAGCCGTGCGCTATAGCCCTGCGCAAAGTTTTCAGGCGCATACCCAGCTCATTGGGCAGCTACTGGAGCTATACGAACAGATGGCCATTGGCTCCAACCTGATTCTAGATCCAACCGTGCAGAGCTACTGGCTGGTGGATTCGGTGGTCTACCGGCTGCCGCCGGTCATGGAAACCCTGAGCCAGATACAGGGCCTCGGGGCTACGGCGCTGCAGTCCAAGCAACTCACCGCAGAGCAAGAAAGGCGGCTGAGCGGGCTTCTGGCCTCGCTGGTCAATCGGGGTACCGGCTTCGGCGAGGTGGCCTCGGTGACGGCGGCCCTCGAGCGCTCGGTGCAGAACGCCCTGGCCGCCAACCCCTCGCTGGGCGAAAGCCTGCAGCAACAGGTAAGCGCAGCCCGGGCCATCACCGAGTCGGCCGTTGAGCTTACCCGCCGGGAGGTGCTAAGCCGGCGCTTTAGCCTCGAGCCCAACTTTTACTTCGATCAGCTAAGCCGCCCCATCGAGGCCTACTTTACCGTGCAGAGCGCTGCTCTGAACCAGCTCAACAACCTGCTCGATGAGCGCTTGGGGCAGTTGGTCAACCGGCAGGTGCTGAGCCTGTTCATCGTGGTGGCCACCCTGATGCTATCCCTCTGGCTGATCGTTGGGGTTTTGCGCTCGATTCTGGCCCCGGTGCAGGAGCTCACACGGGTCGCCCAGCACATCGGGCAGGGCAACCTTTCCACCCTGGCCCACCTGCGCTCCAACGACGAGCTGGGGCTGGTTAGTAGAACCCTGAACCAGTCCATCCTTACCCTGCGCACCCTGCTGGAGCAGCAAGAAGCAGAGCGCCAGCGCGGCCTGCGGCTGCAGGAAAATGTGCGACGCTTCCTGGATGTAGCCACCAAAATCGCCCAGGGCGACCTTACCGAGCGCGGCGAGGTAACCGACGATGTGCTGGGCAACGTGGTGGATGCGGTAAACCTGACCGTTGAGGAAATCGCGCACCTGCTCAAAGAGGTCAGGCAAGCCGCCGAATCGGTCAGCCAGAGCGCCATGCAGATGGATCAGCTAACGGCTTCTATCGCTTCCGGGGCCCTCTCGCAGGCCCAGGAGGTAAGCCAGGTACAGCAACAGACCCAGATCGTCGCCAAGAACATCCGGCAGATGGCCCAAAGCGCAAGCATCACCGCGGAGGCCGCTCTTCGCACCCTCGAGTCGGCCCAGCTAGGCCGCCAGGCCGTGACCCAGACCCTCTCGGGCATGAGCGATATCCGCAGGGAGATGCAGGCCATCGCCGAGAACATCGCCGCGCTGGCTGCACGCTCGGCCGAGATCGAGAGCATCACCAGGGTGCTCGAGGATTTCGCCTCACAAACCAACCTGCTGGCCCTCAACGCCTCATTCGAGGCGGCGGGGGCCGGGGCTGCGGGCCGCCGCTTCGCCATCGTAGCCGAGGAAATCCGTAAACTGGCCGAAGACTCCGCCCGCGAGACCAGCCGGGTCAACAACCTGGTGCAGCAGGTGCAGGCCGATATCAGCCGGGTGGTGGAGCTGGTTCGCGAAGGGGTGCGCGAGGTAGAGACCGGCTACAGCACGGCCAACAGCGCCGGAAGCCGCCTCGAGGAGATCGCCCGACTGGCTGAGCAGTCGGCCAGCCTGGCCCAGGAAATCTCGGGCCTGGCCCAGAACCAGGTGGCCGTGGTGGAAAGGGTCGATCAGGCCGTGCAAAAAATCACCCAGACTGCACAAAAAACCGGAGCCGAAAGCCAGGAAGGCCGCCAATCCGCGGAGGCCATGCGGGTGCTGGCCCAGGAGCTCTCCAGAAGCCTGGGCCGCTTCCGCCTGCCCGACTAGGAGCTGCCATGTCTGCTGCAACCGTACCCGATCTGCTGCAAAGCTTTCTGGAAGAGGCCTGGGAGACTGTGGCGGTCTTCGAGCAGGCCGCCGAGTTCCTGGCCATCAAGCGCCACGAACCCCTGGTGGTTATGGCCCATCGCCTCAAAGGCTCGGCGGGGTTGTACGGTTTCCCCCAGATCGCCAACCTGGGGGCCCTGGCCGAACGCATCCTGGAGGCCGCCCCCCGCTATACCGAGCAGCAGCAGGCCAAGGTCGTCGAGTTCATCAGCCAGCTTACGGCGGTGCTCACCACTGCGCTGGAGAACATCGCCATTCACGGCCAGGAAGGCCGCGTGGGCCTCGAGCTCGGTCGCCTGGGAGCGGCTGCTCTAATCCAGGAGCTGGCCGCGCTCAACCCCGAAGCCTTTGCTAGCGATGAGCCGGAGGAGACCCCACAAACCGCCCCCCAGGCCCCCGGGGGGGTGGTGGAAGAATTGCAGCAATTCTATCGGCAAAACGCTGAGTTCTGGGAGTTCTTCGCCCCCGAAACCCTGGAGAACCTCGACCACGTAACCAATGCACTGGCAAGCCTGCAAGCCGGTGACGAAAACGGCGAGCACCTGCGCGCTTTGTTCAGGGCCATGCACACCGTCAAAGGAGCAGCCTACTCGGTAGGCTGCAAACCAATTGGGGCCCTGGCCCACCAGCTCGAGGATCTTCTTGTGGCGGTG
>FWWM01016894.1_pt1 | contig 10753 bp, 14 predicted proteins | sample 2228351 | NCBI WGS metagenome assembly FWWM01 (sample SAMEA103939774, study PRJEB20133) | metagenome
TGGCTCGGGCTTCGAGTTCGTCAACGCTATCGTGGGCGGGGTGATTCCGCGCGAGTACATCCCGGCGGTGCAAAAAGGCATCGAGGAGGCCATGCAGTCCGGGCCCCTCACCGGCTTCCCCATCGTGGATATCAAGGTCACCCTCTACGACGGTAGCTACCACGAGGTGGACTCCTCGGAAATGGCCTTCAAGATCGCCGGCTCGATGGCTATCAAAGAAGCCATGGAGAAGGGTGGTGCGGCCATCCTCGAGCCCATCATGCGCGTTGAGGTCATCACCCCTGAGGAGTTCCTGGGCTCCATCATTGGCGACCTTAACTCCCGCCGTGGGCAGATTCAAGGTATGGAGGAGCGGGGCAACGACCGGCTGGTGCGGGCCTTCGTCCCTCTGGCCGAGATGTTCGGTTACGCCAACGATATGCGCTCGATGAGCCAAGGGCGGGCCCAGTTCTCGATGTTCTTCGACCACTACGAGCAAGTGCCCCAAAACATCGCGCAGAAGCTGATTAAGGGGCAATGAGCAACCGGGGTTGGGATCACAGGGTGAGCCCCAGCCCGCGACACTTACAGAAGGAGTGAAACTGCTATGGCGAAAGGCGTATTTGAGCGCACCAAACCCCACGTGAACGTGGGGACGATCGGACACGTAGACCACGGGAAGACCACCCTGACGGCGGCGATTACCTTTGTGGCGGCGGCGGTGAACCCCAACGTGGAGGTACAGGCCTACGACCAGATCGATAAGGCCCCCGAGGAGAAGGCCCGCGGGATTACCATCAACACGGCCCACGTGGAGTACGAGACCGAGAAACGCCACTACTCCCACGTGGACTGCCCCGGCCACGCCGACTACGTCAAGAACATGATCACCGGGGCGGCCCAGATGGACGGGGCCATCCTGGTGGTCTCGGGCACCGACGGCCCGATGCCCCAGACCCGCGAGCACATCCTGCTCTCGCGCCAGGTGGGGGTGCCGTACATCATCGTCTTCCTCAACAAGATCGACATGGTGGACGACCCCGAGCTACTGGATCTGGTGGAGATGGAGATTCGCGACCTGCTGAACCAGTACGAGTTCCCCGGCGACGACACCCCCATCATCCGGGGCTCGGGCCTGAAGGCGCTGGAGCACATGATGGCCCACCCCAAGACCCAGCGGGGCGAGAACGAGTGGGTGGATAAGATCTGGGAACTGCTGGACGCCATCGACTCCTACATTCCCACCCCCCAGCGGGATGTGGATAAGCCCTTCCTGATGCCGGTGGAGGACGTGTTCACCATCACCGGGCGTGGCACCGTGGCCACCGGCCGGATTGAGCGCGGGAAGATCAAGACCGGTGATGAGGTGGAGATCGTGGGGCTGCGGGAGACCCAGAAGACCGTGGTGACCGGGGTGGAGATGCACCGCAAGACCCTGAGCGAAGGGATTGCCGGGGACAACGTGGGGCTGCTCTTGCGGGGTGTGAGCCGCGAGGATGTGGAGCGGGGCCAGGTGCTGGCCAAGCCGGGGAGCGTCACGCCGCACACCAAGTTCGAGGCCTCGGTCTACGTTCTGAAGAAGGAAGAAGGGGGTCGGCACACCGGCTTCTTTACCAACTACCGCCCGCAGTTCTACTTCCGCACCACCGACGTGACCGGGGTGGTGGAGCTGCCCAAAGGGGTGGAGATGGTCATGCCCGGTGACAACGTCACCTTCACCGTCGAGCTCATCAAGCCCATCGCCATGGAAGAAGGTCTGCGCTTCGCCATCCGTGAAGGCGGTCGCACCGTGGGCGCCGGCGTGGTGGCAAAAATTATCGAGTAGCGTGGTAAACTAGTAGCTTGCTGGCCCGGTCAGGCCCTCGAGGGTCTGGCTGGGCCGAAGGCTGAAAGAGGATTAACATGGCAAGTGATGTACGAATCAAGCTGCTCTTGGAATGCACCGAGTGCAAGCGGCGCAACTATGCGACGGAGAAAAACCGTCGTAACACCACGGCCAAGCTCGAGCTCAAAAAGTTTTGCCCTTGGTGCAACAAGCACCTGCCCCACAAGGAAGTAAAGGTTTAAGGCGGTCGTATGGCTCAAGAGCAGAATGCCGCCCCCCGGCGTCCGCTTGGTGCGCGGATTATCAATTACTTCCGTGAAGCCCGCGCCGAGCTTGCCCGCGTTACCTGGCCCAGCCGTCAAGAGGTCATCGAGTCCACGCAGGTCATCTTGGTGTTTGCCGTCGTGGCAATGGTTGTGTTGGGCTTAATCGATACCATCTTCCGCTTCATCACGGTGCGCTTACCCTAAAGCATTGGTGCCAGCTATGAGCATTGAATGGTATGCCGTCCACACCTATGTTGGCCACGAGGAAAAGGTCAAGCAAAACCTCGAGCAACGGGTGAAAGTTCTCGGTATGCAGGACAAGATCTTCCAGGTCTTGATCCCCACCGAGGAAGTCGTGGAGCACCGCGAGGGCGGTAAGAAGGAAGTGGTGCGCCGTAAGCTTTACCCGGGCTACATCTACGTGCTGGTGGATCTAGGCGATACCCCCGGTGAGGTCAATGAGGCCTGGGAAGTGGTGCGCAATACCCCCGGTGTTACGGGTTTTGTTGGTACCGCAACCCATCCCGTGCCCCTCACCCCAGATGAGGTACAGCACCTCCTGGAAATTGCCGGCTTGGCTGGAAAAAAAGAAACCCCCAAGCCCCAGGTTACCTTCAAAGAAGGCGATGTGGTGCGCGTGGTTTCGGGGCCTTTTGCCGAATTTACCGGTGTAGTAAGCGAGGTCAACCTCGAGCGCCAGAAGGTCAAGGTTCTGGTCTCTATTTTTGGACGCGAAACCCCAGTCGAGCTGGAGTTTTCGCAGGTCGTTCGCGCTTAGGTGCGAATGCTACCACCAACGGCTTATCGCGGCTAGCAAAAACCCCTGCTATCCGCTGTGAGCAGCGCGAAAGCGCTCAGGCGATACCACCACGAAGTTCGTGGGAGCCATCCCCGCAAACTGCGGGCTAATGCAAAGGAGGAAGAACAATGAAAAAGATTACCGCTGTGGTCAAACTACAGCTCCCAGCCGGCAAGGCCACACCTGCGCCCCCCGTGGGCCCGGCGCTCGGTCAGCACGGCGCCAACATCATGGAGTTTGTGAAGCAGTTCAACGCGGCCAGCGCCAGCATGGGCGACGCAATTGTGCCCGTTGAGATCACCATCTACTCCGACCGCTCGTTTACCTTCATCACCAAAACCCCTCCGGCCTCCTACCTGATTCGCAAAGCTGCAGGCCTTGAAAAGGGTTCTGGTAAGAGCGGGCGCGAAAAGGTGGGCAAGCTCACCTGGGAGCAGTGCTTGCAAATCGCCAAGCAAAAGATGCCCGATATGAACGCTTTAGATTTGGAAGCCGCGGCCCGCCAGATTGCCGGCTCGGCCCGCTCGATGGGCGTGGAAGTGACGGGGGTGCCCAATGCCTAAGCGCGGAAAACGTTACCGGGCCCTGCTGGAAAAAGTAGACCTGAACAGGGTTTACTCCATTGAAGAGGCCGCCGCCCTGATCCCCCAGATCAGGAGCGCCAAGTTCGACGAGACCGTCGAGGTGCACGTCAAGCTGGGCATCGACCCCAAGAAATCGGATCAAAACGTGCGTTCCACTGTGGCGCTGCCCCATGGTACGGGCCGCAGCGTGCGCGTGCTGGCGATTGCTAAGGGTGAGAAGATTGCGGAGGCCCAGGCTGCCGGTGCGGACATCGCTGCCGGAGAGGAAATTATCCAGGAGATCCTGGACGGCCGCTCCGACTTCGATGCGGTGGTGGCCACCCCTGATGTGATGGGCGCGGTCGGCTCCAAACTGGGTCGTATCCTCGGCCCCAAGGGCCTGCTACCCAACCCCAAGGCTGGTACGGTGGGCTTTAATATCGGCGAAATGGTGCGCGAAATTAAGGCAGGCCGGATCGAGTTCCGCAACGATAAAACCGGCGTGGTACACGGCCCCGTGGGCAAAGCCAGCTTCGCACCCGAGAAAATTGCCGAGAACGTGCGGGCTTTCATCAAAGCCGTTGAAAGCGCCAAGCCCGACAGCGCCAAGGGCACCTACCTGCGCTCGATTTACCTCACCACCACCATGGGGCCCAGCATCAAGGTAAGCACCAGCACGGGCCAGCAGTCCTAACCTAAACCAATCGTTAAAAGCTCCCTGCAAAGGGGGCTTTTCTTTATACACCGAAAAATGCAGGGACTGTACATACCGCCTGGAGGGCTACTATCTTTGTAAAGTCGTTATGCGTCTGACCATGGCAACTCATCCAGTCGAACCCGGGGACGAGACCCTATGACCCCCGTGCGCGCCTTATCGCTGAGCCTCGCGGTTGCAGGGGTGGTATTTGCTTTGAAATGGCTGGCCTATACGATCACCGGTTCTGTGGCCCTGTACTCCGATGCGCTGGAGTCTATCGTCAACATTGTGGCGGCCGGAACCGCCCTGGTGGCGGTGCTGGTTTCGCGCCGCCCGGCTGACAGCAACCACCCTTTTGGGCACACCAAGGCCGAATACTTCTCGGCGGTCTTGGAGGGGGTGTTGATCGTACTGGCGGCCCTGGCTATTGTGCGGGAAGCCTGGCCCAGACTGTTGATGCCACAGCAGGTTGAAAGCCTGGGCACAGGGCTGCTGGTTTCTTTGGGGGCCTCAGGGATTAACGCCGCGCTGGGCTGGTTCCTGGTTAGCAGCGGCCGCAAAGCCCGTTCACCGGCGGTTGTGGCCGATGGGCGGCACATCCTGGCCGATGTGCTGACCTCGGTGGGGGTGCTGCTGGGGGTTGGGCTGGCCTGGCTGAGCGGCTGGTGGGTTTTGGATCCTTTGCTGGCTATTGCGGTGGCTATGAACATCCTGTGGGTGGGTTGGCGGCTGGTGCGCGACTCCGTTGGGGGTCTGATGGATGAGTCGGTTTCGGAACTCGAGCTTGGCAATATCCGCAACGCGCTGCACCAGGCCCTCGAGGGGCTGGCCGCCGAAGGCAAGGTACTGGAAATTCACGATCTGCGCACCCGCCGGGCCGGGCCGCGCACCTTTGTGGAATTTCACCTGGTTGTACCGGGTCAGACCACGGTGGAACAAGCCCATCAGATATGCGACCGGCTCGAGGGCACCTTGCAGTCCAGCCTGGATGGGGTAACCACCACCATCCACGTGGAGCCCGACCACAAGGCCAAGCACACCACCTTCAGAATCGGCTAAACCCAAAACAAGTCTGCGCGTTCCGGTCGGTTACTTGCTCCATCTGCTCGAGGCTCAGCCCTCGAACCTCGGCCAGTTTAGCCAGTGTAAACCGGACGAGGGCGGGGTGGTTGCGCCGGCCCCGGTATGGCTCGGGGGGTAGAAAGGGTGCATCGGTTTCGACGAGCAGGCGCTCGAGGGGAATTTGCCGGGCTGCCTCGCGCAAGGCCGTGTTTTTCTTATAGGTCAAGGGCCCCGCCAAGCCAAAATAGGCCCCGAGTTCCAGGCCCACCTCGAGGAGGCGCGGATGCCCCGAGAAAGCGTGCAGGACAAACCTCGACGGACGGTTGCACAGCAGCCAGTCGGCCAGATCCTGCTCGGCCAGGCCATCCTCCCTGCTGCGCACGTGAAAGATCAGTGGTAAGCCCTGTGCAGCCGCCAGTTGATGCTGAAAATCCAGGGCTCGATACTGGGCCTGGCGGGTCTCGGGCGTCCAGTAGAAGTCCAGACCGGTCTCACCAATGGCCTGCACCTTTGGATGCTGGGCCAGGTCTTGCAGGTCGGCCTCGAGCGCCGGCGAAAGAAGCTGGGCCTCGGTAGGGTGCAGGCCCACAGCGGCCCAGACATGGGAATGGGCCTCAGCCAAGGCCAGCGCCTTACGGTTGCGCTCGGGGTTTGTACCTATGGTAAGGATGGCCCTGAAGTCGCTCGAGGCCTCGAGGGCCGCCTGGGCCTCCTGGGGTTCCATGAAGTCGAGGTGACAATGGGTATCGGTCATCTTCTGCCCTACCGAAGCCCAGTTTACGCCCTGGGCTACAGCCTAAAAAACCATGCGCTGTCTAAACTGGCTGTATGCGCTGGTGGCTGATGGTTGCAGTGCTGGCCCTGGCCGGCTGCTTACCCTCCCTGCAAAGCTTCGACCCCGACCGCTTGCTCACACCCGATAACTGGGGCCCCAACAACGCCCCCCTGGAGTGGTGGTACGTTTCCGGCTTCCTGCCCGAGGAGGGTCTGGCCTTTCACTGGGCGCTTTTTAAGGCCTACATACCACAAAACTGGCAGATTGGCCCCATCAAGCCGGCCATCTTTTTCCCCGGCCCATACCACGCCGCCCACCTCGCCGTCACCGACCTCCGCAACAACCAAAAAATCTTCGACGAGCGCTTCGACTTTCGCACCGACCGGCCCCAGGGGGATAGCCTCGTGCAGTTTCCACCCCTGCGGCTCGAGCAGGGTGACTGGAGGCTGGTGCAGCAAGGCTCGAGCTACCATCTCTCAGCCGGGCCCATCCAGGTGCGCCTGACCCCGCTCAAACCCGCCGTGGTGCACCCACCGGGCTACTCGGGCACCCCCGAAACCGGGCGGATGTACTACGTGTCGTTTACCCGCATGGCCCTGGAAGGCCTCATCGCTGGGCGATCCGTGCGCGGTGAAGCCTGGATGGACCATCAGTGGGGCGACCAGATTGGCAGCCAAGGTGGCAATCCTGCCAGCTTGGGGGCTTTGTGGGACTGGTTTGGTCTGCATCTTTCCAACGGGGTCGATTTGATGCTGTACCGCGTAAAGAATGCCAGAGGGGAAGTGGTTCAGCTCGCAGCCACCGCGGTTGATGCACAGGGAGAGGTGCAGGCGCTCAGGAACCTTCGGATGACCCCTCTGGAAAACTGGGTCTCGCCAAGCGGCCGCAGCTATAGCCTGGTCTGGCAGGTTGAAGCTGAAGGTTTAAACCTCCGCCTCGAGGCCTTGCGCAAAGACCAGGAGCTCCTCACAGCCTCAACCCGGGTGGCTTACTGGGAAGGCCCGGTGGCTGGTAGCGGCACCTGGCAAGGGCAGGGCGTTTTGGCGAAAGGCATGGGTGAGTTTGTGGCTGGCCCCTACAATCCCCCGAACGATCTCTTTGGGCCCTTCCCCGGGTCAGGCCGCTAGGGCGAAAGAAAGCCCCCAGCCGCGGCTGGGGGCTTGTGCACACAGAAAGCTACTTGAGTTCGACCTTGGCGCCGGCGTCCTCGAGCTGCTTCTTGATCTTCTCGGCCTCCTCTTTGGAAACGCCTTCCTTGACAGGGCCGCCCTGCTCGGCCAGGTCTTTGGCTTCCTTAAGGCCCAGGCCGGTAATGGCCCGCAGCTCCTTAATCACGTTGAGCTTCTGGGCACCGGCATCCTTAAGGATCACATCAAACTCGGTCTTTTCTTCGGCAGCGGGTGCAGCCGCCCCAGCCGCAGCCCCAGGCACAGCCACGGCCACCGGTGCAGCCGCGGTCACACCCCACTCCTCTTTGAGTTCGTCAATAAGTTGCTTGAGCTCCAGTACGGTTGCGTTGGAAAGTTGAGCCTTGATTGCAGCGATATCGAGTGCCATTTTTCTCCTCCTGCAGATGGGTCGTAAACGACCTGGCGGCCTACGCGGCCTCTAGTTTTTGAACCTGGGCTTCCAAGATGCCCACCAATTCCTGTGCCTTTGCCCCCAGCACACCCACGAAATTGGACATCGTGGCGGACAGCACGCCGACCAGCTCGGCTTGCAGTTCCTTTTGGCTGGGCAGATCGGCCAGGGCCTCTACCTGCTGACCCGTGAGGGCCTGCCCCGAGAGCACACCCGCCTTGAGCACGGGGATGCCTTTATCGTTCGTCTTGGCAAACTCCTTGAGGGCCTTGGCCACTGCAGCAGGGTCAGAGAAAACCACCACCGCTGAGGGGCCGCTTAGGCCATCGACCTCCGGCAAGCCCAGATCGCGGATGGCTTTGCGGATCAGGGTGTTTTTGGCGACGATCATCTCGCCACCCTTTTCCCGCACCGCCTTACGAAGCTTACCGGTCGGCCCTGCCTCGAGCCCTTGGTAGTTCACCACGAAGAACGAGCCACCCGCACCCTTTAAGGCAGCGGTGAGCGCCTCGAGGTTTTCGATGTTGCGCTTGCTAGGCAAAGTTCCTCCTGGTTGGGGCATTGCCAGGCGGCAGACCGCCCACGCACACCCCAGGCTTGACTTTGGGACTAGGGAAATCCCAACGCTTTACCACGAAAACGCTTCCCTAAGAGCGCCTCGGCGACATAATTAAGGCCTTGCCCGTCGCTGTCTTTGGCTGCCTCCACGGTCTGTGCGACCAAGGAAGAGCACCAAAGGTGAAGTATACATAAGTAGCCCCTTCACGGCAAGGGGTGGGAAATCGGTGCGTTTAGACCAGCCTGCAAAGCCCAGATCCGGCAAACTGCTAGAATAAAGCCCAATGAACGACGTCTGGGATATGCTACATGAGCCTTTCCCACCCGAGGAGATGCAGTGGCGGGTGGAGGCTTTGTCTAAAGACAAACGCAAGGCCCTGGTAGTTCCACTTGTAAACCATTCAGCCCTGTTGGATCGCCTCGATGAGGTACTGGGCCCCCAGGGCTGGCAGGATAGCTATGAGGTGCTTCAGGCCCAACCAAACCTGTATGCGGTCAAGTGCCGACTGACCATCCTGGACACTTCCAAAGAAGATCTTGGCGAGGGCAGTAGCCTCAAGGCCGCGTTTGCCGAGGCGTTGGTACGAGCCGCCGGGAAATTTGGCATAGGCCGGCACCATGCACAACTAGAACAGCAGTGGGTTGACTACGACCCCAGCACCGGGCAGTTCACCCCCCCCAGTGCAGAAGCCCCCGCCCAGCCACCTCAACCCAGCCCACACAAACACAGTCCCAGCAACGAGGGTAAACCCGAGCCGCAAGAACTGATCGATCGCCTGCTCGAGCGGCTCAAGCAAGCCGGCCTGGGCAAGCAGGCTGCACAAATCGTGGTGAAGTACGGGGGGTATGGCAAACACCCCGAGGAAACCCGTAAACTTTACGGCGAGCTCCGGGCTTTGCTAAAAAGTCAGGCTTCATGAGCAAAGGATTGCTGTGATCAAGGTTATAGCGATAGGAGACTTACACGCCGACTTTCCTAAGTTGTGGCGGGCCTTGCGGAATTCTTATGCCGTTGGCGAAGACTGGTTACCTTCGGACCCTCTGCAGCGGGGCACCTACCGCGTGGTGCTGATGGGTGATCTGGTGCACCCAAAGCTCCTGGCCGACTACCGACGGCTGACTGGCCTGGAGGACTACGACCCCAGCAACCCCGACCACCTGCGCACGGCTGCCAAAGCACAGATTCGAGAGCTGATGCGCATCCAGCGCTTCCAGGAGGGCGCCCCCGATCACGTCACCATCCTGCTGGGCAACCACGATCACGCGGCAGTCACAGGCGATCTGGTGCTGGGCAATGCCCACCTCGAGCACAGGGAGTTTCACCCCGAGCTGGGGGGCGTGGAACTTCCAGAGGAACTCAAGCACTGGATCCAGTCTTTCCCCACCCAAATTACGCTCTATGGGGTCAATTTCGCCCACGTAGGGCCGGTGCCCTGGCTACAAACCTACGACGAGATGTTCTATAACGGGCGTGAGGCCAAGGAATGGTGGCTAAGCAACGCCGACTACGTCGAGCGGATGGGCTATCGCTTTGGCGTATACGGGCACACCGTGATGAAAAACGGCATCCTCATCAAGGATAAACTGGCCTTGATCGACGCGCTTGATCACAACCAGTACCTTGAACTGATCCTCGACGAGAACAGGCTGGACTGGGAGATCGTGGAGATTCCGCCAGCAGGAACACAGCTCTACTAACCGCGCGGCATGTGAACAAGCCATGCACCCTCCCCCACGCCCCTCATCCCCAGCCGTGAATCTTGCATCGCCCAAGGTTGTGCGGGACTTACTGGAACGCTACGGCCTGAAAGCCGACAGGCGATTCGGACAGAATTTCCTGGTAGAACGCTCCTATCTACAGCAAATCGTAGAGGCTGTAGGGGTCGCACCGGGCGAAACGGTGGTTGAGGTGGGGCCGGGCCTGGGCACCCTGACGCGGGCCCTGGCCGAGGCCGGGGCTAAGGTGCTGAGCATCGAGATGGATCGTCGGCTCGAGGCCGTCTACGCCGAGACCCTGGCCGGGCTGCCGGTGCAGATCATATGGGCGGATGCCCTTAGCTTCGACTGGAGCAGCCTACCGCCTCAAAGTCTGTTCGCAGGCAACCTGCCCTATAACATCGCCACCCCCCTCATCACCCAACTGCTGCTATCGAACCGATTTCGCCGGATTGTGGCCTTGGTGCAAAAGGAAGTGGCCTTGCGCATGGTAGCCCGGCCCGCCACCCCCGCCTACGGCCTGCTCTCCTTACGGGTTCAGTACCACGCGGCGGCCCGGCGCATAGTGGATGTACCCCCGGGTGCTTTCTTCCCGCCACCCAAGGTAACGAGCTCGGTCATCTGCTTACAGCCCAATAACAGGCCCGATCACCCAGGGCTCTTCCGCTTGATTGAGGCGGCCTTTGCGCAACGACGAAAAACCCTGGTCAACGCCCTCAAGGCCGCGGGCTACCCCCCCGAACGGGTGAAACGCGGGCTCGAGGCCATGGGCCTTCCCGACAATGTGCGCGCCGAGGCCCTTGGTTTGCAGCAATTTGAACAAATGCTGGCTTACGTGGTGTAATCTATGCTTGTTAGCGATTTCTCATAGGTTTCGCTTAAGCTACTACACATCGGTTCAGGATGCCGTTAGACTGTGGGTAAATCCTGTA
>FWWM01016896.1_pt1 | contig 10751 bp, 7 predicted proteins | sample 2228351 | NCBI WGS metagenome assembly FWWM01 (sample SAMEA103939774, study PRJEB20133) | metagenome
CTAGGACAGCAACCGTCGCGGCACGCCAAGCTTATGGGGAGTATCCCGTGACGATCGCAGCACCACGGCGGTTCAGCGGAGCCCGACGGATCGACGTCTCGCAAATCATCGTGTGGACGATCGGCGGCGCCTTGCTGGCAGTCGTCCTCATCGGCTCGGTTCTGACGTTACGGGACGGTCACTACACGTCGGCACAGTGGCGGGACTTCATCGTTTTCGGCATCGCCCAGGGAGCGATCTATGCGCTGATCGCACTCGGGTACACGATGGTCTACGGTGTCCTCCGCATGATCAACTTCGCTCACGGCGAGGTCTTCATGAGCGGTGCCATGTCGACCTTCTTCCTCGCCGATTATTTCAACCGTAGCGGCTTCCTCAAGTCCCACCCGTGGATCAGTCTGGTCGTCATGCTGCTGTTCAGCGGACTCGTGTCGATGACAGTGGCGGTCCTCGTCGAGCGGATCGCCTACCGGCCGCTGCGTGGTGCACCCCGCCTCGTGCCGCTCATTACCGCTGTGGGTGCCTCGTTCTTCCTGCAATATACGTTCCGGGGCCTTTTCGGCAGCGGTGTCCGCGCCTATCCATCGATCCCAGTTCTCCAGGGCAAACTCTGGATCTTCCAGAAGACCCAAGTCGCCGTGTTCGTCGGGGTCCTCATCACACTCGCATTGCTCGTGCTGTTCCTGCAGCGCACCCGCGCTGGCCTGGCGATCCGGGCTGTCGCTGAGGACCGCGAGGCTGCGGCACTCATGGGTGTCGACGTCGACCGCGCGATCATGACGACGTTCGCGGTCGGCGGGTTCATGGCCGGTATCGCTGGTGTACTCTATGCGCTCGTCTTTATCCAGGTCCAGTTTTTCATGGGTTTCCTGCCCGGCATCAAGGCGTTCACCGCTGCCGTGCTCGGTGGTATCGGGAACCTTCCAGGTGCAGCACTCGGTGGATTGGTCCTGGGAGTCATCGAGTCGATCGGCCCGAGTTTGTTCTTCGACGGTTACGGTATCCGTGCCGCTCACCAGCTTAAGGACGTCATCGCGTTCACGATCCTCGTCCTGATCCTCATTTTCCGACCGACAGGTATTCTCGGCGAGCGCCTCGGCGGAGAGGATCGCGTATGAGTGCAGCCGCACTGCGACGTGCGCTCTTCATCGGCTTTCTCGCGGGTATGGCTGCCTGGCACCTCAGCCTCGTCGGGCTCGTACCGGCATTCGCCGAGCGCCGACTCATCGGCAATGCCATCACCTTCAGTTCTGTCCTCCTCATCGCGCTTATCGCCGTTGCAACACACGTAACCGCTCAACGCTATCCGGGCGCCGTGCACCGTGCGCTCTACGGCTTGCTGAGTGCACTCACCACTGCGTTACTACTCATCCTGTTAGCCGTTCTCGTCACGCAGTTCAACCTCCGCCAGATCTTCTTGAATGCGACACCGGAACTCGCCCGGACGCTCACCTTCGGAGCCGGTGTGACTGCAGGCGGTCTCCTGCGCGTACTCGTTCTCGCCGTGCTGACCGGGCTGCTCACTGGCGCGGTCGGCGCGTTGCCGGCTCCCTGGGGGCGTATCCTCGTGTATACAACTCTCACCACGCTGCTTTTCGGGCTTCTCCGTGATGTGCTCGCGCCGGTTTTGCCTTCTGGCCTCACCAGCTTTCTCTACGGTTCGAGCGGGCTCTCGTATTTGGGGAGCGTAGTCATCTTCGCCCTGTTCCTCGCGCTTTTCGCCCTGCGCTGGACTGTGAGCGGACGCGCGACGAGTACCAAAGTTCTTTCCAGTATCCCAACGGCGACACGCCGGCCACTGGCGACCGTTTTGCTCCTCGTCTTCTTCGCGAGCATCCCCCTGTGGGCAGGCCTGTTCTTGACCAACGTCGTCGACTTCGTCGGCTTCTATATCCTGATGGGACTCGGTCTCAACCTCGTACTCGGTTTCGCCGGTCTTCTCGACCTCGGCTATGTCGCCTTTTTCGCCGTCGGCGCCTATACCATGGCGGTGCTGACGTCACCGGAGATCGCACCAGGCGGCTATATCCTCGACTTTTGGCTGGCGCTTCCCATCGCCGTCATAGCCACGATCTGCGCCGGGCTCCTCGTCGGTCTCCCGGTTCTGCGCATGCGCGGTGACTACCTCGCCATCGCCACCCTCGGCTTCGGTGAAATCGTCCGTCTCCTCGTCCTCTCCGACTGGTTGAAGCCATACCTCGGTGGTGCCCAAGGCGTCACGCGGATCGGCCGCCCGCATCTCGGCCCGCTGCGTATCGACTCACCGCAGGAGTTCTATTTCCTCATCCTGCTGAGCTGTCTCCTGGCCTGGTTCCTCTCGGTCCGCTTGCGTGATTCCCGCCTCGGACGCGCTTGGTTCGCGATTCGCGAGGACGAACATGTCGCCCAGGCGATGGGCATCAATCGGGTGACAGCCAAGCTCGCTGCTTTCGCCATCGGCGCCTCGTTCGGTGGGTTGAGCGGGGCCCTCTTCGCTTCGCTCGTCGGCTCCGTCGTCCCAGCGAGCTTTTCGTTGCTCGTGAGTATCAACGTCGTTGCGCTGCTCGTCCTCGGCGGCGCTCAGGTTGGCGTGGGCGGTCTGGATGCGGCCATCCTGGTGGGCTACCCGGGCATGGGGAGCTTGCCGGGTGTGCTCGTTGGCGCACTCGCATTGGTCGGTATTCCGGAGTTGTTGCGTGAATTTCAAGAATACCGCCTCCTCCTCTACGGCATGGTGCTGATCGCCATGATGCTGTTCCGTCCAGCTGGCCTGCTACCGGAGCGGATTCACCGTGTCGAGTTCGAGGAGGCTGTCGAGGAAGCACGCGAGATCACGCCCGCCGAACTGGCGACCGGTCAGGACTGAAGGGGATCGCGATGGCCCTGCTCGAGACCATTCGCCTCACCAAACGGTTCGGAGGCCTGGTCGCCCTCCGCGACATCGACCTCGCCGTGCAGGAGCGGACCATCCACAGCGTCATCGGCCCGAACGGCGCCGGCAAGACGACGCTCTTCAACTGCATCTCCGGCTTCCTCGTTCCCGACGGTGGTGACATTCGCTTCGCCGGGAACTCGATCGCTGGGCTTCGCCCCGACCTCATCGCCGCACAGGGCATCGCACGGACGTATCAGAACATCCGTCTGTTTCGCCACCTCTCGGTACTGGACAACGTCCTGATTGGCATGCACCCGCATGTCCACTACTCGCTGCTCGATGCGATCCTGCGCACCCCGCGGTATCGCAGGGCCGAGGCGGAAGCTGATCGTGAAGCGCGCGAGATCCTGCACTTCGTGGGACTCGCCAGCAAGGAAGCCTTTATGGCAGCGAACCTCCCGTACGGTGATCAGCGCCGGCTGGAAATCGCTCGTGCGCTGGCGCTCCGTCCCAGACTGCTACTCCTCGACGAGCCCACAGCAGGCATGAACCCGGCCGAGACTGACGACATGATCCGCCTGATCCGTCGCCTGCGCGACGAGCGCGGCATCACGATCCTGCTCATCGAGCACGACATGAAAGTCGTCATGAACATCAGCGATCTCGTCACCGTCCTCGACTTCGGGGAAAAGATCGCCGAGGGAACACCCGAGGACGTGCGCCGCAATCCCCGCGTCATCGAGGCCTACCTCGGGCGCGGTGCTGCCAGTGGTCTCGGGCCTTCGACCGTACCGCAACCAGGAGAGGCTTGATCCGATGGCTCTGCTCGAACTCCAGCGAGTGCACGTGCACTACGGGCCGATCCAGGCGCTCAAGGGCATTTCGCTCACGGTCGAGTCAGGCGAGATCGTGACACTCCTCGGCGCCAATGGAGCCGGCAAGACCTCCACGCTCCGTGCTATCTCTGGCCTCGTCCGTCCTTCCGCCGGCCGTATCCTCCTCGCTGACGTCGATATTACCCATCGGCGGCCACACGAAATCGTCGAGCTCGGCGTCGGCCATGTCCCAGAAGGACGCCGGATCTTTCCCCGCTTGAGTGTCGAGGAGAATCTCCGTCTCGGCGCGTTCACTGTCCGCGACCGCGCCGAGATCGCACGCCGCCAGGACTACGTCTTTTCGCTCTTCCCGCGTCTCGCTGAGCGTCGTAAGCAGGCCGGGGGAACGCTTTCGGGCGGCGAGCAGCAGATGCTCGCCATCGGCCGCGCGCTCATGATGCAGCCGCGCATCCTCCTCCTCGACGAGCCCTCGATGGGACTCGCCCCCGTTCTCGTCGAGAGTATCTTCGAAGTCATTCAGCGCCTCAACCGCGACGGAACGACGATTCTGCTCGTCGAGCAAAACGCGCGTATGGCACTGGAGGTCGCCCACCGGGGATATGTCCTTGAGACCGGCCAGATCGTCCTCAGCGGAAACGCACGCGACCTCGCTCGCGACCCACGCGTCCAGGCCGCCTATCTCGGCGCAGCCTGACCGTCACTCCGCCGCCAGGAAATCCCCTCCCCCAATTCTCCCCCCTGAGAACTGCACATTGGCAAGTCGGCCTACCAGGCGCGCTACCTCGTGCGCAGCCAACCCACCCCACCCTCGCGCCATCGCCGCGACGTAGAACTGATGCGCCAAAGCTGCCAGCGGTACCGGTGAGCCGACATCGTTCCCCAGCCGCATCGCCAGCTCCATGTCGCGCTTCATCAGCTCGAGGCGGAATCCGACCCCACGCGCTTCCCCGAGGAGTTCCGGCACGACTTCTGCCCACAACTTCCAGCCCCCGCTGCTCGACCGAATCACCTCGTAGACTCGCGTCAGATCCGCACCAGCATTCGCCGCCAGCGCCAGTGCTTCACCGATCAGGATCAGGCTCACGCCGGCGATAAGGTTCCCCACCAGTTTGACGACCTTACCCATCCCCGGGTCGCCCACCAGAAACACGTCCCGCCCCAATGTCTGGAGAATCGGGAGCGCTCGCTCGAACACCGCCGCGTCCGCACCGACGATGATCGTGAGGTTCCCGTTCCGCGCCTCCGCTGGGCCCCCTCCCACCGGCGCATCGATCACGTCGATCTGACGCGCCCGTGCCTCGTCGGCAATCCGCTGCACCATCATCGGCGACGCCGTACTGAGATCGATGACCATCGCGCCCGGCTTGAGATGTTCCAACGCTCCCTCGGGGCCGATGTAGACTTCGAACAACTCTTCATCGCCCGGCAGACAGGTCAGGAAGACATCAACCTGATCGGCAACCAGCAGCGGTGTCGGCACGGCTTCAGCTCCGTGGAGTTCCAGCGCCTGGGCAACCTCCCAGCGACGATCGCTCACCAACACCCGGTAGCCTGCCTCCAGCAGGCGAAGCACCATCGGGCGCCCCATATTCCCCAACCCGATGAAACCGAGCGTCGGCTTGTCGTCCACAGCTCCCATCCTTCCCCAACACAACGATCACTGGACGACCGCTCACATACTGGTCATCATGCCGAAAGCATCCTCCCCCGTGCAAGGGATCTCGTGCTCGCTTCCACCGCCCTGCACCGGAGCCACCTGTCCTCGGCAACGGTATCCGAGCTGTGGCGATCGCTTTTCCGCAGGAGGGCAAGGATCAGCACAGACAGGTTGCCGCCGCTTACTGCCGGCTCTGCTCGAGCGGCACCGCCACCACGATCAGCCGCTGGTCGTACCGGCCAGTTGCCGGATTATAGTTCCCAGCACAGGTGATGAGCGTCAGCCGCTCCATCGGTGTCGGTCCGACGATCCGCTCGACCGGTGCGGTAGCCTCCTCGACCGTCTCCAACCCGCTGACGCGATACCGTACCACTCGACCGTCAGCCAGCTGGAGCTCCACGATGTCGCCGACCTGGACACGCCAGAGATCCCAAAACACGGCCGGCCCCACACCGGCGAAGTCGACATGCCCAGCCAGCACCACATTGCTGCCCTCACCGGGGAGCGCGGTGAAATCGTACCAGGCCACCTCCTCGGGCCGGTCGGGTGCCTCCATCCGTCGCGCTCCATCCAGTCCCTTGATCACGACCGGCGCATCGACCCCGATGGCCGGAATCCGCAGACCCACGATCCGGTTATCGACCGGAGCCACCGTCGACGGCACTGCAGCCACTGCGGTCGGAGTCGACACCGCTGACGTCGGCGCTGCCAGGCTATCTCGTGTCGAGAAGGACTGAATCACGACCGTGCTCGAGACGACCGGCCTCGCTCGCGAGAACCGATCTCCGCTGAGCGACGAGGCACCAGCCAGTCCGAGGCCCATGCCGATGGCCCAACTCGCTACCACCAGCACCAGGAAGGCTGTCAGCTGCCGCACCGGTCACTCCGGTTCGCGCTCCGTCTTTCGGTTGGAACGCACCAGCCCGATACCACCGAGCGTTGCGCCCGCTAGTCCGACCAAAACGAGACTCATGCCGAGCGCACGCTCTCCTCGTCCACCATCGTTGGTACCCGTCGCCGGTAGGCCGATCGTCGGAGTCGGCGTCGCGCCGCGTCCCACGACTGGTGTGCCGATGACAGCGACCGGCGTTGGGGTCGATTGTCGGGCAGCCGGCGTCGGACTGGACACGGTCCCGGTCGGGACTGGCGTCGGCAGCGGGGTCGCCTCCGGCACCGGATATTCGTACGCACCGATATCACAGGCTGGCCCTTGCGGTCGCTCGACGTGCAACTGATCGTCCTTCGGACAGCTCTTCGTCCCCGCTGCATCCACTGCCGGGCTCCCCAGGCCGAGGGCGTGGAACAGCGTCCCACCTGCCGGATCGACTTGCAGTGGTTGCAGCGCGGGTGTGACGTTGACCAGATCGCCCTCTCCACGCAGCAAACAACTATCACGATCCTCCAGATTCGCACCCAGCGACACCGGTGCCAGTCCACCACAATTGCCCCCACCCGGGCTCGCCGCGATGAGCGTTCCCTTTAGGGTGACGGTTCCACCGTCGTTGTACAGTGCACCTCCGGATGCCGCCGAATTCGACGCGACCGTCACGAATTCCAGGCTCGCTGTTCCCTGCGGTCCGACCCAGAGACCGCCACCACGCTGCTGGCTCACGTTCGTGCTCACGGTGACGTTGGTGAAGCTCGCCGTTCCGAGCACCGCCACGCCACCGCCGTAGGACACCGCCTGATTCTCGGTCACGGAACTGGCTGACATCGTTAACTGGCCACCATTGCGGACAACGATGCCGCCGCCCAGCTGTCCTGCTGTGCTCCGCCGTACCGCTGTATCGGTCACGGTCACCTTTCCGGTCTCGAGCACCAGCAACCCGCCTGCATCGTTCACCGCCTGGTTGTCGACGAGCTGGGCACGCTGGATGTCCGCCTGGGCAGCCACTGCAATCCCCCCGCCGGACCCGCTCGTGCTGTTGGCCTCGATCGTTACGCTCGTGAGGATCACCTTACCGAGCCCGGTAATCCCTCCCCCATCGAGTACCGCCTGGTTGTTGCGGACGACCGTACCGCCGAGGAGCGTGAGTGTCTTACTCCCCTCGTGGTAGATACCGCCCCCAGCCGCCTGCGACTGGTTCCCTTCGATCGTCGCCCCCTCGAGGACGAGCTCCCCCTGGTTCCAGATCCCGCCACCATCTTGTGTCGCCGCATTGTTCTGCACGATCAAGCTACGGAGGCGCCCGTTTCCGAGCGTCGCGATACCACCCCCGAGCCGGGCACGGTTGTTCCGCACGATCACCGTGTCCGGCGAACTCAGATCGAGCGTGCCGTCGTTGGCGATCCCGCCACCCGATCCGGCCTCAGCCAGGTTGTTCTCGATCACTGTGCGGGAGAGCGCGACCGCCCCTGCATTGGCGATCCCCCCACCGTCGCCATTCTCGGCCACGTTCCCCACCACTGTCCCTCCGACGACCTGGATCGTTCCCTTCCCGACAACCGCGATCCCTCCACCGTCAGAGGTCGCCCGATTCTCGCGAATCACGCTGTCCAGGATCGTCAGCGTCCCCTGGTCGGTCGCGATGCCACCACCATTCGATGCCTGGTTTTCGGCCACGACGGCGTTCCGGAGCGTCAGCTGGCCCTTCGCGACCCAGATCCCGCCCCCCCGGCCGCTGTCCCCTTCGGTCACATCGGTGGGTGCCAGGTTGCCCTGCACCAGCGTGCCCTGCAGTTCCACCAGCCCACCGTCGAGCGACAGACCGCCGCCATCCGTTCCAGCCCGGTTGGCAGCATCGTCACCCGGCCCACCGATGACGGCCTGGCTGCCGAGAACCAATCGACCACCCGCGACGTGCACCGCCCCACCGGTCTCCGTTGCACTGTTGCCGGTGAACGCCACCGTCCCGTCGAGCACGACCGTCCCCGCGACCGCCAGCGCGCCCCCCCTTCCGGGAGTGCCGTCCTCCCCGGATTCACCAGCGGTGTTCTCCCGGAATGTAACCCGCGCTCCCGACAGTGTCGTCACAGTGCCTGAAGGTGCGACGTAGATCGCCCCGCCGTCTGCAGCCGCATGGTTGTCCTCGAAGACCACGTCACCCAACTGCAGCACGCCACCGACCCAGATCGCACCGCCGTCGTGGTCGCGCGCGTCGTCGTGCACCGCTTGCCCGCCAGTCAGGCGCACGCCCTCCAGGACGAGCGTTGACCCCGGTCCGACGTCGAAGAGCCGGTCGGCCTCACCGCTCCATGCACCGGCGATCGTCGTCTGGCCGGAACCGGCGCCGCGTATCGTCAACGCCCCGCTCCGCTTCGTGATGTCGAGGTCACCGGTCTCCGCAGTGTCGTCGGTCGCCGGCGGGATGGTCAGCTGGTAGGCCCCGGCGTCCAGCTCGATCGTCACCGGATCGGTCAGCTCGTTCGCCGCGAGCACAGCCGCGCGGAGCGTCGGGCACGTCAGAGTTGTTCCGGAACCAGAGCAGGCACCGCTACCATCGCCGGTTCCGGTCACGCTGATGGTGACTTCCGCAGCGCCGATCGGCGAGGCGAAGACGAGCGCACCACCCGCAGCCGCCAGCGCCAGTGACCCCACCAGCAACGCGACCTGCAGTCCTTTCCCGAGCACTCCGCCCGCCTCTCCGCTCTGCACGAATACCCCCGCATCGGGATCCGGTGCCGCGCAGCACCGGATCCTCTTTCACTCCCAACTCGGTTATCGGCCGAAGCCGGTTAGCGGCGCAGGTTGACGAGCTCCTGGAGCACCTCGTCGCTCGTCGTGATGACGCGCGAATTGGCCTGGAACCCGCGCTGGGCCATGATCATGCTCGTGAACTCCTGGGCGAGGTCGACATTCGACATCTCGAGATAGCCGCTGGCGATCTTGCCGCGCCCACCCGAGTCGGCCGGACCGACGATCGGCTCACCGGAGTTGACCGTCGGCAAGTAGGCGTTCCCGCCGACCTTCATCAGACCACCCGGGTTGGTGAAGAGCGCCAGCGCGATCTGCCCGATCACCTTGGTGACGCCGTTCGAGTAGATGCCCAGTACCTCGCCCGACTGGCTGACCGTGAACGTCGTCAGCGAACCGGCGGGCGCACCGTTGGCCGCCGCGTTGGCGGTCGAGGGTGCTGCGAGTTGGGTCAACCGCGAGAAGTCCGGCGTCACCGAAACCGTCCCCGCCCCCCCGGCCGTCGCATCCAGGTCGACCGCAGCGATCGTCGATGCCGTCGGATCGAGGTTGCCGTCCGCGTCGAAGACCAGTGTCCCGGTCGTCGTGCCACCGAGCGTGAACTCTGGATCGTCTTCGGTCGCGGTCGTCCGCGGGTCGTCCTCCTGGAGCGTGTAGTTCCAGGTGTTCGCACCCGTCTTCTCGAACAAGATGTAGAACTCGTGTCGCTTACCCTGCGAGTCGACGACGCTGACCTTGGTCACGTAGTGCGGCGGTGTCGCCGCCGTATCCTGGTTCGCGTCCAGGTTTCCCTGCACCGTGATCTGGGTCGTCGGCACGGCATCGAGCTGTTGTCCGATCGGAATGGTGATCGGTCCGACCGGGCCAGCGGTATCGACGTTCCCGTTGGCATCGGCCTGCCAGCCGAGCACGTAGAAGCCGTTGGACGGGTTCACCAGCCGGAGATCCGAGCCGATATCGAAGGCGCCGTCTCGCGTGTAGAGCGTCTGTGAGCCGTCGCTCACGACGAAGAAGCCGTCGCCCTGGATCGCCAGATCGCTCGGCTTCCCGGTCAGCTGCAACGCCCCCTGGGTGTGGATTGTGTCCACCGCCCCGACGACCGCACCCAGGCCGATCTGCAGCGGGTTGATACCGCCCCGCTGCTCGGTCGGACCGCTCGCGCCGCGCACAAGCTGGCTCAGGATATCGGTGAACCGCACGCGTCCGACCTTGAAGCCAGTCGTGTTGACGTTCGCGATGTTGTTCCCGATCACGTCCATCCACGTCTGGTGTGCCCGCAACCCCGAGATCGCCGAGAACATCGACCGCATCATGGTTCGTCCCCCATTCCTTTTCCCGTGTCGCTTCCGCCTACGCCGCACCGGGGAGCGTCGGCGCCGCACCAGCACCGGCTCCCGCTCCATCGGTCGTGTTGCTCTCCGGAGCCGACCCCGCCCCGTTGGGCGCGTCCGGCATGCCGACGCTCACCACGTCCCGCACGTCGATGCGTTGCCCACTCTCCAGCTCCAGGACCGCTGCTCCATCGACGATCGTGGCACGTACGACCGTGCCACTGACCAGCTCACCGCTCGAGCGTTCCAGTCCGCTCACCACCTTGCCGAGATAGCTCGCCACCTGTCCGAGCGCTGCATGCTGGGCCATCGCTGCGATCGTCTCGTTGAGTTGCTGCAGTTGCTCGAGCGCGTTGAGCTGTGCCAGCTGCGCGATAAACTCGCGGTCCTGCATCGGGTTGAGCGGATCCTGATTCTTCAGCTGCGCCACCAGCAGCAT
>FWWM01016905.1_pt1 | contig 10746 bp, 11 predicted proteins | sample 2228351 | NCBI WGS metagenome assembly FWWM01 (sample SAMEA103939774, study PRJEB20133) | metagenome
GATTCGGCTTCAATGTATACAATTGGTGGTTATTATGAAGCCGCACTGGAGTGCCTTAACGAAGCCATCTCCCTAAATGAATCTGGGCACGATGTTCAAACCCTGTTTGACTTATGGGCCAACCGTTTCTTAATCGCTTTTGCTTCTCGTGATTCGACGGCTGCACTAGAGGCGATCAACAACTTGAGAGAGCTTTTTCCACGAACATCTGTGCTTCGCCATGAGCTATTAACTAGATATTACGAGGCGATGTATTGGCTTAGGCTTGTTCATCCTTCTGTACCCGACAATGCTATAGAACAGCTTAGAGTTGCCTTAGGTATCTTGCCGAAACAACACGAAGAATTTTTGCTTGAAGCTTTCTTATATAACGCGCTCGGACTCGCGCATCACCAGCTCAAGCAAGCCGACGCAGCCAGGGAGGCCTGTAACAAGGCCCTTGCAATTCTGGAGAATCGTATTGAAGATCCAAGAGTACGAATAGAGTGTGCCACGTTTCTCTATAACATAGGGCAAGTTGAACTTTCACAGTGTAATTACGCTACAGCAATTGATTATATGGACAAGGTTCAATCTATTGAGGGAGATTTGCCATATTACTTTGGCGAGCGCGGTCGATTTCTATTGGAAGCCGAAGATTACAGCGAAGCCCAAAAGGCTTTAGAAGAAGCCATACTCTTAGGAATCCCAACTCCAGAAGTCCTGTGCAACCTGTCCTTGGCACAAAGAATGCAGGGATTGGATACAGAAGCCCTGGCTACTCTTTCTATCTTACGCATCAGGTTTCCAGAAGTCATCGAGGGGTTTGTAAATGCTGCAAGTTTGCTGATCGAGCAAGGACGATTCGAGGAGGCCAGGAAAATAGTTGAGCAAGGTCTGGTATGGCATCCTAGCAACCCAGCGCTATATTCCAATCTAGGTTATATTTACCATAATCTCGGCGATCTCATTAGTGCTCAAGGCCTTTATCAAAAGGCATTAGATTTGGATCCGACGATGTTGGACGCATGGGTAAATCTCGCAGCTTTACAGTACGATCAAGGCAATCTCAACGGCGCAAGAAATTCTCTACAACACGCCTTGAGGATTAATCCCAACGACGAAGTCGTACTTGAAAACCTTGCTATTTTGGAAAGGAGGCTTCAATCAACGTGACCCCCTTAACGAGAGAAATTACCTTTGCACTCCCGGAGGAAGGCAAAGAACACGATGCCATCCCAATCACTAATACTACCCACCATTATTGTGTCGGGGTTCCAATTACAGTCCATTCCAACAGTCCTGACGTAATCCCATTATTGGAATTCTACCTGGGGAAAGCCCTCGATTTTTCACCCGATCTGTTATCAGATGGTATCACCATAAATTTCTATGTTCAACCGGAGGATTCTTCTGTTATCCCAGAAAAGACTATTTCACATCTGCAAGATGATCGCCTAGTAATCGTCATGAACCCTTCTGTAGGAATTGCCGAGGGCTCTTCCCGCAGTGTCACCCTGTATTTGTCGCCCTCACACTTAAAGAATCCTCTAGCTTCGGGACGGCTCAGTTTTGAACGTTTGGTTAACTATGTCTTAGTACGCTCCCCAAATCTCTATCCACTTCACGCTGCCGCTGTGGGACTAGGGGACGAAATGGCTTTATTGGTCGGTAAACGAGGCGACGGAAAATCTACCTTAGCATATTCCTGCGTTCGCCAAGGCATGACCTTCCTATCAGATGATCTGGTGACTCGCCTAGCCAGAGACAACCCGAATGACATACGGGGCCAAGGTCGGTTCTTATATGTAGATCCAAACCTCTCAACCGTATACCCTGAGTTGAAAATCGATCAAGCCATATTTCCACGGTGGCGCAAATTGCGTGTGGATCTCACTCGCCTATATGCTTCACAGCTAAGGCAATTCGGCCAGCTTGCAGCATTGGTTATATTGGAACGTTCGGAACGGGCCACACCTCTTCTCCAAACTGCTCCACCCGAAGAAGTAGTAGATTCACTTAGCCATCATGCCACCTTATACAGAAAAGCCAATGAAAGCAGTTGGGTAGAATATACCCTGAACGATATAAAGCGTCTTTGTTTTGAACTTCCCACCTTTAAATTGAAACTCTCTCCTGATCATGAAAAAAATGCCTCTGCGATTCGGGATTTACTGGGAAGTGCCTAATGAAATCTGTACAGACCAAAACATCCCCAAGTGAATATGAGCCTTCACCGGTTCAAGGTGTTTCCCGTACTACCTTTCTTGTTAGTATTTCTAGCACATTGAATGACTCTGCAAACCACATGGTATCTCCTGTCTTGCCGCTATTTCTGACTAATGTGCTTGGTGCTTCGCCAATTGTTATAGGTATAATTGAGGGAGTTACTGGAGCCGTATCAAGTCTCTTTACACTGCTACCAAGTGTCTGGTCTGATCGCATAGGTCGTCGAGCCCCCTTTGTAGTTGGGGGATATCTGATGAGCGCTGTTGCACGCACACTAATGTTTCTAGCGTTCTCCTGGTGGTTTGTTCTCGTTCTACGAATCCTAGATCGCTTCGGACGATCCATACGATCCGCTGCAAGAGATGCACTCATTTCAGACAGTGTTCCAGAAAAACTCATGGGACGAAATTTCGGCTTTTACAACTCAGCAGACAATTTTGGTGCGCTTATAGGACCGCTCATGGCAGCAGGGCTACTGTTGCTGTTCAATGAACAGATACGCTTGGTATTTGCATTTGCGATCATACCTTCAGTCCTGACTATATTTTTACTACTAAGAATTAAAGATAAGCCAGCCCTTACCCCTATCCCAATAAAAAAGTTCTCGTTTGCTGACTATCGAGAATTACCTAGGCCCTTTTACATAGTAATGCTTGTCGGTATTTTATTTGCGCTTGGCAACTCGAGCGACTCGTTCTTGGTCTTGCGAGCTCAGCAATTAGGCATCCCGATGGCCATGATTCCAATTGCTCTCGCGTTGGTTAGCTTAACCGCGGTAGTTGTAGCCTATCCTGCTGGGATACTCGCTGATCGAATTGGTTCAGCAAAAACCGTGGCTATAGGATTCACCTGTTACATAATCACTTATCTTGGTTTTGCATTTGTTCATTTGATTGGATCTAGTGCTATTTGGCCCTTGTTCATAATTTACGGAGGCATAGGGGTTATTTCTGGAGCACTTAAACCATTGACTATGAGCAGTGTGCCCAAAGAACGCAGAGCAACAGCCAGCGGTATTATGGTGGCTTCTAGTGGAATAGCCCTACTGGTCGGAAACCTTATGGCTGGAGCGATGTGGTCTCTGTATGGTTCAACAGCTACATTCCTTTTAGGAGCCGCTTTCACAGCTATTGCCTTAATCGTGTTGCTGATAGCTAATAAACACATCTCAACCCAAAAAAGAAAGTGAACCTCGCTTGGGAAAGGTTGGTTCTATGAATGTAGGTAATGAGCCTCGCAATCCAGTTCTACAAGGGCAGCATATTTATCTGGGTATCCTAGATCAGGAGGATCTTGTCCAGCTAGCAAAAATGGATAATGATTTAGAAACGGCTACCTATCTTTATGGTTATGGAAGAGTTTCCACAGTGGAGGAAAAAGTAGCTTTCTATGAAGCCCTCCTAAAAGACAATAAACGCAACCTTATTTTCGGCATATTTTGCCCTGATAACCAACTTATTGGGGTGGTGTGGTTAGAAAAAATAAACCACCAAACAAAAACGGCTTCTTTAAGCATTGCTATATTTGATCGTTCTCGTCGAGGAAAGGGTTTTGGAACCGAGGCGGTCAAACTTATTTCGGCCTACGGCGCATACCACTTAGATCTTTTTAATATCGACCTGAAAGTGTTTGCTTTCAATACCTCTGCAATAAGGGCTTACGAAAAAGCCGGTTTTCGCATTATTGGTCGTCGTACTGGGCGAATATCGCTTGGTGGTCAGCGATATGATGAAGTATGGATGGAAATCACCCAGCCAGAAATTGACACGAGCGCCTTGCATCGTCAATTACTTCAGTTAAGTAGCAAGAAATAACCGTCAAAAGTATTTGAGTTCAGATAGTAAATGCATTTGGAATGAACCCCCGAAGTTGAACCACCTAAGCAAGATAGCCTCTGTTGGTTCAGCGTAAGCTGAACAGAAAGGGGTAGAGATGCCAGGAAGAACGTTCACGGTGGAGTTTAAGCGAAAGGTAGTGGGGGAGTTGGAGCGGAAGGAAAAGACGATAGCCCAGCTCTGCCGCGAGCACAGCTTGGCTGATGGTCAGATACACAAATGGCGAAAGCTGTTTGGTGAGGGGGCTGGAGCTGGAGCCCAAACGATCCCTGAAGGTAAAAACGGCGAGACCAGCGCGGCGGAGATACAAGCCCTACAACGAAAGGTGGCTGAACTCGAACGGTTGTGTGGGCAGATCACTTTGGAGAATGCCTACCTAAAAAACAACTTGGCGACCTACCCAAAGAGACGAGGCTGACTATGATCGAATCTTCAGAAGAGAGCGGTCTGTCGGTACGTCGCCAATGTGAGCTGCTGGAAGTGCCTCGCTCGAGCCACTACTACCGCACAGAAATCGCGTCAAAGGCTCAATACTAGGTACACTACAAAAGCCTCATACAGGCGTGTAGTTCGTTTTTCCTGGCTTCTGCGGCAAAGAGAAGCTGGCGTAAATGGTCAAGCCCATAGCGAAAGGTGGAGTAGAGCTTGCGGGCCCTGTGGGTGGGGTCGGTATGAGCCTGGGCACGGTTCTTGAGGGGTATGGGTTTGGTTCGGGAGCGCCATTCTCCCACCTCATGCGCCCCAGACTGGGGCTATGCTCATTAAAGCGACGAGCGATTCGAGCCGCTCAGCCCGGGTCAGGTGGGTGGATTCGAAGTCGAAGCCTTGTGATTTGAAGGCTTTGAAAAGGGTTTCGATCTCCCAGCGTTGGGCGTAGCGGAGGTGAGCCTGTGGTGGATCGGCCTGGGTAATCAGAAGCAGGTATTCCCCGGTTCTGAGATAACCGCCCATCAGATAAGTTCGTTGCCCCCAGAGTTTGACTGGCTTGGGTAAGGCTTCCCCCTGCCCATAGCGCAGATGCCGGAACAACTGTAGGGCGGGCCGGCTTTGCCCTCGGTAGCTTACCCAACTACCCGCTTTGATCCGCAAGGTGTAAGGCAGTTTGTGCCAGCGCAGGTAGCGCAGAAAGCCTGTGCAGGCAAACTCCCGATCCGCGAGGAGGGTCTGGATGCGCTCTTTGGGTAAGAAGGAGAGCAGCCGTCGGAGCAATCGCAGTCGCTGCCGCAGACTACTGCTGCCCGCTTTGCCCAAAAAGCACCCCACAGGGGGTAGGCCACCCCAATGAACAACAGGTTGATGCTGTGGCGACCAAACTTCCACTCGGTGCGATCCAGGCAAAGGCACAGGGTGTCCTGGGGTAATAGCTGCAGAATCAGGCGCCCGATGGTTTCCTGATCGAAGCTGAACTCAGCGAGAAACCTTTGGCAACGGCGGTAGTTGGCGGCGATCTGAACCCACGGGTTCAACCCCAGGGCGACCCGGGCCAGGTTGACACTGCCAACCCGGATCAAAGCCAGGACGAAGGCAGCCAGAAAACGCAGTCTGGCTCGATGCCAGTTCAGGTGGGGTCGCAAAACTTCTATCAGCTCACTACAATCATTCATGGGACTACCTCTGGCGGGGCAGTCCCTATTTTTATCAGCTCCTATGTGCTTCTCCCAAGTTTTGTCGTGTACCTAGGTCCACCAGCTTGTGTCGGCGGCCTCGGGCTTTCCTCGGATCGTCTAATTCCTCGAATGTCGCCACCGATTCCCGCAAAAAATCCTCTTCCATCCCCCTAGCCTAGCCCATTACCTTTCTTGCGTAGGCCCTAATGGGGCTTGAGATCAAAAACTTCAACCGAACTGGCTCGAGGGGGAACAACCCCAGGTTCTCCTGAGGACTATGCCATTGCCGGATGATTTTTTCAGGGTTTGCTCGGGGTCGCGGACGGCCTAAGCCAGGCTGCCAGGGCTTGCTCCACCAGGGCCCAGATGGCAGGGGTGGTGTGGTGCTCCAGGTCGGGGTAGAGCACCAGTTGGTCCTGGGTGAAGGAACCCAAGGGGCTGAACCGCCCCAAGCAGGCGCGCTCTTTGATGAGCGGGCCAATCCACAACTGGCCTTCGCGGGTCAGGGCCACCCGTCGAACAGGGTGCCCAGCCTCTTCCCGCACCCAGGCCAGGGCGCAGTACTGCAAGGGCGAGACGATAGGGTCGTTGCCGGCGGCTACCATCAAAAGAGGGGCCTGCACCTCCTGGGCCCAGGTGAGGGGGCTGCGCTGGCGGTAGCACGCGGGGCATGCCTCGGGCGAGGCCCCCACCAGGGCCTGCCAGCGCTGGTAGGCCTCGGTGCGGCCATAATGCTTGAGGCGTTCCATCATGGCTAAGAAATCGGTAGCGCCCAGCAGAAAGGCCACCCCTTTGGCCTGGGGGTCGTGGCGGGCAGCGCGCAAGGCCACACAGGCCCCCAGCGAGATGCCCACATAGGCCCGTTGGGCCGTACCGCCCAAGCGGGGTAGGCCGTCGGCCAGCAGGCGTACATCGGGGCCTTCGCTTTGGCAAATCTCGCTCCTGCCTTGGCTTTTCCCCTGGCCCCGTAGGTGGGGCAGGGCTACTAGGTAGCCAGCCTGGGCCCAGCTTCGGCACAGCTCGAGGGTGCTGGCGTTGGGGCCTACGAACCCCCCATGTACCAGAACCACGCTGGGAAAGGGGCCAGGGCCTTTGGGTTTGCAGATTTCAGCATACAGCTCTACATCGCTTCGGTAGCGCACCGCCAGGCGCTGCAGGTTGGGATCGGGTAGGGGCTGAATCTGCCATGCTTCCGGGGCTTTCCCAAGTTGAGGCCGGAGCAATGCCCAACCCCCCAAACTCAGAATGAGCAGTAAAAAGGCAAGGAAAACCACCCACAGGCCGCGCACCCCCTCAGTATGCCTGTCTTGCCTGAGAAATCGGCCAGGGCCAATTTGAAGCCATCCCCTACTTTTGCAGCCTGGTTTTGGGCAGTATGGCCCCCATGAACCTGGTCTGGCACCGCGCCGATCTCCGCCTGCACGACCACCCGGCCCTGGACGCGGCTTTGCGCGTGGGCCCAGTTCTGGGCCTGGTGGTGCTCGACCCCAACATCCTGCAAAACACCACCCCCCACCGCCGGGCCTGGTTTTACCGGAATGTGGCCGCCTTGCGCCAGGCCTATGCCCAGCGAGGTGGGGTACTGCTGGTGCGGGCTGGCCTACCCTGGGAGGTGGTGCCGCGGGTGGTGGCCGAGCTGGGGGTGCAGCAGGTTTATGCTGTGCGCAACAGCACGCCCTACGCCCGCTTCCGGGATGCCAAAGTGGAGCAGGCCTTGGGGTGGGCGGTGCGCTGGCTGCCGGGGCAGTACATCCTCGAGCCCGGCACCCTGCGCAAGCCCGATGGAAGCCCCTACACGGTTTTTACCCCCTTTTCCAAGCGCTGGTGGGCCGCCCTCGAGCCTACTTTGCTCGAGGCTCCCCAGCGCTTTTTGCCGCTGAACCTGCCCCCAGGCTACGAGCTGGGCTCCATTCCACAGGAGCAAACGGATGTGCCCCTGCCTCCGGCGGGGGAGGAGGCGGCTTTGGGGCGGCTCGAGGCCTTTTTACGGGAGAAGCTCCCGACCTACCACCAGACCCGCGACGGCCTGGCCGGGGAAGGGGTCTCGCGGCTTTCCTACTACTTCACCCTGGGGGTGCTCTCCCCCCGGCTGGCGGCCCAGCGGGCCTTGCGGCTGGGGGGCGAAGGGGCACAGAAATGGGTGAACGAGCTGTGTTGGCGCGACTTTAGCGGTGACCTGCTGTACCACCGCCCCGGGATGCTGACCCAGGCCCTCGACCCCCGCTGGGAGGCGTTGCCCTGGAACGATGACGCCGAGTTATTCGAAGCCTGGCTTTCCGGCCAGACCGGTATTCCGGTGGTGGATGCCGGGATGCGCGAACTGCGGGCCACCGGCTTTTTGTCCAACCGGGCCCGCATGGTGGTGGCCCAGTTTGCGGTTAAGCTCGCCCTCCTGCCCTGGCAAAAGTGCGAGCGGGCCTTCCGCGACCTTCTGCTAGATGGCGACAATGCCTCCAACCTGCAGGGCTGGCACTGGGCTGGGGGCTTAGGGGTGGACGCGGCCCCGTATTTCCGGGTCTTCAACCTGGTGGCCCAGGCCGAGGCCCACGACCCCGGTGGGGCCTGGCTTCGCCGCTGGGTGCCGGAGTCGGGGGGGCGGCCCCAGCCCTACCGACGGCCATGGCTAGACCTCGAGCAAGCCCGCCGGCGCTACCTGGCAGCAGCGGAAAGGATAGCCAAGCAGAAACAATAGCTTTGAACGCTTCGGCGTTCGAGCAGAAGCTATGCGTGGGGGGCTATCAGGCAGCCCCGGCGATGATGCGGTGGTCTTTGAGCTCGAGCCGGCCCAGCCCGTGCTTCTGGGCTAGCTTTTCCAGGTTCCTCCGGCGCTCCTCGAGGCGGGTCGCATAGGACATATTGGCCCCGTGCATCGAGACTACCACCCCCCGCCCTGGTATCGGGAGCAGGGGATACCCGGCTCGGCTTACCCGCAGGTACCAGTCCCAGTCCCAGTAGTCGGCCATCTCGGGGTCGAAGGGGCCCAGCTCGTCGTGCAGAAAGCGAGGGTAGGCCACCCCGGTGGCCAGCAAGTGGTTGTCGCGCAGGAGGGAGTGCGGGGTGGCCTGGTGGTCGAAGGGGATGCGCTCTAGCTCGAGGCCGTCCCGCTCAACCACCAAATAGCCCCCCCGGTAGACCAGGCCGGCCTGGGCCTTGAGGGCCCGCACCACCCGGTGCAGATGGGTGGGGTCGAGCCACCAGTCGTCGTCGTCCAACAGAGCGACAATCTGGCCTGAGGCCTGGGCCAGCCCGGTGTTGCGGGCCTCCACCTGGCCTTGGCCCTGGTTGCGCACCCCGATGATCCGGGGGTCGCGCAGGCTGTGGGCCGCCAGGATGCCCGAGCCGTCGCCATCGTCCACCACCAGGGCTTCCCAGTCGGGGTAGAGCTGGCGCTGGAGCGAGCGCAGGGCCCGCAGCAAAAGCTGGGGCCGGTTATGGGTCGGGATGATCACGCTGACCATTCGCTTCTAGATTAAAAGCCCTCTGTCAGGCTAGCTTGGTACCTACCCTGACATTGGCCTGACCCTACCCTGACGCTGGGCCCCCAGGATGGTGCCGGAGAGAACGACGATGCGAATCCTGGTCACCAACGACGACGGTATCTATAGCCCCGGCCTTTTGGCCCTGGCCCAGGTGGCCACCGCCTTTGGCCAGGTGCGGGTGGTGGCCCCCGATGTGGAGCAGTCGGCCATGGGGCATGCCATCACCATCCTGCGCCCCCTGCACTACCGCGCCACCCCGCTGGGGGGCCTCGAGGCCTACCGGGTCAACGGCACCCCTGCTGACTGCGTGGCCCTGGGCACCCACCACTGGGAGCAGGTCGACCTGGTGCTCTCGGGCATCAACCTGGGCTCTAACCTGGGCCACGAAATCTGGCACTCCGGCACCGTGGCCGCGGCCAAACAAGCCGCCCTTCTGGGCATTCCGGCCATCGCCTTCAGCACCCCCGTCAATGGCCGTGAGCCCGACTTCGAAAGCCTCAAGCCCTGGGTGGGAAAGGTGCTGGAAGCCCTCCTGCGCGAGCCTAAGCCCTTTTTGATCAACGTCAATCTGCCGCCAAAACCCAAGGGGCTGCTGTGGGCCCGCCAGTCGGTGCGGCGCTACCTGGGCCGGGTGGTGCCCAGCACCGACCCCATGGGCCGGGAGCACTTCTGGTTTGCCCCCCACCCCGATCACGAGCCAGAGGAGGGCACCGACCGCTGGGCGCTGGAGCACAACTTCATCGCCCTTACCCCCCTGCGTCTCGATCTGACCGACGAGGCCCGCCTGGGCCAGGCCTTTCAGCGGGCGGCCCTGGCCGACTGAGGCCCAAGCGGCGTGGTAGGGTTCTTCTTACGTGCGATAAGGCCCCTATGCTCTGCGTTTTCTTTGCTTAGGGTTGCGGGCCGCGCAGGGTCTGCAAGGTGCTCCAAAGCTTCTCTTCCATGGCCTCGAGGGCCTTTCGGCTGCCGATGACCAGCAGCGGGGTGGCGCTGCCGTCGTAGAGGTAGAGCACCCGGATGGGGAAGAAGAGATAGCCGGCCAGGGCCGCTATGGCCAGGACCAGCGCCCCGTACTCCAAGGCCACCGGGCTAAGCCTGAGGAGCTGGGGGAGGTTCAGCCAGCCCAGCGAGCGCAGAAGCAGGCTGGCCAGACCCACAAAGAAGCCCACAAAGGACGTCGCCAGCAACCCGTCGCGCATCTGGTGGGTTCGCTCGAGGCGAACCAGGTGCGGCAGGTAAAGGCGTACCGAGACCGCGCCATTGCGGAAGCAGAGCCAGCCCGCTTCGATAAAGGCTTCGCGGAAGCGTGTGCCGAGAACCTTGTAGCGGTGGGACAGGGTGGTTTTTTGCATCTTGACTCCTGGGGCGGTGGGCCCGTTGATCACCTCACACTTTAATCCAGGAGATCGGCGGGGATAAACCGTCCTAGGGGATGGATTGAATTTGCGTTTGCAAAGGGTTTTGTGCTTTTGAGCTACAATTTGACCGATGTGTGGTCTGCACCGCTTTTTCGCCGGCAGGCCGGTGGCCCGAGTGGTGGCCCTGCTCACCGGGCTCAACCTGCTGACGGTGCTGGGCTTTACCCTGCTGGTGCCGGCCCGCCCCCTCGAGCTGCCG
>FWWM01016906.1_pt1 | contig 10746 bp, 8 predicted proteins | sample 2228351 | NCBI WGS metagenome assembly FWWM01 (sample SAMEA103939774, study PRJEB20133) | metagenome
TAATGGCACATCGGATTGTTGCCCGGCCGCCCCATCAGCGAATGCGCTGTCCATGTGCATCCGGCCATGCAGATTTCGGCATAATAGCATTGCGCGCAATAGCCCCACAGGTCGCTCTTCGTCGCGCGATGGGTGAAGGCCAGTCGCTCGGCGCGGTCCCAGATCACCCGCAACGGTTCGTCGCGCACATTCCCGCCGACATAGTCGCGCGACAGCCCCGGACAGCCCTTTATATTGCCGTCCGCCTCGATGCCCAGGACATTGTCGCCAGCGCTGCAGCCGGTCCAGTGCGCCGCGATATCGCCGATCAGGCGCAGCTTTTCCTCATAGGGGCCGAAATAGCCGATATTGTTCGATGGCTGCAGCACGATGCCGTTTTCGGCAGCACGGTCATGAAGGCTGGCAAGCAGGGGAAACAATGCGAGCAGGTCATAAGGCTGCAGCAGCAGGTCGTCATTGTCGGCGGCGTTGCCCATCGCGACGGTCAGCGCCAGCTGCCAGTTCGAGACCTTCGCTGCGATCAGGACATCGAGCAGCTCGGGAAGCTGCTGCATCGTGTGACGGTTGATCTGCGTGTTCACGCTCGCCATGATGGGCCGGTTCGCCACAAGGTGCAGCAGCGCCAGCGCCGCTTCGAAGCTGCCCGGCACCCCGCGCTGCAGGTCGTGGGTCTGGCCGACGCCGTCGAGCGACACCCCGATGCTCATGACGCCGGCCGCGATGGCAGCATCGAGCGTGGCCGGAGTGAAGAACCGCCCGCCGGTCTGGACCGAGCAATCCATGCCCGCTTGGCGAATGCGCCGAACAATCTCCAGCCAGTCGCGCCGCAGATAGACTTCGCCGCCGATCAGGCCGATGTCCCGCGCTCCGAGTTCGGCAAGCTGATCGACAAGATCGAGGCATTCGACGCTGGACAGTTCCTCACGCGCGCGCCGTCCGGCCCGCGAGCCGCAATGACAGCAGGACAGGTCGCAGGCTCGGGTCAGTTCCCAGACGACGCTGACGGGTACGCGCCTGCGCTGATCCGCCGAACCGAAGAAGCGCGCATGCGGCAGCTCCGCCTGCGGGACCATTGTCAGCCTTTCTCCAGCCTGGCGATGGCCGCTTCCAGGTCGGCAATTCCGGCTGAGAGGTTTCCGGTCTCTGCCTGAACCTTTCTGGCGCGCTTGAGAACCGATTTCATCCGGCCGACCTCTCCGAGCGTCAGCGCCTCGCGGATCGCCGGATCGTAGACCGCACGACTCATGCGGATGTCTGAACCCTTATCGGTCATTGCACATCTCCCTGTAACGAACATGAACAGTACTTAATCTTTAGCTGAAAAGATTCGATATGTTGATGCGGCTATTGAATCATTGTTGACAATCCTGGGGTGATTTGTATAGTGAAAATGTAAGCTTCTTGCAAAAAGTGCCAGCAATGCTGGTGCAGCTAATTCAATTTAGCTGCAGTCCGAATTATTTGTTCGGGTAATATTCAAAACAATGATTCGAATAGAGATTTATGATGGCAAAGTCTGAAAATGTGACTCGTGCTGCGTATCTTGATCGCAAGCAGATGGTGACGAAGAAGATCGACGTTGTCGAATCGCGTCTCAATGAACTTGCCGCCACCTTGCGTACGCTTCGCGCAGACGTGGTCGCCTGATCGTGATGTTGGCTGCGGATATTCATCCGCAGCCAATGTTCTTCATCGGTACAGTAGTTTGATTGTTGTCCCTCCTGGCGTGATGCGCAAGTAAAATGCAGGGCACAATTCATCCTCTACCGACCCATGCGTCCGTGGCGGCTTGCCAGCGCTTCGGTGTCGACATGGGCGAATTTCTCCCGGCGATACAGCAGCGCTTCATCGAGCATGGAGCCATCTTTCTTGCAGGATCGCTGGTGGAGGGATTTGGCAACAAGACCTCCGATCTCGATGTCATGATTGTGAGCGAGCTGGCGCTGGACGGCATCGATCATGTCGTGCGCAAGGATCATATGCTGATCAACATGATCTTCGGCAAAGCTCGCCGGATCGATCTGGAATATATCCACACCGGGACCATCTCCTCGCCGGTCGCGGAAATTGCTGCGCTGGACATTCCCGTCGACTTTGTCGCAGAGCGGATCGACGAGCGGCAGGAGCTGCTGATTCATCGCCTTCTGAACGCGGTCCCGCTCTTCGACACACCCGCCTACCGCGCGCTGCTTGCCGCCGCGCAGGCCTGCGATTTCCGCCGCTACATGGTCAAGCGCTGCATGCACAAGATCGACGGCGCCGCGCTCGATCTTGAAGGCATGGTGGATCGCGGAGATCCGGCCGAAGTGCTGCTGCGCCTCTTCGACATCATCGACCATAGCGTGGATGCCATCCGATTTGCGCACGGCTTCACCAATCCACTCGGAAAATGGCGGATCAGATCGCTTCGGTCGATGCCGCCATCGCCTGAGGCCGAAAATGCGCTTGGCATCTATTTGCGCTATAGGGTGTTCGGTCTCGGGCTGGACGCGCCCGATATGGACGAAGTGCTGACACTGGTGCGGCAAGTGCTCTACTGGTCCGACTGTGCCCTGAGGCGAGTCTATGCCTGAAGTGGTGAGGGAGATCTCGGCGGTGTTCCGCTTCTATCCCGATCCCAGGGGCGATATCCGCATGATTCACAATGGGCATAGCCGCCTCGAGATCGATGAAACCATCGAGGCGCTGTGGTTCGAGATCGACAGTAAGCGCAGCCTCTCGCAAATCTATCGTTCGTTTTGCAACGCGACCGGCCGTGTGCACGACCCGGTCTCGGCAACGTTGTTTGCCGATATTCTCCGGGAGTTCGAGCAGGCTGGGCTGATCCTGCGGAACGGTGACAGTTCCACGTGCCTGGCTTGCGGCTGCGAGCAGCGTCGTCCGAACCCCTTGCAGACGATGCCCGCGCGCTTCGAGACATGCGAAAGCTGCCACGACCGATTCGGTATAGTGGCGTGGTGGCGTCCTTCATCCCCGCCAACCCAACAGGCTTGAGATTGTGATCGAGGACGCCGGCTCATGGCGCTGCGCCCAGATGCCGGCCGGGGGAAGTCAAGCCGGTCCGGACCGCGGGTTTGCTACCGAAACTCCTGCATGCCCGTTCCCTGCGCATTTCAGAGGGGGATCCATCCCGCTCGGGCTAGACAGCTTGTCTCGCTCCCGGCGCCCGCGTGTCCCGCGCCAGGGAATGTCGTTGGCTCCTCTGCTAGGCAAAAGCAGAGACAGTCGCGTGTCCTTCGGGGCTGCTGACCATCAGGGCCGGGGCGCGGAACAGGAAGTGGCGGAGACGGAGGTTTAACGAAGTTAAGTCTATGTATCGGATAAGAAATTTAAATAATTTTCCGCTGTCGTAATTCCCACGCCGAGTTCTCTGCGCATCAAAACGCCGATTTCAGACCGTGCCTTTACTATGCCAAAATACGCTATTGCTGTCGATCATTTTCTTATCGCTGCACTGCGGCTTCTGCCTGCGCGCCAATTGTGCGTTTCGCCTTTTGCAGTCATGCCCGGACCTTAAGCTTCACGATATCGCGCAGTGGCTAATGAGTGTCCTCATGGGCAGACGAACCTGTCGTTTGGACGAGCACAGGATTGCAAAGCTGTCGTATCGCGCAGCAGCTTCTCCTGGTAGCTGGATCACCCACGCCAACCGGCTCATGGCGCAACTCGATATCGATGCACGGATCGATTACCGCTCGCTGGTAGCATAGGCATCGAACTGGAACTGCAGTCGAAGATCGGCGCAGCAGCCTCGCGCAAGGCAGACGAATGGCTTTCGCATGTGCCGCTCGTAGAGAATGTCAATATCGCGCGCTCAAATGGCGAGAAGATCATCGTCGATCCCAACGTAGCCCTCAGCGCGATCACGCATCGGCAGGCCTGGCTCGCCACGCACGACCTTGCGATGCTCGCGCACTGGCACAGCGCCGATCCGGAGCAGATCAATTAGGACCGCCAGTATAGCAGTGCCAGGAGCATGGCTTTCAATCAGGGCACTGAACCAAAACAACGCAGTTAAATCCAAACCTGATGTTTTGGTTCGAGGTGGCTTGTAGGTCCTGTGGTGCTTCTGTCGCTCAAGCGAATCACAAATAGTATCCTCATTTCGGGGGTTTTTTCTAGCGGGCGCAGTGGTCCGGCGGGAGTCAGACCAATTTTTCTTGAATGTGAGGCGGTGGTGAGAGTGGCGTCTAGGGATTGCTCGCCCCGATTTTGAACATGGCGCTTGGAAAACAGGACCAACATGCAAATGGTGGATCGGTGGAAAGTGTCACTTCGAGTGAAATAAAGCTTTCAAATAAGGTGGTGCGCATCGCGAAGCGTAAGCTGAGGCTGTTTTCATGAAAGTAGTCTGTGCCTCCAAAACGGATGTTTTTGGATATAGACGCCCATCCCAATTTGTGGTGGACCTTCATCAAGAGTGATTCGCAAATAATAGTCTTCGTTTTGAAGGCATTTCGTCGCTGGAATCAAGTATTTCGGCCGAAATGTCGTTCGCGCGCGAGAGAGGGGGCAATGTGCTGAAAAAGGGCTTGGGTCTTGGGCTCGCAAGCATGCTGGTCGCAAGCGTGCCAGCGCAAAGCCAGACGAGTGACGCAGTGACTTACACCTATGACGCGCTGGGGCGGCTGGTACAGACTTCGCATAGCGGCACGGCGAACACCGGCGTCAACTCCACCTACAGCTATGACCCGGCAAGCAACCGGACAAATGTAACGGTCACCGGCGCGGCTGGTACATTGGGAGAGCCCAGCGGCGGGACGGATCCTGGAGGCGGCCCGCCCCCTGGCGGTGGTGGAAATCCTGGCGGTGGGGGCAGCAACCAGCCTCCGGTGGCGCAGAATGACAATGGCGGAACTGTTGCTTTGTGTTCCTACAAATCCGTCAACGTGATCGCCAACGACACCGATCCCGAAGGTCATTACCCACTAACTCTCATTGCAGTCCAGGGACCCTCGCCATCTAACCGGGGCGAGGCAGGCGTTGAGTCTTCGACCAATGTGGGGTTCACGTCCTATGGTTCCAGCGGCACTGTCCAGGTGACCTACGTCGTCCAGGACAGCCAGGGAGCGACATCCACAGGCGTGCTCACGCTAAATGTTGCAGGTGGCGGATGCTGGTAATGATCAGCGAGCCGCCCTTCTGCGCGGCGACATCTGGGCTGCGCCATTCTCAAACGAAAACCAGTTTCTCACAATACCGAGGGGGCTACTCAATGGCGTCTGCGGCGATACAATCTTGCATACTGCTTTGCGCAAGATGGGCACATTCTCTTTCTGCGACGACAGCGAGCCTGGGGCTGTTTGCGCTATTCTCGCTGGTTTCTTCGGGGCCTGTTCTTGCTCAGACGCCAACGGATGCGAGGGCGCAGTATCTGGAGCAGTACACTGAGAGTCCCGGAGGCGTGAACATGCAAACCGGGTGGTACTCGCTCAGCGTCACCGATCTGGCGATCGGCGACCTGACGCTGACGAGGGGATGGGGCGGCAAGGTTGCTGGTTTCCCGATCAGTCAGAATCCTTCCGGGCAGGATCGTAGCTGGACCTTCTCTGTTAATGGCGGAGCAGACAGAGATCTCTTCGACGATCGGCGGGTCCATGTGGTCGTAGACGGTCAAAAATACAGCTTTGGGATGTTGAGTATCGGTGCTTACAACCCGAAGAACAGAACGACCAACGGTACATCTCTCCGCCACATTGCCAATGATCGGTTGCTTTTCATCGACAAGGCGGGCGGCCAGCATGTCTTCTTCAAGCCTGCCGGGCTTGCGCAGCCATCCAGTGGGCCGCAGAGATATCGGATCGAAACTTCGACCCGTCCGGATGGCACCGTCCACAGCTACAGCTACCGTTCTGATGCGCTGCTGCAGGAAGTAAGGAGCACGCGCGGATACGCCATCCATCTCGATTATGATGGCTATGGAAGAGTTACCAAGGCGTGCGGATATAACCTGGCCAATAGCCCGGTTTCTCCTGCGGCGGCTTGCAGCGGCGAAGCGATAGCAGTCTCATATGGATATGGCGGTCAGGGGCTTGCCAGCGTCACTGATGCTATGGGTGTGACGGTCCAGATCAGCTATAAATCGACGGGTTATGGGGAACCAGTCATCGGCTGCGTGACGGTGCCGGGGTCCGGGACCTGTGCGGTTGAGAACTTCTACGGCGAAACTCGTAACTGCCTTTACGCGCCGCACCCTTGTTCAGCGCTGACCAAACCCGATCAGGTCACCAAGCAGATCATGGCTGATGGTGCCGTCTGGCAATATGCTTTCAACCCCGAAGCAAGCCCTGTCTATGAACCGACGCCGCCCGGTGAGCCTCGGCGAAGCGATTCCGTCATGGTCGAGCCGGATGGCGGCTCCTGGAGCTTCACTTATGATCGCGGCCTGCTCGCAGAAGTCGTTGCACCGGGCCTGCTGGTGACGAACTACAAATACGGGCAATCCAGCGCTCAGATATCCACCATCCCCCCCGTGTATATCGATATGCGAGATCCCAATCCCTCGCTGGTCACAACGCCAGGAGGCGACCGGATTTTTCGCTACTGGGGCTTGCGCGGCAACCTGTGGATGCGGTCCAACTGGCCGGTTGGAACGGGCAACAATGTCACGCTGACCAACGGGTCGAACATGTTCTTTTCCGACCCGAACAAGGAATTCTGCTGCATCAATATGGGCCTGCCCAACAACCCGGCGGGTTCGACTGTGTGGATCCAGGGTTTTCTCGATGACTACAGCCATTTTGGCGGTCCCTGGCCGACCGGTTGCGGCACCGGTGATGCAGATGCCAAGCTTTGCAGCAAGCCACTGAGGGTGATCGACGAGCGCGGGAACCAGACCGACTATACCTACGATCCGGCCCATGGCGGCGTGTTGACCGAAACCGGTCCCGCCCCCGTGCCCGGCGGTCCGCGCCCGCAGAAGCGCTATAGCTATGTCCAGCGTCAGGCCTGGTTGCATACCGGCGGAGGTTATGCGCCAACGGGGCAACCCGTCTGGCTGCTCGCGTCCGAAAGCATCTGCCGTACGACGGCATCCACTGGCAGCGGATGCGCGGGCGGTCCGTCCGACGAGGTTGTCACGACCTATGAATATGGTCCGGACCAGGGGCCGAACAATCTTCTGGTGCGCGGTGTTGCGGTGACGGCGGACGGCCAGACGTTGCGCACTTGCTACACCTATGACGCGCTCGGTCGGAAGACGAGCGAAACTCCTCCTGCTGCGGGGTTTGCGACATGTCCGTGAAGATGAATGGGGGCAGCGTGACGCTGCAGACACTCGGGCTGGCCCGTATGCTGGCATTGGGGCTCGCATCATTGGCTTTGCCGGGGCTGGCCCATGCCCAGGCATCCCAGCCTAGCGCTTACACCAAGTCCGTCCGTTACGACGCGCTGGGCCGGGTAACCGGAACGATCTCTGCCGATCCGGATGGTCCCGGCGGTGCTCCGATGCAGGCGGTGCGCACGACCTATGACGTGCGCGGCAATGCAGTGCTGGTGGAAAGCGGCGAGCTCTCGACCTGGCAGGGCGATTCCGTCGCGCCGGCGTCGTGGAGCGGGTTTGTCGTGCGGCGTCAGGTCTATGCCGATTATGACATCATGAACCGCAAGACGCGCGAATGGGTCGTCGGCGATGGCGCGACGCATTCGATGACGCAGTTCAGCTATGACATTACCGGCCAGCTGATCTGCACGGCGGTGCGCATGAACCCGGCGACATACGGTTCGCTCCCCGGCAGCGCCTGCGATCATTCGGCCGCAGGGGGCTTCGGACCGGACCGGATCACGCGCAACGTCTATGATGTTGCGGGCCGCCTGGTGCAGGTTCGCAAGGCGGTGGGGACGCCGCTGGAGCAGGCCGAAGTCACTTACACTTATAACGGAAATGGCCAGAAGCAGGACATCATCGATGCCAATGGCAACCGTGCGCAGATGCGGTACGATTCGCTCAGCCGGTTGGAGCGATGGGTGTTCTCGTGGCCGACAAGGCGGTCAGGCTATAATCCGGCAACGCCCGAAAGTGCGCTGGATAGCGCAGGCTGGCTGAACGAGAATGACTATGAAGCCTATACCTATGATGAGACGGGCAACAGGACCAGCTTCCGCAAGCGCGACGGCTCGACGATCACCTATCAGTATGACGCGCTGAACCGTAATGTCGCCAAGATCGTGCCCGAGCGTGCTGGCCCGGCCTGTCATCTGCCCATACGCGCGACGTTTATTATGGCTATGACCTGCGCGGGTTGCAAATCTATGCGACCTTCGATGCACCTTGGGGCGAGGGGATATTCAACGCTTATGACGGCTTCGGCCGACTGACCACCAGTTCGACCACCATGGGCGGCACGAGCCGCTCGATCAGCCATCAGTATAATGGGAACGGCTATCGTACGCTGCTGACCTACCCAGACAATGTCAGCATCTTTACGGTTCGCGATGCCGCCGACCGGTTCTATTACAACTATACCTCGTCATGGGAGCCGCTGATCTATCAGACCTATGATGGCGTAAGCCGTCCGGCTGTGCTCTATCGCTGGGCGCAGGGCACCTGGGGGCCATATAGCCACCTGACCTATGACGGTGCTTCGCGCCCCAATGCCTATCAGCTGGCGTTCATGAATGGCGTCAACAATATCTGGACGGCCTACGCCTATAATCCGGCAAACCAGCTGACCTCCCGCTGGAGCAACTCCGACGCCTATGCCTTTACCGGCAATTGCACCACCACCGGCGGCTATTGCAACGTCAACCGCAATTACGCCACCAACGCGTTGAACCAGTATGTCACCGCTGGCCCCGCTGGCTTCAGCTATGACGGCAATGGCAATCTGACCGGGGATGGCGGCTCGAACTACAGCTATGACGTGGAGAACCGCCTCGTGGCGGCGTCGGGTGCGCGCAACGTCAGCCTGACCTATGATCCGCTGGGCCGTCTGTGGCAGGTGAGCGGCAACAGCGGGACCAGGCGGTTTGTCTATGATGGCGATGCGCTGGTCGCGGAATATGACCAATGGGGCAACATGCTCAAGCGCTATGTCCATGGCGAAGGCGCGGATACTCCGCTGGTGTGGTTCGAGGGCGCGGGGATCAGCGCTTCCGAACGCCGCTATCTGTTCACCAACCACCAGGGCTCGGTCACCGCGATTGCCGATGGCTGGGGCAACACCATGGCAATCAACCGCTATGACGAATATGGCATTCCCGGGAGCGGCAATATCGGGCGGTTCCAGTATACGGGCCAGGCCTGGCTTGAGGACCTTGGCATGTACCATTACAAGGCCCGCATCTACTCGCCAACACTGGGCCGGTTCCTGCAGACCGATCCGATTGGGTATGAGGACCAGATCAATCTCTACGCTTATGTCGGGAATGATCCGGTGAATATGCGCGATCCGACGGGAAAAAAAACGCTATACGTGCTACCCGATGGGTCTATGATAGTGGTGCAAACTTATCAAGTAAGCGCAAACAGTCCAATAAACATCTCGACTTCAACTCTAGAGTCTACTGCCAACTCGTTGCTGAGTGGAACAACTAATTCGGGTGAAAAAGTCTTTGTTAATTTATCAAATAGTTCAAATGATAACCCGATAATATTGACTGGAAACTCTTCGCTTGACGATACTGCTCGTGGATTTCAGAGATCGCAGATGGTAGATGGTGTTGGGGGGCGTGATATCCAGCTTGCGCCGAATGCAACACCCGAAACAGCTGCGCATGAGATTGGACATGGCTTGGGTGCGGTAGATAAATACAGCAACGTTTTTGATGATAACGGTGGGTTCTTGGGTACAAAAGCTAACGGAGGGCACGAAAACACCATTATGGGTGACCTGAGGGGGCCAGCAAACGCGACTCAAGTGGAAGAAATAATTCAAAGTCCTGACCGTGTTGTTAACTGTCCGCCTGGACCATTTTTGGGGTGTGAATAATGTTTACTGAGATTTTTATAATTTTGAGCATGTATTCAATAGGTAGCTCTGCTCCTCAACAAGAATGCCAAATAAAGACAAAGTCTTGGTGTATTTTAGCAAGCTCATTGTCTGTAGATTTAAAAACAGGTCCAAATTCCAAAAGAGTTTGGACACTTTATGGATCTTATTTAAAGGATAAGAAAATTTCCATATTTGAAAATACTGCGTGCCATCAACTTTCAGATAATAATCAATCTCGTTCTGAGGCTTTGGCGAGTTCGATTATTAATGGTGATGATATATATTCTATTAGGTGGTCGTTAAACAAAAGTTCTACATGTGACGTTATAATTGAAATACCAGCATTGAGAGGCAGAAAAGATGAGGTTGCGTATGAGGCTATTACATTGTTGCTAAAGTCATGTTTGGATGATATATGTAGCGGGCCTAATTTATTGTCGGCTAAAGCCGTTTTATAGAATTTTGAATTACAAGAGATCACGGAATTACGGTGACAGTGCGCTAAATTGACATTGTGGGGCGGCAGTGCAAGGCTGCTGGCATGGCTCGTCTAGCTCGCTTTGTGGTTCCTGGGATCCCGCATCATGTGACCCAGCGGGGCAATGGTCGTCAGCAGGTGTTCTTCGGCGATGATGATTATGTCGCCTATCGCGATCTGCTGGCCGTGCACTGTGCGGCGCATGGCGTGGCGGTGTGGAGCTGGGTGCTGATGCCCAATCATGTTCACCTCATTCTTGTGCCCCGACATTCCGATGCCCTGCGCGCTGCGTTGTCGAGGGTGAACCGCGCCTATGCCGGACGCATCCATGCGCGC
>FWWM01006678.1_pt1 | contig 10745 bp, 11 predicted proteins | sample 2228351 | NCBI WGS metagenome assembly FWWM01 (sample SAMEA103939774, study PRJEB20133) | metagenome
TCAAGTTAGCCATCGTTGAGGTCAAAGTCAGGGCAATCACTTTGCGCGATTTTTCTCAAGCCCTCGGCTATGCCAAGGTGGTCATGCCTGACCACGCTTTTATCGTTTCGCCCAACAGTTGGACGGAAGCCCTTCAGCGCCTCGTGCGAGAGTTTCAGCGTTGGGACATCCTTGAATATGCGCACGGCAAACGCATCGTCATTGCTAAGTGGGACATCGCCAGCAACTCTGTGCGCCCTGGCGACACGCTGTTGGCGGGGATGCTTTGATATGGCTCGTTGAGCAAAAACTTGCGAGTGTTTTGAAAAGTTGGCAAACTTTGGGAGACGGTGATGAAGGATGGCGAGAACTTTTGCGGTAGAAGTTGTCACACCTGAGCGAGTGCTTTTTTCCTCTGACCAAGTGGTGTCCATGACGGTGCCCGCGTGGGAAGGCAGTCTGGGAATCATGGCGCTGCATGCGCCCATGGTGGCTGCCCTGCGCACAGGCGTCATCACGCTACGATTAGCAAACGACGAAGTAGTCAACATCGCCACAACGGGTGGCTTCATGGAAGTGGCGGATAACAAAGCGGTCATCCTCTGCGATATCGCCGAACTGGACAGGGAGATTGATGTGGAGCGAGCGCGACGGGCGTTGGAACGCGCTTTAGCGCGATTGCGCAACTTCCAAGACCCCACCATTGACCGCGAGCGAGCCCGCCGCGCAAAGGAACGGGCACTGGCGCGGCTGAAAGCCGCCGGCGTCCTGTAGCGGACGGCGGTCTCCCATGCGCCTCATTACCAGCCGGCAGAACGAGACATTCAAGTTCCTCAAAGCCTTGACGGAGCCCCACACCCGCAAAAAGCACCGCGCTTTCCTGTTGGAAGGGGCAACTTTTGTTGCCGAAGCGTTGGGAGAAACAGAACCATCCGTGCTCCTCGTCGCGCTCACGCCTCAATTTGCGGAGACGGAACGGGGGCGAAGGATCATAACTGCAGCGCAACAATATCGCGTGCCAGTAGTGTTGCTGGAAGCAGCCCTGTTTGATGAAATTGTGCCTTCTGAAACGCCGCAGGGTGTGGTGGCTGTCCTGCGCGAACCTTCACCTGAACGATTGGCGAAGTTGACTTTCCCATCAACCGCGCAAGTAGTTGTTTTGGAGAGCGTGCAAGACCCCAGCAATGTGGGCGCCATCGTGCGGGTTGCCGACGCTGCGGGAGCAGCGGCAGTGTTCTATACGAAGGGCACCGCCGACCCTTACGCCCCTAAAGCCGTCCGAGCCAGCGCTGGCAGCCTCTTGCACCTTCCCGTTTTACCCGTTTCGTCGGTCACGGAAATTGCTGCTTGGTTGAAGGAGCGCTCGTTCCAAATCGTTGCAACGGTGACCGAAGGGGGCGTTGACCTTTTTGAAGCGCCTTTTGCCCCTAAAGTCGCGGTTCTTGTGGGCAACGAGGCTCGAGGGCTTTCCAACGAAGCGAAGAAAGTTGCCGACTTGTTGGTGACCATCCCCATGCGGGGCAAAGCGCCATCCCTCAATGTGGCGGTAGCGACAGCAGTGGTGCTTTACGAACTCGTCCGTCGTTCGCGAAACGCAACGCTTAGCGGCTTCGCATCAACTTCGTAGCAACAGTGGCAGCAGCGACGGCTTTGAACAAGTCGCCAGGCAAGAAAGGCAAGCACCCTTGCACCATCACTTGTTGCCAACCGACAAAAGCAGCGAGCCAAGGCAAGCCGAAGGCGTAAATCACTGCATTGCCCAACAGGAAGGTAACCAAAGTTTGGTGGAAAGTTCGCGTCCATCCGCGCTCCAACAGCCAACCCACCAAGAAGGCAGCGGGAGCGAAACCGAGGAGATAGCCCCCCGTGGGACCGAGAAAGGCACTGAGTCCTCCATTCCATCCTGAAAAAACAGGCAGACCACAAGCGCCTTGCAACAAGTAAGCCATCACTACCGCCGTTCCATAACAGCGCCCCAATAAAGCGCCAGCAAGCAACACACCAAAGGTTTGCCCCGTAATGGGCACGGGGGTGAAAGGCAACGGGATGCGCACTTGAGCGCACGCAATGAGCAACAAGTTGGCAACGCCAAGCACTATCAAGCGCTCCACCCAAGTTCGCTCCCGCAACCAGATGGCTATCACGCTCATCATCGCTACCCTCCTTCGCTTATGGCTTTCGTAGGGATTGGCTGGCAAATTTTTGCACAGCCTTTGGAGGAACGCCATGAACTTTCAAAATTCGGCGCATTGGGAGATGCGCCTTCCAAGAGCAGCCGTCAGGGACAAGCCCTGACGCTATGGATTGGATAGGTAGCGTCGCCCCTTGTGGGCAACGGTTGTTCCGACAGCCGTCGGGGGCAAGCCCCGACGCTACCGTGATAATGGAGCACCGAAAAGAGCGCCGATTTTTGTCGGCGAGATGGCTATTGATCAACGGCGGTGATGCACGATGGAATTGCAAGGCAAGGTGGCGTTGGTCACGGGTGCTGGGAAACGATTGGGGCGCGCCATCGCTCTTGCGTTGGGCAAACACGGTTGCCATGTGGCTGTCCACTACCGCTCATCCGAGCAAGCCGCAATGGAAACGGCAGCGACTTTGCAGTTGATGGGTGTGAAAGCGTTCCCCTTTTGCGCTGACCTGACGGATGAGGAGCAAGTGAAGCGGCTGATGGAGCGGGTCGCGGAGACTTTTGGGCGGCTGGACATTTTGGTCAACAGCGCTGCCGTCTTCGCTCGCACCCCGTTGGAGCAGACAGATGCTGCCACTTGGCGTTCTTTCATGGATGCCAACTTGACAAGTGTGTTCCTTTGCTGTCGCTACGCCGCTAAGTTGCTACAAGAGAACGAAGGTGGCGTGATTGTCAACATCAGCGATACAGCGGCTTTCCGCCCTTGGACGGCTTTTTTGCCCTACTGCGTCTCTAAAGCCGGCGTGATTGCCTTGACGATTGGTTTGGCGAAAGCGTTGGCGCCAAAGGTGCGGGTCAACTGTGTGGCATTGGGCACGGTGCTGCCCCCTGAAGAGTTCGGAGAAGAATGGGTGCACGAGATGAGCGCCAAGACGCTCTTGCAACGCTTGGGCACTCCCGAAGATGTGGTGGCGGCAGTGCTCTTTTGCATCACCTGCGATTACTTGACAGGCGCTATCATCCCCTTGGACGGTGGACGGCACCTGCGGTAGTAGGGATTAGCCCGACAGGCGTGCGGGTTGACCTCGCAAAGGCGCGTGCGTCAGGCTATGATGAGAGCAAATTCTCCTCGCTTACGGAGGTGGCGCAGATGGGTGAAGCAATGCAAGAGAAGCGCAATGAGCAGCAAGCAAACGGTGTGACGCGGCGAACTTTTCTGAGGACGGCGCTCGCTACGACGGTCGCCGGAATGACGGTGCCCTTCGTTCACGCACAAGGGAAAGAGCGGCTGCGAGTGGGGGTGATCGGATGCGGTGGACGGGGCACTGGCGCTGCTCTGGACTGCGCTAACGCTGACCCCGCTGTGGAAATTTACGCGCTGGGTGATTTGTTCCGTGACAGAGTGGAGGGTTGCTTGCGCCGGCTGAAGGAGAGGTTGGGTGACCGATGCAATGTCACGCCTGATCGGTGCTTCACAGGCTTCCAGAACTTCAAAGGGGTCATTGAGAGCGGTGTGGACATCGTGATTCTGGCGGAACCCCCTGCTTTTCGCCCCGCTCACTTCCGCGCTGCCATTGAAGCGGGCAAGCATGTGTTCATGGAGAAACCCGTCGCTGTTTGTCCCACCGGTGCCCGCATCATGCTGGAGTATTCCCGCTTGGCAGAGAAGAAGGGATTAGCCGTCGTTGCGGGAACGCAGCGTCGTCACCAGTTCAGTTATCGCGAGACAGTGCAGCGCTTGCGCGACGGAGCCATTGGGGAAATTGTGGCGGGTTACTGCTGGTGGAACCAAGGTGGTTTGTGGGTTGTAGAGAAACGCCCTGAATGGTCAGAGACGGAGTGGCAAATCCGCAACTGGTATTACTTCACTTGGCTCTCCGGCGACCACATCGTGGAGCAGCACATCCACAACTTGGACATCATCAACTGGGTGTTGGGCACTCACCCCATCCGCGCCATAGGTGTCGGTGGGCGACAAGCCCGCACTGACCCCAAATTCGGCAACATTTATGACCACTTCGCCATTGAGTTCGTCTACCCAGGCGAAGTGAGAGTGCTGAGCATGTGCCGCCAGATTGACGGCTGCCCCGGACGAGTGGATGAATTCGTCGTGGGCACGAACGGCGTGGCGCGTCCCAGTGGTTGGATTCGCACCCGCGACGGCAGTGAGTGGCGCTACTCGGGTCCCAACCCTAACCCATATGTGCAGGAGCATGTTCACCTCATCCAAAGCATCCGCAGCGGCAAGCCGTTGAACGAGGGCGTGCAAGTGACCGAGAGCACCTTGACCGCCATCATGGGGCGCATGGCGGCTTACACGGGACAAGAGGTCACTTGGGAGCAAGTGCTCAACTCCCAACTGAACTACTTTGAGCGAGTAGAGAAACTCATCGCTGCCAACGATTTCGTGCCCATCCCCGTTGACCCTGTAGCAATCCCTGGTCGGACGCGGCTCATTTAGAGAGCGGCACTTTTCACAACTCCCGCTCTCGGAAGAAAGCGGTGGCGCCGAAGGCTTCGGCTAACGAGCGCCCTTCCTTCTCACCCAGCACGCAAAGGGCGGTTGCCAAACTGTCCGCCGTGATGCCGTTGCGAGCGATGACGGTGACCAAAATCAACTTTGTCAAGCCCAAACCTGTGCGGGGATCAATGATGTGAGCGTAACGGCGCCCACCGATTTCCACAAACTGCTCGGTGCTGCCGGAAGTGGAGACAGCACAGTTGGCGAGTTCCAAGACTTGCTCTGTGCGTCCCTTTTCGCTCAAAATTGCGATGCGCCATCCTTTGCGGTTAGGTGGTGGGTCGCCCAAAACGATGTCGCCGCCTAACTCAATCAATGCGCGGCGCAACCCGAAACGGGCGAGCACTTTGAGGGCGCAATCGGCAGCGTAGCCTTTGGCGATGCCACCCAAGTCAAGGCGCATGCCTGGGACGGCTAACCGAACGGTGCGGGTGGTCGGGTCAAGGCAGATTTTGTCCCAACCAACCAATGCGCGAGCGCGTTCCAATTCAGCGGGGTCGGGAAGTTGCCCCGTCTGGCGGGCACGCCGCCACAAAGCAACGAACGGACCGACAGTGATATCAAAAGCGCCGTTAGAAAGGCGCGACAGTTCTACCGCTCGTTGGAGCACAAAGAACAAATCGGCACTGATGGGCACAGGAGCGAGATGCCCCTCAGCGCACAGTCGCATTAACTCGCTGTGGGGACGGTAATCGCTCATGAGGTCTTCTAACGCGGCGATGCGTTGGAAGGCGCGGGAAACCGCCCAGCGAGCGATGTCTTCGTTGGGCGCGTAAACGACGATGCGGGCAGCAACGCCCATAAGCAATTGGCGGTATTCAAATCGCTGCCAACGCATTGGGGAGCGCGTCAAACCTTTGGCTGCTCCCCACGCAAAGCACAAGAGAAGGAGGGTCGCGATGATGCGTGTTGTCCGGTCGTTCCAGAAAGGCATCCGTTTCGCTCCTCTCGCTGCGTTGGCATTGGTTGCATTCGGTTTCTTTTGCAGTTCCATTTTGCTAACCGACAAGGGCACCGTCAACGCCCAAACTGCTGTTCAAGCGAAGCCTAAAGTTTTCGTGCAGGAAATTCCGGGCACGACGGTGAAGTTTGAGTTGGTCTTCATCCCTGACGGTGAGTTCGTTTTCGCCGACCCCACGAAGGGCGGGCAGAAGCGGAAGGTGAAGGTGAAAGGTTTCTGGCTGGGGCGGACGGAGGTGACTTGGGACGAATACGATGTGTTCCTTTACAAACTGGACCTGACCGAGGACGAGGAAGAGGAGACGGACGCTTACGCGCGTCCCAGCCGTCCTTACGGTGCTCCCGACATGGGCTGGGGTCATCACGGTTACCCCGCCATCAACATCCACTACCAAGCAGCGGAGCAGTATTGTCGCTGGCTCTCTTACAAGACGAAGCGGAAGTTCCGCTTGCCGACGGAGATAGAGTGGGAGTATGCGTGCCGTGCCGGCAGCGTTTGGGAAGCCGCACCGTTCAAGGACAAAGCGTTGTTGGACCGCTTAGCGTGGTTTGCCAACAACTCGCAAAACAAAACGAACCCCGTCGCTCAAAAGCAGCCCAACCCTTGGGGACTCTACGACATGTTGGGCAATGTGGCGGAGTGGTGCCAAGGCGTGGATGGAAAACCCGTCGTTCGCGGAGGCTCTTTCAAAGACCCTGCTGACAAAGTGCACCCAGGGGCTCGGGAACCCTTCAATCCTGAATGGCAAGCATCTGACCCCAATCAACCCAAGAGCAAGTGGTGGCTGACCGATGCTCCCTTTGTAGGCTTCCGCGTGCTGTGCGAAGAAATTCCCGAGGCAGGGAGCAAGTAAGTAACCTAACGGCTGACAATAGCAATCGCCAATTCCCCGTTTCCCGTGTCACAATAGAAGCGGCACGAAACAAAAGGGCGAAAAGGAGGTTGACGGCATGGCGATTTCCACCAACGATTTCCGCCCCGGCATCACGGTCATCATTGACGGCGAGATTTACATGGTGTTGGAAGCGCAGCATGTCAAATTGGGGCGTGGCGGCGCTCATGTCCGCACCCGCCTAAAACACTTGCTGTCGGGCAATGTGCTGGAGCGCAACTTCCGCGCCGGCGAGGAGTTTGAGCAAGCCATCGTGGAGCGGCGCCCTTACCAGTTCCTCTACCAGCAAGGCGACGAGTTCGTGTTCATGGATGTGGAGACCTATGACCAAGTCAGTCTGTCCAGCGAGCAAGTGGGCGATGCAGCACAGTTCCTGAAGGAAGGCACGGAAGTGACCTTGGTGTTCCACGAAGGGACGCCCTTGATGGTAGAGTTGCCCACCGCTGTGGAATTGGAGGTCGTGGAGACAGACCCGGGCGTGCGAGGTGATACGGCTTCTGGTGGCTCCAAACCAGCCAAATTGGAGACGGGCGCGGTCATTCAAGTGCCGCTTTTTGTCAATGTCGGCGACATTGTTCGCGTAGACACCCGAACGGGGCGTTACATTGAGCGGGTGCGCTCCACATAACGAGCAGGAGGCAAACAGCCATGCGTTCGGCAGCAAGAATCAGCAGGATTGAGTTGGCGATTTTCTGTCGCCAGTTTAGCGCTATGTTGAACGCAGGTGTGGATGCTTTCCGCGCTTTAGAGGTGCTGCGGCAGCAAACGGAAAATCCCCACTTCATTGAGATTCTGGACGGCATCGCCCGCGACCTATCGTTGGGCAAAACCCTCGCCCATGCTTTCTCCCGCTACCCCAATTACTTCTCGCCTTTGTTCATCAGCATGGTTCGGCAGGGAGAACGAGAAGGCATCTTGGGAGAAGTGCTGCTGAAACTGGCAGAGCACTTGGAACGGGAAGCGTCCGCCTTTGGCTTTGAAGGAGCAGCGGCTCCCGCAAGGTTAGATTGGGATGCTCTGGTAGAAAAACTGCGCCCGTTGGTCACTTCGTTGGTCCTCGTCACAGGTATTGTCATGGTCGCTGTCGCAGCCCTGTGGTATATCACCCTAATTGGCTACTTGCCGCGCGGCTATCTTGGTCCCAACATCGTGCTGCTCATCGGGTTGCTCATGTTGCTGTTTGCTTTGGTCTTTCTGCGTTACAAGCCGCCGCAACTTCTGCGCTGCAACTTTTGTGGTCGCCCCGAAAGCGTTGTGGGAACTCTCATCCCAGGCGAAGGGGTGCACATTTGCGCCGATTGTGTCCAGCGCAGCGTCCAAATCCTGCGCGAGCACCAGTTGGCAGTGGCAGACCGACCTATAGAAGTTGCAGCGACTGCCGAAGAAGGTGAAGAAGAGAAACCTGCTGAACTTCCCGAAGACGAACGCCTCTGGCGCCCACGAGGGCAAGTCGTTTACTTGAGCGACGAAGAGACGCCAGAGGAAGAGCGCATCAAAATCCTGCCCCAACCCGAAGAGGAGGAAAGGTGAGCGCCAGCAGCGAGGACTACCTTTTTGCAGCGGTGGGGGGCGTTGCCCTCTCGGCAGCGATGCGCCGCTCACAAAAGTGGAGTAACTGTTGCAGCGTCCGTTCGTCCCCTGTCCATCGCAAAGTGAGCCCCCGAAAACTTTCCAGCGGGGTAGGGGATGGATAAGGGCTTAAGCGAAGTCCGTCGGGTGATAGCGAGATGCGTTTCACCTGCCGCCACGAAAGGGAGCGGCGAAACAGAAAGCCCACTGCTTCTGCCCCTTCCTTTGTCACCCGATAGCGAACAGGAAAAAGGAACTCACTCACAGCACCCAACAAAAACGCTCCCGCAGCAAGACCAATGAGCGGATGCACCCAGAGCCAGCCGAAAGCGGGAGCAAGGGAGACGGCTACAACAGTGAGGGTGGCTTTGAAAGGTTGATGCCTTGCTAAATGCACCGTCCATTCCCACCCGCTTCGCTCCGAAGAGACCGAAATTTTGGGTGCGGTCTTGGCTGCCGAGGCTAATTCCGCCGCTGTGCGACGCCGTTTCTTCGCCATATGACATCTCCCCTTAGTTAGCAGCACCAAATCGTAGCACGCGTCCGCACCGCTGTCCTGTTGGCTGCTCATTCGCAATTGCGGGCGCACCGTTGACAAACACCCACTCTATCCCCTCCGCTGGTTGGTGCGGCTCTTCGTAAGTGGAACGGTCCGCAATGCGTTCAGGGTCTATCACCACCAAGTCAGCGTAGTAACCTTCCCGCACCAAGCCTCGGTTGGGCAAGTTCAACTTGCGCGCCGTTTGCCCTGTCATCTTTGCGATGGCTTCTTCCCACTTCAGGGCTTTTTTCTCCTTGACCAGCCAGCGCAAAACTTTGGGGAAAGTGCCGTAGGTGCGGGGGTGAACATAAGGGCGCGGCAAGGGTTCCGACGGCGCGGGCGGAACGGTCAATGCGTCGGAACCGACAAGGCAGAGGGGATGGGTGAGCACTCGCTCCACATCCCGCTCGTCCATCACAAAGTGCACCATTGTGACGGCGTTGCGTTCGTGCTCAATTAGGTGCAGCACTGCCTCCGCCGGTGGCAAGCCTAAAAGTTGCGCTGCTTCCGTCACCCTTTTGCCTTGCAAAGGACGATACGCTTCGGAGGCAACGGATGCGATGAGCACAGCGCTCCAATCCAAAGTTTCATCGGCTTCCAACGCTTCTCGGAGGCGCTTTCGTTCGTGCGGGTCTCGCAAGCGCGCGAGCAATGCGTCAACGCCTCCCTCCAATGCCCACAAAGGCAACAACTGGCTCAAGTTAGCGCTACCTGCAGTGTAGGGGTAAGCGTCAACGGTGACATTGTGCTCCAACGCGACCTTCTCAATCATGGGGAGCGTGACGGCAACTTTCCCCCAGTTGGGGCGGCGAGCGGCTTTGTGGTGAGAGATTTGCAACCGAACACTGGAGCGCACCGCTGTTTGCAACGCTTCCGTGACCGCTGTTACCAAAGCGTCGCTCTCGTTGCGCATGTGGGTAGCGTAAATGCCGTTCCGCTGTGCGACCACTTGAGCGAGGGCAACCAGTTCGTCCATCGGGGCGAAAGCGCTGGGCGGGTAGATGAGCCCACTGGACAATCCCCATGCGCCTTCTTCCATGCTTGCTGCTAACAATCGCTGCATCGCCGCTAACTCCTCGGAGGTAGCGGGGCGATTGTCAAAGCCGACGACGGCTGCCCGCAAAGCGCAGTGCCCCACAAGAGCCACCACATTGACCGCGGGTTTCGCTTCGTCAAGGGTATCCAAAAACTCAGCGAACCGCTGCCATCGCCACTCCACGCCCGCTTCAATCACAGGGAGCAAGTGCCGCAACGCGGTGCGCCGCTCTTCCGAAATGGGCGCAGGGGAGTGACCGCAGTTGCCAATCACCACCGTGGTGACGCCTTGAGAAATGGCGCAGTAAGCGTCGGGGTGCACCAGCAAAGCCAAATCGTAATGTGTGTGAATGTCAATGAAGCCTGGGACGATGAACTTTCCCATCGCGTCAATGCGGTGCTTGGCGGGAGCGTGGAACAGTTGCCCGATGGCTGCAATGCGGTCGCCTTGAATCCCTACATCGGCGAAAAAGGGCGGCTTCCCCGTCCCATCTATCACGCGCCCATTGACCAAAAGGTAGTCAAACATCGCAAAGCGCCTCCTATCTTGACGCACAGCCCCTTTCTCAAAGTTGCCCGACACCCTCGCCAAAATTGTAGCGCTCGCAGCGATAGCGAATTTCGGAAAAACATGGCAAATTCCTCTCAGCGCCGAGCGGCTCACTTTCGGAGGCGAGCAAGGATGTCAGAAACAAAGCCTAAGCGCCCAACGGAAACACTTGGTGGGGAGCGAAAAGCAGCGTTGCTGTGGTTGGCTGCTGTTATTGGGGCGCTGCCAAAGCGCTTCCGCTACCGCTTCTTCGCTCACTTCCACCCCGAACTGAGAGCGTTTTTCTCGCAAGAGCCTTCAACGGAGGTCAACGATATAGAACACCTTTCCCTCCCAGTGCAAGGCGAACTTCGGTTAGGAAGAACTGGCGGTCGTCCAACCCTGCACTTGACGCTTGCGTCTGCGGGCGTTGATGGGGAAGGGCTGACAGTTCCGCTGAAAGTGCGGTGGCTGGTAGGAAGCCATCGGGCAGTGGTGCGGGTGGAGGGTAGTGAAGGGTTAGTTGACCGCTTGGTAGCGATTGTCAAGGGGTTGTCGGCGGTGGAACAGGCATTGCTGTGGACGCT
>FWWM01016908.1_pt1 | contig 10744 bp, 4 predicted proteins | sample 2228351 | NCBI WGS metagenome assembly FWWM01 (sample SAMEA103939774, study PRJEB20133) | metagenome
CCCTGCCCGCCGCCGCTTGCGGGCAAGGGAGATGGTAACTCACGCCCCAAAGCGAGCAGGCTTTGTCGCGGGGCCTGGCGTGGCTGGCCCGCACCCAAGGGCCTGAGGGGAACTGGCAGTCCAACGATCTGGGGCTTGTGGGGACGGGCATGCTGGCATTCTTGTCGGCCGGGCATCTTCCGGGCCGGGGACCTTACGGCGAGACGGTGCAACGGGCCATGGAATACATCCTCCGCCATGCCGAGCGCGGTGTGGCGGTGCCCCGGCGGCCGGGTCGGCCCGCGGAGACCGTCGTGGGACTTCTCAACATCGCCGAGCCGCGCCGCGGGATGTACAACCACGGGCTGGCCACCTTCGCCCTGGGGCAGCTTTATGGCATGAGCGGCGATCCCCGCTTGGGCCCGGTGCTGGACCGCGCGCTGAAGGTCATCTGCCAAACCCAGTGCGACGACGGCGGATGGGATTACGTGGCCCGCCGCCAGCAGTATGGCCACGACTTGAGCCTGGCGGTGATGCAGGCCCGGGCGCTGGGGAGCGCGGTGGATACGGGGATCGAGGTGCCGCGCGAGACGGTCGACTTGGCCATCAAGAGTGTGCGCGAACATTACACCCCCCAAGGATGCGACCGCAACGCTCCGGAGGAAGAGCAAAAAAAGCATCCCGGCCGCTTCACGTACTCCAAAGGGGGCGGCAATGCCACGACGGCCATGGCAGCCGCTGGCGTGGTCTGCCTGCAAGAGTTCGCCCAGTACGACGACTGGCGGATCGAGAAGAATATCAAGATCATTCTGGAAGAGATCGACAAGCTCCAGCCAGAGCAGTTCGGGCGGGCCCGCCGGGCCCCGTTCGATGCGTACACCTTGTGGTATGTGGCCCAGGCCCTGTATCAAGTGGGCGGCCAGCCGTGGCGGACCGGCTACCCCAGGCTTCGCGACAGCGTGGTGGCCAGCCAGGTGGTCGAGCCAGGCTCCGAGCGCGACGGGATGTGGCACGCCCAGGGGCATGTAAGCGGCCGGCCGGGCGAGTTGTACCAAACGGCGGTGTGCTGTTTTGTATTGGCGATCCCCAACCGTTACCTGCCGATCCTCCAGGAAGGGCGGATCGACAGCCTGCGGGCCAGATACGGGAGCAAGTAGAGCCGGCGGCCTCAGCCGCCGGTGGTGACCCGCGTAGAGCCGGCAGCGCGTGCCGCCGGTCGTTTCCAGCGCAAGACGTGTCCTGCACCGCAACCGAATGTTCCTTTCCCCCTGGTTTGCCATAGCGGGTCTGGTCCTGGCGGCCGGGCCGGTGCTGATCCATCTGCTCAACCGGCAGCGGTACCGGGTGGTGCCGTGGGCGGCGATGGAGTTCTTGCGCCACGCCGTGCGCCGCAGCCGGCGGTGGCTGCGCCTGCAAGACATCTTATTGATGCTGCTGCGGTCAGCGGTGCTGGTCCTTTTTGGGCTGGCGATGGCCCGGCCACTGATGCCCGGTTCCGGCCTGGCGGATCCCGACCAGCCCGTGCACGCCGTGCTGGTGATCGATAATAGCTTGAGCATGGGGCTGGAGCAGATTCAGGGGACGGTGCTGGACCGGGCCAAGTCCCGCGCGCGGGAGCTGATCGGCCGCTTGCCGGCCGGCAGCCGTATCTCGGTCCTGCCCGCAGCCGGCTCGGCCGCCGAGTTCAACCGCGGGGCCTTTAGTACGGCGGAAGATGCCTCGGAGGCGGTGGAGTCGCTGGAGGTCGTGGATCGGGCTGCGCCGGTAGAGCCCGCCCTGGAACTCGCCCAAGCGGCCTGCCAGCGCGTGGGGAGCCCCTCGGCCAAGCAAATCTATCTGCTTTCCGACCAGCAGGCCGCCAACTGGCCCAGCGATTCGCGGGGCGTGGTGGGCCAGCTTGCCGGTCCGCTGCACGTCGTGCCGGTCGCCCCGCGCGACGAAGAACGGGAGAACGCCTGGGTGGCCGAAGTCAAACTCCAGGACGACCTGGCCGACCTCCAAAGCCCGGCAGTGTTTTTGGCCAGCATCCGCTTCGAAGGGCACGCGCCCCGCAACGGGGTGCAGGTGGCGCTGGATGTCGATGGGGTGACCGTGGCCACACAAACCGTGGACCTCCAGCCCGGGCAGACCCGCGAGGTCCGTTTTCCGCCCTATCAGTTCACCACGCCGGTAGAACCCGGGCAGGTGGCCTTCGTACCGGTGTCGGTTTCGATCCCCCACGACCGGCTGCCGGCCGATGACCAGCGCTTCCTGGCCGTGCCGGTCGTGGCCTCGCTGCCTGTGGTCTTCGTGGATCAATACGGGCCGGACGAATCGCCGGCACGCAACCGATTCGGCGAGACGTTTCGGCTGCGGCGGCTGTTGGCGCCGGTGACGACCCGGCACCCGGGCGACAAGCCGCTGGTGGAGATCCGGCACGTGCGCATGGACCAGCTCGATCGGCAAATCCTGCACGACGCCCGGTTGGTAGTGATTGCAGGGGTGAGCCGACCCGACGGCCCCCTGGACCTCCTTCGCCAGTACGTCGAGCAAGGCGGCCCGCTGGTCATCGCCTGCGGGGGCGACTTCGATCCGGCGGCCTGGACCGAGCTGGCATGGCAGGATGGTCTGGGCATCCTGCCGCTCCCGTTGCGCCCGCAAGTCGTGGGCGGGCTGCCCGGCACGGCGGCGGCGCGGCTTCAACCGTTCCAGCTCGATGTCGCCACGCTGGTCCACGAATACTTTGTGCTGGAGCAGGCGTCGCCAGAGGAACTCGAGGAACTGTACCGACTGCCGTTTTTCTTCCAGGCGGTGGAGGCCGACGCCAGCCCGGCGACTATTGAGCGGGTGGTAGCCAATGTGGCCCGAAAGCGGAGTGCCGACGACCGCCGGCTGGCCGAGATCGACCAGCGCCTGGCCGAGTTGTCGGCCGAAGAACTCCGCGCCCCTTTTGGCGAGGGGCAACGGCAGGAAGCAGCCCGGCTGGTGCACGAGCGCCTGGAGCTTCGGCCGGATTGGCTGCTGTGGGCGCGCGGCCGGGTCGTGGCAGGCCAGACCCAAGAATCGGCCGAGATGCTGGCCCAGGCCGAGCGGCCCCAGGTGCTGGGCCGCTACACCAACGGCCTGCCATTTCTGATCGAGCGGCGCCTGGGGCGAGGCCGCGTCGCCTTCTTCACCACCGGCGTGTTCCGCCAGTGGAATACGCTCACGGCGACCAATGCGGCCGTACTGTTCGACCGCATCTTTCGCGACATGCTCCGCCAGACCTTGCCGGAGCGGAATGTGGATACCTCGCGGCCGCTGCTCCTTCCGGTGCCCGAAGAACTGCGGGGCGCCCGCTTCACCCTGGAAGGCCCGACGGGGCAGCCGCCAAGCCTGTCGGCCGAGGCCCTCGGACCCCATCAGGTGGGCCTGCGGCTCCCCGTGTTCACCCAGCGCGGCGTGTATCGCCTGGCCGCTTACGCCACCTCCGAGACCCCCCAGGCTCCCCGCGACACCAAGTTGTGGGAGACGGTCGTGGCGGTCAACGGCCCGGCCGACGAATCGGACCTCAAGGTCCTGGAAGAGGTCGATCTGCGGGACCGCCTGGCCGATGCCCAGTTCCAATGGGTGGGCGAGGGCCAGACGCTCTCCTTTGCGGCGGCCAGCGTCCTGGGCCACGATTTGTGGCAGTGGCTGCTTGCAGCCGTGCTGTTGGGGCTGCTGGTTGAACTGGTGATCCTGGCCTGGCCGCTGGCCTCGCGGGAGCAATCGCGATGAACCTCACGCCGTGGGTAGGCCGGTTGTTGGGAGCCGAAAACGCGGTCGAGATTAGCGGCATCGAGCCGTCGCTGGCCGCCCCCTGGGCCCAGGCCGCGCCGGCCTGGCTGGTCTTCGGCTGTCTGGGGGCGGTGGCCCTGGCGGTGCTCTTCTATACCCGATTTCAGTTCGCTCGAAGGGCCAAAGGGCGGCTGGTGCTGGCAGGACTCCGCGCAGCGGCCTTGGCACTATTGGTCCTGATGTTCGCCCAGCCGGTGCTCACGGTGCGGATCACCACCCAAGTAAAACCGGCATTATGGCTGTTGTTCGATGGCACCGAGAGCATGGCCATTGCCGACGAGCTTGCGCCCGAAGAGCGCCAACACCTGGCCCGCGCCACAGGGCTGGGCGCCGGGGAGCTTTCGGCAGGGACTACGGCGGACGCGGTCGGCGCGGCTGAGGGAACCGGCAACGCCGGCGGTCAATCGGCCGGCGATGCGGCGGGCGCAGCCGGCCCAAGGGCCCCCAAGCCCACCCGCATGCAGTACGTCCAAGCGCTGCTGGTCCGGCCGGACCGCAACCTCCTTGCCCGGCTGGGGCAGCAGTTCCGGCTGCGGGCGTTCCTTTTTGACCGGCCCGATGGAGCGCGGGCTTTGGAAACCGCCGACGGGCGACCGCCCAATCCACAAGCCCTTGCCGCCCAATTGACCACGGCCGGGCAAGTTACGGCACTGGGCGCGGCGCTGGACGATTTGGCCCGCCGCCAATCGACCGCCCCCCTGGCCGGCGTCGTCGTGTTCAGCGATTTCAACCAGAACGCCGGACCGCCGGCCTTGGAGGCGGCACGCCGGTTGGGCACCCCGGTGTACACCGTCGGAGTCGGGCCGGAAACCGCCGTCGATCTGGCGGTGGACCTCCAGTGCCCCCCCGCGATGAAAAAAGACGAGCGCTATCCCCTCCTGGCCACGCTTCGCCAGGAGGGCCTGGCCGGACGGACGGTTACCCTGCGCGTGTTGCGGCAGCAAGGCCCCGCCGACAGCGCCGGCCCATGGCAAATCGTCGACTCACGGGAGCTTGCCCTGTCCCAGCCATCACACACCGTGGAACTCGCCTTCGTGCCGGCAGAGGTCGGCCGCTGCGCGTTTCGGGCCGAGGTCGATCCCCAGCCCGACGAAGTCGTCGTGCAGAACAACCAGGCCGATTGCGAGACCACTGTCCACGACAACATCCTGCGCCTTCTGTACGTGGAATACGAGCCCACCTGGGAATGGCGGTTCATCAAGGAGGTATTCCATCGCGACCGGCTGGTCGGGCACAAGGGCTTCCGGACGTTCTTGCGGTCGGCGGATCCCAAGGTGCGGCAGACCAACGAGCTGTTCGTTGCCACGCTGAGCGCTCCGCGCCAAGAGTTCTTTCTGCACGACGTGATTATCCTGGGCGATATGCCGGCCTCGGCACTGAGCCCCCGCTTTTGCCAGATGACGCAAGAGTTTGTCGAGAAACTCGGGGGCGGGCTGGTGGTGGTGGCAGGGCCGAGGTTCGGCCCCGGCCAATTGGCGCTCACCCCCCTGGGGGATATGCTCCCGGTGAAGGTGGATCCCGCACTGCATCTTCGGGACCGCAAGCAACCGTTCGTATTGCGCCGCACGGCCGAAGCCGCCCAATACGACTTCATGCAGCTCGATACCCCCGGGCCGGATAACGACCGCGCGTGGGCTAATCTCACGGGATTGACGTGGTATCAGCCGGTGGAGCGCTTGCACGCAGTGGCAACCGCCCTGGCCGAACACCCCACCGACAAGTGCGTGGATGGCAAGACCCCGCAGCCGCTGATCGCCATTCGCCCCTACGGCCGGGGCGAGGTGGTGTACCTTGGGTTCAACGAGATGTGGCGGCTACGAAGGGTTCATGGCGAGCGGTACTACCGCCAGTTCTGGGGCCAGTTGATCCATCGCCTGGCCTCGCGCCACGCCCTGGGGGCCGGCAAACGGTTCGTGGTGCGCACCGACCGGCCCCAGTATCAGCCCCACGACCAGGTGCTCTTGACCGTCGAGGCCTTCGACGAAAACTTCAAACCCCTTTCCGAGGCGGCGCTGCCCCAGCGCAAGCTCACAGGCGAGCTTCTGGCACCGGGCGATGGCACAGGCCTTGCCCGCCCGCGGAACATTCCACTGGCGATGCTCCGCGAGGGGGTCTTCGAGGCACGGTTCCCGGTCGTCGCCGGCGGCGAACATCGCGTGCGGGTATTCGACCCGGTCGCCAAACAGCACGTCGAGACGACGTTCCGCGTAGCAAGCGTCTCCGTCGAACGCCAGCGGGCCGTGCGCAATACGGCTTTGCAGCACGCCCTGGCCGACGCCACCGGCGGCAAGAGTTACGATTTAGGCACGGCGGACCGGCTTCCCGACGAAATCCGATTGCCTCCGCGGCTGGAAACCAACATCGAGGTGATTCCCCTGTGGAACACCTGGCTGGCATTCGCCCTGGTCAGCGGACTGATGCTGGCCGAATGGCTGGGCCGGAAGTGGTTGAACCTCCCATGACGCGACTTGCTCCATTGCGGCGGCGACTGCGGCGGCTAGGGCGCTTGCGGCGGCTAGCCCGGGCGACCCTCGGCGCCTGCGGCGCGATCACCGCGGTCTCGTGGGTGCTGGCGGCCTGCTTTCTGGCCGACTATAGCCTGCGCATGGGCCGGCTCGAACGGGCGGTGCTCCTGGCCCTGGCCATTGCCGTTTCGGTCTGGGCCATCCGCCGCTTCGCCGTGCCCTGGCTGGGACCTCGCGAGGACGAACTCGACATGGCCCTGTTGATCGAGCGGCAGCACCATATCGATACCGACCTGATCGCCGCCCTGGAGTTCGAGTCGCCCGAGGCACCACGCTGGGGCTCGGTCCAATTGGAACAGGCGGTGATCGACGCGGCCGCCCAAACCGCCTCGCGCCTCCAGCCCGAGCCGGAATTGCCCCGCATCCCCCTGGCCCGTCGCCTGCTGCTGGCCGCCGCCACCGTGGCCATCCTGGCCGCACTGGTCGCCATGTTCCCCCAGTACGCGCGGGTGTTCCTCGCCCGCCTGGCGCTGGCCAACACCCGCTACCCCACGGCCACACACATCGAACAGGCCCGCGTCAACCAGCATGAAATCGACCTGCACCATCCACCGGCGGTTGTCCGATGCCCTTATGGCCAGCCGGTGCGCTTCGCGCTGCAAGCGGCAGGCCGGTTGCCGCCAGCCGGCAGCGTCCTTTTGCAAGGCCCGCGCGGACCGGCCGCCTCCGTGGTGCTCGAGCGTCAGGACGATGGCTCGCCCTGGTATCGCGGCGAGCTGGCCCGCCTGGTCGATCCCGTCCTCTGCCGCTTCGTGCTGGGCGATGCCTGGACCGACCCCGTGCAGATCGAACTGGTCTGGCCCCCCACGGTCGAAATCCAGCTCGAGGTCACGCCCCCGGCCTACGCCCGCACGACCCCCGAGGTGTTCCGCGACGTGCGCCAGATCGCCGTGGCAGAAGGATCGCGCGTCGCCCTCCACCTGCTTTCGGATAAACCGCTCACCCACGCCGTGGTCACCATCGAAAGCCATTCCTACCCTCTGCGCCGCTCGGCTGAAACACCCCCGGCCGGTTATGCCGATTCATGGCTGCTTCCCGGCGCCGGCTCCCCGCTGGCCCAGGTGCTCCAGCCGCTCCGCTACGCCGTGCAGGTTACCGATGCCGATGGCCTGCAATTGGAGCGTCCTATCGAAGGGCTGGTGCGGATCAAGGCCGACTACCCGCCCCAGGTGGCCGCCACAGCGGTCACCCAGTATGTCCTCCCCACGGCACGGCCGACCATCGCCTGGAGTGCCTCGGACGATTACGGCCTGGCCCGCGTCACCCTGGTGCCGGCCGTCGTGCACGCCGATGGCACCGAAGAGCAGCGGCCCGAGATGACCCTCTATGCCCTCCCACCTGGAAGCCAGCCGCCCAAGAGCTTCCAGCAACAAAAATATGCGTTCCAGCTCGCTCCCCTGGGGGCGGTCAAGGGCGACCAGATCAAGGTCACCCTATGCGCGACCGATTTCCGCGGCCAGGAGGACCGCGGCAAATCGACCTGGAGCGACCCGCTGGTGTTTCAGGTGACCGACGAAGAGGGCATCCTGGCCGCCATGGTCGAGCAGGAACGCCAATCGCTTCGCCAACTGGAAACCATGATCCAAACCCAAATCGGCGTGGGGGAAAGCCCATGAACACCCGGCGCATTGCGATGCTGGCGGCTGTGGCGGCGGTGCTGGCCGCGGCCACCCAGGCCCAAACCCTCCGGCGGGAAAGCATCCTCGACAAGCAGGAAAAGCAACAGCAGGTTCGCGCCATGGCCCGGGAGCTGGTCTCGGGCATCGTGGACCTCCAGCTCCGCCAACTCGAAGAAAACGGCATGGAGAAAAGCGACCTGTATCGGGAACTCCGCTCGATGCGGGCCAATCTCGATAAGCTGGTCGAAGCCGAAATGCCCCGCGTCGTCGAGCTGCTGGTGCGTCTGTTGGAGGAGCGTGCCGGCGACCGCCCCGCCACCTTCCTGGCCGCCCGCCAGAAGAGCCGCGAGGTGCTGATCCAGCTCCTCATCGAGCGGCAGAACCTGCTGCGGCGGCTCCGGATGGCGGAACTGGCCGCCCAGGTCCGAAAACTCATCGAATCCGAAAACACCTTGCTCCAGACGACGCGGGCTTTGCCCGAAATGCCCCAGCCCCGGCGCGAGGAAGCCACGCTGGCCGCCGCCCAGGACCAACGCGACATCCGCGAAGTCTATGTCCGCCTGGTCGATTTGCTGCGCGAGGTGACCGGCTGGGGAGGGCCGGCCGCCGTCGAGGCAGCCAAAGCCCTCGGGGTGCTTTCCGCCCGAAAAACCGGTGCCGAGTTCGAGAACTCCATCCGCCACCTCGAAGAAACGCGCTACCCCCAGGCAGCCGCCAGCCAGGAAGCGATCCTCAAAGCCCTTGCCGAGCTGCTGGAGGCCATCCAGCGGGCCCAAGGGCTTTTGAGTCCGGAAAGCAGCCGGGAGTCGGTCGAGCAACACATTCGCCAGCTTGCCGAAAAACAAAAGGCGCTCCGCGCCCAGACCGAACAGGCCGACCTGTCCCAAACTTCCGAGGCCCAGAAGCTGGCCCAACAGCAGAGCGAGATCGACGAGCAGCTCGAAGAACTCCTTGGCGCGGCCGAGAGCACGCCGGAGGTCCAGCAGAGCCTGCACCAGGCCGAGCAAGCGGCGGAAAAAGCCGCCGAGGACATCTTCGAAGGCCGGAAGCCCGAGGCCCTGGCACAGCAGCACCGCGTGGTCGAAAACCTGGAGCAGGCCGCCGAACAGGCCCGCCAGGCGGGCTCTACGGACCAGCCACTGCCGGATGCCCACCGGCTTGTCGAAGACCTCTTGGCCGCCCGCCAAGACCTCCGCATGATCGAGCAAGAGCAAAAGGCCACCACCCCATTGGCCGACAAGAAGCCCCAGGAGGCCAGCCGGCGGGAAAAAGAGATCGCGGCCCGCCTGACCGAAGTGCCCAAGGACCGCCAGTTGCCTGCGGCGGTGACCGCGGCTATCGACCAGGCCCACCAGGCAGCCGATCACGCGGCCCAGGCGATGCACCGGCCGGAGGTCCCCGCCCGCCATCAAGCGGCCCGGAATGTGGAACAGGCTATCCAGCGCGCGATTGCCGAGGTGGAACAGGCCTTGGCGGACCTTCGCCGCGAGCGACTGGCCGACGAAGCAGCCCAGCTCGCCCAAGCCGCCGCCAAACTCGAAAAGGCGGCAACGGAGGAGCGCCGGATTGCGCAAGCCGCTGATCACGCGGCGCGAGCCCAAGGCCTTTCTGCCGAGCAAGCCCGCGCTCTGGGCCAAGAGCAAAGCGACGTCCAAAAGCTGGCCGACCAAGCCACGCAAGCCCTGCGCGACGCAGCTCCGGAAGCCGCCCGGTTGGCCGACGAAGCCAGGCCGGTCATCCAGCGGGCCGCCCAGGAACTCCGGTCGGCCGAGAACCAGCCCGACCAGGGCTCGAAGCCGGCCGCGGCGGGTGTGGCTCGGCACGCCGCGCAGGCGGCCGACAAACTGGCCCAGGCCGCCGCCGAGGCGCGCAAGGCCGCCGCCTCCGCCGCCGAGCAACTCGCCCAGGAAGCCGCCCGCCAACTCCAAGCCGCGCTCCAGGCCCAGCAGGGAGTCGAAAACGCCCTGGCCAACTCTCCGCAATCTCTGGCCCAACGTTTGGAACGTCTGGCCCAAGCCGCCCAGCAGGTCCATCAAGCCCAGGTGGAACAGGCGCGGGCTGCCGGCCATCCCCAAGCGGCCGCAGCCATGGAACTGGCCGCCGGCATCCGCAAGGCCCTGGCCGCGCAGGATGCCGCAGACCATGCCGCCCAGGCCGCTGCCCAACAGCAGCCCGGCGCCTCTTTGAACCAAGCCCTCAGCCGCCAGGAAGAGGTGGCCCGGATGGCCGGTCAACTGGCCCAACAGGCCCGGGCGGCCGTGGCCTCCCCGTCCAAACAGCCCGAGGCCAAACCCAATCCTCCGGTGGCCCAGGCCCTTGACCAGGCCGAACGTTCGGCCCAGCAAGCGGCCAAGAATCTGCTTGCCAGCCAGGCGGAGTCCGCCGCACAATCCCGTTCCGAGACCCGCAAGGCCCTCCAGCATGCCCTCCAACTGGCCGAGTCCCAGACGCGCGAGGCCCTCCAGACTCCGTCGGCTGCGAAGGACATGGAAGCCCAAGCCCGGGCTGGCCAGGCCATTGCCCGGGCCCAGGAACTCGTTCAGCCCGATGCCCCCGCCGCCGAGAAGCCCCTGGACCAGGCGGCGGCGAACTCGCAGGCCGCCCAAGAGCATGGCCGGCATGGCGACCAGCACGCTACCGAGCAAGCGCAGGCCGCGGCTCGCCAGTCGCTGGACGAAGCAGCCCGCCAGATCGCCGCGGCCCTTGGCCGCCTGGCCCAAGAGGCGGCTCAGCAAATGGCCGGCCAGGCGCACACGGCCCGGCAATTGGCCGACCAGGCCACACCTGTGGACGCGGCGGCCACCGGGGTGCTCCGCCAGGCCG
>FWWM01016909.1_pt1 | contig 10743 bp, 11 predicted proteins | sample 2228351 | NCBI WGS metagenome assembly FWWM01 (sample SAMEA103939774, study PRJEB20133) | metagenome
CGATCCTCGCAAGCTCGGCCTTCAGGTCCTCGCGGGTGCGGGCCATCAGGCCGCCAGGGTCGAACAGGATGACCCCCTCGTCCATCGCATCCAGCACGTAGCCTGCCTTCGCGCGGACATGCCCCTCGAGTTCCTCCGGGGTCATCCAGATGCAATCCACGCGGGTCGGGAAGTCACGGGCGTGGTCGAGGCGCTCCAGCACTCGCTCCTTCAGGGGCGGCAGGCCCGCGATCACGGCGATCAGGTCAATATCGCTCGTCTCCCGCGCCTCTCCGCGGGCCGCACTTCCGAAACACAGAAGACCCTGGACACGCCCCCCGAAACGCTCCGCCAGGCGTGCCGCGTATCGTTCCACGTCACGGCGCAGGTGAGCGGATGCGCCGGGCATATTCCGCCAGTCCAGTTTCAAGGTCATCGAGCACCTCCTGCTTCACGGACAGCGCGGCGGCCCGAAAGAAACCCACCATCGCGGATGTGGTTTCCAGGAAGGCATCGAGGATGCGCGTCGCGATGGCCTCGTCGTAGATGTCCTCCGGCTTCACGATCCGGTCGGGCATGTCCCAGCCGTACCTGGGAACGGTGCCTTGCTCCTCGACGAGTGGAGCCGACGCACTGGCGCGCAGGAGCCAGGTCGCGGGCTCTCCGGCCAGACCCAGTTCCTCGAGGGCCGACGGGTCGGACAGGAGCCCCTCCCGGATGTCCTGCACCGGACGATGCGTCTTCCGGACCACCTTCCCGAGCGATGCCAGAACGGCTTTCGCTGCGTGCTCCTGGGCTTCTTGAGCGTGCCGTACCGCATCCGCCCAGTCCCGCGCATCGAACGAGCGGGTGGAGCGCCGCATCGCCGTGGCTGACATCTCGAGCCAGTCCGAGGCTCTTGTCAGGTTGGTCATGCCGCCTCCGGCGAAAGATGCCCGCTCCAGGGAGTGGCCCGAGTCACGACTCGGATCATACCATTGAAGGGCGTACCCTTGTCTTGCCACGGGTCCACCGCGCCATGGCCTCCAGGCGTTCTCAAAGGCCGCCACCAATCATGCGTCGAGACGACCCGATGGCCGACTGGTGCCTGGCCGTCCAGGGCCTTCCGTTGCTCCCGGTCGCGCCGCTGCGGCTCGGAAGTCGCAGGCTCCAGGGTCGTGAGATGACAGAAAGCAGATTCTTCGGAAACTCGACGACTTGGGGAACTTGACGGCGGATTGGCGAGACCCTTGTCTTGCCCACCAACCCGCATCTATAATGCCCTTGACCTTCCACGAGGGTGCGGACCATGGCACAGACCGGGATGATCAAGAAAGAGAAGCCCCAGGTCGCGGCGACACCGGCCCGCAAGGAACTGAAGGAGACGGCGAGGCGGGCCGCGGTCAAGGAGCGCCTGAAGACCGCGGGGTACGACGAGGGGGCGGGGCTCCTGAAGCCGGGCATTGAGGCCACGGCCAGGGAAGGCGCGCCCGGGACCCTGCGCACGCCGGCGTCCCCCGCGGCGCGCCGGCAACCCGAGGACGGCGGGGCGAAGGAGCCGAAGAAGGACCCCGCGGTCCAGCCGGACGCGAAGAGCGAGCACGTTAGCGACCCCACGTACGAGAAGGTGAAGGGGAAGCCGTTCATCAAGGAGGAGGACGACACGGACGAGGTCGCGATGGACGACGTGTCCCAGGGCCGGCTCGGCGACTGCTACTTCGTCGCGGCCCTCGCGGCCATCGCGAACAAGAACCCCGACGCGGTCCGCCGGATGATCAAGGACAACGGGGACGGGACCTACACGGTCACGTTCCACGAGGGCGGCGAGGTCGTCGTGGACGACCAGTTCCCGACACAGGGCGGCCAGGTCGCCTACGCCCGGCCTGGCGACCAGGACGCGAAGGACGGCAAGGAACTCTGGGTCATGCTCATCGAGAAGGCCTGGGCCAAACTGAAGGGCGGGTACGAGGAGATCCGGGGCAGCAAGGTGCGGATGAAGAGCGAGGACGCGATGGAGGCCCTGACGGGCAACAAGACCACCACGATCTACACGTCCTCGAAGGATGACAAGACCCTGCTCGAACTCCTCGCTGCCGCCGCGGACAAGGGGCTCCCCATGACCGCGGGGGTCTATACGCAGGACCGCTTCGACCAGGAGACGCTGCAAAAGATGCGCTCCCAGGGCGTCCACGCGAACCACGCGTACGCCGTGGTGAACGTGGACCGGGCCAAAGGGACCGTCGAGTTGTACAACCCCTGGGGCAAGGAGACGAGGCGCCCCGTCCTGGAAATGGCCGAGTTCAAGAAATACTATCAGACAGTTCATATCAACGCGAAATGAGCAGGCTCGCCATCGGTTGTGTCGTGGTGATGATGTCGGCGCTCGTCCTGTGCGAGGAGCGACCAAAGGACGCGGGCGCCCCCGCCCGCGAGGAGGCTCGGATGACCACGGTGCGGATTGGGCAGACCACGATCTGGCACGGCGACGACTACTCGGTGGGCGTCAGTTACATCATCGAGGGGAAGTACCGGACCGCAGCCGGGGAAGAGAAGACCGGCCCGGTCGCGGGGCTGGTGATCGTCAAGGCCGGGACGCGCGGCGGCGAGGGCGAGACCTACGTGGACGTCGGAGCCGGGAGCGAGTTCCGCCTGGGCGACCGCGTCTGCAAGGTCCTGAGGGTCGTCCGCGGGGGCGGCGAAGGGGGCCACGTCGAGGTCGAGATTCCCCGATAGCCGCTGCGGACGCCCGTCACTGCTCCTCTTGCCGCTCCTCTTCCAGCTCCAGTTCGTGGAACGTCTTGTCCGAGCGGCGCTGGATCTGTTCGCGGTCCGGCTTGACCTGGGTGCTCCCGCACCCGGTGGCCGCCGCTGCCAGCAACGCCGTGATCGCCGCCAGTACCAGGACGATGATTCGCTTCATGACCCTCTCCTTTCAGAGTTCCTTCTCGATCCCCGCGCCGAACAGGCGCTCGAAGAGGTCCGCCATGAACCGCGGCAGGTGACGTTCCCGCACGAGGAACACCGCGCGCTCCACGGCCTGGTCCGCGGTCCGGCCCGAGGCGTCGTCCGACATCGGACCCACGGAGGCCCACACGGTCCCCGTCCGCGTGTCCACGGCCTCCAGGGTCACCTCGTAGCGGACGAACCGGTACTCGCGCGGGGGGCGGTCGGACGGCCGGATGGAGGACTGGCCGCGGATCAGCAAGCGCTCCTGGCTCCCTGACCCGGCGATCGGCACCCCGCGCTCGCTGAGCGCCCCCTCCACCGCGGCCCGGATGCGGTCCGCCTCGTCCCCGCTCACCCGCACGGCCACCGGGACCTGATCGCGCACCACGCCGCGGAACGCCTCGAACGCCTCGCCGGGGCTCATGGGGCCCTGCACCGGCCTGCGCACGGCCAGGACCGCGAGGTCCGTGTTCAGGCTCTCGACAAGTCCCAGCAGCCGCGCGGCCTGGTAGTACGAGCGCGCCGCGTCCAGAGGGTCGCTCGCCTCTCGCCCCTTCTTCAGGAGCGCCTCGGCACGCCCCACGAGTTCCCGCGCCCGCCGCCACAGGCGGTCCGACGCATCGGCTCGGGACAGGACCGCGAGGGCCGCGTGTCCGTCCGGTCCCTCGAATCTCTCGACGACCTCGACCCCCGACAGGACCTTGTCGGTCTCGACCGAGGTCGCCTGCGAGATGTCGATCGCCCGCGACCACCCCCCGGCCCCGCTGGACGTCCGCCCCTCGGTGTAGGTCTCGCGCTCCCGGGTCAGTTGGCCCACGCGCGCTTCGAAGACCTTCGCGACCTCGGCCCGGGCGTTGTCCTCGGCCGCCTGCGGGGAGCCCCCGCGCCCCAGCCCCACGACGTACTCCTCGCGCGGGTAGTCCATGGACCGTCCGGTGCGGACCCAGTCCGGCTCGCCCCGCCCGGATGTGCGCACCGACGCCCCTCCACAGGCCACGGCAATCCCCGCAATGGCCATGACCCCCATGGAACGCGAGTATCCCCGCCGATGACGACGCATCGCTTCACCTCGTCCGCACGATCCACCACGCCGAACGCCCCTCTTCCACCCGGACCCGCCCGAAAGAGGCCCTCGCCCCCCCCACGCGGACCTCGTGTTCCCCGGGTGGCACCTCGATCACGGCCAGTCGCACCTCGGCCGGAAGGGTCCCCCACTGGCGGGTGTCCGCGTGCTCCGATGCCTGAAGCAGCGCACCCGTCGTGGCCCCGGCCAGGAAGCCGGTGAGCCACCCGTACTTCTCGCCGCCCGCGGCCTCGCCGGCCTTCCCCGCCGCGTACGCCAGCAGGAACTTCACGACCGCGCGGGCCACGGTGCGCGCCCAGATACGCCCCATCCGCTCCTCCAGGCACACCGGGGCGATCGCGGCCAGGTTGTGGGCAGGCTCGGTCACGACCCTGGCCTCCCCCTGCGGTCCGGCGACCCACACCGGCAGCGGGGCCGAGGCCGGAGGCCGCCCCACCATCACGGGGTATGCGATGGCCACGTTCGCCGTACCCGCGACGGACTTCGCCGCGCTGATCGCCGACGATACCTGCTGCTCTTCGCGAGACGTGACGTCCATGGTCTGCAAGAACACCAGGCCCTGCCCCACCGTCACCTCGATGCGGCGCTCCACCTTGGCCGGGACCTCCCCCGCGAACTCGACGACCACGATGCGCCCGATCCCCGCCCGCTCGATCGGGTGGTGCGGGACCACGCCCGGGAACGACTCGCGCAGGGACGCGACCTCCTCACGGAACCCGAGAGATGCGGCCACGACCGCGGCCCTGCGCACGAGCGATCCCGGCACCGGCACCCCGAAGCGCCCCTCCTGCGCCCGGTAGGTCCGGATGGCGCGCGCATACGACACCCACGCGTCGTTCGCCTCACCCGCGTCCTCGTACATCAGGCCCATCAGGAACCGCACGAAGGCGTCCTCGCCGTAGGCCGTGTCCTGCCCGCGCGTGCGCGCGATCTCGGCCAATCTCACGTCGGCCCTGCGCGCCTCGACCGCGGCCTCGTCCGGCTGACCCATGCGCGCATAGTTCAGCGCGGCCAGCACGTTCAGGAAGACCTTCTCGAAGTCCTCGCCCTCGTACGGGAGCGAGGCGTCGCTGGTCAGGAAGGAGGCCGCCTCGCGCGTCAGGCTCTTCGTATAGAGGGACTCGATGAGGTCCTGGGCGGCCTGGATATGGGCGTTCGCGTCCTCGGGACGGCCGGCCAGGGTCTCGATCATCGCCGCGTCCATCAGATAGAGGACCTGCGACTTCTCGCCGTACAACTCGCGTGACTTGTGGAGCCTCGCGAGGGCCGCGTCGTACTGCCCGGCCTCGATGGTCCGGTTGAGGTCCTGGTAGTGCCGGACGCTGATGCCCGGGGCCCCGCACGCAGTCGCGAGCACCAGGGCACAGAGGACTACGCCATGCAAGGTTCCTTGCACCCGGCGAGCAGGAAAAAGGGGGCATGGCGTAATCCTCAGGGCGCCCAACGGGCTGCCCGTTGGAGCGCAGCGCGTCAGTGCAAGCGAAGGGGGGGTGGGGGGTGGCAGAGGCGCGCCGGAAGGCGCACCGAGCCGTGGAGAAAGGCGGCAGCCCCTTCCCCATTCTCGGAGAACTTCCGGGAATGCGGGCGTCCCGATCCAGGATCGCGTCCACGTCACACCACCGCCCCCCTGGGGATGCTCCCATCGCCGCCTGACAATCCCATTGCAGGATCGCGCCAACGTGGCGTAATCACCCCCCTGGGGACGCGAGCGCCGCTCGCGTCATGAGCGCGATTCCTCAAGGGTTGTCAAGGACGCCTCCGGGGCATCACGGGATCCACGACCCGCGGTCCACGACCTTCTTGATCTTCTTCTCGCCGATCCAGACCTTCTCGTTGGTCTCGAGGTCAATCAGGGTCATGTTGACCTGGTAATAGACCGCCGCGACCCCGCCGGCCCGGTCGAGCGTCGAGTTGATCTCGCCCTGGAGCATGAAGTCCGCGCCGTGCTCCCGGCCGGGTTCCTTGCGCGTCTCCGCGGAGGCGTGCTCCGCCTGGTCCAGGCGCTCGTCGCGGACCTCCTCGCGCTCGGTGCGCGAGGCCACGAACCTCGCGCGACCCGAGTTCGTGATCGCGCGTTCCAGGTCCGCCACGAAGGTCCGCACGTTGATGTGCTCGAGGCTCCGGTTGCGCACCGTGCCCACGATGATGCGCGGCTTCTGGCCCTCGTGGGCCCGCTTGAAGTCCACAAGCCACCTGCCTTCGAGGCAGTCGTCAATCATCGCCTCGGACACGAGCCTCGAGTCGGTGTCGTTCCAGCGCCCGGAGATGTCGGTCTGGGTGTTTGGGTCCACCCGCCGCACCTCCGGCATCGAGGAGCCGCAGCCCGCGAGCAAGACCCCGGCGAACAGGAACGCGCCGCGGGCGGATGAGACTGGACGGGGCCATGCGATCATTGCACGTCCCTCCTCTCCTCCTCCTCGCGCAGTTCCTCGTGGACGCGCGCCGCGTTGTTGCGGATGATCTGCTTCGTCCGCTGGCTCAAGTTGCCCATCTTGTCGAGCGCCGCGGTGAAGTCGTCAATCGCGAGGAACGCGAGCGCGTACCCGTTGTCCTTCTCGTCCTCCCAGTAGTCGCGGATCTCGACCCCGGACAGGTGCCCCGCCGAGAAGGTCTTCATCGCCTGCTCGAGGTGCTGCTCCTCGGCCGAGTCCCGGAAGTCGGTCGTGGCGCCCTGGTAGGACTTGAACAGGCTGGCCGAGTAGGTGTCGAACAGGCGCTGCAGCCCAACGCGGGCGCGCTCCGCCGCCGACGTCCGGCGCATCGCCGCGTCCCCGCGGATGCCGCTGACCATCCCCATCGAGCACATCCCGGCCTTCCCGTCCAGGGTGCACATCCACCCGCCGGGCGCCCGGTTCGCCCACGACGGGGCGGTCCCCCCGCGCAGTGCGTGACCCGACGACCCGCACGCCGCGAGCACGAACAACGAACCGATCACGATCCATCTCATCGCCGTCCCTCCTGAAAGAGAAGCCAGTGAGCACGCGCCTCATGGACGTCGAGCCGAGTCTATCTATTCTCCGGGGGGGATTCAATGGGAGTCGCGGAGGACATTCCTCACTCGCTCGTGACCGATCAGTGAAAGCCCATCCTTTCTTCAGGTTGTCTCGAACCGCCCCTGCTCTGGAAACGCGGGACTCCTTGCCGTGCGGGTCCTTGATTTCGCCCACGCCCACGCCCACGCCTACGCCCACGCCTACGCCCACGCGTACGCCCACGGTGGGAAAGGTCGTCGAGTCGCGGGTGGGTTCAACGCGCCAGCCGGACCTCGAACTCGTCCTCCGAGCGTTCCCCCACGCTCAACCACAACTGCCCCATGAACACCACGACCCGCATGTAGTCGAACCTCGGGGGGAGGCGCCGCACCCGAAGCACGACCTCCACGTGGTGCAGGAAGCCGCCCGGCGGGACCGTGGCCTTGCGCGGCGGGGACACAATGTCCTGCGCAGCGAACGTCTCGGCCAGCGGCATCTTCAGCACGTGCCTCGTGATGAGGGACGCCGACTCCGGGTCCAGGTTCGCGCGGACCAGGCCCTCGACCAGGCGGTCCACGAGGCCCCGCGGTGCGGGCCGGCCCTTCAGCGGGTCGCGCGGGTCGTACGGGCCGATCTCCGCGAGGAGCAGGTCGCGGGCGCGTTGCACCTCCTGGCCGATCACGCTGTGGACCTGGAGCGTGCGCGAGCCGACCTCCCCGCCCACCCGCTCGCACTCCATGGAATAGACCGACTCGAAGAGGGCCACCAGGCTCGGGTCGAGTTCGCGGCCGGCCATGCCCTTCATCAGACCGAGCGCCTCGGCCGGGGAATACGACGGCCGGTCCCGGCGGTAAGGGCGCTCGGAGGTCAGGGCGTCGAAGACATCCGCGACCGCGATCAGGCGGGCCTCGAGCGGGAGGTCAATCCCGCTGACGACCCCGTCCGGGTAGCAGGACCCGTCGTAGTGCTTGTGGTGCCAGCGCACCGCCTCGGGGAGCACGTATTCCCCGGGCACGGGCAGGTGGTCCGCTCCGAGCGCCGGGTGCCTGCGCATCTCGGCGGTCTCGATTTCGTCCAGTTCGGAGGTCTTGCGCAGGAGTGCGGGGTCGAGGAAGGTCTTGCCGTAGTCGTGAAGCAGGGCCGTGATCTCGAGGCGACGAAGCCGCTCCTGCGAGAAGCCCGGGACGTGGCCCGCGAGCATCACGGCCCAGTGGGCCACGCGCACGCTGTGCTTGTGCGTGTAGGGGTCGTGGTCCTCGTACCGGCGGCGCGCCTCCTCGGCCGCGTGCCGGGCTGCCTCGAACCGGGACATGAGGGTAGTCTATCGGAAGGGGTCGAGATTCAAGGTTCCGCGCTTCGTTCCACCCACACCGCAAGGAGGTTCAAGACGCACTCCACCGCGGCGGCCATCCATTCGAGGGACACCCACTCCTGCACCGAGTGGAAGTTCTGCCCGCCCGCGAACAGGTTGGGCGTGGGCAGGCCCATGAAGGACAGGCGCGCCCCGTCCGTCCCGCCCCGGATCGCCTTGCGCTGCGGGGTCAGGCCCGTGCGCCGCACCGCCTCGAAGGCATATTCGAGCACGCGCGGTTCTTCCTCGAGTTTCTCGCGCATGTTCCGGTAGGACTCCTGGACCTCGATGGCGGCGGACACGCCCGGGAACTCCGCCTCGACCGCCCTCACCGCCTCGCGCAGGCTGTCCTCGCGCTCCCGCAGTTCCTCCGCGGTGAAGGCCCGGACCAGGAATTTCACCGTGACCTTCGACACGTCGCCCTCGACCCGGTACGGGTGCAGGTACGGCTCGCGGCCCTCGGTCGTCTCGGGCAGGAAGTCGCGCGGGAGGACCTCGACGAGGCGGGCCGCGGCCCGGACCGCGTTCACCATCTTCCCCTTCGCATACCCCGGGTGCACGTCGCGCCCGGTCAGGGTCACGGTTGCGGCGTCCGCGCAGAATGTCTCGTCCTCGATCTCGCCCAGGTCCGCCCCGTCCAGCGTGTAGGCGACCTGCGCCCCAAACGACTTCACGTCGAAATGCTCGGTCCCGCGCGAGACCTCCTCGTCCGTGGTAAAGCCGACCCGGATCGCGCCGTGCGGAAAGTCCGGGTGCCGCCGCAACCAGTCCACCACGGTCAGGATCTCGGCGATGCCCGCCTTGTCGTCGGCCCCGAGGAGCGTGGTCCCGTCCGACGTGATCACCGTGTGGCCGGCGCACCGAGCCAGGTTGGGGTTGTCCGCCACGCGGACGACTCGCGTGGGGTCCCCGGGCAGGGTGATGTCCGACCCGTCGTATCGCTCGATGACCTGGGGCTTCACGCCCGCCCCGGGGGTCCCGAAGTAGGTGTCCACGTGGGCGAGGAGCCCGATGACCGGGACGCGGTCGCGGGCCGGGTGCCCCTCGGGCAGGTTCGCCGGGACCGTGGCGAACACGTATCCCCACTCGGTCATCTCGACGTCCGCGCATCCGACTTCTTCGAGTTCCCGGGCAAGGAGGCGAGCCAGGTCCAGTTGCCCCGCCGTGGACGGGGACGCCGTCGAGTTCTCGTCGGACCGCGTGTCCACGACCACGTACCGCAGAAACCTGTCGAGCAGCGCCTTCCGATCCGCGGGTTCGATCCGAATCGTCGTCATCGCCTCCTCCGGTTTCGACATCGCCGACGAGCGGAACATAGCGCGGGCGAACCGGGACTTCAAACCCGAAATGCGCTACCTTCGGCGCGACGGCGTCGCGGGGTCCACGAAAGGGCGTCATGAGTCGGCGTTTTCCGGTCACTCGAACCCGGGTCCGGTCCGCGGACGGGACCCTGATCGCCTCGTACCGCGCGGGCAGGGGACCGCGTCGCCTCGTGATGGCCCCGGGGCTCGGCACGCCCTTCCTGACGTGGCACTACCTGATCGAGGACCTGGGCGAGCGGGTGACCCTGCTGACGTGGGACCCTCGGGGGACTTACGGGTCCGAGGTCCCCGCGGACCGCTCTCGGCTCGGCGTGGAGGACCACGTGTCGGACATGGTGGCGGTGTGCCGCCACGCCGGGTTCGATCGGTTCGTCCTGGGCGGCTGGAGCATGGGCGTCGAGGTCGCGCTCGAATACGCCCACCGCTTCCCCGCGCAGGTCGAGGCCCTCGTCCTGATCGCCGGGACGTACGAACACATCCTCGACACCGCCCTGGGCCTGCCCGGAGGGGGCCTGGTGGCGCGCGGGCTCCTGCGCCTCGCGCGGCTTTTCGTCCCCTGGGTCGGCCCCGCGGTCTTCCTGGCCCTGGGGTCGAACGCCACCCTGCGCCTGCTCGGGCGCACCGGGATGCTGATGAACAACACCGAGTTCTTCGCCGGGATGGTCCGCGAGTTCCGCCACCTGGACTTCCGGACCTACCTGCGGATGGTGGAGTGCCTGGACAAACACACCGCCGCGCCGTATCTGGAAACCATCCGCGTCCCGGCGCTGATCGTGGCCGGGAGCGAGGATCGCGTGACCCCCTGGACCAAGATGGACGCCCTGCACAAGGCTATCCGTGGGTCGGAGTTCTTCCTGGTCCCCAACGGGACTCACTACGTCCTGGTCGAGTACCCGGAGGTGGTCAACCTGAGGGTCCGCGCGTTCCTGGACGACGTGGAGAAGCGGGAAGGCCGTCGCCCCTGACCGGGGGTCAGTCCTCCTCGCACCCGACCTGGTCCGCCACGATCCCCTTGTCGCCCTTGGAGCCTGGGCTGTCGCCGCCCTCACCCGGCGAACCCGTGGCGAACTTGGGACTCTCGAAGACCGGCGCGACCGTCCCGCCACACAC
>FWWM01016913.1_pt1 | contig 10740 bp, 8 predicted proteins | sample 2228351 | NCBI WGS metagenome assembly FWWM01 (sample SAMEA103939774, study PRJEB20133) | metagenome
ATCCACCGAGGGCTGACGCCGCGCGGCTCGACTGCTCCAATTGTGCGTGGGTGCAGAGCACCCACCCTACTTGTGTGGCGAGCGAGTCTGGTTCCACCAAATGGCCAGCCGGGGCATCGCGGGTCCGCTCAATGCGTCCAACCCCACGTTGAATCCCGCGGCAAAATCCCAGTCGCCGTCGCCATCGAAATCGCCCACTTCCAGCGTCGCATGGCGGGGCGATCCGCTCTCCAAGGTGTGCCGGACAAAGCGGCCGGGGCCCACCTGTTCCAAGCAGATGATCGAGGCCAGCGGCACCTCGCGGAGTTCGACCGGCAACACCTGCCGCGGCAACCAAGCGGCCGCAAGGATATCCAGATCGCCATCGCCATCCAGATCGGCTGCCAGCGCCCGGTAGGCGCCAGGCAGATCGGCCAGGCGGTGGAAGGCGAACCGGAGCCCACCCCGATTCTCCAGCCACTGGACACCGTGCTGGGGATTGGCGTACAGGTTATCGAAGGCGTCGCCGTTGGTATATAGCACGTCCAGATCGCCGTCGCCGTCGAGGTCCACCAGTTCGATGCCACTCGACCCGTAGGTGAGATCCGGGGCCTGCCACAGCAACTGCCGGCGGAACTTGCCGCCCCCCAGATTCACAAAGGCGTCGAGGCATTCGCTTTCGTTGCTCACCAGGGCGAGGAAGTCTGGCCGATGGTCTCCATCCAGATCGCACACCGGCACATGAATGGTTCCGGTGCGGGCGTCGAGCCGGTGGCGTGTGAACTGCGGGGCTGGCTCGCCCGGGGTGGGGCGGGGAGCCCGCAGGGGGCCCGCGTTTTTCAACAGCCAGATGCCACCCGTGCGATAGTGCCCGAACTCGGCGACGATCAGTTCCAGCCGGCCATCGCCATCGACGTCGACCGGGCGCGCGTCGGCCACCCGGCCGAAGCCCGAAGCCAGCACGTGGGGCGTGAAATCGCCGGGGCCGGGGCCGGGCCGCAGCCATACCACGCGGCCGCGGTCGTGGTCCACCGCGGCGAAGCTGCCCAGGTCGGCCACCACGAGGCCCACCCGGCCGGTTCCATCTAAATCGCATGGTTCGGCGTGGCAGGGATGTTCCAGACGAACCAGAAGCTTGGGGCGGGGGGGACGAGCCCAGAGGTCCAAAACGCTCACACTCCCATCCCGCATGTCGCAAACCACAAGCACCGGCGGCGCGCTGTTTTCAAGCCGGCACCAGCGCAGGGACGACGTGGCCGCGTCGAGCGAAGGCTTGCGGTCCCAGTCCAACGGCTCGACGTGGAAGCGGGCACGAAAAGCGTGTTCCGCCTCCGGAGGCCGTGCAAAGGTCAGTCGCTCCGGCGCCTGGGCACGGTAATAGGCCAGGGTCTGCCACACCGGTGGCGGGTCGAGATCATTGCGTCCCGAGCGGGCATAATACTCGTAGCCCAAGCGGACTTCCCGGTGCCAGCGGTCTCGGGGGAAGCTCTGGGGAAGGGGCAGGGCGTGGCAATCGCCACAGAAAGCGGCGATGCGGGCCTCGACCGCGGGGTCCAGGCCCGCATCGGCATTGGCATGGGGCGCCGCAGGCCCGGGGAACATCCAGCCACGGTGAGACCCGGCAGCCACCCACCATCCGACCGCAGCGGCAGCCGCCAACGCCAAAACCGCGGCACCCCACGCCGCCGGCCGATATCGGCGCATTCCCGTTTACGGCACCTGACCAAGCGACTCCCGGCCGGCCTTGCTCCCCAACGCGCCCCACACGCCATACGGGCTGGGGCCGGAATCGACTTCCGGAATCGTGGGGTTGCCCGCGTTGATGGTCTCGGAGACGAAGCGGACCGAGCCATCGGCCATCGACACATTCACGCCGCCCGGGTGGTTACTCGTGGGGGTAAGCACCACGTTGCGTTCATTCCACGTGCTGTCGTTGCACGACGGGCTATTGGGCGGCAGCACGGTGTTGAAGCGGGTGTACTGCACGATGCCGCTCGCCCATCGCCGGCCCGACCAGTTGGCAGGGCTGTACGCCGAGGCGTAACGATTCGGAGCATTCGGATCGAATACAGCCAAACACGGGGCAGGGGCCAAAGGGGCACCGGCCGCCAAGCCCGACACGTTCCGGGCAATTCCCTGCTTGATGTCCCAGACGTCGGCCCCGAACAGGCGTTCGGAAAGCATGATGGTGTTGCTCGTGCCGTCGAGGATCGCCTGGAAACCGATGGCCGAGTTCAATCCGAACAACCCCCGCGGGTTGGCGCCGCTGCGGGCACCCGAGGCCCGGCCGCTGATCACCCCGCGGAAAATGGCATCACCGACCGACACTCGATAGTTGGTACGGCCCGCTTGGTTGGCGGCCTTGTTGGCGATGCCACCATCCGAGGGACACATCAACACATTGATCTGCTGCCGCCAGGGGGGATAGGCGGGCGTGTTGCTGGACGGCGACGGGCCCCAGGCCGGGTATGCCGTGCCCGTGGCCGGATCCACGAAGGGCGCACTGATCTGCTGGGCCAAGGCCTGCTGTTCGTAGTACGGCAAGGTCAGGACCCAGGTCGACAACCGAACGGTATTCGTCGTAACCGGGTCGCCCCCCCACATGATGCCGGTGCCGGTCTCGCCGGGCGGCAACACCTTGTGGACATCAGCATAATTATGGATGGCCAGCGACAGTTGCTTGAGATTGTTGGTGCACTGCGAACGCCGGGCGGCTTCGCGGGCCGCTTGGACCGCCGGCAACAGCAGTGCGATCAATATGCCGATGATGGCAATCACCACCAGCAGCTCGACCAGGGTGAACCCCAGAGATCTCCACCGCTTGAACATGATAACCTCCGACACTGAAGACAAGACGGAAAAGAAACCCGACCAAAACCTTACTGGTGCCAGCTCGTCCCCCGCCGGGCTGACGCCCCGTATTATGCTCAAAACCGTTTGGCGTGGCAAGAACCTGGCGCCAGGAAAATTTGTAAGTGCCCTCACTACGAGTATACATCTTTCGTACGGTGCTATCGTCCATTATAATGGGAGTTGCCCACCGCACCAGGGCTTTGCTACACATGGGCAGTCCCGGCGTGGTGCCGGGCGAGACTCCTCTGCTTTCGCGGAACCGAGGTGATACCATGCGGATCCTGCCTGCGACCCTTGCTGTGATGCTGGTAGTGCTGGCCGGCTGCCAGTCGCGCCCCACCGACCCGAATCGTCCCAAGACCGTACCGGTCAGTGGGACCGTGACTTACAAGGGGCAACCCGTGGAAGGGGCCACCATCACGTTCGTATCCACTGCGGGGAAGCGGGGCGCGGTGGCTACCACCGACGCCGCCGGCCATTTCACCATGACGACCTTCGAGCCTAAGGACGGGGCCATTCCGGGAACCTACCAGGTGAGCATCCAGAAAACCGTTTTGGAGGGCGCTCCGGCCGAAGAGGCGACGGGCAAGGGGGGCGAGGAGCCGCCCGCGGGGGTCGCCAAGGACCTTTTGCCCGCCAAGTACAAAAACGCTGCCACGTCGGGCTTGACCGTCGAGATCAAAGAGGGCGGCACGAAAGACCTGAAGTTCGAGCTAACTGACTAGCATTGCAGACACGAGCCAGCCAGGCGGCACCCAACAGGTCCCCTGCTGCAAAGGCGGCCTGCCGCGGCAATTGAAAACCGGCAGCGAGGCGATGCACACGCGCCGGCAGTGCAGGGCTTGATGCCGGGGCTGTCCAATGCAGGGCGTGCGCCACGAACTGGCGGTACGTTGCAACACGGCATGAAGATCGCCATCACCGGAGCCAGCGGTTTGATCGGCACTGCCCTGGCCAAGGCTTGCCAGGCCGGCGGGCACGAGGTTTCGCGCGCGGTCCGCACTGTGGCCGGCGGCACGGCGGTGGCGTGGAACCCGGAGGTCGGGTTGGTCGAGCCCGGCCGGTGGGAAGGCCACGACGCGGTGGTCCATTTGGCCGGCGAGAACATCGCGGCTAGGCGTTGGGATGTCCATTACAAGGCCCGCATCCGCGCCAGCCGGGTCGAGGCCACGCGGCGGCTATGCGAGGGTCTGGCTGGTTTGCAAAAGCCGCCGCGGGTGCTGGCCTGCGCGTCGGCGATCGGGCTCTACGGCAACCGCGGCGACGAAATCCTGGACGAATCGAGCCCGGCGGGAAGCGGATTCCTGGCCGAGGTCTGCCGACAATGGGAGGCGGCGGCCGAGCCGGCCCGCCAGGCCGGCCTGCGGGTGATCCACCTGCGGTTCGGCATCGTGCTCAGTCGGCACGGCGGGGCGCTGGCCCGGATGCTCTTGCCGTTTCGGCTGGGGCTGGGCGGCCCCATCGGCAGCGGCCGGCAATGGATGAGCTGGATCAGCCTGGACGATGCCGTCGGCGCGATCCTGCACGTCCTGGGGGCCGAAGCGGTACAGGGGCCGGTCAATCTCGTCGCACCCCAGCCGGTGGCCAACCGCGATTTCGCTCGCACTTTGGGCCGGGTCCTCCGCCGTCCCACATGGTTATCGCTTCCTGCGGCGGTGGCCCGGCTGGCCCTGGGCGAAATGGCCGAGGAACTGCTGTTGGCCAGCACCCGGGTGACTCCCCGCGTGCTGATCGACTCAGGGTACCGCTTCCGGCACAGCGATCTGGAGACCGCGTTGCGCGAGCTTTTGGCTTGAGGGATAGCCCGGTCGGCACCCGGCGCATCGGACGGGCTAGCACCGGCCCGGCCTCCCCGTTTGGCAGGACGCGGCCGTGCCACCGCTTCGCACAGCGCCATCGCGTTGCCGGGCTTTTAAGCGGCGGCCAAAGCGGCAAGCAGGCGGTGAGGCCGGTGACCCCACCGGGGCGATTGCTTCCAGCACCGCGCTTGACTATTCTGGGTGGATTCCGGTGGTGTGTTGGACGTGGCGGAGTTTCTGGGAGCTTGCATCATGCGATGGGTGTTTGCCACTTTAGCACTCTGTGTCTTCGGAATCTGCATGGTCCCCGCCCGAGGGGCTGAGCCTCTGGCCGATCCCGTAACCGGCCTTTCCGCCGCTGAGGCCCGCGAAGGATTCGTGAGCATCTTCGACGGCAAGTCGCTGAAGGGTTGGGTGGGGCTCGGCGGGCGCACCGATAGCTACTACGTCAAAGACGGAATGCTGATTTGCAAGGACACGGGCAAGGATCATATCTTCACAGAGAAGGAATATGCCAACTTCATCCTCCGCCTGGAAATCAAGCTGGATACCGGTTCGAACAACGGCGTCGGGGTCCGCGACCGCATCAGTCCCCAGCCGCACCTGGAAGGCAACGAGATCCAGGTGCTGGACGATAGCTACTTTCCGTGCTGGAAGCATGGGCAGAAGCTGGAGCTGAAGCCCTACCAGTACCACGGATCGCTGTATGGCGTGGTGCCGGCCAAACGGGGGCATCTCAAGCCGCCGGGCCAGTGGAACGAGGAAGAGATCCTCTGCGACCGGCGGCACCTGCGGGTCACGCTCAACGGCGTGGTGATTGTGGACTGCAATCTGGACGAGGTGCAGCCGATCGACGGCCACGAGCACCCGGGCCTCAAGTACGAGAAAGGCCGCATCGGCCTGCACGCCCACTGCAATTACGGGGCCGAGGTGTTTTTCCGCAACATCCGCATCAAGGAGCTGTGAGGGTCGGCCCGGGGGGCTGCCAGGCCGGATGACGGTCCGGGCGCCTGGCCGCGGGGGGCCGGTCCTTGCACATCCCTTGCCCGGCGGGGTGGGCACACAATCGGGAGGACGAACCCATGTGCGCGACGATAATTCTTGCTGCCGTGCTGTGCGCAGCCGAAAAGCCGCACGGTGCGGGCCTGCCGAACATCTTGTGGATTACGTGCGAAGACACGGGGCCCCAACTGGGCTGCTATGGCGACCCGTATGCGCAGACGCCGCATTTGGACCGGCTGGCTGCGCGGGGAATGCGGTATCTCAACGCCTGGTCGACCGCGCCGGTGTGTGCGCCGGCCCGGACGGCGATCATCATGGGCGTCTATCCGAACAGCCTCGGGGCCGAGCATATGCGGAGCCTGGTGGCGCTGCCGCCGCAGATGCGGATGTACCCGCAGTTCCTCCGCGAGCGAGGCTACTACTGCACCAACAACAGCAAGGAGGATTACAACGTCCAGAAGCCGGGGCAGGTGTGGGACGAATCGTCGCCGCGTGCCCACTGGCGGAACCGCCGGCCGGGCCAGCCCTTCTTCGCCATCTGCAACCTCACCATGACGCACGAGAGCCAGATCCGCACCCGGCCGCATACATTCCGGCATGATCCGGCCAAGGTGCGCGTGCCGGCGTATCATCCCGATACGCCCGAGGTGCGGCAGGATTGGGCCCAGTACTACGACCGGATCACCGAGATGGACGCCCAGGCGGGCAAGCTCCTGGCCGAACTGGACGAGGCCGGCCTGGCCCAGGACACCATCGTGTTCTTCTATGGCGACCACGGCTCGGGGATGCCGCGGAGCAAGCGCTGGCCGTACAACTCCGGCCTCCATGTCCCTCTGATCGTGTATGTTCCGGAGCGCTGGAAGCATTTGGCCCCCAAGGAGTATACGCCGGGGGGCGCGTCCTCGCGCATGGTGGGGTTCGTGGACCTGGCCCCGACGTTGTTGAGCCTGGCCGGCATCAAACCGCCCGAATGGATGCAGGGACACGCACTGGCCGGCCCCTACGAAACGCCCCCTGCGGAGTACGCCTTCGGCCTTCGGGGGCGGATGGACGAACGGATCGACCTGGTGCGCTCGGTGCGGGACCAGCGCTACGTGTACATCCGTAACTACATGCCGCATCTGATCTACGGGCAGCACGTCAGCTACATGTTCCAGACGCCCACCACGCAGGTGTGGCAGCGCTTATACCGGGAAGGCAAGCTCGCACCGGCCCAGCGGGCCTTCTGGGAGCCGAAACCGGCCGAAGAGCTGTATGACCTCTCGGCCGACCGCGACGAGGTGCGGAACCTGGCCGGCTCGCCGGAACACCAGGCCGTGCTGGTCCGCATGCGCAAGGCCCTGCGCGCGCACTTGCTGGCGGTCCGCGATGTGGGGTTTGTACCGGAGGCCGAGCTGCATCGCCGCGCAGCGGGGAGTTCGATGTACGAGTTCGGGCATGATGCGAAGCGCTATCCGCTGGAAGAGGTCCTGGCCATGGCCGAGTTGGCCGCCTCGCGCGATCCCCAAGCCGTGCCGCAACTTCGCCAGGGGCTGCGGGCGGCCGATAGCGCGGTGCGATACTGGGCGGCGACGGGTTTACTCGTCCGTGGCCAGCCGGCGGTCGAGGCGGCCCGCGACGAGCTGCGGCCATTGTTGCACGATGAATCGCCCAGCGTGCGCATCGCTGCGGCATGGGCCTTGGGGCAATACGGCAATCCGGCGGACGTCTCCGCCGCCGTGAAGGCACTGGGCCAATTGGCCCCGCCCCGGCAGAACGGCGCCTTTACCGCCATTTTCGCGCTGAACGCCATCGATGCCTTGGGCAATAAGGCCGCGCCGCTCCACACGATCCTCGCCGCCATGCCCACCCAGGATCCGCGGGCCCCAGCCCGAGCCGGGGGCTACGTGGATCGCCTGCTGGAGAAGATCCTTGGCCAGAAGCCCAAGCAGCCTCCGCCCAAACCCAAGCCAAGGCGCCCCAAGGCCAAATCGGGCAGCCGCCCTCAGTGATGCGGGTTTTCAACCCGGCCGGGAGGCGGTACATTTGCCTCCAAGGGCCCCGCCGCAGCTTGTCCGGCCTGAAAGGGCCCGGTTTTGAACGGGCCGGGTGAAAGGGGCCCGGCACAAAGACACCGGGTTCCCGCCGCGGGCGCGTAAACAGGCGGTGCGGGATGCACCTGCGAGTACCCGTTGTCAAGTCGGCGACTTGTCCGTTTTCCGGCTCGGCGGGGCCGAAAAACGCGCTTGGCTCCTTTCCAAGCGGTCCGCGATGAACGTGTCGGCCCCGCAGGGCCAATACCGCTTCCGGGGTCAAGGCGGATTGTCGGCAAGCCGGCGCCTTTCGGCCCGGGTGGTTTTCCAGGAATACGGTCCATGCGATTGGTGATGGTGGGAACCGGTTCCTTTGCCGTCCCCACATTCCGCGAGCTGCTGGTGACCCATCACACGATTGCGGCCCTTGTGACGGGCCCGCTGCGGAACCTACCGGGCAAACTCGTCGCGGCGACACCGATGCGCGACCTGGCCCACAGCCACGGCGTGCGGGTGTTCGACCCCGAGGATATCAACGCCCCGGCGGCCCGGGCCGAACTGGCCGCCATGGATGCCGACCTGCTGGTGGTGTGCGATTACGGGCAGATCCTTTCGGCCGAGACGTTGGCCACCGCTCGCCTGGGCGGAATCAACCTCCATGCCTCGCTATTGCCCAAGTATCGCGGGGCGGCCCCCATCCATTGGGCCCTTTACCACGGCGAGACCGAAACCGGCGTCAGCGTGATCCACATGACGCCCCAGGTCGATGCCGGCCCGGTGATTGCCCAAGGGGCCACCCCCATCCGCCCCGACGAAACCGCGGTAGAGCTGGAGGCCCGGCTGGCGGAGTTCGGCGCCTGGTTCGTGCGCCGGGCAATCGATAACCTGGAAAGCGGCAAACTGGAGGCCTTTCCCCAAGACCCCGCCTTGGCCTGCAAAGCCCCGCGATTGAAAAAAAGCGACGGCCTGATCGATTGGAGCCGGCCCGCCCACGCCATTCGTAACCAGTACCGGGCCATGCAGCCCTGGCCAAAGACCTACACCTTTTGGCAGCCCCCCAAAGGCCCGCCCATGCGGTTGATCGTGGGGCCGCTGCTGGTCGAGGAGGCCCCGGCCAGCGCCCCGCCCGGCACCGTGCTCGAAGCCCACAAAGGCCGCCTGGTGGTGGCGGCCAAGGGGCCGTGGCCCTCGGCGGCGTGCACCCTTCGGGCAAGCGGGCCATGTCGGTCGAGGAGTTCTTGCGGGGCTATCCGGTGCGTCCCGGCGACCGGTTTACCGCCGGACCCTAAACGATGCCCCCGCGCCCCAAGCCCCACGTGCCAGGGACGCCTCGCGACCTCCCGAACGGCAGACCGCGCCAATCGCCGCGCCCTTTACAACCCCCGCGTCAGGTCCAGCCGCTGCGGTCCGGCGGTGCCCTCCAAAGTGCCGTGTTCGGCCAGGTACCGCTGGAGCCGCGCGAGTTTATCGGCCGCCGACGGTTCGCCCGGCCTTTCGGCGCTGGGCGCCTTGCCCCAAAAGATCCACGTCCCTTTGCGGGTCAACAGCTCGTAGGTCTGCTCTTGCTCGGATGCCGTAGGCGGCATGGCCGAGGGGATGATCCGCTCCAACCCCAGGCTTTCCCAGGCCGGAAGGAGGACGGCGGCGATTTCGGCCCCTCCGGCCACGCGGGGATGTCCCCAGCGGGTGCCCACTGGCCCCAGTGGCCCGCTATCGATCCCGGTCAGTCGCGGATAGCGGGCCTTTTCTACAGGGCTGAAATCCTCGTCGGGCAGGACGACCGCCTCGCCATCGACCACGATCAGGCGCCCGGCCGTCTCCACCACGCACACCGGCCGGCGGTAAACCACATCCACGCAAATCGTGGCCGGATAGCGCCGCTCGACCCGCTCGACCCTGGCCACCCAGGGATGCAGGGCAAAGGCATTGCGCACGCGTTGCAGCAGTTGCTCGTCGAGGACCGACAGCGGCCCTTCCAGCGAGAGGTCGCGGAAGACCTGGTCGGCCACATCGCGGCGAATCCAGTCGGGGCGCGAGGTGACCACCAACCGTTGGCGCGTCAGTTGGTACTGGGGCGATCCGAAAAGTTCCGGCCCCAGGCGGCGCCACCCGGCGTACCAGGCCCCGAAAAAGCCACCCAAAACCAGGACCAGCGGCAACCATCGGCGCAAGGCGCCGAGCACCACCGCCCGCCGGACCGACCTCTGCCGCAACGCCGAACTCCCTCTCTTGGACCACCCCATCCCTGGGTCCTACCAGATTTCCAGTTGCAGCTCCAGTTCCACCCCCAGGCGATCGCGGACTTGGGTTCGCACCAGGTCGATCAGGCGGAGGACATCGCTAGGGGTGGCTTCGGGTTCGGCCACAACGTAATTGGCATGGCGCTGGCTGATTACGGCCCCGCCAATCCGGGTCCCCTTCAGGCCGGCCCGTTCGATCAACTCGCCGGCCAACACCCCCCGCGGGTTCTTGAACAACTGGGCGGCGCACTGATGGCCCATGGGCTGGCTGGCTTTGCGCACAATCCACTGTTTTTGGAGTCGCCGAGCCAAGGCCAGCCGGTCATCGCGTTCCAGCTCAAAGGTCACTTCGAGGATCACCGGGTCGTCCAGGCTGCTCTGGCGGTAGGCGAACTCGATTTCGTCGCGCTCTCGTTGCAGCACCTCGCCGCTGCGCGAGACCACGGTCACTTGGGCCGTCCATTGGCCCACGTCGCCGGTGTGCGTGCCGGCATTGTCCCGCACCGCGCCACCCACCGTGCCGGGGATGGCGACCATTTCTTCCAGACCGGCCAGGCCGTGATGCACAGCGGTAGTCACCACGCGGCCCAGCCGGGTGCCGGCCCCCGCGCGAATCCGGGGCGCAGACACCGAGATTTCGCAGAAAGCCGGGGCGGCCAGATTAAGGACCAGCCCGGACACTCCCCCTTCACGGACCAGGACGTTCGAGCCCCCCCCCAACACCCGGAGGGGGACCTCGGCCTCGGCACACCGCCGCACCAGGGCCACCAATTCGTCGGCACGGGTGGGCTCGGCGAAGTATTCCGCCGGCCCCCCCAATTGGAGCCATGTGTGCATCGCCAGGGGTTCGCCCTG
>FWWM01016914.1_pt1 | contig 10740 bp, 8 predicted proteins | sample 2228351 | NCBI WGS metagenome assembly FWWM01 (sample SAMEA103939774, study PRJEB20133) | metagenome
TGCCGCAAGCAGGGGCGAAGTGTCTTTGGGACGCTGCGCGATCTCTTTGCCCATCAGCCCGTCTCATTGCTTGCAGAAGGGTAGGTAGTTACAAGTTGTCGCAAAAACCCAAGTGCAGAGCGCAGCGCCATCACCGGTTGCGCAGCAGCAACGGCAGATAAGTGAACATCTGGTGGACCGGCACGCTACGGGGATCGGCCGGATCGCTGCCCCGGGCAACCTCTTCGCCATCCCGATAGCCGTCGCCGTCGCTGTCGGGGTTGGTCGGATCAATGCTGTACCAGTATTCATCCGCGTTGGTCACCCCGTCATCGTCACGGTCCAGGGCGGCGTCGGCCATGTCGCCCGGGTCGAGGCCGTAGCGCGTCTCGAAATCGTCGCTCATCCCGTCGCAATCCGAGTCGGCCAGGACGGTGAGCAGGGTCTCGGCCTCGGCTGCCGCGCCTTGCTGGTCTTCGGCGCGGAACGCCACGACGTGCGGCCCGACGGGCAACCCGGCCAGCTCCACAGTCATCTGATTGCCGACCTCCTCGCCATCCACGCGCCATGCCAGCGGCCCCAACCGGCCCTCCGGATCGAATGCGGCGCCTTGCAGGCGGGTGCGGCCGCACTGCAAGACCGCCTGTCCTGCGGCAGGGCTCAGGATGACGACCAGAGGCGGTTTGTTCTCCACGGTGAATGGGGCATCGCTGACATCCGCAGTCTGATGGAAGCCGTCGCGGGCAACCACGCGCACCAGCCCGCCGGCCGTGGTGCCCGGCATGTTGGCCAGCGGCCACTCCAGGCTGGTGGCCGCGACGCTGGGCGCGATCAGATGCCAGGTGACGCCTGCATCCGGCGAATAGTACACCGCGTAGAGCAGGGCATCCCCGTCCTGATCGGCGGCCGTCCAGCTCACCTGCACGATGGCGTCGCCGCCGAACGTCTCGCCGCCGTTCGGCGCGAGGAGCTGCACGGTGGGCGGGTGGGCCGAGGGTGTGAAGCGCGCCAGGACGTCGGTCCCCCGCCTCAGCTCCACCCAATCGGCGCCGTTCGGATACGGCGCGACCACATAGAAGGGCTGCTCGGCCTGGGGCCAGTCGTTGAATCCTTCAGGGGGCGGGGCGTTGATCCCGACGGCGAAGGGATACTCCAGCAGGACAACAGCGCCGCTGCCGAAGACGAGCCTGTATGGGCTTGAGGCATCGGCGGGGGTCGCCTCCAGGCCGGTCAGCAGTTGGGTGTCCAGGTCGGCGGCGCTGCCGTCGGCCAGGATGCGGCCGCTGACGACGAAGCGGCTTTCATCCTGGCCGGCTTCCGCGGCCTCCGCGGCTGTCGTCGCCTTGAGCTTGTTGAACAGGGTCTGATAATCAGGCCGGTAGTGCACCACGCGATTGGCCAGGGCCTCGAGACCCATGGCCGCGAAGACCTGATTGGCCGGGATCTTCTGCTGATGGATGTAGACGGCCGTGGCGCCCTCCTTGGTCGCCATGTCGTCCGCCTGCGGGTCGTAGCTGGCCCAGTAGCGGTCGATGAGGCCACCGATGTTATGGCCTACCTCGTGGGCGAAGGTAGAATTCGGGCCAAAGATGCGCGCCCAGACTAGTGACCCAGGGCTCTCGCCCTGCCCAGGGCCAATGCAGCCGAACTTACAGTCGGAGGCGATGAATTTGTTCGGAAAGAGCAGGATGGCGCTGGTGTAATCGTTGGCTGTGCCGGGGATCTGCGCGTTCAGCGCATTGAGGGCTTTTTCCTGTGGCCCCCACAGGATCTCAGGATGAGCCTTCTGGCGGATGGGCGCCTGCGTATCCACATGCTTCTTCGGATCGGTGTCGTTGCATTGATTGCCGTTGGTATCCACGAAGAAGCGGAACACCTCGCCGTCGTCATACCTGGACAGGTCCGTGGTCCACTGGCCGTTCGAATCGCGGAAGGAGGCAATGAACTTCTGCATGTCTTGCATGTCAATGTCGCCGTCGTGGTCCTCGTCGGTCGGGGTCATGTGCTTCTCATACTCCCAGCCGGGGTGCGCGCCGGGACGAAAGATGCCCAGGTTGGCGTCGAAGTTGTAGGTGAAGGTCGCATTGCTCTTGATGCGGCCGCCGAGCTTATGGTCGTTGGCGTCGCAGAAGGTCTGGTTGTTGTCGGTTACCGTCTCGTCATCGGCGCGCAACAGCGTGCCCGTGCCTTTGTAGATATGCTCCCACTCCCAGCCGGTGCCCAGGCAGACCTTCGGGTTCAGGGCCTGACTGGCGGCGGTACCATCGCACATCTTGAAGGGTGCCGTCTCATAGAAGTACAGGCCCGGCTGGTAGTAGCTGTGCCAATCACTGACCGGGAAAGTGCGCGCCAGGGCCTCCAGTTGGGCGAACACGTCGCTGGCGTAGTTGATGCTCTGCAGGAGGGGCGAATTGATCCCCAGCTCGACGGGCACCAGCAGGACGCGCAACGGTTTGGTCTGGGAGAAGGTGTGGTAATAGCTGCCGCCGCAAGACTTCTGCAGCGGTTGGCCGATCGGCGTGGTGCTGACGTAGGGCTGGAAGACGAAGCGGTAGTTGCCGGGCGTCTGAAGCGTGTAGCCATCCACCCAGAAGTGGATCTCCTTCATCTGATTGCTGGAGACGAACACGCCGTAGGAATCGGGATAGGCGGTGCCCCACACCGTGTCAACCAGGGTATCGCCGCCGGCGGTCTGGCGATAGATCCTCATTCCAACCGTGGAAGCGTAGGTGGGGACGCCGCCGGGGGTCTTGATGTCCAGGCCGATGCGCACCAGGGTGGACTTGCCGGCGACAAAGGGCGTGTCAATGTCGCAGGCGGCATTCTTCACCACCCCGCGCTGGGTGATGTGCAGGTCGGTGAGGGTGGCCTGGGTGGGCGTGCCCACCTGGTAGACGGCGGCGGCTTTGCCTTGTTTGCCGGAAATGTTGCTGGCGAGGACAACCATGGCGTTCGTGCCCTGGGCCAGGACGACCGGCAGGTTGAAGGTATACTCGCCGCTGGGGTTGCTCATGTACACTGGCAGCTTGCCGCCGTTCAGCCGGCTCCAGGTCAGGATGCCGGGCTCATTGATCTTGCCCTGGAAAAGCTGGTAGACGGAAGGCAGCACGGCGCCATCGGCGGGCGAGGTGATGGAGACCTGCGGAGGAGTGCTGTCGCTGCAGGTTCCGCCGCTTGGGGCAAAGGCCAGCTCGTCTATCGCTTCCGGGCAGGCGGTGTTGCCGTAGTCAACAACCACGCGCTGGATGCGGCCCTGGGCGTCGTCCAGTTCGAGGGGGGTGTTGAAAGCCTGGGATACGGAAACCGTGGCCGCGCCGACCTGGTTGCCGACGCAGTCGTAGGCGCGCACCGTGGCCTGGTACGTGCCGTTGCAGGTTACCCGTCCCGCGCCGTCGGTGCCCAGCCACATGCCGACCCCTGAGACCGGCTGGTCGAACCAGAAGACGAGGGGGACGTTGGCGCTGTTGCTGAACTCGGCGTTCGAATACTCGTTGAGCAACACATTGGGCGGAGTGCGGGCTTTGTTGTAAGTGTGGATCTTGGGCCCGGCGCGATAGGGCTTGCCAGCCAGGTAATCGCTGAGGAAGTGCACGCCCAGGTTGGAGTACTGGTTCTCGACAAAGGTTCCGTCGGGGAACTCATCGAAGTGGATCCAGACCGCCGGGACGGGAGTGTAGGGCGTGGGTGTTGGCGTTGCCGTGGTCGTAGACGTGGCCGTTGCGGTGGGCGTGCGGGTCGCCGTGGGCGTATGTGTCGAGGTCGGACTGCCGGTGGCTGTTGCGGTCGGTGTCGCCGTCATCGTGGCCGTCTGTGTACGCGTGGGGGTCGGTGTCGGCGTCGGCGTGTGCGTTGGTATGACGACGGTAGGGGTGTGGGTTGGCGTGTGAGTCGGTGTCGAGGAAGGTGTGTGCGTTGGCCTGACGACGGTGTCGGTAGGTGTCGGGGTCGCCGTGGCCGTCGGCGTCGAGGAAGGCGTGCGCGTCGGCCTGACCGCGGTGTCGGTAGGCGTCGGGGTCGCCGTGGCCGGCAGGTGATACCTCACTACCAGCCGCGGCATGCGCTCGTTGTGCTCCCGGCTCTCGAACACCCGCTCGAAGTAGCTCGTCTCCGAGGCCAGGCGGCGGAGATACACCCCGCGGTTCTCGCGCGGATGGCCGTGCCAGTAGCTGGCCCAATCCGTCACCGTCCAGGACTTGTACGCGCCGGTCACGTCATCCACCGCAGCGATGATCCCCAGCGGTTCAGCCGTAGGGAAGGTGTTCCAAGTGACGGTGCTTTCGGTCCAGGCGCCCGTGACGTAGTAGGCGGCAATGGACTTGGGGTTGTCGCCGGCCGCGCCTACCAGGTACAGCTCCATGACGGCCAGGTCAATGACCGCGTCGGCAGGTAAGGAAGCGAGGTCAAAGCGCACCAGGGCGACCTGTTCCGCTATCACATCGCCCGTGGAGTACGACGCCTCCAGCGTGTGCTCGCTGCCGAAGTTGCTGTTCGGCTGCCAACTCTTGACCGTGGCGTCGGCCACGGCGTAGAGGGTGACGCTCTCCTGGGGGCTGGCCAGGACATCTTCAGCCCTGTCGGGCATCTCAATCCTTTGTGCCGTGATCGGTGTCCCTGTGACCCCAACCAGCAGGACCGCTGCCAACAGCACGGCGGCCGGTAGCACCCATAGGACGAACCGTTTCGCATTCATGATTTCTTCCTCGTTCTTCCGGGAGGCGCCGATCACTTAGAAAGTGACCGGTGCGTGGATCAGGATGCTCTTCCGCAGTTGAACGCCTTCTGCCTGATTACGGGTAGTTCTTCAGTGCCAGCGGCAAGTAGATGCTGTACCCGACCACTGTCCCACCCGCGCCGCACCAGAAGCCGCCGGAAAGGGTGTAGCCGCCGCCGGTAAGCGCGCCGGCGTCCGGCTGACCCATAGTGCCGCCAAGCGCGTAGCCACCACCCTCGCTCCAGGTGTACCCCCCGCCGTCTATCGTATTCCAGGTCAGGTCGTAGCCGCCGCCGGATTGGGCCAGGGCGACGCCAGACAGCAAGAGCAGTGCCAGGAACATCCCAACCAGGTGATGGAATGGTTTGTACATGGTCGCCTCCTGTCGCTCACTCACCATCCTCACCGGGGCGAGGGGCAAGTTCAGGCCGCTCCTGCAGGTGCCGGTTGCGCTGGTAATCCAGGCCCATCTCTGCCGGCTGGCCGTAGCCTTCGGGGTAGAGGTAGGTGCCTCGCTCACCGGCCGGCTTGTCCACCTCGGCCTGCGCCGGGTGATCGCGCAGATAGGGGTCGTTGCGCACGGCGGTCACCTCCCAGGAGACCTTCTTGCCGGGGACGCCGCCGGCAATGCGGAAGGCGTTGCCCTGGATCTCCTGGGCGATGTGGAGGTTGGGCATAGCCGCGCCGATGGCGGTGAGTTGGTAGCGGAAGGGGCCGGTGTTGAGGGCGGAGAAGTAGGCCGGCAGGGTGACGGTCGCTTCGCCCTGGGCGTCCAGTGTTGCCACGCCGTTGTAGACGTTCTGCACCTCGGGTGCTTCCTGGGCAAAGTGGTAGAGGTAGCGGTTGGCTGGGTCCAGGGGGTGATCTATCTTGAAGGACTTGGAGCCGGTAGCAGACAGGTTGCCAATGACATGTACGTTTCCCAAGAAATAGCCAGCGTAGCCGGTGCCAGGGGCGGTGCCGTAGATGCCGATGCCGGTGCTGCCCTCGCTCCCGCCGAACACGCCGACGCCGTCGACGCTGGTGCTGTTGCCGACCACGCCGGCCGTGTTGCCGCTGGCGGCGGTGGCCCGGCCGTATACGCCGGTGCCGGCGGTGCTGGCGCTCTCGCCATACACACCGATGTTGGCACCGCTGGTGGCGGTGGCCCAGCCGACCACGCCGCGGCCCTCGGGGCTGTCGCTATAGCCCCGCACGCCGTGGGTCACGCCACTCGTGGCCAGGTTAAGACCGACCACGCCCGCGCCGGCGGGGCTGTCGCTCTGGCCCAGCACACCGTAGTTGGCGCCGCTGGTAGCCGTAGCGACGCCGCGCACACCGGTGCCGGCGGGGCTGTCGCTCTCGCCATACACACCGTAGGCGGCGCCGCTGGTAGCGGTGGCATGGCCGTACACCCCGATGCCGACCACGCCATTACTCCCACCGTATACGCCGACGTTGTCGCTGGCGCCATACACGCCCGTGCCGCTGCTGGCCGCGCCCCACAAAGCCGTGCCATCGCTGGTCCAGGCGGCAACGGCCTTTTTCTCATACGGCGGCCAGACTCCGCCCGGATAGCCGTTGGACACAAGCAGGGCCGAGTAATCGCCCTCCTGCCCCACGATGGCCGCTCCCGGCCGTAGCCCCAGCGCATACGGCGTGGCCGCCAGGGCCTGGCGCGGGCTCAGGTTGGTGTACATGCCGCTGCCGGCCGGGCAGCGCACCGCAATCGCGAGATAGCGGGCGTCGCCGGTAAAAACACTGCCAAAGTCCAGTTGCACGGTGAACAGCCCGTTGCTGACCGCGACGTTGGTTTTGGTCTGGGTCGTGCCGACCTGCGCCCCGCCGCTGGCAGCATCCCACAGGCTGAACTGGAAGTCGCAGGTGCCGTTGACGGGGCTGCCCCCGCTTTTCAATTGGCCCTGGTAGGTGAAAGCGGACCAGGGGATACCGTGAGCGCCAGGGCCAGCCCGAAGAGGGCCAGAATGGTAAGAATGAGTTGAGTTTTCATCGCACTTTCTCCTTTATTTTATTTGTAACTCGTTACCTGTTTGCAAGCCGGGGATCGGCGTGAGACAGGACTGCGGCCATGAATTTGCCCACCAACGGCAGGTAGACCCTGGCCATCCGCCACTCGTCCGCGCCGATGTCGTAGCCGGCGCCGTTGGGCCGCGGGTCGCCGTCCAGGTCCACAACAGGGGCAGCGGTGGCAGAGCCGGCATCCACGGCCGGGGAATCCGACTGCAGGTGAAAATCCCCGTTGGCCGGGTCCACGAATTGCGGGTCGCCTTCCACGTAATCCTCTCCGTACACCTCGTCTTCATAGCCGCGATAGCCGTCAATCAGGTTGTGATCCACGGTCACGTTGCCGGATGGGACATCGGCGGCGACGGCGATCTGAAAGGTCAGGTTCTGGCTGGCGATGTTGTTGCGGATGACCACGTGCTGCGCCTGGGCGTTGTCGGCGATGATGCCTCCGCCCCAGTCCACCCCGTTCCCGTAAAGGGTGTTGTTGATGATGACGATCCGATCCATCGGACGGCTGTCCGAGCAACAACGCGAGATTTCGATGCCGTAGGTGTGGTTGTGGTAGGCGACGTTGTTTTCCAGGCGGATGTCGGTAAGCAGCCCGCCCATTTCGGAGGCCACAGCAAAGCCGGTGCTTTCTGCCGAATCGAACACGATGTTTTGGGTGACGGTGATGTCGTGGGTGGGCTTGTCCCAGGCATCTACGTAGATACCGACGGCGCGCGGCCGGCCGACCACGTTGCCGGCGATCAGGCCGTTGGACGAACCGTCCTTGGCATCAATGCCCTCTTTCTGGCAGTCCAGCACCGTGTTGTTACGGACCTCGAAGGTGCTGCTTCCGGCCACGGTGATGCATTCCTGCCCCCCGCCGAGCCCGGCCTGCTCCACCGTATTGCCGTCAATCAGGATATGCTGACTGCCCCACACGCCGATCCCCGACGAGGCCGTGTGGAAGGTACGGCAGTTCTGGATCGTGACATACTCGGAATCGCTGACCAGAATGGCGGCATTGTTGGGAAAAGGGCCGGCGTGGCTCAGGCGCAGGCCGCTGAGGTGGATATGGCTTCGGCCGGCGATCTCGAAGAGGCCGGCCAGATCATCGGGCAGCGTGATGCTGCTTCCGTCAATCGTGGCCGTTTCGCCCGGATAGGCGGCGTAGGTGATCGGTTGGCCAACGCTTCCGGAGTTCTGCGGGATGACCCGTTCTTCGTAAACTCCAGCACGGATGTAGACAGTCTCCCCTGCCACGAGCGTATCGGCCGCCTTCTGGATCGTCCGCCAGGGCTGCTCCAGCGTTCCGGGGTTGGAGTCGTCCCCCGTGGGGGCAACGTAATAGACCGTCCCCTGGGAGGGGAAAGGTCGGGAGGAGGTGGGCGGCACAGGTAACGCTACGGCGTGTGGAGCACAGAACGTAGCGATGAACGGCAGTCCAAGAAGCAAGGAAAGCACGCGCCAGGAGACGCTCTTCATGGCCACCTCCTTTCAAGGCGGCTGGGCGATCCCGTCGGGCAGTCATCTCGCCGCGTGCTGCTCCTGCCTGGGCATGAGAGCAAGAGCAGCAGGAAAAACAGCCCTGTCAGAAGGCCGGATATCCAGATAAACGCGCTTGACACTCTGCCCATCAGCCCCAAGAAAAGGATTACAAGAGTGATCAAGCCGTTGTCCGCAAGCCCTGCCTTTACAATCGCCACGTTGCGCACGGGGTCTCGGTATGCAGACCAATAGGCGACGCCAAAGGCTGTGCAAGCCCCACCGAAGAGCCTGAGATAGATGGGGTCTTCAGGAATGGGAACTCGCAGGATGGCGAGGAGAGATGAAGGCCCAAGGAGGGCAGGCAACCCCCACGCAAAAATGGTGAGGAGGACTTTTACAAAGAGGACGCGGCGCAGCCAAAGCAGTTTAAGGTCAGTGGTCACCGGATATACTCCTTTCAGCCCGGTTTCTGGCTGAGCCGGTGACCCTTGCGAAGGGCTTTTACACCCTCCGCAAGGGTCGTTAGGCTTACTCTCCGGGCCGGATGGGCTTGGGCACCACCGGTGACGGCTCCCAGAGTTCCGTGGTCATGTTGAGCGTGAGGGTTCGCAGTTCATCCAGGACCTTCTGGATGTCCTCGTGAGCGTAATAGGCAGCCCAGGCGGCTAGGTCGACGAACTCATAGGTCACCACGACCTGGGATGCGCCGGTGGCCGGCCGGTACGCCCGGAACTCGACCACTCCCGGCACCGCCAGGGTGCGCGGGATCGCGCCCTGAGTGAACTTCAGGTACGCTTCCGCCTTGTCCGGGTGGATGTCCCATTTCATCACGTAGAGCACCATTGCAATCACCTCCTTCTCTAGAGATTCTTGACAGCGCATTGCGTGGCGCTGCCGCCGTGTTGCATTGCGCGCTATCCTTCCATGTGCGCTTTCAAGTTGGCCAGGACAGTTTCCGCTTCCCGTTCATTCATCTTGTGGACGATTGGCTCAGCCAGCTTACCCAGCACTGCACCGGGGATGGTGTAATCCACGCTCACCGAAACCCGTGTGCCGCCAGCCTCCGGTTGGTAGGTCCAGATGAAGGTGCTGGGGATGCCGCCCTCGTTTTCATCTACGATGCGTTGGTTCTTGACGAACTCAGTCCACTCTGCGTGGCCTTCAAGGCGAATGCCGGCCATCTTGTAAGTCCAATCATAGGCGTAGCCGCCATTGGGCAAGGGCTGCACGTTCCTGACCTCCTGCAGGCTGGGCCAGATTTCCGGCAGGTTTTCCGGCTTTGCCATGAAGGCGAAAACCTGTTCCACCGGCGCATTGATCAAGAGAGATTTTTCTATCTTAGCCATCGTTTTACTCCTTCCATTGGTCACACTGGTTACACTACTCCTCACGGATGGTTGCGCACCACCAGCGGCAGGTAGATGCGGTACCCGGGCGGCGGGACTTCCCCGCCACCCCAGAAGCCGCCGCCCAGGGTGTACCCTCCGCCAGAGAGCGTCCCGGCGTCCGGCTGGCCGATCGTGCCACCCAGGCTGTAGCCGCCGCCCGTGCTGAATGTGGTTCCCCCACCGTCTATCGTGTTCCAGGTCAGGTCATAGCCCCCGCCGGACTGGGCCAGGGCGATTGAGGCCAGAAGAGAGAGTAGGGCGGCGATAAGCAAAGCGTAAGGCGCAAAACGCAAGGCGTTCATCGCCCGCCTCCCCCCTTCCCCCGCCGATAGACCACCACACCGAGCAGACCCAGCCCACCCAGCGCCAGCCCATAGACCGGTAGGGTGCCCGTCGGGGCGGGCGGGCCGCCCGCCCGCTGCTCCAACGCCGTCAGGCGGGCTCGCAGGTCATCAATCTGCGCCTGCTGGGCGATGTTCTGCGTCTCCAAAGCCGCAACACGCCCCTCCAGTTGGGCGATGCGGGCGTCCTGCTCCTGGGAGATCTGATACAGTCCCTGGATGGCGGCCAGCGGTGTCGTTCTCCCCCACCTCGAAGGCGGCGTAGAAATCCTGCGCCACCGGCCCGATGTGGCGGATGGCGGGGTCCTGGCTGCGGTAGTTCCAGGTCTGGATGGGGATGGCGGCCAGGCGGACCAGGAGCTCGCGGCTGTCCACGGGTTCATAGTTCTCCTTTGCCGCGCGGTCGCTGAGATTGGACCACGAGCCGGCGCCGCTGGCAAGCTGCACGCCCGTGCCTGTGCCGGGGGCGGTGTAGAACCGCGCCCCGCCGTGGGAGCGCACGGTGAAGGTGTTATCCCCCCAGGAAGAGGTGGCTTCGGCGCTCGACCAGACGAAAGAGCCCGGGTGAGTGGCCTGGGCTTGAGCGCCGGCGGCAAAGGAGTAAGCCCCGCTGGCGACATTGCTTGCTCCACCAGGGACGGTGGCGGCGTTGGCGCTGGCGGTATTGTTCCAACCGCCGCCCACAGTTGTGGAGGCTTCAGTTGCCTCGTTAGAGTAGCCCCCGCCGACGGTGGCGGATCCACTGCTGGCAATGTTGTATCCACCCCCGCCGACGGTGGCGCTCTCTCCGCTGGCGGTGTTGTACTGGCCCCCGCCTACGGTGGCGTAGGAGCCGGTGCCG
>FWWM01012832.1_pt1 | contig 10733 bp, 9 predicted proteins | sample 2228351 | NCBI WGS metagenome assembly FWWM01 (sample SAMEA103939774, study PRJEB20133) | metagenome
CGGACATCGGGTACTGAAATCTTCTCCCGATGTCACCTGCGTCGAAGCAATGTCGCCTTGCAGACCGATCGTGGGCGCGGCTGAGGCTGCCGCGCTGACGTGAGCAGGATGACCCAAGGATATGGTGGCTCGCACAGGGGTATCGCTCACGCAGCGATACGCATGCAAACCAATCATGGGTTGAGGAGAATCCGATCTTCCTCGGGCTCGAAGAGAACGACCCGGTTTCTGCCACCCGCCTTGGCCGCGTAGAGAGCGCGATCGGCGCGCTCAAGCAGGGTGGGCAGGTCGCTCGCGTGCTCCGGTAACCCAGCGATGCCGGCACTGATCGAAAGGCGGACAGACTCACCAGTGGGCAGCGTGAACCGGTGCCCGTGAACCAGCCGCCTCGTCCGCTCGGCCATCACCATCGCATCATCGGACCAGGTCTCGGGCAAGACGATGACGAATTCCTCTCCGCCGTACCGGCCTACGAAGTCCACGGTGCGCGCACTGCGCCGTAGGAGCATGCCGACCTCCCGCAGCACCATGTCGCCGGCGCGGTGGCCATAGGTGTCGTTGATCGCCTTGAAGCGATCGATATCCACAAAACAGACGCTCAGAGGATCGGTGTAGCGCATGGCCCGCTCGACTTCTTCTCCGAGCCGCTCCATCAAAGCGCGGCGGTTCGGTAACTCAGTGACCGGGTCGATGGTGGCTTGACGCTGGAGGTCGGCGCGCGCAGTCTCCAATGCATCCGTCAACTGCTCCTCAATGCGCGCTCCAAGTGCTTGGCGGGTCACAATCAACGCGGCAATGCCGAGGCCAACGGTCACAAGAACCGGTGTCAGCGCCGCAGTGTCGCGCTGAAGGACGGCGAGTGCCACCGCCGCGCCGAAGACGAGATACGGCACCGCCACGGCTGCGACCCCGCGCTCGCGCAAGGGCCATGGGGCCGGGGCTGGACTGTGGCCCGGTGATTCGGCAGCCACGGTTTCTGGATGTCGAACCTCTTCGAGCGCGGCGAGTGCCAGGCAGGCAGCCGCTGGTGGAACGATCCAGCCAGCCCATTCGCTTGATGCGCTTGCCCGCAGCAGCGCTATGCCGTGAGCGAAGGCGGCAACGGTGAGGAGGAACCAGCCAGCCGCGAGAAGCCCGGCTTCCCGGCGTTCCATTCCGGCGATCGCAGCAAGAGCGTTTGCTCCTGTTGCTGCGAGCATCGCCACAAGCGCCACCGTGGCGAGAGCCCAGGTTGATGCGGTGGCCTGTTCCACACCGCGGAGCTGTGCCGTGATGGCGATCCAAAACAGGACGAGCGCGGCAGCGGCGAGATCGGCATCAATCATCGTGCGCGCACGCATGCCGGCGAAGGGAGCTGAGGCCGGGAGCAGTGCTGATGCCGCAAATCCAAGGAGGCCGCCGAGCGCGAAGAAGACCAGCAGGATCCGTGGAGGCGGCTGGTTCTCCACGCTCAGGGCGTGGAACACAGCCAGAAGCTCCGCAGCCGCGATTACGATGATAGCCGCAGCATTGAGTCTCCAGCGGCGAATGCTTCTTCGATTTGTGGCCAGCGTGGCTGCCCACAGAGCCGGTGCGACCGCAAGAGTCGCCGTCACTGCCGCCAAGGCCGTCGCTATGAGATACCGCGTGGCCGGAGCGGTGAAGGTGATGGTCACCAGAAGCACGAGCAGCGCGTAGAGGGCAGCGAGCATCGCTGGGCGCACAAAGCTGGCGCCCGGCTGGCCGGCTACGGGCACGCTCGCAGCCTTTGCGTGGGTGGATGATGGCGCTGCCACGGTGGTGTGCATCTCCTGATTCGGGAGTCAGAGGTCCGCGGAGGAACTGGCAGCTAGAGTTTCGGGTAGGAGTTGGCGGATTCGTGGTGCCGGTTGCTGACGGCTGGATCCGAACTCACGCGCGATCGGCGGCAGGTCCTTTCCCGACGCATTCCCGGTCCCTCGGGGAGGACACGAGCCCCTCCTCTACGGAACGGGCGCAAGCGCCTCCCTCGCTAATCCTTGGTCTCCGACCGCCTACTCTCGCCTCTCAGTCTTGGCCCTCTTCTACCGACTCCTAGCTCCTGTCAACTACTCACGCGAAGGTAGGCTAGCCGAGATTCGGCATGGGTTCAATGCGAACGTATAGGCACTTTGGGGGATGCCGTTGCCTTGCAGGAGGCCGGCGCCTGAGCGCTGAGCGTGGGACAATGTGATCTACGGGCTTGTGGCAAGGCTCTAGCCTGAGAGCCTGGCGGCAAGGGGGCGTCCGGTGCCGGATTCCGCGCGGAATGTACGAGAGTTGCGGAAAATCATCCAGATCGAGGCGGCATGCTGGGGAATTCTGTCCGCCATCAATGGATCGCTGATCAATCCGCTGCTGATCTCCCGAGGTGCGAGCGCGCTAGCCCTTGGCGTCTATAACAGCGGCGCGAACTTCTTTGGCTTTGGCTCCGGTTGGGTAGGACCGCGCCTGGCATCTCGCCTTGGCAGTGTCCGGCAGGCGACGCTGCTGTGCCTGCTCATTGCTCGCCTGATCTTTCTTGCGCTGCCGCTGATGCTCGTGCTGACGGACCATGGCGCAGTCTGGGCGTTGGTTGCTCTGGTGCTCGTCTGGGCGGCTGGTGAAGGGTTGGCGCTTCCCCTCTGGACCGCGTTTTTGACCGGCCTGGCGGCGCCACAGGAGCGTGGCCGGTGGCTCGCGATGCGGGCGACGGCGGCAACGGCGGCGTCGGCGCTCGTGATGCTCCTGCTGGCGGTGCTGCTGCGGATTGCTCCTCGGGACCAGATCCTCCCCCTGGCCTATACCCTGGCCGGTGTGGCCGGGCTGATGAGCCTGGCACAGCTCCGGTTGCTCTTTCTGCGGGCTCCGGAGCCGCCTGTGCCCGCACCGCGCTCAATTCGCTCGCTCCCGGAAGGGCCAGCACGCCGCTTTCTCGGTGGCGTGCTGGCGTTTTGGTTCGGGGCGGGGCTCATCTGGCCGGTTTTGCCCGCCTACATCATCAAGGACCTTGGCGCTCCGACCGCGTACTTTGCCGCGGTGGCGGTGGTGGCAGCGGGAACAGGGGTTCTGATCCAGCGCCGCTGGGGGTGGCTGGCCGATAATCACGGCGCCAGCCGCGTCTTGCTCCTTGGTGGGATCGGGGCAGGGCTCGTCCCAGCGTTGTGGGCGATCACGCCGGTCTATTGGCTGGGGTATGGGATTGAAGCGATCGCTGCGGCAGCATGGCCTGGGCACACTATGGGGCTGACGCTGCGATCGGTGGAACTGGCTGAGCATGAGGCCGACCGGCCCAATCTCCTGGCCTGGACGAGCCTGGCACAGGGCACTGGGGCCTTCTTCTCGCCGCTCATCGCATCTATGCTGATTGGGCTGGTTGGCACGGTGCCGCTGCTGGTTGCATCAGCGGTTATTCGTATCGGCGCAACGGTGGTGCTGGCAGCGCCGCCGGGGATGCGGCTCTGGCGCTGGCGTTACTCCTCCGTTCCATCCACCGGGTCGCCGTTGGGCCATGAGTGAGGGCCCCGGTGCAGGCAGTTACAGAGCAGGAGTGCGGACGGGCGGCGATCGACGACAACCGGGGGGATCGTCGCTAGGCCAGTGCGGTGCTGGACGGGAAATGCGGCCGGGAGTTCGTGCCAGAAGTGGGCGCAGTATGCCCGCTCGATCCCATCTCCGTAACCACTCAGTGCGCTGCGCGCGGGTGCCTGGGCTTTGCGCTTTCGCCGGTCCTCACCTTCGCTTTGCCGGCTGGCCCGGCGGCTCTGGCTCTTCGCGGTCCGGTGCACCGGGTTTTCCGCCGAGGCACGCGGGTGAGTGTGGGAAGCGTCGAGCACCGTCCCTGACGATTGAGCATCGGTGCCACTAGTCATGCTCTGCTCCGCATCACGTGGTCTGACCTTCCAGCATTGTCATACCCGTATGGTACAATCCCGAAACGGTAGCAGAGGATTGTGCGGTCGTGGCGAGAGCACGCGCGGCCGCGCTTTGTGTCCTGGCGCCGAATCCGGCATCGGGCGCGGCGGAGCGTGGTGCGTGAGACGCGGACCGATGGCACACAAGCACGGATAGAACCGGGGTTCCACGGAGTGGCAAAGCAGATTGGCATCGATTTGGGGACAGCGAATGTCCTCGTCTTTGTCCGTGGCCGCGGCATCGTGATCAACGAGCCGTCAGTCGTCGCCATTTCTGCCAAGGACGGCAAGGTCAAGGCGGTCGGCATTGAGGCGCGGAACATGCTCGGCCGGGAGCCGCGGGAGACGATCGAAGTCGTGCGCCCCATGCGGGATGGGGTGATCGCGGACTACGTCGTCACCCAGGAAATGCTGCGGTATTTCATCAATAAGAGTTGCGGTCGGTTTTCGCTGATCCGTCCCGAAGTGATGATTTGTGTGCCCGCGGGGGTGACCGGCGTGGAGCGCCGCGCCGTGCGCGATGCCGCGCTCAACGCGGGTGCGCGCAAGGCATACCTTATCAGCGAGCCGCTAGCGGCCGCGATCGGTGCTCGCGTCCCCGTCGCCGATCCCTCGGGGAATATGATCATCGACATCGGCGGTGGCACCACCGAGGTTGCCGTTATCTCGCTCAACGGCATCGTCGTGGCCCGGTCATTGCGCGTCGGCGGCAACCGGTTTGACGAGGCGATCGCCAATTACATCAAGCGCAAGTACAACCTGCGCGTCGGCGAGCGGACCGCCGAAGAGGTCAAGATCGCCATCGGCTCGGCCATGCCGGTTGACGAGGACATTGTCATGGAGGTTCGTGGCCGGGATGAAGTGGCCGGGCTGCCGCGAACGGTCACGATTCATGCGAATGAAGTGGTGGATGCGATCACCGAGCCCCTTGAGGCAATTATCGGTGCGGTGCGCGCCGTTTTGGAGGAGACACCGCCCGAGCTGTCGTCAGATATCATCGACAAGGGCATGATTCTCACCGGTGGTGGGGCGCTACTGCGCCAGCTTCCCGAATTGCTCACCGAGGTGACCGGCGTCCCCTGCTACGTTGCCGACGATCCCCTGTCCTGCGTTGCGGTCGGAACCGGCCTGGCGCTGGAGCATATGGACATCCTCCGCGATAGCCTGGAAGAGCCATAATTGGGGGCAGCGCCAGTGCCCATGTCCGGCGCCGGTGCGTGGTCTTCACGCCAAATTGTGACCTCTGAGCGATACCCAAGCCCAATCGAGAACCGCTAGGGTGCAAGCGTGCTGGCGGCTCATCGCCAGTCATGTCCTGTTCATCCGACGCGGGAGATGGTCATGGCGATAGGGGTGCTCGCACCGCCCATTACAGATCTCGTTCAGCCCCGCCATAACCGCGCCGGGGCGCCGGCGATCGAAGCCGAGCATCTCACCAAACGCTATGGTGACGTGCTGGCCGTGGACGACGTCTCGCTGCGGGTCTGGCCGGGGGAAGTATTCGGATTCCTTGGACCGAACGGCGCTGGCAAAACCACCACAATCGGCATGCTGCTCGGCGCCGTTGCCCCCACGTCTGGGACGGTTCGATTGCTAGGCGAGCCGCTGCGAGGCAGGGAACGCACCTTGCTTTCGCGGGTCGGCGCGCTGGTTGAAGTGCCCACTTTTTACCCCTACCTTAGCGCGCGGGACAATCTTCGCCTGCTTGCGCGCTTGCAAGGCAATGGCGATGACCAGCGTGTCGAACACGTGCTCACCCTCTGCCAGCTAACCCACGCGGCTGGCAGGCCATTCAATACCTACTCCCTCGGCATGAAACAGCGATTGGGTATCGCCGCCGCGCTGCTCGGTGACCCGGACGTGATCGTGCTGGACGAGCCGACAAACGGTTTGGACCCGGCGGGCATCGTGGAGATCCGCTCGCTCTTGCGGTCCCTTGCGACCCAGGGAAAGGCCGTCTTCCTCTCAAGCCATCAGCTCAACGAGGTCCAGCTCATCTGCGATCGCGTCGCCATTGTCCATGCCGGGCGCATTGTGGCGGCAGGCGCGGTCCCCGAGCTCCTGCGCCAGGAACGGCAGATCAGGCTGACGGTCAATGATCCAGAGCGTGCGGAGGAGGTTCTCGCCTCGCTGCCATGGGTCGAGCGCGTGGTCCGCGAGGCGGGGGGCATCACCCTCTTCGGCACGCCGCCCGATCCCTTTGCTGTCAGCCGGGCGCTGGCCGAGCACGGTGTGTGGATCGGGCAACTCGTCCGTCCTGAGCCGTCCCTTGAGCACTACTTCCTCCGCCTTATTGGACACGCCCAATCCGAGCAAGGTAATGGCGCGATCGTGAAAGGATCGGACAATGGCGCCCGCGCAACGCCAGCGGTTACGCGCCCTCGTGGGCATTGAGCTCTACAAGCTGCGGCGGCGAAAAATGACTGCCGGATTGTGGATCGGCTTCCTGCTGTTCTGCGCCGGCAGGCCATGGCTGTACTACGCTGCGATCACCTGGGGAGGCGGTGATTCCGGAACGCTGCCCGGAGTCGCCGACACGGGGAGCTTTGCAGACCAGATCGCTTTTCCAGGAACGCTCCAAGGTGTGATCGACGCGATCTTGGCTTATGGCTTGCCCTTCCTGATCCTCCTGACGGCTTCAGCCTTTGGTGGCGAATACGCTTGGGGAACGCTGCGGCTCTGGCTCATCCGCGGTGAGGGGCGCGGAGAGTTCGTGCTGTCGAAGCTCTCCGCCCTTGGGGCCCTTTGGATGGTTGCCGTACTCAGTGGCGCTGCGCTGGGTTGCCTCTCGGCTGTCGCCGTTGCACGCGTTGCAGACGTGCCTGGTCCGGAAGCGGTGACGTTCGCCAGGGCGCTCGGGTTCGGGGGGCGCCTGCTTTCCTGCCTTGCCGCTGGCTGGGCATACCTGAGCCTGACAGGATTGATGACGATTCAGGCTCGCTCGACCGCGCATGGCGTGGCGTTTGGCCTGCTCGCGTTTTTCGGTGACCGTATTGCCTCGGCGGCGGCGGTCGCGACTACGATCCCGGTGCTTGAATGGCTCGGACGGGCCGGTCTCAACTATAACGTGCGCTCGCTCACTGGAGGAGCGGGTGATGCGCCAAACTCCTTGCCACTGGCGGTGGCGCTCGTCGCGTTTTATATCGTCATGACGGCAGTGGGTGCGGTGCGGAAACTGGAAACCCAGGACATCACCATTTCGACCGCCGGTTAACCAGGAGCGCCGGTCTCCAGGCTCCCGGCATGAGCTGTTCGCCCAGATACGACCCTCTTGGCACCGTTCCACCCTGGGTGCTTCGAGGCATTTCGCGTCAATGGATTTTTGCCGGTTGTGCATCGCAGCGGATGATGATCGCGGCGTTTGTGCGCTGTTGCCGTGGTCGAAACGATTGCCTCCCATGTATGGTGGTCCCGGCTTGGGATGGCGGCGGGCCGCAGATCAGGTGAAGGGGCGCCATGGTGGCAAACGTAAGGAGGGAGCAATGCGGACGCTCTCCCATGTGCGCTGGCATCTCCTGCTGGCTCTTGCCGGCGCTCTTCTTGTCGAATGGCTCCATTGGGAGTTCGTGGCGTTCTTGGTCGCCATGATCCTCGCCGAACGATGCGCCTTAGTCCTCTGGCGCCGGTCGCGAGCGGCGCAAACCTCGTCACTCCAGAGCGATCGTCCGGTGGCATCGAGGGATCATCCTACGCGTCAGGCACAACGGCGGCTCTCCCTTGCGCTCAAGCGGGTGCTCGGCGTCGAATGCCCGTCGTGCCGCGGGTATGGGTGCGAGACGTGCGCCTATACGGGACTTGACTGAGCGGGATGTCGTTACGGCGTGTCTGCCGCTCTGTGGCAAGGCGCTCTTGCAGGACGCGCTAAGGGGTGGGCTCCGCGTTCACCTCTGCGAGTATCCGTTCGAGTTCTGACTCGGTAATCGCGCCAAACAGCACGAGCTTGCCCACGGGAAGGTCGTGGACAATCGCTTCCATCATTGGCGACATTTCGCCCTCAGCCGTGCCTCCGATGGCTTGCCTCAGTCTTGCCAGCGGAGCCGCGAGCAGCGCTGACCCGCGCGGGTGCATTAGCCATTCCCAGACGGGGCGGAAACGGTCAAGATAGACCGGACGAGGCGAGGATACGTGCAGGCTGACGGTATGAGAGAGGCGGATGTCGCGTGACGATGCACCGACCAATATGTCGAACGTGCCGCTGTTTGCGAGCCATGCATGGGCCTGGGGATCGTAATACGCAAAGTCCTTCCTCACGAGCTGGAAATGAACGCGCTGTTCCTCTCCGGGTGCGAGAGCGACCTTTTGAAAGGCCTTCAGCTCCTTTGGTGGTCGCGGGTAACGCGGCGCACGCTCATGAAGATAAAGCTGGACGATTTCCTTGCCGAATCGCTGCCCTGTATTCCGAACCGTCAATGCGATATCGAGGACTTCGTCATCGCGTATCTCGGGCCTGGTGACCGTGAGGTCAGCATAAGCAAACGTTGTGTAAAACAGCCCGTGGCCGAAGGGAAACAGCGGCTCGATCGCGCGGGCATCGTGCCACCGGTAGCCGGTGAACAGGCCCTCGGAAAAGGCCACGCGGCCATCGGGATCGCCGGGGAAGCTCAAGTAGGAGGGTGTGTCTTCCAAGCGCGCCGGAAATGTCTCTGCCAGCTTCCCAGACGGGTTGACCCGGCCCACGAGCACGTCGGCGATTGCTCCGCCAGCACCCTGACCACCGAGCCAGGCTTCGACGATAGCCGGGACGCGGCCGGCCCACGGCATGGTGACAGCCGCTCCGTTGATAAGCACCACAACCGTGTTTGGCTGTACTTCCACAATCGTGTCGATGAGTGCGTTGTGCGACGGCGGCAGCTCAAGATGTTTACGGTCGATGCCCTCCGACTCATAGGAGGGCGGCAAGCCGGCAAAGACGACCGCAACGTGCGACCGGACGGCAATTTCTCGTGCTTCCTGAAGCAGCGCTGGATCGGGTGTGTCACCGGCCCCGTAGCCGGCCGCGTAGGCGATGCGCACGGACGGGCCGAGCAATTTCACCAGCTCATCATGTGCGTTCTCCACGCGTGTCGGCACGACTTCTGAGCTGCCTGCACCCTGGTAGCGCGGTTCCTTCGCGAAGGCGCCGATGAGCGCGATTTCGGTAAGCCGCGCTCCTTCCAGTGGCAGCAGATCGCCGTCGTTTTTCAGGAGCGTGATGCATTCGCCCGCGGCCCGCCGGGCAAGCTGGTGATGCGCCTCCGGGTCGAACGTGCATGCCGGCCGGCGCGCTGCATCGGCACGCAGAATGACGGTGAGGAGCTCTCTGACAACCCCATCGAGCGTTGCTTCGGAGAGCCGCCCGGTGCGGACCGCTTCAGCGATACGCTCGGCCAGTGGACCTCCTGGCATTTGAAGGTGCAGTCCGGCAGCGACCGGCGCAACGCGGTCGTTCACCGCCAGCCAGTCGGAGACGACGATTCCATCATGCCCCCATTCTTCATGGAGGACCTGGCGGAGGAGCCAGGCGTTTTCCGTGCAGAACGTACCATTGACCCGGTTGTAGGCGGCCATGATCGCCCAAGGCTTGCTCTTCGTAACGGCGATCTCAAACGGACGGAGATACAGCTCACGCAACGTGCGCTCATCCACGATGGAGTCGGCATACATGCGCCCGGTTTCGTTCTCATTGGCGACGAAGTGCTTCAGACAGGTGCCGACGCCCTCCTCCTTGGCGCCAGCTATGAATGCGGCCGCAAGCTCGCCACTGAGTAGCGGGTCTTCGGAGAAATATTCGAAATTACGGCCACCGAGCGGGGAGCGCTTGAGGTTCACGCCGGGACCAAGGAGGATGTGCACTCCCTGCGCCTGGGCCTCGATGGCGATCGCCCGCCCAACCTCCCTGACAAGGTGCACGTCCCACGAGGCGGCCAGCGCCGATGCGGTCGGAAAGCAGGTCGCTGGCAGACTCGTGCCAATCCCTGGCTCGGTCGAGTGCCGCGCTTTGCGGACGCCGGTCGGTCCATCAGCCAGCCAGATAGAAGGGATCCCGAGCCGGTCAATAGGGTGCGTTGTCCAGAAATCGCGCCCAACACAGAGCATCGCTTTTTCCTCGAGGGTCAGGCGCGGCAGGAGCTGGTCAACGGTTGCAGGAATATCCATCGCTCGGACTCCTTTCAGTGGTGCAGCACCGAGATCGGAGCATAGCGCAAAACGCTCAGCCGGGGCTGACGGCACGGTTGGGTAGGGGAGGGCTTGACATGGACCTTGGCGAGGGTTAGCATGTGGTCCACTGGTCAACCAATCAACCGATCTACCGGTTGGTGCATGAAGCGGGGCAGGCTGTCATGAGCCGCGCTGGCCGGCAGCCATCGTGAAGGGGTGGCATGTGACTGAGGGAGCGATCCCGTCCATCCATCACATCGCCATTCTCGTCCGGGATGTCGACTCGACCCTTCCCTTCTACGTCGAGCGGCTTCAACTTGCCGTCGTGGGTGATGAGTGGCTGCCACAGGTCGGCGCCCGGCTTACCTATCTCGCTGGCGGCTCGACGCTGATCCAGCTCGTTCAGCCGACTCATCCAGGGCCGCTGCAGGAGCATCTGGAGCGCCATGGCGAAGGTCTGCATCACATCTGTTTTGCCGTTGACAACCTTGAAGCAACACTGCATCGTGTCGCACCTGATGCGGTCGTTGCCATCCAGGAGGCTGTGAACGGGCGCCGAACGGTGTTCTTGCCGCCTGGACCCAACGGCGTGCGCATCGAATTGCTGGAAGTTACCCGGTGATGGATGAGGAGCTCGAGAGTGGGACGGTTAGAGGGAAAGGTCTGCGTGGTCACCGGAGGAGCCAGCGGCATCGGCCGTGCCGC
>FWWM01016922.1_pt1 | contig 10733 bp, 8 predicted proteins | sample 2228351 | NCBI WGS metagenome assembly FWWM01 (sample SAMEA103939774, study PRJEB20133) | metagenome
GGTGAGGCGCTTGGGACGTGCGAGCACTACTAGCCCGTGACAGAATTTTTAGACACGCTCTAAAATGCAAGCGGCTCTTACTGATTGGGACGCTCGATCATCTCAGTAAGAGCCGCCGCTTGCGACAGCAGCGTCTCTTCAGCAACCCGGCTGTCATGCCCGTATGGGGTTAGACCCGTGGTTTTGCGTCCTTCAGTTTCCCAAAGTTTGCCTTTGTCGGAGACGTGCCTTCACCGAATTGTCCACAGAGTTATACCACGATTCTAATGGTGCTGATAGTATCCGTCATCAATCACCGCCGTATAAGCCCCTGATTCATCGCGCTTGAGTTTGCCGAAATACGGAATCGTCAGCCGCTCGCCGTCTTTAAGACAAGATTGATGCGCGACGATGCCCGGCGCGCAGAAGGCGACGGCTTCGTAAACGTTGACTTCAGGCACGCGCTGGTCGAGAATCGAACGCACCCAATCATCAACGATATAAGGGTGCGAGCCATCGTGCCCGCCGTAGGTGTATTTGACCAGCGAATCGGGTAGGGGAGCGTAGAGGGCGCGGCGATACCACGGGCGAGCCGCCCCGTGCGTGCCGTCGGCGCTGCGCTCCCATATCTGATAGTTGCTCTCCCAGCCGTGCTGATGCGGGGAGATGAACGAGAGATTCTGCCCGTAGATGGAAAACTTCTCAATCGTGCCGAACGCCACCCGTCGCATTTCCATGATGCGCGCCGGAATTCCGTCGTGCGTCTTGAACAGCGCGACAGCGTTGCCGAACGGACACTGCCAGTAGGTATCCTCGCGGAAAACATCATCGTCAGGAATGGGCGACGGATATGCTGTGACCTCAACTAACCGCCCACCCGTCACGCCCAGCAGGTGTCCCGTCGAGTGCGTGATGTAAAGGAACGGCGGAAAGCCTGCGTGCCGCCAGTCCTTGCCGCCGTACTCTTTGGGACTCATCGTAGGGATGCCCTGCGGTCCGTAGTCGTGCAGATATTCCGCCTCCATGTAAACGACGCGCCCGAAGCGACCCTCCCGATACCACTGCCGACACTGCGCCGTCGGCGGACGCCAGTAACTCGTCTCTGCGTTGGCGTAAACCCGCCCCGTTGCCTTCACGGTCTCAATCAGTTGAGCACATTCCTCTAACGTAATCGCCGCTGGCACGGCGCAGAGGACGTGCTTGCCCGCCTTGAGCGCGGCGATGGAATGTTCCGCATGGCGCGGCGCGTGCGTGAACACCGTCACCGCCTCGACGTCCTTCATCTTCAACACCTCGTCCAAAGTCCGCGCCGTGCGCTCCACCTGCATCTGACGCGCTGCCTGCGTCAGCAGGTCCTCGTTGAAGTCCGACAGAGCGACCAGTTCACAATCGGGATGGTCTCTCAGAATCTGCGCAAACGCGCGCCCGAAACCTAAACCGATGACAGCGACTCGAAGGGGCATTTCATCTCTTCCTTTCCATCTGCGATAATCCTCCCCTCCCCTTGTGGAAGGGGTTAGGGGAGAGACAAGGTTGGAAGATAAAACCTCCTCAACGACCGGACGGCGGCGGCTCGCCCACCGCCCGATGCAACGCACTCACGGCGAGAAGATAGAACATGTTATGAACCAACCACGGCTCGTTAGTGCGGAACGATGGGGAGCGGTTGCCGCCGCGGCTCATATCAAAGCCCGGTCGGTCGGCGATGCCCATGTCGCGCACGAAGCCGTTGGGAATCGCGCCCGGCACCGCGCCGCGCTCGCGTCCGGGAATCTGGTTGTAGCGGTGATGATAACGCGGCGGGTTGAAACTGCCCTTGCTTTCAAACATGCAGAGGTTGTAGGGGTTCTTGCCCAGCACCCAGTCTATCTGGTCAACGGCGTAGGTCAACGCTCGCGTATCGTTCGTCAAGCGATAAATCAGCAGCGCTGCCCACGCCCGCCCCAGAAGCCAGAAGTTCACGCCCAATCCCGCTGTCGGATGGAAAAAGGTCGTCTCCTCTTCCTCCGTTCCCTGCCGCGACAATCCGAACGGGTTGTCCGTCCGCGACAGGCAGAACGCGAGATACTTCTTGAGCGCGTCCACGACGCCCGGACGCAGCGGGTCTTTGGGATAGTCCAGCGCGAACAGCGCCAACGCCGCCGCCGTCACGTCGCCGTGATCGCCGCTGTCGCCGCTGAACCCGCCGTTCTTCTTCTGCGCTTGCAGCAATCGCTCTACACTGCGCCGCGCGAACTCCTGATACTTCACGTCGCCCGTCGAGAGGAACAACTCCAACGCCCCGATGAGCAGCAGCGGGTTGCCCGTCGCTGATTCTTCCTTCGTCAAGAAGTCGAAGAGCCGCCGGGCGCGTGTCGCGTAATCATTGCTGAGGCTGCGTTCAGTCAGAAGCCGTCCAACGCTCGCCCACGCAGCCACCGTCAGCGGCGTGTTGCCCGTGCCTTGCGCAATCACGGGGTCATCGGCAGTGCCGATTTGGTTGTCGGTGTGAACGTCGGGCGCCGTCCACTTCATCCAGTCGCGCCCCGGTCCTTGTAGCACGTCCGCCCGCATCGAGCCGTCAGCGGGGTTCTGCATCTTCGCCAGAAACTTCGCCCCCCACCACGCCTCATCGAGGGCGTCGGGCAAGCGGTCGTGGTCGCGGTCAAACTTGTGGAAGAGGCTTGGGTGCATGGCGAAAGCAGACGCCAGCGCATACACGCAGCCGCCATCGCCGAACTGCCACATCGGTTTGTTGTAATCGCCCGCGCTGTGCCAGCCGCCGGTCACGTCGACGGGGGGGCCGTCGGGCAATTTCGCGTCGTCTAAATGGCACGCCTTGTGCCAGCCGGGCACTTCAAAACCGCAGCGCTGAATGAAGAAGAAGTCCACCGCGCTCTGCGCTGTTTCCTCCAGGATTGCGCCGCGCGCCACCACAAACGGAAATGATTCTCCCCGCCCACCTTCCATCTGGGCGGCGATGCGATAATTGCCCGGCTCCCGCAGCGACGAAAAATCCACCCGCCAGAAATACCAGCCCCAATCATCGGGCTTGCCATTGTAGATGCGCCCGACGCAGGGAACATCTTCCTTCCACGCGACTTTCCCTTCGGGCGTTCTGACCTCAACCGCAATCGCCGGTCCATCTGGAGGAAAAAAGTTCGCCGCCACCACCGCGCTCTTAGGACCCGTCAACTCGTAGCCCACCTGATTCACGAACACGCGCACGACCGGCTGGCGCGGGCGCAGCCGCAGCAGGTCAAAATCGTCGAACCACACGCGCCCGCCGCGCGCGACCGCGACCAGTCGCACCGTCGCCGCGCCGGGGGGCGGCGCGTCCAGAACGAGCGACAGCCGTTGCCACTCCCCGCCGCGCCCCGCCGCGCTCGCGTCGACGCGCAGAACCTTCTGCACGTCGTCCGACCAGCACGCCAGAATCTGCGCCGACGCCGCCTTGTCACACCGCGCCCAGCCGGACAACTGCACTCTCTCCGTCCACGCCGCAACGGGATAGTTCACCGACGAAAAACCGCACCAGTCTCCCGTCACCGTCAGTTGCACGCTTGCCTTGCCTTCCCGTTTGACATCAGTATCAAGCCGAAATTGTCCCGCCCGTTTGCCGGGCAGCAGCGTGTCGTTCGTCTCCTCGCTCCAGAACGGCACCCGCCCGCGCTCGTCGCCTTCGACGCCTTTATTGCCCATAAAACTCGCTGCAATCGGAACGAGGCTCACGTCGTCAAGATCGGCGCGCCCCTTGACCTTCAACCACACCCGCGCCGCCGCCGCCCGCTCCGAGTTCCACTCCACCGCCACATACTGCCACGACTCCGCTCGGCGCACCATCGGCGACTGCGCGTGCCGAACGACCTGCCCTAATTCGTTCAACAACTCAACCCCCAAACGCACCTGATTGTTCCAGCCCACCACGCGCCTCGCCGCGTCCACGCGCGCGCGAATCCAGCCGCTCAGACGGTAGTCCGTCTGCGGTTGGAGTTTGACGCTCTCGCTCTCCCACACCACCTCCTCGTGTTTGGAGCGCGCGCTGACGAAACGCTTGCCGCTGTGCGCTTCGCCCGCGTTCCACTCCCCCTTCGTGGGCGTGCGCCATCCCGTCGGCGTTCGCTGTCCTTCTTCAAAAGAACCGTTGGGCAACAACTCCTGCGCCTGAGCCCCTCGCAGGGCAGCGATGGACAGACCCAGCAGCAAGACCATCCCTCTTCCGCCGCGCCTCCTCCTTCGACTCACGGGCAATCCCTTCATCTCCTTTCCCCTCATACGTTATCGAATGTTTCACCTCTTCTTCCGCCGCTGCTTGACCGCATTGATGAGCCGCTGCACCTTCGGCTTCAAATCCTTGTTCAACTTGAAGCACGCCGCGAAATCCCTCTGCGCGTCAGCGTCTTTGCGCTGTTGCAGGCGCACCAGACCGCGATGGGCGTAGGCTTCCGCGAGACGCGGGTTGAGTTCAATCGCTTTGTTGAGGTCAGCGAGCGCGCCCCTCAAATCACCCCTGTCCTTCTTCGCCGCGCCGCGATTGGCGTAGGCAACCGCCAATTGTGGATTCAGCCGAATCGCCGCGTCGTAGTCCTTCATCGCCAGTTGCTTTTGACCGCTGTCGTAGTAACTCGCACCGCGATTGTTGTGAGCGTCGGCGTTTTTTGGTTCGAGGCGAATGACCTCGCTGTAATCACGAATCGCGCTGCGGGGCTGTCGCAAGCGGCGATAGGCGTTGCCGCGATTGTGGTAGGCAACCGCATAGTTTCGGTTGAGCCGAATCGCTTGCGTGTAGTCCTGAACCGCTCGCCGGGGTTGATTGAGTCGGTCATACACGCCCCCCCGATTGTTGTAAGCCTCCGCATAGCGCGCATCCGCCCGAATCGCCGCCGTGAAGTCTTGCAGCGCCGGCTTGAGTTGGTTGAGGTTGAGATAGACCACGCCGCGATTGTTGTAAGCCTTCGCAAACCCCCCCTTGACGCGAATCGCCGACGTGTAATCGTCCATCGCTTTCTGAGGTTCCTTGAGTCCGTTGTGCGCGTTGCCCCGACAGAAATAAGATTCCGCCAGTCGCGGGTTGATACGCAGCGCGTCGTCAAAACGCGCAATCGCGTCTTTCAGTTTGTTTTCTTTCAAAAGACGCACGCCTTCGTTGTGCGCCTTCGCCGCCTCCGCGGCGACCTTCTGCTGCCGCTGCGATTGCACGGTCTTGATGAACTTCTCAAATTTCGGCTTCAGCGCGTTGTTGAGTTTGAAGCACTCGTCGAAGTCCTTCCGGGCATCAGCGTCCTTGCCCTGCATCAGCCGCGCAAGCCCCCGATTGCCGTAGGCTTCGGCTAACTTTGGGTTGAGGTCAATCGCTTTGTCGTAATCGGCGATTGCCCCTTTCAAATCTCCCTTATCCTGCCGTGACGCGCCGCGATTGCTGTACGCGACGGCAAGGCGCGGGTTCAAACGAATGGCTTCCGTGTAATCCTCAATCGCTCGGTCGTGCTGCCTCAAACTCCGATAGGAGTTGCCGCGGTGGAAATAGTAATTCGCGTTGTCCGCCTTGAGCCGAATCGCTTCGGCGAAATCCTTCACGGCTTTCTCGTGTTGATGGAGAGCCGCTGCCACCGTGCCGCGATTGCCGTAGGCGTCCGCATAATCGGGCTTGAGGCGAATGGCTTCGGTAAAATCCTTGAGGGCTTGCGCACGCTGGTTCTTCCGGTTGTATGCCACCCCCCGATTGTTGAACGCCTCCGCGTAGTCGGGCTTGAGGCGGATCGCTTGCCCGTAGTCCTTGATGGCCTTGTCGAACTGTCCCGCGCGGTAGAACGCAATCCCCCGATTGTTGAACGCTTCCGCCAATTTCGGCTTCAAGCGAATCGCCTTGTCAAAGTGCGGAATCGCTTCGCGCCACCGCCCCGCTTCCAACAAGCGCGTGCCTGCTTTGTAAGCGTCGGCGGCTTCGTCTGCCCCATTGGGTTTTGCTGATGCGATGAAAACGAGCGCTGCGATGAAAGCAACGATGAATCTACGAATGTTCACCTGTTCCTCCTGAAATATCCTCGGCGACTTAGCGGTTTCGTCACGCCAGAATCGAACGCAACCGCTCACTGATGACGTATTCGTCCGACGGCTCCAGCATGTGCGGATTGATGAGGATAGTGTCGCGCACGTGACGCACCCGGATAGATGGATCACCCTCCGCGAGGTAGCGCGCCAACTCGGCGGCTTTCACGGAGGCGTGCGGCTCAATGCGAATGACGGCTTGCGGAATCGGCTGTCCCCGCTCGTTGGGAAACAGACGCGTGGCGCGGACGCCGACAATATCCTTGCAGGTATCGAGAATCGCCTTGACCTGCTCCTCCCATCGCCGCAATTCTGCCTCGTGGTCGAGTTGCACAAAACGTTCGAGCGCGGCGAGCAGCCCCATAATTTCTTCCTTGCCGACTTTAGCGACGCGCCCAATGCCAGCGTTCGGGTTGCCCTGCGCCGCACACGCCTCAATCAAATCTCTCCGCCCGCAGATGAACCCGCTGCTTTGCGGACCGCGCAGCCCCTTGCCACCGCTGAACACGACAAGGTCTGCGCCCATACCGATAAATTTCGTCAGGTTCTCAGCGGGCGGCAGTTCTGCCGCCGCGTCCACCAGCACGGGCACGTTGTAAGACCTGCCGACGGACAGCACCTCATCCAGCGACAACTTGCCGCGCTTTTCAAATGCCATGAAATAAGCAATGAGGGCGGTGTTCTGTCCAATCGCCGTCATCACGTCCATCGCCGTTGCGCCGTCCTCCACCGTTCCGACCTCGACGATGCGCGCTCCTGTCTGGCGAATCGCGAAATCAAACCCGTTGCGGTGCGCGGCGAGCATGATGCACTCGTGCGGCATCCCCTGCGTGTCCGGCAGACGGTTCATGCGCTCGCGGACGTCGCGGGTCATGCACGCCGCCGTGCCCAACATCAACCCGCACGCCGCGCCCGCGCAAACATACGCCGCCTCCGCCCCCGTGAGGCGCGCGATGCGCTCGCCCGCTTTCTCTTGAAGTTCTGGAATGGAAACGAACGTGTGCGCCGCGTCGTACATCGCGTCCAGCACCTCACGCGGCATCAGCGAACCGCCGAGCGTCGTGACCGTGCCCATCGCATTGATAACCTTGCGAACGCCCAAGTCCGAGTAACTGACCATTGCCTCCTCCTCTTGTCGTCGGATGCTTGCCTCCGCGTTGCCGTAAGCGATTATGACCGCTCGCCGTGTCCGTGTCAAACTTTGCGAACCCCTCCCATTCGTGATAGAATAGACGCCGAGAGAAGGCAGACACCATGGAACACCCCGTCACGTTTGAGAGTCATGGCTGTCGACTGTTTGGCGTATTACACCTGCCCGATGGCGGAACGGCGGAACGCGCCGTCGTATTTTTGCACGGCTGGAGCGGCTATCGCACGGGACCGCATCAGATGTTCGTGCGCGCGGCGCGGCGATTGGAACGGGAAGGGATTGTGTCGTTGCGCTTTGACTTTCGGGGGCGGGGCGACAGTGAGGGCGTGACAGAACACGCGACGTTGGCAACGATGGGGGAGGACACCGCCGTCGCTGTGGCGTGGCTCGTGGAACAGACGGGCGTGGAGCGCGTGACGCTGTTGGGTATCTGCTCCGGCAGCGAAGTCGCGTTCGGCGCGGCGGCGGCGCATCCGGCGATTGACTCGCTCGCGTTGTGGTCAGCGCCAATTTTCGCGGCGGAGGCAAGCGTCGAACGGGAGATAAAAAAGAAAACCTTCCACCTCAAAGAATACGGACGCAAGTTGTTCCGCGCCGCAACGTGGCGCAAACTGTTCACAGGCACGCTGCAACCCAAAACGATTGCCCGCGTCCTTCTCGGCAAAAGCGGCGGCGATAACGTCGAAGGCGCGCAGCCCGGTCAACTTCCCCCCGGGTTTCGGCGAGAAAGTGTGGAACGCTTCAAACAATTCCGGGGCGACGTTCTTCTCATCTACGGCACGCACGATCCGGTGATGAACGAAGCGTTGGCGTGGTACACCGAACGCTGCCGCGAAACCGGCATCACGCCTTCCGTTCATCTCGTCGAAGGCGCGAATCACAGTTACTACTCGCTGGCGTGGGAGCGGGAAGTGATTGACAAAACAGCGGAATGGATAGTTGATTTGTGTCCGCAAATGACGCAGATGACGCGAATGATTAAGAGCCTATCCCGAAAATGCTCGTAGTCAGCCACGCCGCGCAGCGGAGTGGCGTTCCGACGGCACTCCACTCTGTTTCGTGCCTGACTACAAACGGTTCGTAGTCAGCCACGCCGCGCAGCGGAGTGGCGTTCCGACGGCACTCCACTCTGTTTCGTGCCTGACTACAAACGAAGTTTGGGATAGGCTCTAAGCAAAAATGATCCGCGCGCATCGGCGTTCATCCGCGGATATTTTATGCGGATTCTCTACCTCAATCACGTCTCTGAAATCAGCGGCGCGGAGATGAGCCTGTTATCGCTGTTAGGCGGACTGGACAAAGCGCGATATGAACCGGTGTGCGTCGTGCCCGGACCAGGTCCGCTGACGGACCGCTTGCGCGAGGTCAGTCTGCAAGTGCGTTACGCGCCGTTCGTGCGATTCAAGCGCACGCGGAATCCGCTGCTGCTTTTTGCCTACGCGAACTTGCTTCCCGTGACGGTGAAGCCACTTGTCCGCTATCTCATGCGCAATGAGGTTCACCTGATTCACTCCAACAGCACCCTCGCCCACCTGCACGGCGCGTTGGCGGCGCGACAGATGAGTTTGCCCTGCGTGTGGCACGTCCGCGATTTGGTGCCGCTCGGCTGGTGGGCGCGGATTTACGCGAAGTGGACGAACAAAATCATCGCCATCTCCGAAGCTGTGCGCGAACATCTGCAACGCAGTGGGATGCCCGCCCAGAAAATCGAGGTCATCCCCAACGGCGTTGACCTGTCCGTCTGGCAGCCGCGTTCATCTCCGCTGCGAAAAGGGTTGGGCTTCACGGAAGAGCATTTCGTCTTCGGGATGGTCGCGCAACTGGTGCCGTGGAAGGGACACGAGGTCTTCCTCCGCGCCGCTGCGCAAGTGGCGCAGGCGATGCCCCCAGCGCGCTTTCTCATCGTCGGGGACGATTTGTTCGGCGACCATCCTGATTACGTTCAAGGTTTGGTGAGACTGACTCAGTCGCTGGGACTTGACGATAAAGTCCACTTTCTCGGCTTTCGTTCAGACATCGTGGACGTTCTCGCGTCGCTGGACGCGCTGGTGTTGCCTTCATTCAGAGAACCGTTCGGGCGCGCCCTCATCGAGGCGATGGCGATGGAAAAGCCGGTGATTGCCACCAACATCGGTGGACCGCCGGAAATCGTTGACCACGAAATCAATGGCTTGCTCGTGCCCGCTCAAGACGTCAGCGCGCTGGCAGACGCCATGCGGCGCCTCTGCCAAGACCGCGTATGGTCCCAGCACCTCGGCGAAGCCGGACGCGCCAAAGTCGTCCGCGAGTTTGACATCGCGCTGACCGTGCAACGCACGCAGAAGGTTTATGAGGAAGTGATGAGGGATAAGGGATCAGCGATGAAAAAGCCTCATCCCTCATCCTGACTACGCTGTGCGCATCGGCATTGACGGCTCTCTGCTTTACGGCAACTACTCCGGCGTGGAGTACGCGATTTGGAATCTGCTCAAGTCGCTGGCCAAGATGGATGACGACGATGAGTTCATTGTTTACGTGCCGCATGATTTCCGCAGCAATGTCGAGTTCCCCTCCAACTGGCGATTCGTGCGCGCGCGGTTTGACGGCGAGCAGAAACTGTTGCGCGTTCTGTGGCAACAATTAGTGCTGCCGCGACTCATGCAAAAGGACAAACTGGATGTCTTCCACGCCCCCGCCTACGTCATGCCGCTGCGTTCCCCCGTGCCGACGGTGCTGACGGTTTACGATGCCATTGCTTTTACGCACCCGCAGTTCTGCACGCGGGCAAATCGCCTGCACTATCGCCGCATCATGCCGCCGTCACTGCAAAAAGCGCGGCGCGTCATCGTGCCATCGCAAGCGATTCACGGCGACCTTGTCAACGTCCTTCGCGTTCCCGCCGAAAAGATTCAGGTGATTCCTTTGGGCGTGGAGGACATCTTTTTTGAGGAGCCAAGCCGCGAGCGTCAGCGAGCGATTCAGGAAGCCTACCAATTGCCTGACCGCTTTTTTCTGTTTGTGGGTAACATTGAAGCGAAGAAGAATCTAAGCGTTCTGCTGAAGACGCCGCGTTCGCTGCCGCTCGTGATGGCGGGGCATAACGCTGCGCATTTCCCATTACCCATGACGGATCTTGACAGAGGACTGGGCTACGTGCCCCGAAAGGACTTACCCGCGCTGTATGCGTTGGCAACAGCGTTCGTCTTCCCTTCGCACTACGAAGGCTTCGGGGTGCCGCCGCTTGAGGCGATGGCGTGCGGGACGCCGGTGATTGCTTCGACGGGGGGCGCGCTGCCCGAAGTGGTCGGCAAGGCGGCGATGTTGGCGAGTCCCGATGAACCCTCCGAATGGGCGGTGGCAATGCAACTCATCATCAAAGACGCGGGACTGCGCGAGCGTTTGGTCCGACTGGGACGGGAGCGAGCGCGGCAGTTCCAAGCGGAGAGAACTGCCCGGGCGACTTTAGAGGTGTATCATTCAAAGTGAAGCCGATTGCTTATCTCATGGGCACGTTCCCCTCGCTGACAGAAACGTTCGTCCTCCGCGAAATTGTGGAACTGCGGCGGCAGGGCGTGCCTCTAAAACTCTACGCGCTGTG
>FWWM01016927.1_pt1 | contig 10730 bp, 13 predicted proteins | sample 2228351 | NCBI WGS metagenome assembly FWWM01 (sample SAMEA103939774, study PRJEB20133) | metagenome
AAGTACGACGCTGTCATCTCCCTTTACCACGACCAGGGTCACATCGCCGCAAAGACTTACGATTTTGACCGGACCGTTTCGCTGACCACCGGCCTGCCGTTTGTCCGGACCTCGGTCGACCACGGCACGGCGTACGACATCGCCGGGAAGGGGGTTGCCCGGGCCGAGAGCATGGCCGAGGCGATTCGGGTCGCCGGGGAGTATGCCCGCCGCCTGCGGGCCGCGGCCCGGCCGGCCGCCGGGGATTGAAAATGGCCGGCCACCTGGACCTGCTTCGGAAAGAGTACGATAACCTTTCGGCCTGCATCCGGTGCGGGCTGTGCCTCTCGGTCTGCCCAACCTACCAGGTCTCGTTCAAAGAGGAGGAAGGCCCCCGGGGCCGGATCGCCATGCTCAAGGCCCTGGTCGAGGGCCACCTCGACATCACCCCCGACCTGCTGGAGCATGAGCTTAACTGCCTGGTCTGCGAGGCCTGCACGGCCATCTGCCCGGCCGGCTACCGGATGGAGCCGGCCCAGGTGGCGTTCCGGGCGGCCGTTCCGGAGGCGGTCCCCTGGCCGGTCCGGTTCGGTCTGGAATATTTCCTGGGGGACCTCGGGCGGCTCCGCCGGCTGGTCCGGCTGATGGCCCTGGGCCAGCGGGCGGGCCTGGTGGGCCTGGCCGCCCGGACCGGCCTTATGGACCTGCTCGGCCTGCGCCGGCTGAGCCGGTTTCTGCCGGACCTGCCCCGAAGCTTTATCGTCCCGCGGGGGCAGGTCTGGCGGCCGGAATCGGGGCCGGTCCGCTACCGGGTTGCCCTGCTCACCGGCTGCGTTATGAGCACGGTTTTCGCCGACGTGACCCGGGCGACCATCCGGGTGCTCACGGCCAACGGGTGCGAGGTGGTGGCCCCGGCCGGGCAGGGCTGCTGCGGCGCCCTGCACCTGCACAGCGGCCTCTTTGACCCCGCCCGCCGGCTCATCGAAACCAACGTCCGGGCGTTCGACCCCGATGAGTTCGACGCCATCATCGTGAATTCGGCCGGGTGCGGAACGGCCCTGAAGACCTGCGACCACTACGTTTCCGGGCCCCGGGCGGCGGCCATCGCCCGCAAAACCCGGGACCTGACCGAGTTTCTCGACGAAATCGGCCTCAGCCCGCCGCCGGGCGAGGTGCCGGTTACGGCCACCTACCAGGATGCCTGCCACCTGGCCCACGCCCAGCGGATCACGGCGGCCCCGCGCCGGCTCCTGCGGGCAATTCCGGGGCTGCGGCTGGTGGAGATGGCCGAGCCGGCCCTGTGCTGCGGCAGCGCCGGGGTGTATAACCTCACCCGCCCGGCGTTTGCCGACGCCCTGATGGGCCGCAAGGCCCGGAACGTCCTGGCAACCGGGGCGGACGTGGTGGTGACCGCAAACCCCGGCTGCTACCTCCAGCTCCTGGCCGGGCTGCGGGCGGCCACCGGCGCCGGCCGACCGGCCGTCGAGGTCAGGTTCCTGGTCGAGCTGCTCGACCGGGCCTACCGGGGCGCACCCCGGACCGTTCTGGCGGAGGCCCGCCGGTGAAGCGGGAGCAGCTTATCGGCGCCCTGGCGGCCATCGTCGGCGACGACGGGGTGCACCACCGGCCGTCGGAGCTTATCGCCTACTCCATCGACGGCACGTTCCAGCAGGCCCTGCCGGACCTGGTCGTTTCGCCGACCAGCACCGAGCAGGTCGCGGCCGTCGTCAGGGTGGCGGCCGGCGCCGGGATTCCGGTTGTGCCGCGGGGCGCCGGGACAAGCCTGGCCGGGGGAACGGTCCCGGTCGGGGGTGGGCTGGTGGTGAACCTGGCCCGGATGAACCGGATCCTGGAGGTGGACCGGGCGAACGGGGTGGCCGTCGTCGAGGCGGGGGTGGTCACGGCCGAACTCCAGCGGGCCGTCGAGCGGGAGGGCCTCTTCTACCCGCCGGACCCGGCCAGCCTGAACCAGTCGACCATCGGCGGGAACGTGGCCACCAACGCCGGCGGACCCCGGTGTCTCAAGTACGGGGTCACCCGCGACTACGTGCTCGGCCTTACGGTCGTGCTCGCCGACGGCCGGGTTCTGCGGCTCGGGGGCAAGCTTATCAAGAATAAGACCGGCTACCAGCTCGCCCAGCTTTTTGTCGGGTCGGAGGGCACCCTCGGCATCATCACCGAGGTGACCCTCAAGCTTCTGCCCCTGCCGCGCGCCCGGGCGACCGCCCTGGCAGTATTCCCCCGGCTGGATGACGCCGCCCGGTCGGTGAACGGGATCCTGGAGGCCGGGATTCTGCCGGTCACCCTGGAGCTGATGGATAACCTGACCATTAACGTGGTCGAGGACTACCTGCAAGCCGGGCTGCCCCGGGAGGCCGAGGCCCTGCTTATCCTGGAGCAGGATGGGAACCACCCCGAAGCGGTCCGGGCCGAAGTCGAGCAGATGGCGGCGATCTGCGCGGAGCTGGGGGCCTCTGCCGTCCAGGTCGCGACCGACGAGGCCGACCGCCAGCGGCTCTGGCAGGCCCGCCGGGCGGTTTCGCCCGCCCTGGGCCGGCGGGGCCGGAACAAGCTCGGCGAGGATATCGTGGTGCCCCGGTCGGCAATTCCCGAGATGGTCCGGCGCATCCGGCAGATCGGCCAGGAATACGGGTTCGAGATCCCCGTCTTTGGCCACGCCGGGGACGGCAACCTCCACCCGAACATCATCTTCGACCTGCGCCGGCCCGGGGAGCTCGAGCGGGTCGAGCAGGCGGCGGCCGCCATCTTCCGGGCGGCCCTCGAGCTGGGCGGCACCCTGACCGGCGAGCACGGAATCGGAACCCTGAAGCGGGAGTTCCTGACCGAGGCCCTCGGGCCGGACGCGGTCGAGGTGATGCGCCGGCTCAAGGCGGCCCTGGACCCGCAGGGACTCCTTAACCCGCACAAGATGTTCCCGGAAGGGGAGGGGATTGAGGGCTTTTTGAGGCAATTGCCCCTGCTGGGGAAGGCCGAAACGCCCGGCTAGTCGGGAATCGGCTGGCCGGCGCCCGCCGGCCGGAGCTCCGTTGTCTCCCGGAGTCTGGAGACGGCCAGGGCCGAGACGCCGCCCAGGATGACGCTCAGGAGGATGAGGCCGTCCACACCCCGCCAGTCGGCGAAGACCCCGCCGAGGCTGCTGCCGATGAGCTGGCCGACCCCGAGCAGGACCGAGTAGATGCCCATGATGGTGCCCCGCTCGGCCCGGAATCGCTCGGAGACCGCCCCCAAGTAGCTGAGGGCGGCCGGGGTAAAGCCGCTCATAACCAGCAGCCCCAGGGCCGCGGCAACCAGGAGGATTATCACCCGCAGCGGGGAAGCGCCGACCGAATGGTTCAGCAGGAACAGGCTGGCTGCCATCAGGCCGAGGCCGGCCAGACCGATGCGCATGGCCCGCACCTGCCCGACCCGGCCGAGGACCTGGCCCCAGGCCACGACGCCGGCAACGAAAAGCAGGAGGACGACCCCGGCGGCGAGGCCGAACTCGGCCCCGCTAAAACCGCCGACGAGGAGCTGGGTCGGGTCCTTGCGGCGGGTCATCTGGAAGGCGGCGTGGCTGAGCCAGACGCCGACCACGGCGTTGACGGCGACCCAGGCCGGGGCCAGCCCCAGGACGTGACGGAGGCCGCCGAGCAGCTCGTTAAGGCGCCAGTGGCCCATCCCGGCCCCGGCGCCCTGCCGAACCGGGACGGCACGGAGGGCGAGCAGGCTCAGGAAGTACAGGCCGGCCACGGCCCCAAAGGCCCAGAGGTGGAGCAGGTCCCAGAGGAACCCGGCGGCGACAAGCCCGCTGGCCAGGCCGAGGATGGTGGCCGCCTCGAACCAGGCCATAACCCGACCCCGCCGGGCGTCGTCCTCGCCGGCCTCGTCGGCCAGGACGCTGAGCATCGGGGGCGTCGAAATCCCGGCCGAGAGCCCCTGGCAGAGCTTCGCCGCAAAAACCCCGAGCAGGGCGTTGGAGAGGGCGACGAAGGGGATCGCAACAACCCCGAAGAGGGGGCCGAGAAGTAGCGGCCGGCGCCGGCCCCAGAAGTCGCTGAGGGTTCCGGCAAGGGGCGCGCTGAGCAGTTCGGCAACGTAGAACCCGGCAATGGCCAGTCCGAGGGACGAGGCTTTGATGTGGTGAATGCCGGAGGCGTCGAGGGCGCCGAACTTGAGATTAATCAGGGTGCCGGCCGCCGCGGCGGCAAGCCTGAGCAGATATGCACCCGCAAAGAGAAGCCCCAGGGAATTCACCATCCTGCCTCCAGCGCAACTGGCCCGCGTGGCTATCAGCTTAATTATAGCTTTAGATGGACGTTGTCCGGGGCAGGCCGAGCAGGCTCCGGGCCACCGTCAGCTCGCCCAGGTGGCTGTAGCCGTGGCAGAGGCACACCTGCAGGAGGGCCCGGCCACCCAGCATCTCCCCGAGGGGCTTGATCAGAAACGTCCGGCCCAGGGTTTCGTCGTCCACCCGGTCGAGAAACTCGCCGGTCGCCGCCCAAACCTGCCGCATATACTCCTTGAAGCCTTCGGGGTCTCGAATCCTGAGGGCCTGGGCCTCGGCCAGGCTCATGCCGGTTCCCTGGATGCCCTTGGGCGGCAGGCCCAGCCGCTCGGCCCAATCGCCCTCCATCCAGACCGTCGGCCGGCCTTGCAGAACGAAGCGGACGATGTTGTCCTCGGTGCGGGTGTAATGCCAGACGATGAATCCGATGTGGTTCGTCTGCGGGGCGGGCAGGGCGTGCCACTGTTCGGGGGTGAGGTCGTCCACCCCGCGGTTATAAAGGTCATGGAGCCGGTCAAATTCGGCCCGGACCTGGGCCAGCCAGTCGAACCCGGACATCTTTTAAGCCCCCTGCTGGGAATTATCGGCAGAAGATCATACCACGCCGTTTGTGCATCGTGCACAAACGGCCGGCGGAGATTTCTGGCGTCGTGACATATGGTCGGCCCGGTCCCCGGCCCTAAACTGAAGCTGGAAACCTGTGAAACCACCGGAGGCATCGGTTATATGGTAGAGATTGCTAAAGACGCCATAACGTCCGTTTACCCGAACCCGACGGCGGAGGATGTTCTGGAGTTTGCCCGCAGCCGGGGGGTCGAGTTTATAGACTTCAAGTTCGTCGACCTGCCGGGGACCTGGCAGCACTTTTCGGCCCCGGTCGCGGCCGTAAGCCCCCGGGACCTGGAGGAAGGCCTCGGGTTCGACGGGTCGAGCATTCGGGGCTTCCAGGCGATCCACGAAAGTGACATGATCGTAATCCCGGACCCGAAGACGGCCTTTATCGACCCGGTCTACAAGGTTCCGACCCTGAGCATCATCTGCGACGTCTACGACCCGATCTCCCGCCGGCCGTACACCCGGGACCCGCGCCACATTGCCCGGAAGGCCGAGCGGTTCCTGACCGAGACGGGCATTGCGACGACGGCCTACTTCGGGCCCGAGGTCGAGTTTTACATCTTCACCGACCTGCGTTTCGACCAGACGAGCCACTCGGGCTTTTACTTCATCGGGTCGGACGAGGGCATCTGGGATTCCGGGGCTAACGGCCAGAACGGGCGGAACCTGGCTTACCGGCCGCGGTACAAGGAGGGCTACTTCCCGGTCCCGCCGACCGACAAGCTTCAGGACCTGCGCTCGGAAATCGTCCTGCGGCTGATGCAGGTCGGGGTCCAGGTCGAAATTCACCACCACGAAGTCGGCACCGCCGGCCAGGGCGAAATCGACATGCGGTTTCAGACCCTGACCAAGATGGCCGACAACGTGATGCTTTACAAGTACATCATCAAGAACACCTGCAACGAGCGGGGCTACGTGGCCACGTTCATGCCGAAGCCGATCTTCGGCGACAACGGGTCGGGCATGCACACCCACGTGAGCCTCTGGAAGGACGGGACGAACCTGTTTTTTGACGAGACCGGCTATGCCCTGCTCTCGGACCTGGCCCGCTGGTTCATCGGGGGGCTCCTGGCCCACGCCCCGTCCCTGCTGGCCTTCTGCGCCCCGACGACCAACTCGTACCGGCGGCTGGTTCCGGGCTACGAGGCCCCGATTAACCTGGTCTACTCCCAGCGGAACCGGAGCGCCTGCGTGCGGATTCCCATGTACAGCGACAACCCGGCCGCCAAGCGGATCGAGTTCCGGCCGCCGGACCCCTCGGCCAACCCGTACCTGGCGTTTGCGGCGATTCTGATGGCCGGCATCGACGGCATCATCAACCGGACCGAGCCGCCGGCCCCCATCGACAAGGACCTGTACGAGCTCGAACCGGAAGAGGCCGCCCACATCAAGTCGACGCCCGGCTCCCTCGGGGAAGTCCTGGATGCCCTCGAGCAGGACCACGAATACCTGCTCCGCGGCGACGTTTTCACCCCGGACGTGATCGAGACCTGGGTCGATTACAAGCGGGAGCGGGAGCTTAAGCCGGTTAACCTGCGGCCCCACCCGTACGAGTTCTACCTCTACCACGACGTCTGATCCGGGCGGGACCCGAAACGAATCGGCGGGCGGGGAATTCCCCCGCCCGCCGGCTTTCCGGCTTCAGACCAGACCCGGTAGCAGCTCGACAACCAGCCGGTTGGCCTGGAGGTCAACCTCTTTAACCACGTCCTCAATGGCCGGGATCAGCACCTCCCGGCCTTCGGCCGACCGGACGACGTAGACGTCGTTCGCCCCGGTGGCGATAATATCCACCACCTGCCCCAGGACCTCACCGGCCGTGGTCACCGCTTCCAGGCCCAGAATCTGGAAGTAATAATACGTGTTGGGCGGGAGGGGAACGGCTTCGGAGACCGGCACCTCGACGAGGCGGTTTCGCAGAAAGGCCGCCGCTTCGGGGGTGTCGATGCCGGCAAACTTGAGCAGGATTCCGTCGCCGGTAAACCGGCGCCGCTCGATGGTGTAGGGCTCCCCGTCAATATAAACGGTCTTGAGGTCCCTGAACCGTTCGGGAAAGTCGGTCAGAAACTGAACTTTAACCTCACCCCGAACCCCGTAGGGCCGGCGAATCCTTCCGACGGCGATGTAAGTGAGCTCGCCCATTGCGGTCTCACCCGGGTTCCTCCCGGGCCAGCTCGACCTGAACCCGCTCGCCCCGCCGGGCAGCCACCGCCCGGAGGATGGTGCGCATGGCCTGGATCACCTGGCCCTGCCGGCCGATGACCCGGCCGACATCCTCGGGGGCGACCCGGACCCGGAAAACCCGCACCCCGGCCTGCTCGGACTCCTCAACCTCGACCTGCTCGGGCCGGGTGGCGACCGACCTGACAACGAACTCGACGAAATCCCTCACCGCCGGTCTCCCAGGTCCACACCGGCCCGTGCGAGCAGGCTGGCGGCCGTCTCGGTGGGCTGGGCCCCCTTGCGCAGCCACTCCCGGACCTTATCGGCATCGACCCGCAGGGTGAAGGGTTCGGTGAGGGGGTCGTAGATGCCGACCATGTCGATATATTTCCCGTCCCGCGGGGCCCGGGAGTCGGCCACCACGATCCGGTAAAAGGGGCGGTTTTTGCTGCCCATCCGGCGCAGGCGAATTCGGAGCATTCGGGTCGGTCCTCCAGGGTCTTAAACGTTGTCCAAATAAGCATTATACCCCATGAACCCGTTTCCCGACCGCGGCCCTTGACAGGTAACCCGAAACCGGGCTATCCTTAATCAGAGGATAGTAGTTGGTAAGCCACCTACGCAGGAGGTTTGTTGATGGACGAGCCGGTACAGATTCTGCGCCAGCTCGGGTTCGCCGAGTATGAGGCCCGCGCCTACATCGCCCTCCTGCGCCGCAGCCCCCTCACCGGCTATGAGCTCGCCCGCCTTTCCGGTGTCCCGCGGGCCGACATCTATACCGTGCTCCGGCGGCTCGAGGACCGCGGCGCCGTCGTTCGGGTCGATGCCGAAGGGGCCATCCGGTACGCCCCGGTCCCGCCTGATGAGCTTATGGGCCGTCTCTACAGCCGTTACCAGGGCCTGATCGAGGGTGCCCGGCGGGCCCTCACCGAGCTGACCGCCCCGGCCGACTACGAGTACATCTGGAACATCCGCGGCTACCCGCCCCTGCTTGACCATGCCCGCAGTCTGGTCGGCCAGACCCGGACCGAGCTGCTGGTGGGCCTCCACCCTCCGGAGGCCCGGGCCATCGAGCCTGACCTCAGCCGGGCCGAGGCGCAGGGCGTGGCCGTCACAACCGTCTGTTTTGCGGGCTGTCCCGAGGAGTGCGGGGCCTGCCGGGGCCGGGTCTACCGCTACCGTGTCCTCCCCGGGGAGACGGCCCGCTGGCTTATCGTTATTCCGGACCGCGTCGAGGTGCTGGCCGGCGAGATAACGGACGAGCAGGACGCCGTCGCCGTCCGCACCCGCCAGCGGCTCCTGGTGGACCTGGCAGGCTGGTACCTGCGCAACACCATTGCCCTGGCGGCCGTCATTACCGACCTCGACGCCCGCCTTGACGGTCTGCTCCGGCCCGAGACCCGGGCGGTTCTGCGGGGCCTGGGGCCGGCGGGACGGGCCGCCGACTGGCTGGGCTACCTGCGCAGCCTGCTCCGGCGGGGGCCGGCCGTAAAGCCGACGGAGGGAACCTGATGATGTCGCCCGTCACGGAAAACCCGGTCCGGCGTCAGGGTCGCATCCTCGGGGCAACCGGCCGGAATTCCCTGCGGGGCCTCCGCAGGGAGGTGGGATGCTGGCCCGTGTTGATGCGGGTCGGGCTGGGCATCTTCGCCGTCGGGGGGCTGGCCGACGTCGTCTACCACGCCGTGCCGGCCGGCAGTCTCCCCGGTCCCGGTATGTTCTGGGCCCACCTGGTTACCCTGGTCGGCATGATTCTCACCATGCTGGGGATTCTTACGGCGAGGAGGTGGAAGCACAGCAGTTCGACGTTTCCGGGTTATAGGCGTGCCGTTCTGAAAATCCTAAAGGAGGTCTGAGCTATGCCTATCGGTGCGTTTATCAACGTCTTGCCGCCGGCGGTGTTCTTGCTGGTCCACCTGGTCGGTTTCCTTATCGGCGCGTACTTCGCGTACCGGGCGTTTGGGGCCGGCCTGAGCACGTTTGGGTGGGCGTTTGCCCTCTACGCCCTGGCCGAAATCGTCTACATGACGTACCACCTGGACATAACCGTGTTCCTGTTCGCCCACACCATCTCTGAGGTCCTCGACCTGGTGGCCTTTGTTCTGGTCTTCATCGCCGGTGTCCAGCGGGTGCTGGCCGGACGGCCGGCCGCAGCCTGATGCGGGGGGTTATCCGGCCGCTTCTGCTCGCCGGCGGGCTGTTGGCCCTGGTGGCGGCCTGCGCCCCGGCCGCCTCGACCGCCCCGGTCGAGACCGATCAGGTCAAGATGGCCAGGTCGTACCGGTTTGACCCGGCCGTCATCAAGGTGAAGGTCGGGACTACGGTGACCTGGGTTAACGACGACAACTTCACCCACGATGTGAGGTTCACCCGGGGCCCGGTCCAGTTTCACAGCCCGCCCCTGCGGCCGGGCGACAAAACGTCCTTCACGTTCACCCAGCCCGGTGAGTACGAGTACGAGTGCAGCTTTCACCCCCAGAACATGAAAGGCAAGGTCGTGGTCGAAGGAGCCGGCGGCTCCGGTTACTGAAACCGACCCGCCCACCGTACACCCCCAAGCCCGGGTGTTTTTCGGGCAGGCCCGGCCGGGCATGGGGTATACTTAAACGACATCGCCGCAAGGAGGAGCCGGTGACGCAGGAATGGCGCCCCGATTACATCTGGTCGGACGGCCGGCTTGTACCGTGGGAGCAGGCAACGATTCACATCACCCAGGCCCACTGGTCGGCCGTCGGGGCGGTATTTGAGGGGATCAAGGCCTACAAGAATCCGCAGACGGGCGAGCTGTACGTGTTTCGGCTCAGGGAGCACCTGCGCCGGCTGGGCCGGTCGATGAAGATGGCAGGCCTCAAGCCGGTCTGGTCGGAGGCCGAACTCGAGCAGGCCGTCCTTGACCTGCTTCGGGCCAACAACCGCCGGGACGACACCTACATCCAGCCGGTGGCCTATCCGGTGGGGTCGGGCCGGGCGTTCAGCCGGGCCGACGAGGTCCAGACCGGCCTTTACATTACCATCCGGCCGTTCGAGTCCCAGCTCCTGACCGATTACCGGATAAACGTGCGGGTAAGTTCGTGGGTGCGCATTTCCGACAACGTTATGCCGCCCCGAATCAAGGCGATTCCGAATTACTGGAACAGCCGGCTCGCCACCCGGGAGGCCCAGGCCGACGGGTACGACGGGGCCATTATTCTAAATACCGCCGGAAAAGTCGCCGAGGGTCCGGGGGCGTGCCTGTTTATCATCCGGGACGGGGTGGCCGTAACCCCGCCGGTCACGGCCTCTATCCTCGAAAGCATCACCCGGGCGACCGTCATCGTCCTGCTGCGGGATCTGCTCGGGGTGCCGGTCGTCGAGCGGGATGTCGACCGGACCGAGCTTTACGTCTGCGACGAGGCGTTCTTCTGCGGCACGGCGGCCGAAATCACCCCCATCGCCTCGGTGGACCGGCTGCCGGTGGGCGACGGCCAGGTCGGCCCGGTCACCCGCCGGCTGCAGCAGGTTTACCACGACATTATCCGGGGAATTGACGGCCGGTTTGCCGAGTGGCGGACGCCGGTCGGGGTTGCCCGTCCGGCCGTGGCCGGCGACTGACCCTCGGCCGCCGGTGGGCCTTTAAAGGCCGAGGTAAGCTGAGCGGATGAGCTCGCTTTCGAGGAGGCTGGGGCCGGGCCCTTCCAGCACAACCCGG
>FWWM01003706.1_pt1 | contig 10728 bp, 7 predicted proteins | sample 2228351 | NCBI WGS metagenome assembly FWWM01 (sample SAMEA103939774, study PRJEB20133) | metagenome
ATCCGACGACACTGGAGGTCTGTGGTACTCTGGCTGATTGCCATGTTGATCCTGGGTTGGCTGGCCGCCAACGGGGCTGCCAGTGCGCCGCCTTTGGTTGCCGTGGCGCTCTTCTTTGTACCGGCAATAGCGGGCATCCTCACTATTCTGATACTGCGTTTTTTGGGTGAAAACAGGCCGGACCAGGCCCAAATGGAATCCCGATCCCGAAAGAGAAAACGGGCTGGCCCTGACCGGATCGCGCGACTCCTCGAATCGCTTGACGAGAACGAGATTGTTGAGCTGGGGACGTGGTTGATGGCTCGCAAGGAAGAGTCCCTGCGGGGAAGATAGCGGGCCTGCGCCCACCACCAGAAAGGGAATTGATGACGGAGACACAGCTCGAAAAGGAGATTCGCCAGCAGCCGGAGGCGCTGCGGCGGCTGATAGCGGAGGAAAGCGCGCGCGTGGCCGAGCTGGCGGCGCATCTCCGCCGGGCCGGGCCGCGCTTCGTGCTGATTGCGGCGCGCGGCTCCTCCGATAACGCGGCGGTCTACGGCAAGTACGCGCTGGGGGTGTTTGCCGGGCTGCCGGTGGCCCTGGCCGCGCCCTCTGTGGTCACCTACTACGGGCGCATGCCGGACGTGAGAGAGGCGCTGGTGGTGGGCATCTCCCAGAGCGGCCAGGGCGAGGACGTGATCGCGGTCGTGCAGCAGGCCAGGGAGCAGGGCGCGGTCACGCTGGCTGTGACCAACGACCCGGAGTCCCCGCTGGCCGGCGCTGCCGGGCACTGCATTCCCCTCCATGCCGGGCCGGAGCGCAGCCTGGCCGCCACCAAGACCTACACGGCGCAACTGGCGGTGATGGCCCTGCTGGCGGCCAACCTGGCCGACGCCCCCCGGCTGCGCGAAGACCTGGCACAGTTGCCGGATTGGGTGGCGCACGCCCTGGAAGCCAGCGCGGACGTTCCGGCGCGGGCGGAGCGTTACCGCTATATGGCCTACTGCGTGACGCTGGGGCGCGGCTTTAACTACGCCACGGCTTTCGAGCTGGCGCTGAAGCTCAAGGAGCTGACCTACACCGTCGCCACGCCCTACAGTTCGGCGGACTTCCGGCACGGGCCGATTGCCCAGGTGGAGGAGGGCTTCCCCATCCTGGCCATTGCGCCGGAGGGGGTGGTGCAGGACGACATGGTTGACCTGATGCGCGACTTGCAGCAGCGGCAGGCCGAGCTGATGGTGATCAGCAACAACGAGGAGGTGCTGGCTCTGGCCCGCACCCCGCTCCCCATCCCCCGGGTTCCGGAGTGGCTCTCGCCCATCGTGGCCGTGATCCCCGGCCAGTTGCTGGCCCTGGGATTGGGCCTGGCCAGGGGCTATGATGTCGACCATCCGCGCATGCTGCACAAGGTGACCATCACCCGCTAGCGCAGCGCCGCCAGCCGGGCCGCGCTACGGCAGAATGCCCGGCTGGAAGTCGAAATCCAGGATGCGCGCCGCAACCTGATCGATGTGCTGGCTCCAGGGGTGTTGGGGGTGCTGGAGCGCAAAGACTCCCCGGCTGGCCAGATGGGCCACGCCCTCTTCGTAGTGCACGCTGCCCATAACCTCAAGCCCGTAGCGCGCCCTGGCCTACAGGACCAGCGACCGGCCATAGGGGCAACGCCATGCTGCGCGGGCAGCTTGTTGAGCAGCAGGAAGGTGGGCGGCTCCCCCCGCCTGCGGATGGCGTCCAGCAACAGCAGCGTGCCCGCCAGGTCCTGCTCGTCCGGCGGCAGGGTGATGAGGACCAGGTTGGAGGCAATGGCGATGATCAGCGCCTCGCTGTGGAAGCCGGGCGGGGTATCCACCAGCAGGTAATCAAGCTGGTGGCGCTCGCCCAGGGCGCGCAGGCCGGTGTACAGCAGGCTGCAATCGAAGCCTTCTCGCAACATGCGCAGGATGTCATCCAGTTGGCTGCTGGCCGGGACGGCGATGATCTCGTGGGGCAGGCGGTCATCTTGGAACCGGGCGACGATCTCATCCAGCCTGGCCTCGTCCCACAGGTAGTCGTTCAGGGTTGGGCGGGGGTTGGGCAGGCCAAAGAGGATGTGCAGGCCCGGCGCGTGGACATCCGCATCGACGATGCCGATTCGTTTGCCCTGCTGGGTCAGGCTCACGGCGATGTTGGCGAGCAGGGTGGTCTTGCCCGTGCCAGCCCGGAAAGCGTGGAGGGTGATCGTTCTGGCGGCCATGGCTTGCCGGGGGGACCCCACCACTCAGGCGGTGGCCCGCGCCTCCTGGACGACGGCCATGATCTCCCTGGCCGTGGCGCGAATCTCCTCCAGCGGGCGGCTGCCGTTGCCAGCCAGGCCATCCCCGGCCACGCCGCAGGCCGCCGCGCCCGCCCGCAGGAAGTCCCCGATGTTGCCCACGTGCATGTAGCCGTTGCAGGTGAAGTCCAGGTCGTCCAGCGGGCCGCGCATGGCCCGGAAGTAGTTGACGCCCAGCGCCCCCGCCGGGAAGAACTTGATCAGCTTGCAGCCCAGCGCTGCCGCCGTGACGGCCTCGGTCGGCGTGGCCGCGCCGGGGACCATCAGCGCGCCCGCCGCGTGGGCGGTGGAGACGGAGGCCGCGTCCAGGATGGGGGAGACCAGGAACTGCGCCCCGCAGTCCAGGGCCTGGCGCACCTGGGCCGGGTTGAGCACCGTGCCCATGCCGGCCAGCAGGGCGTCCCCGAAGCGCTGGCGCAAGGCCGCCAGCGAGTCCTGCCAGCCGGGCGAGTTGCGGGTAAGCTCGACGACGGTGATGCCCGCTTCCAGCAGGACATCGCAGACGGCGGCGGCTCTATCCGGTGGAAAGTCGCCGCGCAGGACGGCGATGATCCCACATTGGCGGATGGCATCCAGGGCGTGTGTGGCTTCCATAGGGAGTGTTTCTCCTGGCTGTATAGGTGGCCTGTGGTTGTGTGGGAAAGGGCCATGCTGAGCGCTGGCGCTTTCGTTGAAGGGGTGGAACGATCTGCCTGCGATTATAACTCATCGTGCGGATTGCGGTATTGGCGGGCGGGCTATCCCCGGCCCTATAATGCAGCCAGGACGAAGACGGCCATTTTTAAGGAGTGCCTGGCTCATGATGCCCCGCCAACTGCCCCTGATCGCGCTGGCCTTGCTGCTGTTGCTGACGGCGGCTTGCGCGCCCTCCCGTGAGATTCCTACCGTGATGGTGCTTGACGCGATGACGACCGAGCAGGTGGCCACGGCCACCGCCGCCGCCCTGGCGACCTCCCTTGCGCCGCCGACCCTGCCCCCCACCTGGACGCCGTCGCCTGTGCTGTCTCCGACGCCGGAGGCGCTGACAGAGACGACTTCCCCGGCGGCGACCGAGCCGCAGGAGCGGCTGGTCTACGTGGCCGACGGCGCTTTCTGGTCGGTGAACGTGGACGGCACGGGGCTGGCCCCGCTGACGGGGGCGGTCGGCGCGCGGGACCTGGCGCTTTCCCCGGACGGGCGGCAGGTGGCCTTTATCGCGCCGGGGCCGGGCAGTGCGCTGGAGGTCTTCGTCCTCAACCTGGGGGACGCTACGGTGCGCCAGGTGACCTCCCTGGGCTTTGCCGATGTGGTGGACCCCTCCTGGCATCCCGATGGCAGCCAGGTGATCTTTGCAGCAGGGCGCTACCAGGGCCAGGAGCGGGAGGTCTACACCGTGCGACCGGACGGGCAGAGCCTGCGGCAGCTTACCACGCTGGCCATGCAGGGCCTCTCCGACCCCATCTTCACGCCGGACGGCAACGGCATCCTCTTCGCTGCGCCGGGACTGATGCTGATGGACCTGGCAAGCGGCGACCGGACGACGCTGACCGTCAGCTCCGGCTCCCTGAACGACTCCTCGCCGCGCTTCCGGCCCGGCAGAGACCAGGTGGTTTACATTGAGCTATACCTGGGCGAGGCGGGCTACCCCGGCGGCCCGCTGCGCTACTTTGACCTGAACACCTTCAACCCGGACGCCGAGCCGCCCACGCTGGTGGACCTGTACGTGCAGTCCTTTGTCTTTGCGGCCAGCGGGCAATGGCTGGCCTTCACCAGCCATGATGGGGTGTACCTGGTGGATTTCGATACCATGTCCTCGCGGCAACTGACCGGGACCGGCGGCGTGCTGCCCCGCGTGGCCATCAGCCCGGATAGCAGCCGCATCGCCTACCTTGCCGGTAACACGACCGGCGGCGGCGCGCCGCAACTGGTGATCAGCGGGCGGGCCGGGCGCGACCCACGGGTAGTGGCGGATGTGGCGGCGCAGGAAGTTGGCGACCTGCTATGGGTGGCGGCCAACTGAGCGCCAGGCCGCGTGATCTCCTCAGGGTCAGGATTCGCTGTTTGCCACCAGCCGGTGCAGGGCGCGCACGGCAGTCTTGTCGTCTTTGGAATCAATGACCATGGAGATGCTGCTCTCCGACGCGCCCTGTGCGATGACCAGCACGTTGACCCCGGCCTCGGCCAGCGTGCCGAAGATGCGCGCGGCCACGCCCGGCGTGGAGCGCATTCCCGCCCCGACCACGGTGATGATCACCACGTCTTCCTGCGCCCACACGCGGTCCACGTCCCGGCGCTCCAGCTCCCTGGCCAGTTCCTCCTGGATGGCCTTCACGGCGCGGGCCGAGTCGGTATCCCGCACGATGAAGCAGAAGCTCTGCTCCGAAGAGGCCTGGGAGATACCCCGCACGTTGACGTTCTGCCGCGCCACGGCGGAGAAGGTGCGCCCGGCGATGCCCGGCACGCCCATCATGCCGCGCCCGGCCACCGTGATCAGGTGCACATCCGGGATGATGGTGATGGCTTTGGCCGTCCCTTTGGTGATCTGCGGCTCCGGCTGGATGCGGGTTCCCGGATGGGTGGGGTTGAAGGTGTTGCGCACCAGGATGGGCATGCCCTGTTCCATCACCGGGAGGATGGTGCGCGGGTGCAGGACCTTGGCCCCGAAGAAGGCCAGCTCGCCCACCTCACGGTAGGAGAGGACCGGGATCACGCGCGCGTCCGGCACCAGGCGGGGGTCGGTGGTCATCACGCCGTCCACGTCGGTCCATATCCATAGCTCGTCGGCCTCCACACAGGCGGCCAGGATGGCGGCGCTGTAGTCGCTGCCGCCGCGCCCCAGCGTGGTGGTGATGCCCTTCTCCGTCGCGCCGATGAAGCCGGTCACGATAGGCAGCACGCCGGCCTTGAGCCGGGGGACCAGCCGCTCCTGCACGCGGGCGTGGGTCTTGTCCATCAGAGGGACGGCGTTCTGGAAGGTGTCGGTGGTGACGATGAGGTTGGTGGCGTCTACGGGCAGGGCCGCCGCGCCGCGCTGCTGGAGGTGAGCCGCCAGCAGCCGGGCGCTGAGCCGCTCACCAATCGAGGCTACGGCGTCCAGCCCGCGCGGGGTGACCTCCCCCAGCACGGCGATGCTCTGGCAGAGGGCCTGGAACTCGTCGATCAGGCGGTGCACCTCCGCCAGCAGCGCCTCCTGGGCTTCGCCGTTGGCGACCAGGGCGCGCCCGGTCTCGTGGTGACGGTCGCGCAGGTCGGCGGTGGCCTTGATGTACGCCTGGGGGTCGCCCTCGGCGGCGGCGCGGGCCGCGCTCAGCAGGGTATTGGTCACCCCGGTCATGGCGGAGACGACGGTGAGCACCTGGTGGCCCTCCTCCGCCGCGTTCAGGATGATCTGGGCCACGCCCTTGATGATGGTGGCGTCGCCCATTGACGTGCCGCCGAATTTGAAGGTCAGTAGCGCCATCGTGCACCCCCTGCTGTCCGCGCGACTCAAACAAGTTGACCGGGCAGAGTAGCACGGCGCGGTTGGGCTGTCAACGATCTGGGTGCTGCTTGATACCGGATGGTAGAAGGCGTATAAATGCCTCTGGACAGGATTCACAAAAATAGAGAGGGGACACAGGTGATGAAGATCATGGTCGCGCCGAATGCCTTCAAGGGTGCGCTCTCTGCCCTGGAGGCAGCGGCCTGCCTGGCCAGGGGGTTGGAGCGCTCCGGGCTGGCGTGCACCATCGAGCAGATGCCCATCGCCGACGGCGGCGACGATACCATGGCCGTGCTGGTGGCGGCGGGCGGGGAGGTCCGCCCAGCGATGGTGGAGGGGCCGCTGGGGCGGCCTGTGCGGGCGGCCTGGGGGCTGCTGGCGGACGGCCAGACGGCGGTGGTGGAGATGGCGCGGGCCTCTGGCCTCAAGCTGCTCAAAGCGGAAGAACTCAACCCGCTGCGGACCTCCACCTACGGCACCGGCCAGTTGGTGGCGGCGGCGGTGGGGGCCGGGGCGACCGAGGTCATCGTTGGGGTGGGGGGCATCGCGACCGTGGACGGCGGCGCGGGCTGTGTGCAGGCGTTGGGGGTCCGCCTGCTGGACGAGCACGGAGCGGAGGTCCCTCGGGGCGGGGGGGCGTTGGGGCGCGTGCGGCGCATCGACACGAGCGGGCTGCACCCGGCCTTCCGCGAGGGGAAGGTGCGGGTGCAGGTGGCCTGCGACGTGGACAACCCCACGCTGGGGCCGCGCGGCGCGGCGGCGGTCTTTGCCCCGCAAAAGGGGGCCTCGCCGGAGCAGGTGGCGCAACTGGAGGCCAACCTGCGCCACTTCTTCACGCTGGTGGCGGAGCAGCTCGGCGTGGACGTGCGCGACCTGCCGCGCGGCGGGGCGGCGGGGGCGCTCTCCGCCGGGCTGGCAGCCTTTCTGGGGGCGGAGCTGCGTAGCGGGATTGAGCTGGTGCTGGAGGCGCTGGGCTTTGAGCAGCGGGTGCAGGGCGTAGACCTGGTGATCACGGGCGAGGGGCGCATGGACAGGCAGACGCTGGGCGGCAAGGGGCCGTTTGGGCTGGCGATGGCGGCGCTTGAGCACGGCGTCCCCACGGTGGCCGTGGTGGGGGGCATCGGCGAGGGGGAGGAGGCGCTGCTGGAGGCCGGGCTGGCGGCCATCCTGCCCATCGCGCCGGGGCCGATCCCGCTGGAGGACGCGCTGGCCAACGCGGGCGAGTACCTGGAGCGCGCCGCGCTGCGCCTGGGGCGGCTGTTGATGCTGGGGCGCGATCTGGGCTAAGATTAGACGACATATTCAGCCCCCCGGCGCGAGGAGCGCACCATGAACACCCTCCAGCTTGAGCAGTCCACCACCGGCAACGCGCACGAAGTGCGCCTCACGTTGCAAGGCGAGGGCCTCCCCACCATGCGGGCCAGGGCCAGCTTCGCCTTTGAACTCACGCCGCAGGATCGCGGGGACATCCGCTGGTACCTGGAGGATTACCTCCAGCATCCGCTTGACCCCGCGCCGCAGATCGCCGCCCGTATCGAGGCGCGCATGGTCGAGATCGGGCGGGAGCTGTTCCAGAACGTGTTCCAGGGCAACGACGCGGCGCGGGACCTGTGGGCCAGGGTGCGCGACAGCCTGCACGAGACGCGGGTGGAGGTCTTCAGCGAGGTGCGGGAGGCGGCCAGCATCCCCTGGGAGCTGCTGCGCGACCACCGCACGGATACCCCGCTGGCCCTGCAAGTCCCGGCCTTCGTCCGCACGCATCTGGAGGCCCCGCGCTTCCAGATGCCTGAGGAGGCCGCCGACCGCGTGCGCATCCTGCTGGTGATCTGCCGCCCACGGGAGCGGGAGGACGTGCCGTTCCGCTCGGTGGCCAGCCGCCTGCTCAAGGGCTTAGGGGAGCAGGCGCGGGAGCTGTTCCAGCTTGATGTGCTGCGCCCACCCACCTACGAGCAACTGGCCCGCGCCCTGCGCGCAGCCAGGGCGGCGGGCAGGCCCTACCACATCGTCCACTTCGACGGGCACGGCACGTATATTGACGCGCCGGAGCCAAGCAGAATAGCCGAGATTTTGAACGGGCTTGGATCGCTGCTGCTGTCCGGTGTGCAGGCCGGGGCGCACGGCTACCTGATGTTTGAGAATCCCGAACTGGAAGACAACGTCGAGCTGCTCGACGGGCAGCGGCTGGGCGACCTGCTCTACGAGACCGGCGTGCCGGTGCTGGTGCTCAACGCCTGCCGCTCCGCCCACGCCGAGGCCCCCGAAGCGCCGGAGGCCCCCGAAGGCGAGCGCGACGTGCAGGAACAGGTGCGCGGCTTCGGCTCTCTGGCGCAGGAGGTCATCGACAAGGGCGTGGCCGGGGTGGTGGCCATGCGCTACAACGTCTATGTGGTGACGGCGGCGCAGTTCGTGGCCAACCTCTACGGCGCGCTGGCGGCGGGGCACAGCCTGGGCGAGGCGGTGACGCTGGGCCGCAAGAACCTGGCGGATAACCCGCTGCGGACCATCGCCTACGACCCCGTCCCCTTGCAGGACTGGCCTGTCCCGGTGGTCTACGAGACCGCGCCGATTCAACTGTTCCCCCGCCGTGCGGAGGCGGAGGGGCTGATGGTCACCCTGGAGAGCGGCCAGGCCACGCCGGGGCGGGGGACGCTGGTGGACGTGCCGCCGCCGCCGGACGCGGGCTTCTTTGGCCGGGACGAGACGTTGCTGGCCCTGGACCGCGCCTTCGACGGGCAGCGCGTGGTGCTGCTGCACGCCTACGCCGGGAGCGGCAAAACGGCCACCGCCGCCGAGTTCGCCCGCTGGTACAGCCAGACAGGCGGTGTGGAGGGGCCGGTGCTCTTCACGTCCTTCCAGCAGCACATGCCATTGCCCCGCGTCCTGGACGCTATCGGGCGGGTCTTTGGCCCGGCGCTGGAGCAGGCCGGTGTGCAATGGCTGGCCCTGCCGGACGAGGCGCGGCGGGACGTGGCGCTCCAGGTGATGCGGCAGGTTCCCGTGCTGTGGATCTGGGACAACGTGGAGCCGGTGGCGGGCTTCCCCGCCGGGACGGAGTCGGCCTGGACGGCGGAGGAGCAGCGGGAGCTGGCAGACTTCCTGCGGGAGGCGGCCAACACGACCAGGGCCAGGTTCCTGCTGACCTCCCGGCGGGAGGAGCGCGACTGGCTGGGCGACCTGCCCCGGCGCATCCGCGTGCCGGCCATGCCCATGCAGGAGCGGGTGGAGCTGACCAAAGCGCTGGCGGAGCGACACGGCCACCGCATCACCGACGTGGCGGACTGGCGGCCCCTGCTGGCCTTCACGCGCGGCAACCCGCTGACGATCACCGTGCTGGTGGGGCAGGCCCTGCGCCAGGGGCTGCGGACGCGCGAGCACATCCAGGCCTTTGTGGAGGCGTTGCAGGCGGGGGAGGCGGTCTTCCAGGATGCCGAGGAGAGCGAGGGGCGGGACCGCTCCCTGGGCGCGTCGCTCAGCTACGGCTTCGGGCAGGCCTTCACGGAAGCGGAGCGGCGCATCCTGGCCCTGCTGCACCTCTTCCAGGGTTTTGTGGACGTGCAGGTGTTGAGAGTGATGGTCAATCCCACAAGTGGGGACTGGGGGCTGCCCGGTTTTAAGGATTTCACGGAGGTCTGGGGCACGGCCCTGCTGGACCGCGCCGCCGAGATCGGGCTGCTGACGGCCCACGGCGACGGTTATTACAGCATCCACCCCGCCCTGCCCTGGTACTTCCGGCGGATGTTCGAGACCCACTACGGCGCGCCGGAGCGGCTGCAAGCCGCCCGCGCTTATGTGGAGGCGATTGGCGAGTTAGGGGTCTTTTATACCGGTGCGTATGTGACAGGCCACCGCGACGTGATTGACCTGCTGGCCGCCGAGGAGGCCAACCTGCTGTACGCTCGCCGCCTTGCGCGGGAGCGCGGCTGGTGGGGCGCGGTCATCGGCACCATGCAGGGCCTGCGCACGCTCTACGGCCAACGGGGGCGCCGATCGGAGTGGCGGCGGCGGGTGGAGGAGATAACGCCGGACTTCGTGGATGGGGCCACAGACGGCCCGCTGCCGGGCCGGGAGGCGGAATGGAGTCTGGTCACGGAATACCGTGTCGGGCTGGCGATGGAGCAGCGGGACTGGGCGGCGGCGGAGCGCTTGCAGCGGCTAGCCGTGGCGTGGAACCGCCAGCGCGCCGCCCCCCTGCTAAACCAACCGGCGGAGGCGCTGGACGCGGCGGGGCGCAACGCTATTCGCTCGTTGGCCGTTTCGCTGGAATTATTGGGCCACATCCTGCGCGAGCAGGGCAGGGATGAATGTGTGGCAGTTTATGAGGAGGCCATTCCGCTATGCCAGCGAATCGGTGACAAACCGGAGGAAGCTATTGTGTGCTTCAACCTGGGTCATGCCTTTAAGGATCTCCCCACCCTGCGCGACCTGAACCGGGCGGAGGACTGGTACCGGCGCAGCCTGGAGCTACACGACGCGCGCGATCGGCTAGGGCGAGGAAAGTGCCTGAACCAGTTAGGTGCAATTGCCTGTGAGCGTTTCCGGGAGGCGCGGGAAGTCGGGCGGCCCGAAGAGGAACTGCTGGAGCACCTCACCGACGCGGCGCGCCTGTATCACTGGGTGCTGGAGCTGCTGCCCCCGGATGCAGTAGACTCTAGGGCGGTGGCGCACAACCAGCTCGGCTTCACCTACGGCGAGGCGGGCCAGGTGGACCGCGCTCTGCACCACTTCCGCGAGTCGATCCGCCTGAAGGAGCTGGCTGGCAACATCTATGCTGCTGGCACAACGCGCTACAACGTCGGCCTGGCCCTGGCGCGAGCGGGCCGCCTGGAGGACGCGCTGCTCTACGCCCGGCAGGCGCTGGATGACTTCCGGCCCTACGGCGCGGGCGCGGCGCAGGATATACAAGATACGCAGCGGTTGATTGGACGGATCGAGGAGGATCTGCGGCGGCGGGGCGAGGGTAGGTGAGCGGCCCCGGCAG
>FWWM01016935.1_pt1 | contig 10727 bp, 7 predicted proteins | sample 2228351 | NCBI WGS metagenome assembly FWWM01 (sample SAMEA103939774, study PRJEB20133) | metagenome
ACCTCCGGAAACATCGTAGCTTGTTCTTACCCCTCGATGTAACGCATAAAATCTCCTAATTTGCACAGAGAAATTTGGCAATTTTATGCATCCATAACAAATGGTTTTTGGCAAAAGTTTTTAAAATCTTTAGGTTGATTGATATCATTTATGATCCACATCAAGACACCAAGGCAAATTCTTTTTGGCCTTTGTGTGAGATTTAATTGCGTTTTCACACACTCACTTTAGCTTGATTTTGCCGGAGAGCGGGCTTTCCTGCCCGCTGGGGGGGGGCAACGGCGGGTATGAAAAGCCGCCCTCGGGCTTAATAAATTTTCGAGCAAAACCCAATTTCCCCATCAACATCTCAATCCAGCATCTCCACCTGCCAATCATAATCCCATTGATCAAAGTACAAATTCCCGCCGCGCCATTCTACTTCGCCGCGTTGAAAATCGACCGTCTCGCTGCGCGGGAATATTTTCGCCGGAAACAGCGGCTGCGAAAAATCATCGTTCACAATCCAGCGATACGCATCCGTGTTGCCCAGACAGAACCATTTCACCCGCTCGTCCTTAGATGACTTGAGGCCATAGGATTGATCCACCAATACCCAACCGTATGGTTCCAAGTACATCTCACACCAATCGTGCATGCTTTCCTCGCCAGGCATCATTTCGTACCCAGACTGCCAGTGAACCGGTATGCCATTCATGCGCGCCAATGTCATGAATAGCATCGTCTGCATGCCACAATCGCCATGCTTGTTTTCATAGGCGTACATGCTGAGGTTGGGCACGGTCGAATACTCGCGCGCACCAGCCCACGGCACCCAACGATCGACCCATTCGAAAATGCGTTTGGCTTTTAAAAAGGGATTGCTCTCGTTACCGATGATTTCCTGCGATACCTTGCGCAATTCGGGTGTAAACACAATGTGCGGCGGCTGCTCGCGCGTATAGGTCTTGTATAGAATCGAGGTGGTATCATAAGGTTGAATCTTTTGCGGATCGATGGCCAAATATTCCGCATAGGATTTGTAGCTGAAACTGTACACGAATACCGTAGGCTCGCCGGCTTTTGCGATCTGCTCCATGTAAATGGTGCGCTGCAAATAGCGATCATTGTCGGCGATGAGATAATGATTCGGCTGGCAATAAAGCAGTTTGATATCCACCTGTCGGCGGTTACCCTCGCGTGGATACGGCAGCCAAGCCCGGATCACCTCACCTGGAGGCACGGCATCTGCTGCCACCGTCAACTTGTAAGTGATGCGCATCCGTCGCGGCTTGACCAATGAGGTGCGCAAGGCCTCACTGGCTACAATGATTTGTCGAGCATCTTCTTCATAAACGTAAACCGGGGTACTCTTTTTGCCATGTTTTTGCTCATATTCGGCTTTACGCTTTTTCGCCTCTTGATCGATGCGAAACAAATTACTGGCCGCGCGCGCAAAATACCACCTTTGCCCGTCGATGACCAGGCTTTCGAGCGATTTCTCCCGCTCCCAGCGCCGCAAATCTTCTGTCGTGACCTCAGGAATATATCTGCGAATATAGGATAGAACCTCCTCTTCGCTCTTGTTGAAATCCTTGCGGATACGATCGAGCCGCTCAATCTCGAATTCCAGCGCCAAACGATCATAAACCGGCATCGTCGGATTTTCAGCCAATTCCTGCCGCATCGCCTGCTGAGCCTGAGTAAATTGGCCCTGTTCGACCAACGGCGCAAATTTTTTTAATACCTCCTGACCAATAGCAGCGAATGATAAGAAAAAAATAAATCCGGTAATCCATTTTTTCATAATTGCCTCACAATTCCATATTCTTGAGTAATGAAAAAACCTCTTTACATTTATCCGCCGTAAACTCGTTCAACAGTCTTATGGCCTGCTCGGGATTCTCTTGGTAAATGGCTAACATCCTCTTTTCAAAATGAGATTGGTTCTTAAACAGCTCCTCCTCAAAGGCCTGCCACGTGCGATGTATTAGTTGAATCTTTTCCGAGTAATCTTTATCCATTTCTTCGGAAAAACGATTGAAACGGTGATAAGCCAATGATAAATCGATTTCATGAATTTCGGGTGGGGGATTGAGATGCTCCATCATGGCCTGATCATAATTGCCGCGGGCAAAACCCTGCGGTATTTCACTGACGCCGCCATACCAGGGGATGGCCGGCATGGTGCAAGGACGCCGCGGTGCCAGCCATAAGACCGCACCGATCTCTGTTGGCATACCCTCGCGTAATTGCGCGACAAAACCATATTGGGTGTGATCAGCACAAATAGTACTCTCCTCGGTGTGATGAGGGCTTCCATGAAGATAACCGGCGGTCTGATCATAACGTGTGCCCTCATAATGATCGCGCAAAACCGCAAACAAATCAGCCACTGTCAGTTTCTTTCTGGGTTTGAAGGAAAAAGGAAATGGTTCTTCCAGATCATATTCTCGGTCGGCCAACAAATTGACGCCGCGCCACATTCGGCGGATATTGCCCATGTGATGATTGCTTCTCTCCGAACCATAAGCTTCACGAAAATTGAATGAGCTTCCGTCAGCGGGATCGTACCATCCCTTGCGAACAGCATATTCGATGATATCAGGCGAACCCAAAAAATTGACCGTGTCAGCCAAGTTGACTTCGCCAATGGTGTAATAATTGGGGATCACCATCACCTCATCGTCTGGCACGCGTTGCGCCACCCAGTGTTTGCCACGCACCACAGCCATCACCCAGGCCTCTCTGGCATCGGCGATGATGTAACTTCGGCCAGAAGCGAGATAGCCGTGTTCAGAAATCAGCTGACCACCGAGCATCACCGCTTCTTTGGCGCTGCGAGCACGCGCCGCCATGAGGCAACGCAACTCGTAGCCGACTGCACCTTCGCCTTCACTCTCCTTTTCGCGCGATCCACAGGCATCCGAGGCAATAACAACACCCCATTCGTTGAAAAAACTGTCGGAAAACTCCATGCCCGGCATCTCCAGCCACAGATAGCTCCACGTCTGGCTCACCTGAGGGATTCGCCCACCATTGCCCAGACGGATGAATTCCTTTGGCTGATGTTGTATTCTCGGCACCCGATAGATATTGACGATTTGCGGTGTATAATCATCCTCATTGTGCGCGAACAGAACCGAGCCATCGGCCGAAGCTAACTTGCCGACGACGACGGAAAAACAGTTGAACCCTTCCTGCGAAAAGACTGTGAACGAACTGATCAAACAGACGATAACAGTCGCAAGGAATGTTTTTCTAAGCACAAAAAGTTTACCGACCATCGCTCAAATCCCTACAAAAAATTAAACAGTTCGATTCAAATTATTCTTGCATTCCAAACGATCAACCATAAGAAGGCAACTTTTCCTATTTAATTAGGCTTGTCCTTCCGAACCTACAAACATAAAATGTTTGATTGTACCTGCAACTCTGAATTATCGAATCATCAACACGATAAAAAAAACTTGCTTCAATTTACTTTTCCGCATTTTCACCCTCAGAATCCTCGCCAGTTTTTTAGACAACCATTAAAAAACTGGCTTCAATTTACTTTTCTGCTCTTATAAAATCAAGCAAAATAAAAAAGGAGAGGTTTCATCTTAGAGCCTCTCCTTTCATAAATGACTTGCACCGATCGTGCTTACCGCAGGAAATGCATCTTTTTCGAGGTTACAAAATCATTCACTTTTAGTGTGTATACATAGATGCCGCTGGGCATTAAAACCCCATGACCATCACGGCCATTCCATTTTACCGTATGCCGGCCTGCTGGCAATTTTCCGGAAACCAAGTCGCACACCTTTTGTCCCTGCAAATTATAGACCGAGAGCGTGACCTCTCCAGCTTGCCTCAAGTTGAAGGGAATAACCGTTTCCGGATTGAATGGATTTGGATAATTCTGTTCTAATACATAATCTTCCACCGGTGTAATGGTGACCGAAATAGGCCCGTGCCAACGCACTACTCCTGTAAAACTGATGTCCGCGAGTTTGTAATAATAAGTCTTGCCCTTTTCCACGTCTACATCTGTGTAATGATAATGGTGGACCGTTTGGCTGCTTCCGGCACCAGGAATCAGGGCACGGGTAATTTGTCGATAGGAGCCATTCTCGGATTCGTTGCGGTAGAGATGAAATCCCAAATTCTCAGTTTCCGATTGTGTGGTCCAAGTCAGTTCGACGGCGCCATTCATACTGGCCGCATTGAAAGAGGATAATTCCACTGGAATGAGGATATCGAGGAAATAATCTTCCACCTCGCCGTCGGGGGCAAAACCCGTGTAGGACAAACCGCCCTGGAGGCTTAGCCGCACCCGAGCAAAGGTACTGCCCACTGTGGCCGTTGGCGGCACGGAAAAGTTGAGATTATTGACGCCGTTGACCACCGGTTGAGAGGCGAAGATCTGCTCCCCTGCATCGGCCCAGCTGCCATTGGCATTGAAATCGATCCAGGCATCGATAAAGGCACCACCACCTGGTGTCGAGACCGTGACCTGCATGATGGCATTGGGATTGCCAGCGGTCAGATTCTGGAACGTCACGCCGTCCTCATCATCGTTGCCGTCGATGACGTCGTCTCCGGTGGCGGTGGCATCCGGTTGGCCGTTCACATCGCCGTCGACGCCGGCGCCGAGGAAAAATCCCGGCATAATGGCATGCGAGGCGCCATTGTTAGCGGCCAGGGTCGGATAGCTGGGATCCGGGGCATCGCCGTAGTCCAACTCATCCAACCGTAACAAATAATCTTCGGTTTCGCCGTCTTCGAAAACTCCAGCTCCGTCCCATCCTTGACCCACAGTCCTTTCGGTAATGCTGAATCGCGCCCATACATATCCACCATGAGGTCCACTCTGGAATGGAGGAGGACCTAAGCCGGATAAAGGCCCAAAATAGCCAGGAGGAATCGGCCAATCGACTAATACATGTTCCGGAGAGGGGCCGCTTGGACACGACGCCGCGCCGTGCCATACGCCATTCTGGTCCCAATCCATTAATACATTCACATAATAGGCAATATTCGGACGCGTGTTGGTGATCCAGATATCGAGATTGATCCCCCAGATCATCGTCTGGCAGGTGCCGCCCATGGACGAGCCCGTACCGCCTGGGCAGGGGATCACCACCTCCGAACCTGGAGGGCCTTGAATGGTATAGGGAGCAGGGAACATCAACCCGGCATCCAGATCCATAAAGCACTCGTCCATGTCATAATTATTCGGATTGAAAATCGGACAAAAGCCGCCATTGCCATCCGCATCGGGATCCCAGCCCACCCCAGGTGGATGCGGAAGCGGCATCATAGGCGCGGGGCCGAAATAGGCCCACCCCAATCCGTGCTGGATCCAGAGGGACGGACCTACCGTCATGCAGGTCGGAAAGTTGCCGACGAGGCCGCTGGACGGATAAGCAACTACCCCTTCAGGTGCATCGCCATAATCCAGCCCTTGGGCCAGCCCGCGTGGTACCCATAGGCACCATAGGCCGACTATAAGAATGATTATGAATTTTCTCATCTTTTTTTCTCCCACCGATTGCTCGATAAATTTTTAAATCTTCCATATGGTTTGAGATCCTATCCATTTTATTTTTGAATTCCAGACCAACACTAAAATGAGATTTTCCTTTCTGACTTTTTTTACCAAAAATCTTTTGTAACAATTTTTAAACGCTGTGCCACTTTTTTGTGACATCAAATCTACGCTACTGAGCTTCATTTGCCCCTTTCATGCCCTATCGATAAGAAATCGAATGGCCTAACTATTTGTTTTTACGTAATAAAAATCGGAGGCTTTTTCTACCCTTCATAATGGTCAAAAGATATGCCAAAATTGTAAAATATTGGACAAGATAGCGTCAATTTTTGATGGCTACTTTTATAAGTCTCAAAGCTACCATAGAACTAAACGTCGGACAGGAAAAGTCGAATTGCAAAATGGGGAGAGTTTAAAATTGCAAAGGCGTTTGGTTACATCAAGCCATTGGCCGTCAACCAAGTAATACCAATGGCGATGGTGACGAGGCTACCGAGAGTAGTAACGAGGATGATGTGGCCGGCTAAGCGGCTGTTGCTGCCCATGGCGTCGGCCATGACGTAGCTGGCAATGGCCGTTGGCGAAGCGAAAAGAAAAAACAGCACGCCCAAATCCACTCCGCGAAAGCCTAAATAAAGGGCGCAGAAAGTGGCCAAGAAGGGAAAAATAACGATTTTCAAAACAGCGGCAGCAGTGGCTAATTTGATATCTTTTCTCAGGCCGCTGAAACTGAGCGAACCGCCGATGCCGAGCAACGCCAGTGGCAGGGTCAGAGAAGCTAAATCTTCCGCTGTCTTTTCGATGAAAAAAGGCAATGGAAGCGAAAGAATAGATATCGGTACAGACACAAGAGTAGCCAGCACTAATGGGTTTTTTATGATTTGCTGTAGCATGTGCCATAGGCTTATTTTTCTCTCTCGATTCATCGGTATGGTTAGCGCCACCACCGCCAGCACATTATAGAGGATCATGACGAACGTCAATAGCACCGCGGCCTTACCCAGAGCTTCACGTCCATAAGCGTTGCTGAGTAGCGCAAAGCCAAAGATGGCAAAGTTGGAACGAAACGCCCCCTGAATGAAGGCGCCGCGGTCGCGACCATTGTCCGAAAGAAAAATAGCAGCTATCCAGCTAATAAAAAATGAAACCAAAATAAAGCTACAGGCAAAACCAATTTGCCGCCAATGGATCACCTCATGAATCGGCATGGTGGAAATTTTCACGAACACCAACATCGGCATGGCCACTGAAAAAATGAGTTTGGAAGTGATCTCTGTGTATGTTTCATTGATCCATCCCTTTCTCCGTAAACCATAGCCAATAAAAACAATAAGAAATACCGGAGCAACGATGTTGAGTGCATGGAAAAAAATCTTCATGACTGCCTTTTTTCACGCGAGTGTAATTATGTGAAAACAAAATTTTCTTTGGGAAAATACCATCTACTACAGTATTTTCTATGGATTAAGCATTTAATATAGATAGAATTACAAATAAATGCGAAGATAACCATTCAAGATGTCGCCTCACTCCTGGCGTTCCTTGACATGACATGTCTTGAGAGCGCATGATTACCGGAACCGCAAACGGCGCCAACACTCCTGGGGCCCCTCGACATAACATGTCTTTAGAGGGGTTCCCACGCTCCCTATTGGATGGATGTTTTTAAGAACCATTTCGCATTTTCCCACGCGCCAGAGAAGCAAAGATGCCGCCAAAACTGAGCAGTGCAAAGATAATAAAACTGATATGCATGGCGGCGATGAAATCCTGTTGATGAGCAGCATCGATGGCTTTTTTACCGACCATTATGGTGATGATGAAGGTGGCCACCGCCATGCTGAACATCTGGCCGAGCAGGCGCATGGTACCGACGATGGCCGAGGCAACGCCGTACTGCCGCCTTTCCACCGAGCTCATGATGGCATTGGTATTCGGCGAAGAGAATAATCCAAACCCTAATCCCAGAAACACCAAGCTGGTAGTAAAAAATCCCAAGCTACTATTGGCGTTGATAAAAACCAGCAATAAAAGGCCGATGGAGCAGCAGACCATCCCACTTGAGGCCAAAAGTTGCGGCTCGAATCGATCCGATAGGCGGCCAGCAATGGGTGCGATCGACGCTTGCACCAATGGCTGCGGCAATAACAACAGCCCTGCTTGCTGTGGAGCATAACCCCTGACTACCTGCAGATAGAGGCTGAGTAAAAAGCCCACCGCAAAGGTGCCGCTGTAATTGATAAAAGCCGCCAGACTTGAAAAGGCAAAAACGCGGTTGTTGATCAGTAAGCGAAGCTCCAACAAAGGCAAAGTAGCACGCTTTTCCCAGACGTAGAAAAAAAAGAGCACCACCAGCCCACCGCTGAGCATCAAGTAGCCATGTGGGGCTGGCAACATCGTGAAACCCAGCATAAGCCCGGTGATGCCAATGCCATATAAAAGAGCGCCCCAAAAATCGAATGGCTCATGGACCTTCTCGTGATGATCGTTCTGCAAGTAACGGAGGAGCAAGAATAGAATCAACAGACAGGAAAGGAGGTTCGTCCAAAAGATGCTACGCCATCCCAACCACTGCACCATGGTGCCGCCAACTGGTGGTCCAAAGGACAGGCCGAGATAGACCGCACCGATGTTCCAGCCCAAGGCCCGACCGCGCTCAGTCACCAAAAGCTGATAGAGTTCAAAGCCGCCGATGCCGTCCGGAAAGCCGGGGAAATTCTCCAAATCATTGGTAAGAGTGACTTGACCGCGCTCAGTCACGGGATAAACAGCCATCAACATGGCATTACCGGTGCCGAACACCATACCGCCGCCTAATCCCTGCATTATTCGTGCGGCAATGAGAAAGGTGGCATCCTGTGCGATGGCGATCAACAGCGATGCCAACCCAAAGAAAACAATGCCCCACGTGAATATTTTTTTGCGACCATAGATATCTGCCAACCGACCGAACGGCAGCAGAAACACCGCTGCCGACAGAATATATGCCGTGGCCGTCCAACTCAATTGCACGGCGTGCATCCGCAATTCGGCCCCAATGCGCGGCAGAGCGATGTTGGCGCCGGCCGCCATGAACGGCGTCAAAAAGCTACTCAACGCTACGATCCACAGCGTAAGCCTTTTTTCTCGTTCCTGATCGATGATGGATAAAGACATAATCAGTCGTCGGTTCAAAATCGTCCCATTTTATATACCTCTGTCAGCGTTTTGCGTTGAGTTGGTTTTTCCCGTTCCTGCAAATCAGGGGGTAATTTCAAAGGATCGCCCCAATAGCCCACAGCAATAGCGGCGATGATCTCGAATTCTTCTTTCGGCACATTGAGGGCAACATAAGCTTTTTCGCGGTCGAATCCGGCCATGGCATGCGCGTAGAGGCCAAGTTTGCGTGCCTGCAAAGCCAGGGACATCCAAGCGGCACCAGCATCGAATTTAGCCCAGTCGTTGGGACGTCCGGATTTTTGCCAATTGCGCCGGCACAAAAGATAGATCAACACCGGCGCCCGCAGCGCCCACGGCAGCGACGCCAGGAACACCTCTCTGTCCCACTCTGACTGGGGGATGGTCTGACACAGAGGTGCGCTGAGGGTTCCGTGAGGCCGTAGGTAGATCATGTACTGCACCTGGACACACACACGCTCTCCTGCCGACACACCCTTCACACGCACCAAACGCCACAAAAAAAACCACGGCTGGCCGTTGGCCGACGAGGGCGCCCAACGCGCGGCTTCGAATAACGACCGCAACGCCTCTGCTGGTACTGGCTCTTCGGAAAACGCCCGCGGCGACCAACGATCGAGAAATTGAGCATCCACCTCAGCTTCCGCTAATCGTCTTTTTTCATCCATAAGGCTATCCTTTTTTTCAAAGATTTTTGCCAACGATACTTCTGAACTTTCTTCAATCCATTCAGTGGACAAAGAGTCGTTTTAAAAAAGACCCCTCCCATAGCATCCCAGTGCAAACCGTATTTTGCGTTCACTCGTCAACCAAAGTTATACATCCCACCAATTAGGTGAAATAATTCTCGGTTAAGCTGCTACGTCACTCAGGCTCCGATGGCAATCATCCATTTCGATAATAAATTAATAAAAAATATCCTATTTACAAAAATTTTTTTCTCCCTCCCCACCGATCATGAGGCATGATCAAAGCTCTCTGTCGTTAATACCGAAAATATGCCATATTGACAATTATTTCCCACCAATCTGTCATTTTGACATTTTTTGCTGCATCTATCGTACCCCTTCGGCGTAAATAATATTTATTTTTAAGTTATTTATTATCAATTATTTAAATAATCATTGTGATTTTGGCATAAAATTTGTAAAGGGAAAAGTAGAAACGGATAGTAAAAAGTAATGAAAATTTAATATAAAAAGGAGGTAATGGTTATGTGGTTAGTCAAACGAGATCGTGATCAGTGGGGATTACAGCCATCGCTCAACGAACTGTGGCACTGGGATTGGCCATGGTTCAGCCGGCTTTGGGAGGAAGATTCCGTGGTATGGTCTCCACGCGTGGATGTGTCGGAAAATGACAATGAAATCGTCGTCAAGGCCGATCTACCTGGAGTAGATAAAAAGGACCTCAAAGTACAGTTGGAGAACAACACCTTGACGATCGCCGGTGAGCGCAAGTATGAAAAAGAAGACAAGTCGGACCGATATTATCATTCTGAACGCGCTTACGGCCGTTTCCAGCGGTCTTTTACCCTCTCCGACCACATCAAAGCCGATGAGATCAAAGCCGAATACAAAAACGGTGTACTCACGGTGACGCTCCCCAAGTCGGAAGAAGTAAAGCCGAAACAGATCGAGATCAAATAATCGATTATAGAATATCTCAAGCGGATATCCAAAGCGACGCGTCCTTATCGGGCGCGTCACTTTTTTTGGTTTTCTCCTGGAATAAAATTTTTAGCAGCGCACGCTCGCGGGTTTATCCCAAAACAGAGGATGGTTTTTCTACGCGTCGGAGCAAGCTGTTAGCATGAGGGCGGACAGCTGGCCTGAGCATGCAAACCAACCTCTCCCCCGAGTTCAAGGGAACGCCCGACGGCCAGGCAGCCGAAGCCATCCTGCGCAAATGCGTGCATTGCGGCTTCTGCACCGCCACCTGCCCCACCTACCAGCTGCTGGGCGACGAGCTGGACGGCCCGCGCGGGCGCATCTACTTGATGAAGCAGGTGCTTGAAGGCGCTGAACCCACACGC
>FWWM01009387.1_pt1 | contig 10726 bp, 7 predicted proteins | sample 2228351 | NCBI WGS metagenome assembly FWWM01 (sample SAMEA103939774, study PRJEB20133) | metagenome
AGTGGGACCTCGTCCTCGTTCTCGCAGAATACCTAGCTGAGAAATATCCGGATGATCCCGATGTTCAAAAACTACGCGAAACAGCGCAAGCTAAAACACAATATCACAAGTAACGAGATTGCTGCTGGTTTAGGGGGTCTCATCCGACAGATTTGTGGGATTGACATCCTGAGGCAAAGAAGGAGCGGGGTGAATGAAGGACCAATAAGCTCGCATCGCGGCCTGATTCTCCGCGATCTTCTTACGGTGGCCTGAACCCCGACCACAAATTCGGCCGTTCACTTTGACCACAACTTCGAATACCTTGTCATGGTCGGGACCGGTTTCCGAAACAAGTTCATACTCTGGAACAGTCTGGAAAGTTTTCTGCACGTACTCCTGGAGCTGAGATTTGAAATCGCTGAATTCTTCAGTATGCGAGAGCTCCCGCCCCGGCTCAAAAACCTCTTTCACCAACCAGGGCTTAATGCGGGGAATGCCGAGCTCCAAATAAAGCGCTCCCACCACGGCTTCGAGCGCTGATCCCAAGAGCACGGGCCGCATTCGGCCTCCCGTGTTCTCCTCGCCACGGCCAAGCAACAGGAGTTCCCCAATGCCCATTTCCTGTGCCCGTTTTCCTAGGACAGGACGGCTGATGATATCTGCTTTTTGCTTAGATAGGACTCCCTCCGAAGCCCGCGGGAATTCCCGGAAAAGGTACTCGCTCACGACCAGGCCAAGCACTGCATCGCCGAGGAACTCCAGGCGCTCGTTGTCGTAAGGGAGATGGTGCTCAAAGGCATAGCTGGCATGAGTCAAGGCCTGATCGAGGAGGTCCAGATTTTGCATGGGCAGATTGTAGCGGGTGAGAAACCGCATCAACTGTTCTGCTCTTTCTGGACGAATGAGGCTCACACAGAGCCCTCGTTCAGTTGAATGACGAAGTTTAACATCAGAAGCATTTTCAATTCGCGCCAGGGGGGCAAGGCAAGTCCGAAGTGACAAGGGGATAGAAGACTTCGAACTGATCGAGCAAAATCTCTCCCTTGGCCTTCAGAGCTTCCTGATCCTGAGCAAGAACGAGCTCTGTTATCCGAAGGGGATAGCTGGGTTTCGTGGAAAGAGCTGCGTTGATAGGCACAAAGTCTCTCGGAGTGATCTGAGCTCGCTGCCACTTTTTGTTCCAGGTAATACCCTCGCTGCCATTGGTAAAATCGAGCAGAAACTGCTGACCTTTTGCATCGACGGCCATCGCTCGGAGCCACGCCTCTTTCCCATCACCGAAGATCCACACCCCCAATTTCGCTGGGCGGCGCTCGATCACAAAATCCACAGGCAGGACGATTCGGCTTGGCCCACCACGCTTCATCGCATATTGCCAGGAAAGACATCCGTTGCCTTCTCGCGGACGTCGGCGGTCCACTCTGACGCGCGTCTTTCGGCGATCGAAACCAGCCCCCGAGAGATGGCTTTTTATCGTCTCATCAAAATTGCATAACACATGTGTTGTGAGTTGGTCGACAAAGTACGGGACGATGGCGACATGATTTCCTACCCTGACCTCAAGGCACCCCTTGCCAGGTTGCAGGGCCCTGACACGGAGGAGAGTCGCAGTGACGGCGCTGTCATCGGCGCGGATCGCCACCTGCTCAGGCTTGAGGGGGACTCCTCCCGACGGGTCATAGGCTTTGACGTCCAAGTAAACTGAATCTCCCTTGGCAAGGACGACCGGCGAAGGTTCCACGGTGAGTGTCGTCAGTTTGACCACCGCGACGGTCTTGCTTGTCTCGAGCCTATGTTGCTCTTCCGCGTCGAGTGAATAACGCAGTGTCAAAAACCCTGTTGTGGGCTGGGAAGAGGCGGTGAGCGTGCACGTCGTGCCGAAACTCAAAACCGAACCGATCTCGGGCGATGCCACCCAATTCACTCGCGAGGGCTCCAAAGGAACGGGATTGCCCCGTTCGTCACGCCCTCGAGCGGAAAACTGGTCTTTGGCTCCCGCGGGAATTCGCACGAGCGTTTCGCGCGGCAGAATCTCGACAGTGCGCAAATCGCCCACTGGGCCCAGTTCTGTGACGAGCAATGCATTGACAACCGTTCGCGGCCCAAAGCGATCGCTCGGCTTGTTGACGATGTCCCCTCGAATGACCATCGTCGTGCTTCCGCCGCCATCGAAATTCATGGCGGTCCAGCAGCCCAACTGCCGGAGATACTCCGCCAATTCGGGGAGGCTCATCCCAACACTTAGCCCCGGTTGCCGGCCATCGACGGTGAGAAGGTAGAGCGTTTTTCCGTCACGCGTCAGTCCGACAGCTGTTCGCGGATGCCGCGTTGTGACGAAAGAGCGGACAATCTTTTCTTGCTGCCAATCGATGTGGATTCTCCCCTTGCGCAGAAGCATAGGCCCCCCGCCTATGGCCCACGCGATCGGGGCTTGAATTTCCGGGACAGCAACGTGAAGGTTGACACTCGTCCCAGCTCGTAACTCTCCGAGGCGTTTTGCTTCTTTGGGCCGCAGAGCCAGAATCACCTTGTTACCGGTCACCGTCGCGCTTGTTGTTTCCACCGCGCCCACGACGCGGGCTTGCACCTTTTCATTGGGGAGGAGCTTTCCCTCAGGAAGCTCCAGCTCATACGCTCGATGAAACTCTTTTAGGGGTACCGGCCGACCGTAATGCCGATTGTAAAGGACTGCCCCCGCCGAACTGGTGGGGTCGTTAAGCCCCACGTTTCTTAGCCGGCGCTGCCCTGCACTTACAGTGAGCGACGCCCGCAGCGGGGTCATAAACAACCGGCCGTCGGTCGTCGCTCCTAGCACCGCGCGTGGTGCAGGGACCACGGGAAGCCTGGCCACCAGACCATCACTCACAAAGAGATTGACAGGGGTGAAAAGTGCTGGCGAGTGCTTCCAGAAATCCGCATTTGTCGCCACAAGAACATGCTGGCAGGGTGTCTCGTGAAATCGAGCGATCTCGTCCACTGTGGCGCCGTTGAAGAGACGCCCTTTGGCCAGTACGGGCATGACGGAAAGGAATGTCGTCGAGAGGTCGATTTTGGCAACGTGGATATTCAGAGGGCCGCTCGTATGGTACTCGTGGATGTACTCAACTCCGTCGGCAATGGTCTCGCTTGTCCGGGCAACAGGCGGCAAGTCGTCAGCGGGAGACCGCGAAAATCCGCCCCACGGAAAAGAGGGGACGGCCGAAAGAAACGCAACGACGGCCAAGGCCGAACGGAGGGGCGCCATTCGTGGAGAGAAACGCATGTGTTTGCTCCTGATCATCACCGGGATTTAGTAGAGCAGGACGTCGTGGATAATGACGTTACGATCTGCCCGACTTGATGGCTCATAGGCATCGTTGATAAACTCGAATTCGATGGTGACCTCTTTGGGCGCGCCATTTGGCCACACGAGCAGGTCATAGAGATGAGGCGTCGGCTCGTCCACGTAGAGTCGCGACACCTCGACCCCATCGATGCGAACGACAACCACAGGAAACATTCCCAAGGCCCATGTTCCTGAGGCGTTGACAACGAGGCGGGTTATTTTGAAGGCGCCCGTCGAGACTGTCGCGGCTGTTTTGCCATTGCGCTTCATCACGAGGCCGTCAGGACCACTCTCTATTCCAGTGGCTTTTCGGAAAAGGCCACTCCCCACGACTTTGACGCCAGTTGTATCTCGAGCGGCTTCTCGCAGAGTGTTCTCGTAAGGCCACTTCCTTTTATTCCGTGCATAGAGGTTTGAAAGCGCGAGCTTTAGCGCGGGATTTTCGGGATAAAGTGAGCACGCAGCCCGCAGCCGCATTTCCGCTCCCACGAAGTTTTTGTCGATAGCCTGCATCCACTCGGCGCGGAGGATTTCCCCTTGGGCAGCTTGCCGCCGGTCGCTAAGCTGTTGGTTCACTGCTTTCAGAAAAGGTCCTGGTTGGCGCAGCCTTAAAGTGATGCGAGCAATGGCCGCTGCTTGATCGAGAGTGATCTTAGAGGATGCTGTCAGGCTTCCCAGCTCCTCCGCAGCTACGGGGTACCCGGCATCAAGGGCGGCACGCAGCATCTCTGCACTACGCTCAAACTGTGCCGCCTGCCAGAGATAGGTAGAGAGCAGATAATAGGTTTTGGGCTCGTCAAAACCGATGGCTGTGACCTGATTGGCGCGCGCACCAGGAAGACGGGCGAAAACCGTGATCATCGTCTCGACCGCTTTCGCGTAATCCCCCTTTTGTGCTCCCCGAGAAGGTAGAGAGCCTCGAAGTCGTAGAAGCGCTTGCTGAGCCGCCGCTCCACAAATTGCAGGGCCTGATCAAAGTCCTTCCGCTGAAGGGCTTCTCGTGCCAAAGCCGCGTAGTTCTCTGGCTGCGAGCGACCAAAAGCGAGCGTGAGTCTCTCCAGGTTGGCGGAGGCAACGAAGAAGGTGACAAAAAGGGTGAGAAAAGTCAGCAATCGTGCAAGATATCGCCGTTCTGGAGTTCGCCCTCTCATGGGACGTCCTTATCACCGTAATCTTGTGAGTTCGAGGTAGCGCACACGTGCCAAGTACGCTAGCAGACACAAAGCCGTCAGGAAGGTCAATCCAATCAGAGCAATTGTCCGCGGCGGGAAGTAGTGCTTGGTTGGTGTCGGGGCGAAAGCTGCTATGGAGACGTCACTTACGGGCTGAGCAATCGCCATTCGCGCATCCTGGAGTTTCTGGGTCAAGAGATCGGCGTTGCGCTGCACTGCTCGCAGCTGGATTTCCATGAGCTGCAATTGAGCCGATGCCTCGTTGTAACGCTTTTGCAACTCTTCGGCTTTTGCCTTCGTCTCGCTTGTCTGGCTTTCCAGCTCCTCAATCTCGGAGGCGAGCTGCCCGAGCTCAATGGCCCTGCCGTGGATCTCATTGCGGGTTTTAAGGAAATTCTCCATCAGCTCGTGCAGAGCCTTGCGACGACTTTCGACGGATTCTGTCAGCAGTTTCTCGGCAAGCCGGGCCCGGTACGCGCGCACTTGAAGTTCGCGCGATTCTTTCTCGTACTGCTTGACGCGGGGCTGAAGCTCCAGGAGCTCTGACATCGCTTGATGATATTCGGCTTCAAGCTTGAGGCGCTGCTCGATGAGCAGGCTCCATGCTGGGTTGAGCTCCTCGCGGCGGAATTGCACATTCGCCAGGCTCTTCAGTTGCTGCGGAGTCCCCGTGCGTATGGCCTCGGAAATGCTCAGGTCGGGGACGTCTTTCATCAGTGTGATCACCCGCTCGGTGGTCGAGAGCAATGCATCGAGCGAAGCAATTGCGCCGCGCAAGATCGCAACTTTCGCCTCGGCTCCCCTCAGTTTGCCCACAGCTGCGAGATAATCATTCTGTATCTGATCAAGTTCGCGGTTGAGAAGCTCGACGGGTTCCTTCTCCTGGAAGCGCCCCAGCTGAGCCAAATGATACAAGAGACGCTGCCGGGTTTCCAAGGTGCGCAAGCGCGCTGTTTCGTACGGTGCTTCAAGGCGTTCGGCAGCGAGAGGGCTACTGCTTGCCATCTCGGCGATCTCTGGGGTCATGATCTCCTCTGGCCCCACTTCTCCAATCCACAATCCCTCGCTCGTTTGAAGGACGTTGAGAACGCTCGCCATCTCTTTGATTCGCTCCGCGAGCTGGCGGTACGAGTGCCGCTTGCTCACCAACTGGCTCAGGTAACTCTTGTACTTGTCGGAGTACTCATCGATTTCGCGAAGCAGGAGCTCGAGGTTGTTCTCTGCTTTGAAACGAACGATGCGTTCCTGCTGACGTGCCAGTTCTTTTTCCGCCTCCTGCTGTTGGGTCAGAATGTAATCGTACTGAAACCGGGTTTTTTCGTTAGCGAGTTCGTCGTACTTTTGTTCAAAGAGTAGTGCCCACGTATTCGCCAGGAGCTGGGCCTTGGATCCTTCATTAGCCACGGCGTAAAGATTCAAAAGCGGCGACATTTTCACGTCCGCCGCCGTTTTCTTCTCGATGATCTCCTCGCAATCGAGCGACTTTCCAATAAGTTCAATGGTCCAATCCGCAAGCTCGCTCTCCCGCAGGTCGAGCAAGGCTCTCAATTCCGCTGGCGACCATCTTTGGAAAAATTTTGCCAAATGCGCTGATTTCTCGCCCAATTTCTTGCGGAGATTCTCTTCGTTCGTGGACCGCAAGACTTCGCTCGCCCGCTCCGGCGTCTCGTATTGTTTCACGAATTTCTCGCAAAACGGTTTTGCTTCCCGAAGCGTCTGAATGAGTTTGTCGATAATCTCACCGCTGAGGAGGAGGTTCTTCGCCGTGATAACGCTGAGTGGCTCTGTTCTAATTTCAGGCGAAAACTTTGGCGGCAGGATAATGACCTTGGCTTCCGCCCGGTAGCGGTTGGGGATCAATAGCAAAATGATGACATAGCAGACGATAGCTATTCCCAGGATTTTGAGGAACCACCGTCGGTGCTGCCACCAGTACAGCACGAACTCGCGGATTAAATCGTCCACGGTGAATTGCCGGGCGCCAGAATCGGCAGCTTTCATCTCTTCAGTTGTGTTGGGCTTGGGTTCCATCGTTGCTACCTTCGTCACGCGTGATCATCAAGTTCAGCGCATAGAAATTCCGGTCTTCCTCTTTGCTAGGAAGCCGCTCACTATTGTTGGCATACTCCAGCTCGATATTGTGGGTCCCACGGGTCAAATACACCCTGACCGCATAACTATCCCAGTTTTCGTGAGCAACGTAAATCTCGTCGCGCTTGAGACCATCGATGTGCAAGTTGACAAGCGGCGAGAGTCCGAAAGCTCGATCTCCACGCGCCGTCAACACTGCATAGTACCAGCCGTCCTCGGGTACATCCAGCATCGTGCCGCAGCGCCCTGTTTCGTAGAATGCAAGGACATTGCGCCGCACAACTCCCCCTGTGCTCTGCATGTCTGCTATTCCAAAAGAGGCTAGCACATGGGGAAGCTGGGCAAACTCCTCGATCACATCCCCAAGATCTTCGCCGGCCAAATCAGCCATGCGCAAGCGCACAGCGTAAGTATTGCGCTGGCGCGACCATTCCGCCAGAAGCTGATAGGCCTCCTGAGGTCTCTCGGCAGCTTCTGCCGCTTGTGCAGCGAGAAGGAGATACGAGACGTCTCGCGGAGCTTCCTGCAAGAGAGTTAGACTGTGCTCGTACGCCGTTTCTAGCGGTGCGGTTTCTCGCGATTCGGCTGCCCGCGCCAAGAGAGACCAAACTCTGGCCGCGTGGAACGCAACCCGCCACCGCTCTCTCTGGTCACTCACAGGCAGGGCAATCGTACTGGTGGAGAGTCTTTCTTCCGCATCGCTCAAATCTCGATCAAAGGCTTTCCAGTCGATGCGGCGCAGGCCTGCCGAATCCGCATAAAATTGAGCCCGAGAGAAATCTTTCATAACAGCCGCAAGCACGACGGCCATACGACGCGTCCGAGCATTGCGATCGCCCCGTTCAATGGCGCGGCTGAGGCGGTCGAGCGCGGTCACCCAAGCCCCTTTTTGCCATGCGGCCCGCCCCTGCAGGCTAAGGAAAAACATTTCGAAGGCAGGTGGAAGGTGGGTGGAACAAACGTTCAGGAACACGGTTGGCACCGCCGCTTGCCTTAAAACGTCGGCACCATGCTCGACCAATAACTCAAGGTTAGCGAGTTCCAAATCTCGCTTGTGGAGCTTGGCCTCTCGCAAAGCTTCCACAGCCCGCTCTTCACGGTCTGTTTGAAAATAGCAGAGTGCTTCCCCCACAAGCCGCTCGGCGTCGCGCTCCAGACCACTGAGAAGCAGCTCGGCCTGTCCGTAATGGCCCAAATTGAGCTCCACCCTGGCCAGCGCCCGCCGAGCTCGTTTATCGGTAGGGTAGCTCGAGACCACGTACCCCAACAATCCCTCGGCTTCATGGTGCTCCCCCCGCAAAGACAGGTAGATCCCTTTATTGGTCAGAAGAAACGCATGGAGACGTTGAAGCATGAGAGCCCCAACGACAAAAAGAATCATCGCGAGAGCAAGGAGCACAAGACGCCGTGTTTTCACTTACGGGTGCCCTCTTCAAGCAGACGCTGGATTTGTTTTCGCACTTCCTCGATTGTAAACAAGGCACGCTCTACTTCTGAACCGCGGCGCACCAGTTCTGCGCTAATGCGTTGATAATTTGCCAAGGCTGCATTTGTGTCGCCTCGCCGTTCGGCATCTTTGGCTCGCAGGTAGTAGGCATTGAGGTTTTTGAAGTCACGACGCAAAATTTCGTCCGTAATTTCGTGCAACTTTCGCGAATCCCCTGCCTTGAGGGTCAGGATGGCGAGCTGTTCCCACGCCTCGATGTAATTGGGATTCATCCGCACGGCTTTGAGGAAGGCTTCCTCAGCTTCGCGATCCCGCTTCAGTCGCATGCAAATGGAGCCAAGCTGCCCATATCCCCGAACAGAACTGAAACTCTTCATGCCTTCAAGCTGATGGGTCAGCGCCAGGCCATCGCCTCCCTGACGCATGGCCACTCTGGCGAGCTTGAGGCGGACATAACCATTCGTCGGGTCAAAAGAAAGCGCCTTTTTCAGGCGATCTTCGTAGACCTGGGCCGTGTGTACCCCACGACTGGCCATGACATCAAAGTACTTCCCGTAAAAGGTTGTCACCGAGAAGTACCCGCAGCCCCAAAGAGCCAAGGCCGCGATCAGAGCCATCAATCGTGGAATCCGGTCCGTCATGACAGGTGCTAATGTTCGGCCTTCCCATGAACAGGGCAAGCGATTTTGCGCCGGCGGCACTCCTCGTCGAGTAATGCCTCCAGCTTAGGATTGCGCACGAGATTTCCCCAAGCATATCTCTTCAGGAAATCACGCAGCTGATGTCCTCTCTCACGCAGCATTTCTTGGAACGCGTGCAGCTCCTCGCGCCTCATCTCAATGCTGTGCACGCGTTTGCCCGGCGCGGTGTGAATGAGAGTGCCGCAAAACTTCTCTTGGGTGGGGTAGCGTTTGGCGGTCATGAGGAGGTAGATTTTGATCTGATTCTCGTAAATTCCTGTAAGGAAATCATCCTCGTGCTCTTCTGTACCCGTTTTGAAATCTGCGATCTCGATCTCACCGGCTTCATTTTCGAATTCGCAGTCAATCGTCCCGCTGAGATGAAGCTCATCATCGACTTTCATGACCCACGATTGCTCAAAACGTGCCCACCTTGCCTTGACTAGAGGCGAGAATTTTCCATCGGACCACGCTGCCCGTAAGTGTCCGACGATTTCCTGCACTAAGCCCTCGCCCGTCTTGCCCGCCAGGTGGGGCATTTGAGCGGTCATGAGGTTTCTCACAATAGCTGTCCATTCGTTGAAATCCCACCGGCGTGCCCCAAAAATCTCTGCGATTGCGGCATGGATAAGGCTCCCTCTCTCCGAAGCGGTGAGCATGTTGAGGGGCGTCCCTTGCGTTTCTCGCGTCGACGTTGCAAAGTTTGCGAGCACCGTCTCTTCGTCAGGCGCGATTTCTTGTGGCGATTCTTCCGAGTCGTTGCCACGCGTCGTCTCGACAATGTAATACTGGAAATACATCTTCGGGCAGACGAGGAAATAGAGAAACTCGGTCACTCCGATGGCCAGGTGTCGATCCCCCGCGAGAGGTGAAGGGGCAAGGGTGGGGAAGTCATAGGTTGGCCCCTCACTGGCTGCAGGGGAGTGGCCAAGAGTTGCCAAATAAGCAGCCACCCGCTCTCGTTTCTCAGCAAGGGTTTCTTCAAAAGTTTTTCCTGACGTTTCGGGCAGCTCCTCACGATTCTTCGGGGTGGGGGCTTCGAGCTCAACTTTGAGACACGGCGCCCCTCCAGCATCGTTGATATGAGATTCGAGCTCCTCGAAAGACCGCACCGTGGGCGCCTGATATTCATCCCACGTTGCGGCCAGAACACCGCAAAGCGAGTTGTAAAAGTCTGCGACCTTGAGCGCTCCTCCGCTTTTGAGCTCTCCTTTGCTTTTTGTCGTACTGAGGATGAGGTAATCCTTGGCGCGCGTGAGTGCCACGTAGAGGACGCGCTTCTCTTCATCGACCTGCCGAATTTTCTCCAGCGTCTCAAGCTTGTCATAGAGGGGAAAGACTTCCTTAGCATCAATGCGGTGGACGCTTTTCTCGCACACAAACCACTGCGCGCCATCGGTGAGCGGCGGGGTCACCCTCGCGTCTCTCTTCTGATTGTCGAGCGAGGCGAGCACAACGATGGGAAACTCCAAACCTTTCGCAGCGTGGATTGTCATGAGCTTGACCCCCTCGTCGGATGCTTCCACGACGGGCGCTTCGCCTTCTGTTCGTCCCTCGCTCTCCTCGCTCTCCAAGTACTCCAGAACTTCTGCTACTGAGGCCGTTTTGAATGAGCGGAGTATCGCGAGAAACTTCTGCACGTTGGCCCACGCTTGCTCGCGCCGTTTGCCCAGCGCATAAATTCCCCACGCCCCCGTCTGCTCAAGGAGATCTTCCACCAGGCGGTCGACCGTCACCAACCCCACGCGATTCTGAGCCCGTTGCAAAACCTTGAGAGCAAAGTCCAAATGCTCAGCTTCATGCGATGCCAGCTGAAAGGCGGGGGAAGCCTCGCCGCTGAGTGCAAGAAAGCATTTCTCACGCAGCGTTGGCCGCCGGAGGCGGCTGACCTTGAAGAGGAGCGAATCCGAGCACCGTACGAGTCCTCCCCTCAAAAACCCTAGCAGAGCAAAGTCGTCCTCAGGCTCATCAATTGCCCGAAGCGCAGTGATAAGGTCTACGATCTCCAGCTGGTCGTAGAAACCCATCG
>FWWM01016942.1_pt1 | contig 10724 bp, 8 predicted proteins | sample 2228351 | NCBI WGS metagenome assembly FWWM01 (sample SAMEA103939774, study PRJEB20133) | metagenome
CTACTGGAATCGGGGCAGGAAGAAGAACATGCGCATGTTTGCGCACGTTTGGAATAGCAGGGCATCAAGACAAATCGAGGCTAGCGTCGAACCAGTGATTGCCGCTTCAGCTAATTCTCAGTTCAGCCCACACAAGGAGTTTTCATGCGTCCAGTCATTCGTAAAGCCGTGTTTCCGGTCGCCGGGATGGGTACACGCTTTTTGCCCGCGACCAAGGCCAGTCCTAAAGAGATGATGCCGGTGGTAGACAAGCCGCTCATCCAATATGCGGTGGAAGAGGCGGTGGCCGCGGGGATCACCGAGTTGATCTTCATCACTGGCCGCACCAAGCGCTCGATCGAAGATCATTTCGACAAAGCCTACGAACTGGAATCCGAACTGGAAGCGCGCGGCAAGAAGGAACTGCTGCAAGTCGTGCGCAATACCGTGCCGGCAGGGGTGACCTGTATCTACATTCGGCAACAGCAAGCATTGGGCCTAGGGCACGCCGTGTTGTGTGCCGCACCGGTAGTGGGCAACGAACCCTTTGCCGTGCTGCTCGCGGACGATCTATGCGACAACCCCGACGGCAAGCCGGTGTTGCAGCAGATGGTCGATGTATTTGCCTATCATCGCTGCTCGGTGTTGGGCACGATGAACGTGCCGCGGGAGGAAACCAAACAGTACGGTATCGTCAGTACCGACCGCTGCGAGCAGGGCAAGCTGCGCCGCATCCGCTCCATCGTCGAAAAACCCAAACCCGAAGAAGCGCCCTCCACGCAAGCGGTGATCGGTCGCTACGTGCTGACCGCGGCGATCTTCCAGCACCTCAGAACGATCCAGCCGGGCGCAGGGGGAGAGTTGCAACTGACCGATGCGATCAGCTCGCTTCTGAACGAAGAAGCGGTCTATGCCTATGAGTTCGACGGGGTGCGATACGATTGCGGCAGCAAAGCCGGCTACCTGCGCGCCACGGTAGAATTCGGCTTGCGCCATCCGGAAGTCGCGGCGGAGTTCCGTCGCTATCTCAAAGAACGCAGCGCCGGGCTCTGAGGGCGCAACGCGCATCCGTGGAAGGTGAGCACGACGAGGAGCACCGAGCGCGGGCTCTGCCTGAGGGGGCGGGCGTACAGGGCCGGTTTGCTACTTCAGCGCCGCTTCGAGGCGTTCCAGAACGGTGCGCAGGACCTGCAGACGGCCAAAGCGCTTGTCTTCGGCGGCCACAAGCGTCCACGGCGCCGCCGAAGTGCTGGTCTGATCGATCATATCGCACACGGCGCGCCGATATAGCGGCCATTTCTCGCGGTTGCGCCAGTCATCCGGCGTCAGTTTGTGGGCCTTATAGGGCGTGCGTTCGCGCTCTTGAAAGCGCCGCAGTTGCTCTTCCTGGCTGATGTGCAGCCAGAACTTGACGACGATCGCGCCGGCTTGTACCAGCTCGTGCTCGAAGTCGTTGATCTCGCTGTACGCCCGCCGCCAGTCGTATTCGCTGCAAAAACCTTCAACGCGTTCAACCAATACCCGTCCGTACCACGAGCGGTCATAGATGGTGATGCGGCCCCGCGGTGGCACGTGGCGCCAGAACCGCCACAGATACGGCTGGGCGCGCTCCTCGTCGGTCGGCGCGGCCACCGGCACGATGCGGAACTGCCGCGGATCGAGCGCTTGCGCCAGCCGCCGGATCGAACCGCCTTTGCCGGCGGCGTCCATCCCTTCGAAGACCACCACCAGGCTGTGTCGCTTTGCAAATTCTTTGCTGCGCACCCACTCGGCGATGCGTCCCTGAAGCCTCGGCAGCTCGTGTTCGTAGGTTTTTTTATCTACGCGCTGCCTCAGATCGATCGTATCGAGCACGTCGCGCCCGTCGGCACTTGGTAGTGCCGGCAGCGCCGCAGGAAAACACACCGCGCTGCCTTTGTTCATCCGTTCTTCGAGCAGCGCCAGAAAAATCTTCGCGCTCATCAAGTGGCGGTAGCGGTCGTCTTCGCCGCTCACCACTTGCCACGGTGCCCACGGTTGATGCGTCAGGCGCATCACGTGGTGGCTGGTGGCGACGAACTGGTCGTAAGTTTTTAGACGCTCGAAATGCTCCTGGGTGACGCGCCACGCGGTACGTGGGTCACTGGCCAGCGTTTGTAGCCGTCTTTTTTGCCCTTTTTTGCTGAGATGGAACCAAAACTTGACCAGTAGCGCCCCCTCATCGGCCAGCATCCGCTCGAATTGCGCGATGCGTGCCAGCCGCTGGTCGAGCTCGGCGTCGCTGATCTTGCCGGCCACATGCAACGCGATCGGCTCGGAGTACCAGGAACCCGCGAAAATGCCGATGCGTCCCTTGGGCGGTAGCGCGTTCCAGAACCGCCACATCGGCGGAAACGACCGTTCGAAATCGCTGGGCTTTCCAAACGCGGAAGTCATCAGGTAGCGCGGGTCGAGCCACTCATAGAACTGGTGGATGGTTTCGCTCTTGCCGGCACCATCGTGTCCGCTGACCAGCATCAACACCGGGAAATCGGCACGTTCCTTGAGCTCGAATTGCGCCTCCAGCAGGCGCACGCGCAGCGATTCGATTTCGCGCTGATAGGTTTCCTTGTCGATGCTGTGGGGTAACTCTGCGGATTCGAACATGGCGCATTCCTCCTCCCGTGACGTGATTCATTCCTCCTCGCGCGCCGCCTTGCGCCGTTCGTGCTCTTTCAAATGGCGCTTGCGTAAGCGGATGCTTTTGGGGGTGATCTCCACCAGTTCATCGTCATCGATGAACTCCACCGCCGTCTCTAGCGTCAGGGTAATCGGAGGCGTCAGTCGAATCGCTTCATCCGAGCCGGAGGCCCGGATGTTGGTCAGTTGTTTGGTCCGTACCGGGTTGACGACGAGGTCGTTTTCCCGGCTGTGAATGCCGATGATCATCCCCTCATAGACCGGTTCGCCCGGTTGCACGAACATGCGTCCGCGCTCTTGCAGCTTCCACAATGCATAGGCAACGCATTGGCCGTCTTCCTGTGACACCAACACACCATTGCGTCGGCCGGGTAGGGGGCCGACGTAGGGGGCATAGCCATCGAAGATATGGCTCATCAGTCCCGTGCCGCGAGTCAGAGTCAAGAATTCCCCATGAAAGCCGATCAAACCGCGGGCGGGAATGCGGTAGTCCAGGCGCACGCGCCCTTTGCCATCCGGCGCCATGTCGAGCAGTTCTGCCCGGCGACGGCCCAGTTCTTCCATCACTGCCCCTTGGTGTGCTTCTTCCACGTCGACGGTGAGGCGTTCAAACGGCTCGTATCGTACGCCGTCGATGTCACGAAACACCACACGCGGCCGACCGACAGCCAGTTCGAAGCCTTCGCGGCGCATGTGTTCCAGCAGAATGGTCAGATGCAATTCCCCACGACCAGCGACTTCGAACGAGTCGGTGTCTTCGCCGAAGGTTACGCGCAGCGCCACGTTCCTGAGCAACTCTTTTTCCAGTCGTTCGCGGATCTGGCGGCTGGTGACGAATTTGCCTTCGCGGCCGGCCAGTGGCGAGGTGTTGACCATGAAGGTCATCGTCAGCGTGGGTTCGTCCACGGCGATGGGTGGCAAGGGTTGCGGTCGTTCCGGATCGCAAATCGTCACGCCGATGCCGACATTGTCGATGCCGCTGACCATCACGATGTCACCGGCGCGGGCTTCTTCGGTAGGACGGCGTTCCAGACCGACGAACTCAAGCACCTGTCCCACCTTGGCGCGGCCCAGCGACTGATCCCCCAGATAAACCGAGATTTCCTGGTTGGGACGCAACGTCCCTTGACGGATTCGTCCGATACCGAGCTGACCCAGGTAGTTGGAATGATCGAGCGAGCAGATCTGCAGCTGCAGCGGCGCGTCGACGACCACTGGCGGGGGCGGGACATGCTTCAGGATGGCTTCAAAAAGTGGCCGCATGTCGGAAGAGGGCTGCGCCGGATCAAGGGTGGCGTATCCTTGTAGGGCAGAAGCGTAGATGACGGGAAAATCGAGCTGCGCTTCGCTGGCATCGAGCTCGACGAACAGATCGAACGTGGCGTTGATCACCCAATCCGGACGCGCGCCAGGACGGTCGATCTTGTTGATCACCACGATGGGTTTGAGTCCTTGCGCCAACGCTTTCTTGGTGACGAAGCGCGTTTGCGGCATAGGGCCTTCCACCGCATCGACCAGCAATAACACCCCGTCGACCATGGACAGGATGCGTTCGACTTCGCCGCCAAAATCCGCGTGCCCGGGGGTATCGACGATGTTAATGTGCACCCCTTCGTAGTCGATGGCACAGTTTTTTGCCAAGATGGTGATGCCACGCTCGCGTTCGAGCTCGTTGCTGTCCATGACCCGCTCGCCCATGGTTTGGTGGGCAGCAAACGTACCGGATTGCTTGAGCAGCTGATCAACCAGCGTGGTCTTACCGTGGTCCACGTGGGCGATGATAGCGATGTTGCGAATGCAAGCGAGTTGCGTTTCAGACATGGTTGGACGACAAAGATACAAAGTGCGATTATACTTGGGATCGGAAAGAACCAGGGTAGGGTAGAGAAAGCGATGTTGGCGATCATCGGTGGCAGTGGTTTGAATCAGTTGGAAAATCTCGAACCCCTCGGGCAGCGGGTCGTGCGCACGCCTTACGGCGAACCCTCGGGCGTGCTTACCTTTGGCCGCTTGGGCTGTGAGGAGATCGTGTTCATCGCCCGGCATGGCTACGGACACACCATCGCACCGCATCGCATCAATTATCGTGCCAATTTATGGGCATTAAAGCATGTGGGTGCGACACGGGTGATCGCCGTGGCGTCAGTGGGCGGGATCCAGCCGCAGTTCGGGCCTGGTACCTTGGTTGTGCCGCATCAAATCATCGATTACACCTGGGGGCGCGCGAGCACCTTTTTTGAAACCGAGGACGCGCCGGTGGTGCATGTGGACTTCACGCAGCCGTTTTCGCCGAGCCTTCGTGCCGATTTGCTGCGCGCCGCGGCGGCGGCTGGCGAAATGGTTATCGACGGTGCGGTTTATGCCTGCACGCAAGGACCAAGGCTGGAAACCGCGGCCGAGGTAAATCGATTGGAGCGAGACGGCGCCAACATCATCGGCATGACCCTGATGCCGGAAGCAGCGCTGGCACGTGAGCTCGAACTGGAATACGCGGCGTTGAACCTGGTGGTGAATTACGCCGCCGGTCGCGGCGATTCCCGCGAAGGCATCCCGTTTGCTGAACTACATATGGTATTGGCGGCGACGGTGGCACGCGCTCGCAACGTCTTGCAGCATTTTTGCCAGCTGTGCCGCGCGTCGGCTTGAGGGGCGTTCCTCGGTGTTGCCGATGCGCGTTGCGTGACGCCAGCATCGCTCAAGACCGCACGGATCGGATGCCGAGCGGAAGCTGGGCATGACAGCAAAAGATCGAAACGGGCTATCCGAATGATGTCGCCCATGGTTTGCATACGAAAACGTGATAATTTTTATTATGTAAAATTACATTTGTTGCCGTGAAACGCAATGCCCAACGACCTGCCACCGCAAAGGTCAGCCATGGCGCTATAATCCATGTGTACGCCCCTTGGATCGCTAGCCATGACCGAGGCTGCAGATACCGTCGTGCACAGCCCCACCGCTGCCCGACCTCAGGATGCTCCTGTGCTGCCCTTGGAGGTTGAAGCCGTCAAGCAGCTCGTCCAAACGCTCATCCACGAGCAACTCAAAGCCGCGATCGGAGAACAGATTGCGGCATTTGTGCAGCAAAACGAGCAGCGCGCGCGAGAGTTTTCGCTGCTCGAGCGCATTGTGCGCGTCGAGGAAGAGCTCAAAGCGCTGCGTGAAGTGCAAATGACGCAGTTTGCTGCAAGCGAAAAGCGCTTTGAAGCGATGGACAAGCGTTTTGAGGCGCTACAGCGCGAAATGACCGCCCGCTTTGAAGCGATGGACAAGCGTTTTGAAGCGCTTCAACACGAAATGACCGCTCGCTTTGAAGCGGTGGACAAGCGCTTTGAGGCGGTGGACAAGCGTTTTGAAGCGATGGACAAGCGCTTTGAAGCGCTACAGCGCGAAATGAATGCGCGCTTTGAGGCGATGGACAAGCGTTTTGAAGCGCTTCAGCACGAAATGACCGCCCGCTTTGAGGCGGCGGACAAACGTTTTGAAGCGATGGACAAACGCTTTGCTGTGATGCAATGGACCATGGGGCTAGGGTTTACGCTGACCATCGCCTTCATGGGGGCACTGAAGTTTTTAGGCTAACTCCTTGAAGAGCCTGTAAAACCCTAGTTGCAAAAACTACCAACTTAGGAGAGACCCTATGAGCATCGTGATCGTTTTTCATTCCGGTTATGGCCACACGGCCCGCATGGCGCAGGCAGTGGCTGAAGGCGCCAACGCGCCGTGTTTTGCCATCGATGAACAAGGCAACTTGGTCGAAGAAGCCTGGACGGCGCTCGATGCCGCCACGACGATCGTATTCGGTTCGCCCACCTATATGGGGGGACCGAGCTGGCAGTTCAAGAAATTCGCCGACGCCACCAGCAAGCGCTGGTTTACCCAGGCGTGGAAGGACAAACTCTTTGCCGGATTTACCAACAGCGCCTCGATGAACGGCGACAAGCTCTCTACCCTACATTATTTCTTTACATTGGCGATGCAACACGGTGGGCTGTGGATCAGCGCTGGACAGATGCCCTCGAACCTCAAAGCGGCACAGCGCAACGACGTCAATTATCTGGGTTCCTACGCCGGTGCGATGGCACAAACGCCAGCCGATGCGTCGGTCGAGGAAATGCTGCCGGGTGACCTCGAGACGGCGCGACGCTTTGGCGAGCGCATCGCGCAGATCACCGCACGGTGGCGTTCTGTGGCTTGAGCATCGCACGTCTTGACCCAGAGGCAGTGTGGCCCTAACGCTCTTTGCCTGGTTCGACGACGATGTTTCGGGTAACCTGCACCTGTGGTGTGAGGAGCTGACTGCTTTTCACTCCTTTACCGATGCCGCGACAGCAAAAGCGTGGTGGCATGCGCATGTAGATGCCGCAGCCGTATCGCCCCGCCCGGCGGTGACGGTGTTCGCGTTCGAGTACGAAACCGCACCGTGGTTCGAACCGAAGTTTGCTGGGGCGTTTGCGCACCGCCCCCCGGGGCAGCTCATGGTGTGGCAATTCGAGAAAGCGCACTGGCTGTCGCCCGAGGAAGCGCATGCCCGGGCGGAAGCGCTCACCGCGCAATTGAGCGAACGGGAGCGTACCGCCGGCCTCATCGACTGGCACTGTGCGCAGACAGAACTGGGTTATCGGGAGTCGCTCGCGCGCATCCGTGCCTACCTGCACGCCGGCGATACGTACCAGGTCAACTACACCTTTTTCTGGCACGCTCGGCGCTTTGGCCATCCGCTGGCGCTCTACCAGCGTCTGCGGGCGCAACAGCCGGTGCCGCACGGAGCTTATCTTCCGCTACCCGACGGCAGCGCCATTTTATGCCGCTCACCGGAGCTGTTTTTTCAGCGCCAGGGCAAGCGCCTCGTTTGCCGACCGATGAAAGGCACGGCGCCGGTAGAGGCAATGAGCGATTGGCGCGACGACAAAACCCGCGCCGAAAACGTGATGATCGTCGATCTCATCCGTAACGACCTCGGCCGTCTTGCGCCAGCGGGCGGAGTGCGGGTCACCGAGCTTTTCACGCGCGAGCGCTACGCCACGCTGGAGCAATGCACCTCGACCATCGTAGCAGCACCTGTGACCGTAACTTGGTGGGAAGTGCTGGCGGCGCTCTTTCCCTGTGGCTCGGTCACCGGCGCACCGAAGCGGCGCACGATGGAGCTGATTGCCGAGCTGGAAACCGAGCCGCGTGGGATTTATTGCGGCGCCATCGGCTATGTGTTGGCAAACGGCGACGGTAAGGCGATCGTGCCGATCCGCACGCTCGAGTGCCACGCCGACGGGCACGTGCGCCTGGGCGTAGGCAGCGGCATCGTTTATGACTCCGATCCCAGCGCCGAATGGCACGAGTGCGCGCTCAAAACCCGCTTTGCCCGTGCCTTGGCGTCGCCCGTGTCTTTGATCGAAACGATGCGCTGGGAGCCTACTCTACCTCATCTCCCCCGTTGGCCGCAGCATTGGGCGAGGTTGGTACAAAGCGCTCGGATGCTCGGCATGAGGCTACCCGCGCAAGACGAAGTGCTCTTGGCGATCACAAGGGCTTTGCCCACGCCCTTACCGGAGGCACCGCAACGCGTGCGCGTGCAGCTCGATCCCGACGGTCGCGTCGAGGTGCGGGTCGTGCCGTTGCCTCCTTTGCCGCCGGAACCGCTGCTCATTGGTTGGGCCAGTGCCGTGCTGCCGCCTCATGAGGCGTGTTTGTCGTCTCGCGATCCCTTGCAGCGCCACAAAACCACCCGTCGCCGTTATTACGACGCGGCGCTCGCCGCGGCGAGCGCCCGCGGCTGGTTCGATGTGCTTTTCTGCAACGACGCTGGGCGGGTGGTGGAAGGCGCGCGCAGTAACGTCTTTGTGTGTTTTGACGATGACCCCTGCCTCTTTACCCCGCCGCTCACCGACGGTTGTTTGGATGGAGTGTTGCGCGCGGAACTGATTGCCACGGGAGTCGCGAAGGAAATGCCGTTGATTCCCGAGGATCTGACGCGCGCCGAAATGGTCTATGTGGGCAATGCACTATATGGGCTACGACGGGCCAACGTCCTTCCTCTCCCTAAGGGTTATCCCGAGAATATGACAGGGGGTTGAATCGGTCGTGAGGCAGTGTACCACAAGAAGTTTCGTCGAACGCGATGAAGAAAGTTTCGACCTGCTCTGATCAATCTCTACACATCCGGAGCGGTGATGGTTCGGCGACTGCGTTCGTGCATGGGTCATTATTCGGATAGGCTCTAAGGAAATTTAATGACTGCTCTCTGGTTCTCGTCCGATTTTGCTACACTTCCTCTACCCAATTCATATGCACCGCAAAAGGAGAGACCATGCGCATCGAAACCCAAATGATCCACGCTGGCTATTTGCCCGATCCCACCACGAAGGCCGTTGCGGTACCGATCTATCAAACCACCTCTTACGCGTTCGACAGCACCCAGCACGGGGCGGATCTGTTCGACCTCAAGGTGCAGGGTAATATCTATACCCGCATCATGAACCCCACGACCGCAGTGCTTGAGGCGCGCGTCGCGGCGATGGAAGGGGGTATCGGGGCGCTGGCGCTCGCCTCGGGCATGGCGGCGATCACCTACGCGATCCTGACGATTGCCGAAGTGGGCGACAACATCGTCTCCTCCTCTACTCTCTACGGCGGCACGTACAACCTCTTTGCGCACACTATGCCGCAGTTGGGCATTGAGGTGCGCCTGGCCGACTACCGCGACCCCGACGCGTTCGAAAAACTCATCGACGACAAAACCAAAGCCATTTACTGCGAATCGGTGGGGAACCCCTTGGGCAATATCACCGACTTCGAACGTCTGGCCGAAATTGCCCACCGGCATGGGGTGCCGCTGATCGTCGACAACACCGTCCCCACCCCCTACCTGTGCCGTCCCTTCGAGCACGGCGCCGACATCATCGTGCATTCGCTGACCAAATACCTCGGTGGCCACGGCAACAGCATCGGCGGCATCATCGTCGATAGTGGCAAGTTTCCATGGGCAGACCACAAGGAAAAGTTCCGCCGCTTGAACGAACCCGACGTTTCTTACCACGGTGTGGTCTATACCGAAGCGCTCGGACCGGCGGCTTATATCGGCCGGGCGCGGGTGGTGCCGCTCAGGAACATGGGCGCTGCGATCAGCCCGTTCAACGCTTTCTTGATTTTGCAAGGCATCGAGACCTTGGCGGTTCGCATGGACCGCATCTGTGACAATGCGCTGAAAGTGGCGCAGTATCTCAAAGCGCATCCCAAAGTCAGGTGGGTCAATTACGCCGGTTTGCCCGACCATCGCGACCACGCGCTGGTGCAAAAATACCTCGGCGGCCGCGCCTCGGGCATCTTGTCGTTTGGCATCGAAGGCGGCCGCGAAGCTGGGGCGCGTTTTCAGGATGCGCTCAACCTCTTTACACGGCTCGTCAATATTGGGGATGCCAAATCCTTGGCGTGCCATCCGGCTTCGACCACCCACCGCCAGTTGTCGCCGTCCGAACTGGAAAAAGCCGGGGTGAGCGAAGACATGATTCGGCTGTCGATTGGCCTGGAACACATCGACGATCTCATCGCCGACCTCGAGCAAGCGCTTGCGGCGGCGTAGGGCATGAATCTAAAAAGCAGTGGCGGCGCAAAGCCCACGCAAGCGAGCGCGCGCGGTGGGCTGCCGTCAAGCGGCATCAATCGGTACAGAAGTCGCGGCGCAAGGCCCACGCTTGGCCATGCGCCTCCTTTGGGGGAGCGCTTGGGGCGCCAACCACGGGCCTTGCGGTGTGCTGATGCGGGGACGTTGCGGCTTCCCATGGGCGCGGCTGCCAAGAAGCCACGGTGGCGGCTGCTCAAGGCATGAATCAGTGAGCACTGCGGCGGTAGACCCCTGCCACCGCCACCAACCCGGCCAACCACGCCACGGCCGAGATCAAAGCCAGCGCCGGCAGTGCCGCAAGCGCGTTGCTGTCGATCACCAATCCGTACTGTTGCCCCAAAAGCGGTGCCGCGGCAAGAACGGTCGCTTGCGTCAGCGCCAAGGCTACCGCCGCTGCCAAAAGCACCGCGGCGGTCGTTTCGCTCAAAAGTAGCGGCAGCACGATGCGCCCGGAAGCACCAAGCGCTCG
>FWWM01016947.1_pt1 | contig 10723 bp, 10 predicted proteins | sample 2228351 | NCBI WGS metagenome assembly FWWM01 (sample SAMEA103939774, study PRJEB20133) | metagenome
TGGCGCGCACCAACGGCGTGCCGATCAAAACCGTCTACATCTACTCCAAGCCGGAATGGGCCGCGCTCGTCGTGCCCAAGGATTCGCCCATCAAGTCGGTCGTCGATCTAAAAGGCAAGAAGATCGCAGCCACGCGCGGCACGGATCCCTTCTTCTTCCTGCTACGTAGCCTGCGAGAAGTCGGCCTGAGCCAAAGCGATGTCGAGATCGTCAACCTGCAACATGCTGATGGTCGCCTGGCGCTGGAGCGCGGACAGGTGGACGCCTGGGCCGGCCTCGACCCGCACATGGCCAACGCCGAACTCAACGTCGGCGCGAGGTTGCTGCATCGCAACATTGACTTCAACACCTTTGGCACGCTGAACGTGAGGGAAGAATTCCTACAGAAGTATCCCGACTACGTGAAGCGCGTGATCGCCCAATATGAGCGCGCCCGCAAGTGGATCCTGGACAACCCGGACAAAGCCGCCGAGATCCTGGCGCGCGAAGCCAAGCTCGACCTGGCCATCGCTAAAAAGCAGTTGACCGAGCGAACCGTGCTCGACCGGGACGTGGGCGCACCCAACGACAAACTGCGCGCTGCGCTCGAGGCCGTCGTGCCGATTCTGATCAATGAGAAGCTGGTGCCGGCCGACGCCGATCCGACGGCTGCGCTCGCCCAACTGCTCGACGCGCACACAGCGCTCGCAGCGATCAATCCGTGAGATGGCCCTGGTAGATTCACGCACTTTGACGAGGACAGAACCGGCTGCGCGACAGCCGGCCGTGCACCCTGCGACGCGACGCTGGCTGGGCCTGGCCGTGCCTGTGGCGCTGGTGCTCATCTGGTTCCTGGCTACCGACGTCCTGCGCATCTTCCTGCCCAACCAGCTTCCCTCACCCGGCCAAACGCTGCGGACGGCACTGGAGATGACCGCCAGTGGCGACCTGTTCAGGCACGTTGGTGCCAGCATCGGGCGTGTGGTATTCGGGTTCGCCATTGGCGCAGCCATCGCTCTGGTCGCCGGCACCCTCGTTGGGCTGTCGCGCAGCGTCGAAGTGCTGATTGACCCGACCTTGCAGGCTTTGCGCAACGTGCCGTCGCTGGCCTGGGTGCCGTTCTTGCTGCTCTGGCTGGGGATTGACGAGGCGCCGAAGATCACGCTGATCGCCATCGGCGCGTTCTTCCCGGTCTACCTCAACCTGGTCAGCGGCATCCGCCAGGCCGATCGCAAGTTGGTCGAGGTGGGTTACGTGTTCGGCTTCCGCGGCCCCGAGCTGGTGCGCCGAATCGTGCTGCCATCGGCATCGCCATATCTGCTTGCAGGGTTGCGCATCGGGTTCGGCCAGGCCTGGCTGTTCCTGGTGGCGGCCGAACTGATCGCCAGCACGCGCGGCCTGGGGTTCATGTTGATTGACGGGCAGAACAGCGCACGACCCGACATCATGCTCGTCAGCATCATCGTGCTGGCGCTGTTGGGCAAGCTGAGCGACAGCGCGCTGCGCATCGTCGAGCGGCGGGCGCTGCACTGGGGGGATACGTTTACGGGCAGGTAACATTGCTCATCGTTCGTCTGCGTCGCACACAGAGCACAGACGAACGATGAGTGGGTGACAAGCCGCGATGAGTAGTTCCATTCGCATCGAGCGCGTGACCAAGCGATTTGGCGGCAACCTGGTGTTGAACGAGCTGTCGCTGGAGGTGAAGCCGTCGGAGATCATCAGCCTGATCGGGCCGAGCGGATGCGGCAAGAGCACGCTGCTGCGCTTGCTATCCGGCCTGGAACACGATTACGAAGGTCGCTTGCTGATTGACGATCAACCGGTGACCGGACCGAGTCGTGCCGTCGGGCTGATGTTCCAGGAGCCACGGCTGATGCCCTGGCTGACCGTGCGCGACAACGTGCGCTTCGGTCTGCGGGAGAGACGAGCGACTTCCTCGGCCAGCCGCATCGATGAGTTGCTGCGCGAGGTGCAGCTGGATCACGCCGCCGGCTACCTGCCCCGTCAACTCTCCGGTGGCATGGCCCAACGCGCGGCCCTGGCCCGCTCGCTGGCGCCGGAGCCGGGCGTGCTGCTGCTCGATGAGCCGTTCAGCGCCGTGGATGCGCTCACGCGCATGCGGTTGCAAACGCTGCTGCTCGACATCTGGCAGCACAGCCGGGTGACGATGGTGCTGGTGACCCATGACCTAGACGAGGCGCTCTACCTCAGCGATCGCGTCGTCGTCATGAGCAGCAGGCCGGCAGCGGTGCGCGAAGTGCTGACGGTCAAGCTGCCGCGTCCGCGCGACCGGCGCGACCCTGAGCTGTTGCGCATGCGGGCGCACCTGCTCGAACTGCTCGACATCGTCCACACCTTCGCATCCGTGGATCTGCCGACCGGCACACCGTTCGGCGTGTGAAATCGTTAGAGTGAACGAAAAGGAGAATGAACATGAGTACTGCTTATGCCCATCCCGAAGCTCTGGTCAGCACCGATTGGCTGGCCGAACATCTGAATGATCCAAACGTCCGCATCGTGGAGTCGAACGAAGATCCGCTTCTGTACGATACCGGACACATCCCCGGCGCGATCAAGATCGACTGGACAACCGACCTGAACGACCCGGTCAAGCGCGACTACCTCGACTCGGCGCGCTTCTCGGAGCTGCTCAGCAGCAAAGGCATCGCCAACGACTCGTTCGTGGTCTTCTACGGCGACAAGAACAACTGGTGGGCAACCTATGCCTTCTGGGTGTTCCAGCTATTCGGCCACACCAAAGCCGCCATCCTCAACGGTGGGCGCAAGAAGTGGATCGACGAAGGCCGCGAGCTGACGCGCGAAGTGCCATCCTACCCGCGGACCGACTACAAAGCACCGCCGCGCGACGACAACACGATTCGCGCCTTCCGAGATGAGGTGCTCAGGCACGTACAAAGCAACGGCACACTGGTGGATGTGCGCAGCCCGGCTGAGTACACCGGCGAGCGCCTGCACATGCCCGAGTACCCGAACGAAGGTGCCCTGCGCGGTGGCCATATCCCCGGCGCGAAGAACATCCCCTGGGCACAGGCGGTGAAGGAGGACGGCACGTTCAAGTCGCGCGAAGAGCTGGAGGCGCTGTACGGCAGCAAAGGCATCACGCCAGACAAGGACATCATCGCCTACTGCCGCATCGGCGAGCGCAGCAGCCATACCTGGTTCGTGCTCACCTATCTACTCGGCTACCCTCATGTGAAGAACTACGACGGAAGCTGGACGGAGTGGGGCAACAGCGTCGGCTTGCCGATCGAGAAGTAGTGAAGGCGTATTCCGTATCGCGTATTCCGTTGGCACGCAGCACGGAATACGCGATACGGAACACGCGCCGCGCGACGCACAACCGCAGCCGAGCAACTCGCTGTTCCTGCTTGAGCCCCATGTCTGGTTACCGCTTTGACACGCGATTGGTGCACGCCGGCGAACGCCCCGCCGATCGAGCCAAATGGAGCAGCGCGACGCCCACCAGCGCGCCGATCCATTGCAGCACCACTTTTTTGTATCCGACGGCACAGGCGCTGGATGAGGCTTTCGCCTCCGGAGGCGAGCACGTGGTCTACGCCCGGTGGGGCAATCCCACCGTCCAGGCGCTCGAAGGGCTGATGACCAACTTGGAGGAAGGACGCGGGGCGGTGGCGTGCAGCTCCGGCATGGCAGCTCTCTATCTGGCGCTGCTCGCTGCAGGCACGCCGCGCGGCGCAACCGAACCACATCCACAACGCATCCTAGCCTCGTGCGACCTCTACGGCACGACCGAGACGCTGCTGCGCGATTTCTTCGCTGCGCAATCCGTAGCCGTGAGCTACTGCGACATGAGCGACCTGGCCCAGGTGAAGGCCGCCATCGAATCGTACGCGCCCGATGTGGTATTGCTCGAGTCGTTGTCGAACCCACTGCTCAAGTGGGCAGATGTAGAGGCCATTGCGCACTACGCACACAAGCTCGACGCGCGCGTGATCGTAGATGCGACGCTGGCCACGCCGGTATTGCACCGCCCCCTGACGCAGGGTGCAGACCTCGTCGTGCATAGCGCCACAAAATACCTGAGCGGCCATGCCGATGTGACCGGCGGGATTGTCGTCGCGCGCACAGGGCTGTTGCTCGACACTGCACGGCGCTACGCGATTCAACTCGGCATGATCCCCGGCCCATTCGAGGCGCGACTGATCATGCGGGGGATCCACACCCTGGGGTTGCGCGTGCGCCGTCAATCCGAGAACGCGATGGCCATAGCAAAGGCGTTGCAGCAGCACCCGCGCATCCGCCGCGTGATCTATCCCGGTCTGCCCGATCATCCACAGCACGCCTTGATGTCACTGCAAACGTGTGGCCTGTTCGGCGGCCTGATCTCGTTCGAGCTGGCCGATGCCACACGCGAAGCTGCCTTTGCGTTCATCAACCGGCTCAAGCTGATCCTGCCGGCGACCAGCCTGGGCGACATCTATTCGCTGATCACCTATCCACCCATCTCCTCACACCGCGAACTGTCCGAAGCCGAACGGGCCGCGCACGGCATCGGCGACGGCTTGCTCCGGCTGTCGGTCGGCATCGAAGACGTGCGCGATATTCTGGCGGACATCGAGGGGGCTTTGTGACAAAGCACGTGCCCCGCGGTCAGTACCGGAAGATCGCCGCGAGGCCGGACGCGGCCGGCATCCGCGACTCGGGCAGCGCGTAGACTGCTCCTCCGTGCGCTAGTGTTTGCACGACCGCAAGATCGAACAGATCGGCGTCGCCGGCTTCGCGCGTCAACCGGCTGATCATCTGATCCGTCTCAGCGTCGTAGCTCCCCCAGCAATGCCTCGTCGGATCCACGAATAGCATGTCTACGCGCCCCTCATGCGCAGCGCGAAGGATGACGCCCGGATCCTCGGACGTTCGCTTTGCGCCGTGCATATCCCTGGTCGTCCGGTATGCGACGATGGCCTCATCTCGCACCCGCTCGCTTTCATCTCGTACGATCTGCCAGGCAGCCTGGTGAAGCTGGCTCGCTGTCAGCAACTCCGGATTACCTCGAATCTCCTGCACATGCAGGTGCGCGTATGTGTTGACCTCTCGATACATCGTCAGCAGGTGGTCCACGCCGCTCAAGATAAGCGGGTCGGATCTGCCGTTGAGCACCGGTTGCAGATGACGTTCGACCTCCTGCACGAAGCGATGCATCCGCCCATGCTCATCTTCCCGGTGACCGTATCGGATGCCGATCGGCGTGCCAGTCGGGCCGATACCAGCAGAGCGCACCTGGCGCTGCTTCTCCGGCACCTCCATTCGCAGTGCGTCGGCGAGGCTATGCGGCATGCCCGGCACCACAACCTCGGTGAGGTTATCCCGATTGCCCGCCAGCAGCCGCACATCGTTCTGGCTCAAGGCCAACACAAAGAACTGCGCATCATCCGTCAGCAGAGGCACGAGCGGGGTGACATGCCGGCGATGGGCCACCACCACAAGCGATTCGGTCGGATAGGGCAGCCAGTAATGGCTGAAGGCGCCATCGTGGATGAACAGCGCCAGGCCATCGCGGCGGCCATCCCAGAACCCTGGACTGGCCGCCGCGTCGAGCGCCGGCTGGACGAACACCCGAGCCACCAGTTCACTCTTATTCCTCCGCCGCACCACAGGACGCTGCGCGCGATGCAAGCGGACAGCCATCGCGACACCGGCCTCCCCATTGCTCAGATCCACCAGCTCATCCCGCGCCGCGTCCAGCAGATTCCTCAACGCGACTTGATCGTTGAGCAGGTGCGACGCATCGCGATGAGTCGGCATGTAGATTGAGACACACCATCCCTCGCATGGTCGAGCGAGGGCCAGCAAATCCTCTCGCGCAAACAGGGCCATAGTCCTCCTTATCGGATTTCGAATCAGCGGGCGAACCGTTCGCCTTTGGGCACGTGGAACGAGCGGGTGCGCTTCGCCTATGGATGAGGCCGCACCAGCAGCACCGGCACGCGGGCATGTCGCACGATGCGATCGGCGACGCTGCCCATCAGAAAGCGCCGGATGCCACCATAGCCATGCGTGGCCATTGCGATCAGGTCCACATCCCGGCCGTCCGCCATGTCCAGGATGGCTTCCGCGGGCTGCCCCACAGCAACCACGGTCTCCGCGCGGATGCCCGACTCGGTCAGTCCGGTCGCCACTGCGTTCAATCCGTCCTGCGCAGCTGCAGTCGCGTGCTCGATCCAGTGGGCCAGCTCGCTGACACCGGCCACACCGGAACCACCTGCAGCACGGCTCCATCCGATTTGCGCATGGGCGACGACAATCTCCGGCTCCGGCTCGGGAACGACCTGCATCAACAGCACCTCCGCACCCATGCACGCAGCCAGCCTGCGCACATAGGGCAAGACGGCGTTAGCGAGCTCGGAACCATCCAGTGGGACGAGGATTCGCCTGTATGTGGGGAGGTCCTCAGACGCCTCCACACGCAGACCAGTCGGGCGCACCAGCAAAACCGGAGCGCTTGCATGTCGGACGACGCGATCGGCGATGCTGCCCAGAAGGAAGCGGCCAATACCGCTGCGCCCATGCGTAGCCATTGCAATCAGATCAGCGCCCGCCTGGGCAGCGACATCGAGGATGGCCTCGTCGGGCTCGGCAACCACGACCCGCGTGTGCACTTCGATGCCTGACTGAGTCAACCCGGCAGCAATGGCGTCGAGGAACTTATACGCCTCGACCTGACGTTCGATCAGGTCGCGTCGGGGGAACTGCGACGTCGGGGGCGACATATCGAACTGCCCGTGGCCGGCGAGGGCGGCACGGATCTGGTATTCACTGCCCAGCTTCTGGCGCTCCAGCATCGCCATCGCCAGACCGTTCACGCCCGGCTTAGGCTGCGGCAAGACGTGCAGCAACAAGACGCGGGCACGGCTGCACTGCGCCACTTGCCGGACGTGTGGCAGCACCGCGTTCGACAGATCCGAGCCGTCCAGAGGGACGAGGATTTTGGTATACATGACCCTACCTCCAGACCACTTGCGGAGCCGCCCACTCTGATTCAAAAGCCGTCATCCTGGACGGCTATCCACCAAGCGGCAACTTGCCTTTTAGTACGATACCGCCCAACCAGTCATGATGCGCCCTCCAAATGGAGAGGGGGGAACCTGGCAGGACGGACAAATTTCGAGCCGGGCATCCCGACGCACCATCCACGGCAACAGCGACCCACACGATGCGATGACGCATCCCCGACCAACCCTCGAGGGGTGCATTTCTTAGCAGGGACGAGAGGCAGCAAGCCAGAGCGCGTCGAAGCGCCCACTCTTCGACGTTCCGCACCAAGGACGTTTCGCGACGCGCCGCACTGGTCCACGCTCCAGCGTAGCATCCGGCGCTGTAGCCAGCCTGATGCCTGCAGTCGTCCGGCCTGGGTGACGCTGGCGGTCAAGCGTAGCGCCCAGAAAAGGGCGGTCGTTTACAACGCCCATCGCTAATTAACTCTTGGTGCTAGTAGTCTGTCAAGGCAAAGACTTTGGGTAGAGTGAGGCGAGCTTGATGCGCGCATCGGTCGTAGTGAAACGCCAGTGCACTGTGGTGGACGCGGCATTGCGATCGCGCATCCAGGCGGAGGTGTGACCGATCAGGGCCGGCTTGTCAGGGATGCGCTGGTTCAAGCACTGATGCGCCAAGACGCTCAATTCAATCTCAGCCATGTTCAACCAACTGCCATGTTTGGGCGTGTGAATGATTTCCAGTTTGCGGGCGATGCGATGGGCCTCTTCGGGTGGGAAGGCTTCATACAGCGACGCAAGGGTATGCGTGTTCAACTGGTCGCAGACCAGGGTGACGCACTCGGCGTCAGGATACAGTTCGTCCACGATCTTCTTGGCATATGCCGCCCAGTCGCACTTGGTGCGCCGGTCAGTCACTGTCACATCGCGCTGGCCGCGCATCGGCTCGAAGGCGATGAACAGGTTGCAGGTGCCGTGGCGCTCGTAGGTGCTGTCTTCTTTCGCCACCTGACCCGGTCGGATCGGCAAGGGTGTGACGACATCGCCAATCAACTGTTTGCTGGCTTCGTCCATGCATACAACAGGATAGCTCGGATCGTAAGGTCGCTGATATACATCCAGCACCAGTTCCATCTGTGCTACGAATGCCGCATTGTGCTTGGGTGGGATGCACCACGTCTGCTTGAGCCAGGGTTTCAGTTCGTTTTTTTTAGCGTCCTGCGCACGGTCTCATGCGACACCGCCGACACATACTCGAGTGCCACCATCCGATCGGCTAGCAGTCGCAGCGTCCAGCGCCGGTGGCCTTCAGGCGGCTCGCTACACGTCAGTGCCACCAGATGGGCCTCAGCTACCCCATCCAACGCTTTGACGCCGCCTGCTTTGCGCCCAGACGTACGCTGGATGGTCTTGCTCACGCCCTCTTGCACACATTGCTTGCGCACATCATGCACCGTCTGCCGACTGACTTCTAGCGCTTCACTGATGGCTTCATCCGTCCAACCCGCGTCGCTCTTCAGCAGAATGTGCGCCCGTCGGATCATTCGAGCTGAGGACTCGCCCGTGCTCACCAGCTGCTTGAGTTCGGCGCGTTCGTCGTCGCTCAGCGTTACCTTGTATTTGCTTGTGCGTGTGCCCATGCACCGGAGCTTAGCTCAATGTAGACTTTTTGCCTTGACAGACTACTAGTCACAAGCAGTTACGATGAATTGGATGAGTTGGAATTATTGACGGAGGGCATTGTTCATGCAGCTAAACGCGCATTAGAAGATGCTCTGTCGTGGACTGAAGGTTACGGGCGTATTCAACGCTATTTTGAGAGAATTCGCCAGGCTGGAATCCGCATCTTGTTCATTCTTGATGAGTTTGATCACGCTCGTCATCTCTTCAAGGGAGATATTTCTGGATTTCAGGGGTTACGCGAACTCTCTTATCGTCCTGAATGGCGCATTAACTTCGTGACCATCTCCCGACGTTCTTTGCGAGATATCGAATTGCAAACAAAAGCCATTTCTACTTTTGACCTCATATTTCATAAGCATTACTTGGGCATGTTCGACGATACAGACATGCAAGAGTACTTTGCCCGTCTATCGTCGGTCGGCATAGAAGTTACCCCAGAATTGAAAGAACGTGTGTGCTTTTATTGTGGCAGGCATCCTTTTCTTTTAGAGATGCTTGGCTACGAACTTGTAGAGCAATTTCGGGAACCTGGCGTAGTTGACGTAGACCAGTCTGCACGTCGCATTGAACAATCCCTGATGGATCACTATCAGCATGTGGTCTCTATCTTGAGCGAGGATAGCAGCCTAAAAAAACTATTACAAATCCTGTTTGGTCCAGTGATTGATGTAAATCAGACAGATGTAGAGGAGTTTCAACGCTATGGGATTATTAATTCTTCTAAAGAAGGAGGTACTTATACAGCTTTTTCTCCACACTTTCAAACTTATTTGCGGTTGATAGAGCGTCAAGTTGATATTTGGCCTCTTTGGCGGGAAACTGAAGTAACATTACGCTCTGCTATCACATCCAGAATGGTTGAGCAATATGGAGAACAATGGATTGAGAAGCTTATCAAGGCAAAACCTAATCTGAAACCCATCTTCGAGAAATGCCAAGAAGCACAACAAAAAGAACAAAAGGCTTTTGGAAGCAGGGCGTCTCAAAATTTGCTTGACTTTACATATCCTCAAGATTTATTTGCTATCATCTTTGCCGAGTGGATTACGTTTAGTCCGATTTTCGGGAAGGACAGGAATTATTGGGACCAGCGTGCTCAACTTCTCTCCAAAATCAGAAATCCGTTGGCTCATAACCGAGATCGCACTCTATATGAGCATGAACGGCAGATTGCACAAGGATATTGCGAGGAGATACTTGAGACATTGAAAGCTGCGGAATAAGCATTATGTCTCATTTTGCCTGTATGGATGCCGCCGAACACGCGCTTCACCTGAAGCCGCTCTGCTGCGTTTCGCGGCGCGGCTGAGCTCGGTGCCGATGGGCGGGTCGTTGCGAGATGAAGCACCAGGCCAGGCAGCGGCAGGCACAGGACGCAGTCGGCGAGACGCAGAGCGGCGGACAAGGAGCCGGTCAGCCGGCGAGAACGCATAGCGCGGCCGGCACAGCCTGCCAGAACGCGCGCAGTTGCTCGGGGTCTTGCACGGCGACGAACGCTTCGAGCAGCGCGTTCATCTGCGCGGTGCGATATTCGGGCGAGGCGAGGTAGGCCTCGAAGTCGGCTTTGAGTTGCGGGTCACGATCGAGCGCGGCGGGCACATGTCGCCGATCACAAACCCTGAGCCCGTGAACGATGCAATCGCAAGATTTCTCGGCGGCGGGCGAGGGCCTCAAACTTGACTCTCCGCCGGCGCTGCCCAATCGCCGCAAAGCTGAACATTCGGTTTACGGCATCGCTCAACCTGGACCGGGCGACGTGGTCATCCGGTGAGGTTTTCGCAATAGCTTCCGCGCCATGGCGATGGACGAAAAATCGAGAAAAGCGTGTCTGCGCTGGAGCTGGCCCGCGTTCATTCTGGCGGTGCTGCTCATTGTGACGACGGGCGAGGGGCTGCTGTCGTTCTTGGCGCGTCTGCAGCACGATTATCCGAGCACCTATGCCTGGCTCGATCTCTTTGCGACGTTCGTGCCGTTTCTGCTGTTTGTGGGCCTTGGCCTAAAGACGCCGGCCGAGCAGGTGCGCGACCGCCTCGATCGGCTCAAACAGCAGTTCCGCGGCAATTAAGGAGGCCGCCGCGGCCACTTCC
>FWWM01016949.1_pt1 | contig 10722 bp, 10 predicted proteins | sample 2228351 | NCBI WGS metagenome assembly FWWM01 (sample SAMEA103939774, study PRJEB20133) | metagenome
CTAAGCCCCCGGTGGACTCGACCAAACAGCTAAGCCCCCGGTGGACTCGACCAAACAGCTAAGCCCCCGGTGGACTCGACCAAACAGCTAAGCCCCCGGTAGACTCGGCCAAACATCCAAGCCCCCGGTAGACTCGGCCAAACGGCGTGAAGCGTTTTTGCAGTTGCGCATCGCGCTGGCGCGTCGGCCAATCCCCGGTGGACGCGGCCAAACATCCAAGCCCCCGGTAGACTCGGCCAAACATCCAAGCCCCCGGTGGAATCGGCCAAACGGCGTGAAGCGTTTCCACCGCCGGCTGACGTCGGCAACTCTGCGGCAGCCAGGAGGGTGCGGTTTGCCCGCACCGCAGACCGACGTCGCGTGGCTGCAAGCAACCACGCTACTTCAACAGGCCGCGGCTGCGCATCCATGCCTCGCATAGCCGTGGCCAAGCCGCGCTAGTGTGTTCCGACGGCCGGAGCCCGAAGCCGTGCCCGCCGGATGCGAACACGTGCAACTCGGCCGGTACGCTTGCCTGCTTCAGGGCTAGAAACATCTGGATGCTGTTTTCGGGGCCGATGCGGTCGTCGGCCGCGTGCGCGAAGAACACTGGCGGGGTTTGCGGGCCGACGCGAATCTCTGGGGCCAGGCCCTCCTCGGTCGCCAGATAGGCCGGGTACACCAGCACCGCAAAGTCGGGCCGGCAGCTTGTCTGGTCCGCAGCATCAATGGCCGCGTATTGCCGGCGGTCGAAGTTCGTGGCCACGGCCGCTGCCAGGTGTCCGCCGGCCGAAAAGCCCAGAATGCCGATCCGCTGGGGATCGATGTTCCACTGGGCCGCCTTGGTCCGCACCACACGCATGGCCCGTTGGGCATCCTGGAGCGGTGCAAGGTAACGAGGCTGGTCTTTGCGGGCCGGCACCCGGTACTTGAGGATGATTCCCGTCACGCCGATCGAGTTGAGCCAGGCGGCCACCTCGGTCCCTTCGTGCTCGATGGCCAGGATTTGGTAGGCCCCGCCGGGGCAGATCAGCACGGCCGTGCCCGTATCAGTGGCCGGCGCAGGCCGGTACACCGAAATCGTGGGGTGCGAGATATCGGTCAGCCGTGCGAAAGGGGCCTTCGTTTTCGCGTCGGTCAGCAAGCGCTCTTTGAGTTCCTCGTGCTGGCCAGGCGCTTTGCCGGGCCACACATCGAGGACCGCTTGGGGCTCGGCTGCACCTGCAAGAGCGGCGAAAAGCACTCCCGCGACCAGACCCCCCAGGCACACGAGCCCAACGCGCCGCATTGTGGCTGCAACGGCTTGCCGCTGATCCATAGGAATCACTCCTGTTGACAAAAGCTTTCCGAAAACAAACGGTGAACCTGGCTGCGAAACGCTGGCGGCTGCTGTTTTCGGGACGGACCCGCCGACAGGCACAAGCCTCGGGGCCGCAGTGCATGGCAGGTTATGGCTGTCAGGCGGTGAGGGCCTCGACCACCAGGTCGCCCACCTCTTGGGTGCTGTAGCCCATCTTGCCGGCTGCCTGGCTTTTCATCTTGGTGCCGGTCACGATCTGGATGGCCTTCATGACGCGGACGGCTGCCTCGGGATAACCCGTGTGCTCCAAGAGCATGGCCGAGGCGCTGATGGCCGCGATGGGGTTGATCACGTGTTTACCGGTGTATTTCGGGGCGCTGCCGCCCATGGGCTCGAACATGCTTACGCCGCCCGGCTCGGGATTGATGTTGCCGCCGGCCGCCACCCCCATGCCCCCCTGCAAAATGCCGGCCAGGTCGGTAATGATATCTCCGAACATGTTCGTGGTAACGATCACGTCGTAGTATTCCGGATTCTTGACCATCCACATGCAGCAGGCATCGACGTGGTTATAGTCGGTCTGGACATCGGGATACTCGCGAGCCACCTCTTGGAACGTCCGCCACCAAAGGTCATGGCCGTACGTCAATACGTTTGTCTTGGCCACCAGGGTCAGGCGTTTCCGTTTGTTGCGCTTGCGCGTGTATTCGAAAGCCCAGCGGATGCACCGTTCCGTACCCTTGCGCGTGTAGATGGCGGTCTGCGTGGCGACCTCGTCGTTGGTCCCCTTCTTGAAGAAGCCACCAATGCCCGCGTACAGGTCCTCGGTGTTTTCGCGCACGACCACGAAGTCGATGTCATCCGGCCCCTTGTCCTTAAGCGGCGTCTCGACGCCCGGAAAGAGCTTCACCGGCCGGAGGTTGATGTACTGGTCGAAATGGAAGCGCATCGTCAACAGCAGGCCGCGTTCGAGGACGCCGGGAGGGACGTCCGGGTGGCCGATGGCCCCCAGCAGGATCGCGTCGAAGCGGGCCAGCTCGTCCAACGCCCCTGGAGGCAACACCTCGCCGGTGCGTAGATAGCGCTCGCCCCCAAAATCGAACTCCTGATAAGCGAGCGCGATGCCCTCCAGCCGGGCCACTGCCTTGAGGACCTTGACCCCCTCGGCGGCGACCTCCGGGCCGGTGCCGTCGCCTCCAATGACCGCAATGTTCAAACGCCGCTCGGATGAACTGCTCATAGACGCACTTGCCAATGGTGTAGCCGAAAAGCGGCATTCTACCGGGCTGGCGACTTGCTCACAAGCCGCGGCGCGGCCGCAGTGCCTTCGCCAGCGCGCCCCTTTTTCTACCGGTCACACCTCCTACGCCATCAACACTTCGTCGTAGCGGTTGAAGACCTTGACGGCCATCTTGCTGGTTTTAGGCTGGGGGACCATCGGCTGATCGTCGTCTCCAGGGCCGACCGCGCCACCTCCTCCATCCCGCCTCTCAAGGCCCGTTTGCGCTTTTCGTACCGCCGGTCCCCCTTGGTGAAGGAGGCGTGCCGCCCGAGAAAGCTCTGGCGGTTGTTGTCCGTGTCGAGGGACCAACAGGCGATGTCACACGTGCGCGACGAACCAATCTCGTCCGTGGTGCGATCGTACACGTCCCCGCCGGGGATGGTGCGCTGGAGCAGGTTGACGGTGGATCGCGGTAACGGGTCAGCGCTCAGGCTTTTGGTCGATGCGATGGCATCGAGCCGCTCGGCATCTTCGACATTTCCGTCGCAAGGTTCGCCGCCTCTGCCAGCCCCTCGGGGCTCGGATATCCCAGCCGGGCTGCCAACTCCATCCGGGTCATCGCCTCGGCCAGGCTTCCTCTTGCCGCGCCCAGGAATTGCAGAAAAGGGCCCGTGGCGTTCGTCGATTGCCCTTTGGCGATGTTCGATGGTATCGACACGGCCGTGCTTCGCCTCTGGGAGGTTGGCCCCTAGGCTGCTTCGCTCACCTGGGGGTGGAAGCCGAGGCCGCAGACCACCAGTACGTCGAAGCCCACGCCCTGCACCGCTTCCTTGGCGGGCTTATCGACCAGTTGCGGTTGCTCCTCGAGTAGAAAACGGCGAAGCTGCTCGGCGGGAATGTTCTAGCACTTGTCCGGGTGGCCGACCGTTTCGACAGGCTTGCTGGACGACGACCTGGCAGTCGGTTTCTTGCGCGGCCAAGCGAAGTGCCCCTCGAATTAGCGCTGTTTGCGGACCAGCCGTCGCGCCTTCCGCAGGCTGGCCAGGGCACGCCACACGTCGTGGCGTGTCATAATCAGCCCCGAGCGGGCGATGAATTGGGTATAAAGCTGTTCGAACTCCTCGGTGTACGGCAGGTCGTCCACGGTGCGGCGGTTGGAACGGTAGAGTTGGCTGAGAAGTTCTCGGTGCTCGGCTTTTAAGCGGACCCGTGCCACGGTGGGACCTCCTGGTTCCAATGCGTTTAACTTGGTTCCCGTATGGCCTGGAGGATGCCCTGGGCCAGATAGACGCGGTAGCGCCGCCGACCAGTGATTTCGCGCAGGATGCCAGCTTGAACCAGCCGGTCCACGTGTTTTTGGGCTGTGGCCGGTGTAACCCCGAGCCACTGTCGGACGGCAGCGATAGAGACCGCGGGGCGGGCGAACAAGTTTTCGATCAGTTTGGTGAGCAACGCGGAGGTGCGCGCGGTGCGGATGCTTTCGAGGTACTGCTGCCGCAGTTGCGCCAGGCGCTCGGCCCGGCCGACCGCATCCATGGCTTCTTGGGCGACCCCACGGGCAAAAAAGCGGATCCACGGGATCCAGGCTCCTTGCCGGCTCACATCGCGGAGGTGATCGTAATACGCCTGGCGATGGCGTTGGAAGTAGGCCGAAAGGTATAGCAGGGGCTGGGGAAGAATCCCTTCCAGGCAAAGCATCAAGGTAATCAGCAACCGGCCAATGCGTCCGTTGCCGTCGGTGAACGGGTGGATGGCCTCGAACTGGTAATGGACGAGGGCCAATCGCACCACGGGAGGCAACGGTGACGGAGCGTGCAGGAATCGCTCGAGCGCGTGCAGAGCGTCGTGCATGGACTGGTCGGGAGGCGGCGGCACGTGGATGGCTTCCTCGATGGCACATCCTTGCGGGCCGATCCACACTTGCGTCGTGCGGAACTGGCCAGCAAGCCGATCCGCCCCTCGGACGCCGGCCATGAGCTTCTCGTGGAGTTCCCGAATCAGTCGCAAAGACAAAGGCAAAGTCTTCACGCGTTCCAAGCCGTAGTCAAGCGCCTGAATGTAGTTGTACACTTCGCGCACGTCGGGGATCGACTGCTCCACATCGGGATCAACCTCGAAAAGCACCAGGTCCGATACGGATGCCTGGGTGCCTTCGATCTGGCTGGACAACACGGCTTCACGCCGAACGAATGGCCCAATGAGCAGGTGCGGATTCGGCAGCGACCGGCCGAGCGACGCCAGTTGGCCCAACGCGCGTTCCGCTGCGCCCACCAAACCGAGGGTTTCGTCATCCCACGCTAGCCGGGGAGGCAAAACATCTGGCGCGAAGGCCACGGTTTTGGCTATCGGTACAAGACGTCCCGGTGCATCTTTGGTGAAGTCGCTGGGGCCCATGCCGAGACCCGCTCCTGGTTTAGCTACCTATCATTGCTGCCAAATAACTTTACCTTGCAGCCGAAAACTAAAATAAGCCCCCCATAAGGGGTTATTCTGGCTGCGTCAATGGTTGAGCGAGCGTCCCCTAGCTCGGCAACTTCGACCACTTTTTTCCAGGCCCCGGGTGCCACCGTTGTTCCCCGCCAAGACTCGGAGGTTGCGAGCGACCGCCCCTTTTGGCGGCTTTCTCGGCGTCGCGCTGGCCGCTACAACGAGGTCGAGGGGGTTGTCCCTGCTGCGTCCCTCATCCGCCAGGCGGCGGGGATCGCGGCGGTCAGCCCACCTGGAGGAAGCGCTCGGCGTGGCGCACGGCTTCTTCGGCGGCCCAGAGGCGGTCGGCCAGCTCGACCGTCGCCCCGCTTGCCAGCCACTGTTCGACCCGCTTTTGCGCCGAGAGCACCGTGGCGTGGCTGCGCCGGCCGAAATAGCGGCCAATCTCGCTCAGCGCCGCGCGCGTGTGTTTGCGGGCCAGCCACATCGCCAGCATCCGCGGCTGGGTGGCACTCTTGGCTTTCGAGGCCGAGCGAAGGCTGTCGGCTTCGATCCCGAAGGCATGGCACACCGCCTTCTCGATATCCTGCAACCGGAGCAGGCGCTGGCTGTGGCGGATCATCTCGGCCAGGGTTTCCTCGGCCAGGGCCCGATCGATCGCCCTCCCCGAGGCGACGCTGGCGGCCTGCAAGCGGCACAAGGCCCCGGACAGCTCGCGGGCATGATTGGTCAGGCGCGCCGCGATGAAGTGCTTGACTTCCGCAGGCACCTCCAGGCCCATCCGGCCCGCCATCTGCCCCAGAATCTCCACACGCATCTCGTAGTCGGCCGCCTGGATCTCGCACACCATCCCGCTTTCCAGCCGGGTGCGCAGCTCCGTACCCAAGGCAGCCAGTTCCGCCGGGGGGCGGTCGGCCGCAAACACCAACTGGCGGCCTTCGCGCAGGAAATGGTCGATGGTGTTCAACAATTCGTTCAGGGTCGCGCGCTTGCCGCAGAAGAACTGGAGGTCATCCAGGGCCAGCATTTCCACGCCCCGGCATTTCTGCCGGAAACTGGGCATCCCGGTACCGCGGAGCGCTTGCAGGAAGCCGCTGGTGAATTGCTCGGCCGTCAGATACAGGCATGCGCTGCGCGGCCGGTGGCGGCGAAAGCTCGAGCACAACGCGCGAAGCAGGTGCGTCTTCCCCACGCTGGTCGGACCGTAAAACAGCACGGGCGACATTGCCCCAGGCCGCTGGACGATCATCTCGGCGGTCCTGAGGGCGGTGGTGTTGCGCCGGCCGGCGACGAAAGTATCCAGCCCGCCGAAGATCGGCGAACCCGTTCCCGGCGCGGGGGGGGCCTCACGTTGGCGCCGGGCTGCGGGTTGTTCGCCAGGGGGATGCGCCGGGCGGGGTGTACCGTGGGGCGGACCGGCCAGGTCGTCGGGCGCCCTGGCATCCACGCAAAACACCAGCTCGGGGCGCACGCCCAGCACCTTGGCACCGGCCTGTTCGAGCGCCTGCCGGAAGTTGGTCCGCAGCCAGTCCTGGAGGAAGTGCGTCGGCGCGCTGACCAGCAGCCTCGTGCCGTCGATCTCCAGCCGGGTTCCCGTGCCGAACCAGAAGTCGAAGCGCGACTGGCCGACCTCCTCGGCAAGAGCACCCCGCAAAACGGACACGATTTCCGTATCGCTTTTGGTCACTTCCTGCCATCCCCAGCGCGCACCTTCCCCGCCACGGTCCCGCAGACCAGACGACCGAGGTCCCAGCGCAGAGCGCCGGGCTTCTGAGCGGAAAAGGCGCGGTCTTCGACGGCACGCGGCCGTCTCGGTCCCTGTTTGTGTCACCCGATGAGCCTAGATTGTAGCCGTGCTAGCACACCTGTCAAACCGCTCGACGAGCCGCGCCGGTCAGGCAGCCATGCGCGGCTTGCAGCGGTGGCCCAAAACCAAAGGAAAACGCGATACCGACCGGAAAAGTCCGCTCGCCCGTTGGCAGGTACTCGTGCTGGCGGTTCGTGGAAAACGTGTTGAAAACCGCTGGCCTGGGCGATGCTTCGGCACGCGACAGGCCGGAGCTAAGTTGCGCCGCCATCGGCACAAACGCACGCAACGGCGATAGGTGGCTGTGGCGGGTCGCGCACGGCGGACGCTTGGCCCGCCCTGGCAAACCCGCCAGCGCCAGGCCCCTTGGGCTGGGGAAAAACGGCGGTCCCAGGCCGTCGCCGCTCCCGCGGCGTGTCCAGAACATCAGTCCCCAAAAACCCGCGCAAAGCACTGCCGCCGATCCCACGCGGAAAACCCCAGGCCGGCATACAAGTCCACGGCAGGATGATTGGCCGCATCGACCGCCGCCACCAGCCGGCCGCGACCCGCCCGCCGCGTCTGCCACTGCGCCCAACGCACCACCTGCCGGCCCCATCCGCGTCCCCGCATAGGGGCCACCACCCCCATGTACACCAATTCGCAGGAATCCTCTCGGGGATGATCGGCCAGCAGGACGCATCCAACGTCCTGGTCATGGTGGCGGACAATAGCCCAATAGTCGGGCACGAATGTGCCCGTGGCGCGGTACCCCGCTAGTATGTCCTCGATGTCCCGCACTCCATCCAACGCCGGGCAGTCCAGGCTGCCTTCGTAGGTCGCTAGCACCACGGCGGCCAGCCGGGCATGATTGCGCGGGGTGTAAACTTCGAAGGCCAACTCCGTCTCTGGTGGGGCGAATGGAAAGTCCTGGCGGAAACTTACCAGATACACAAGTTCCGCAATATGCGCAAACTGCGCAAGAGTCAGAAGCTGCCGCTCCTCCGAGTCCACGTGGTGCAGCAATATGGTGGCCAGGCGGGTTTCAGCCCAGCGGAGGCGATCGACTATCTCGGCCATCAGGTACCTCGCTAACTGGGGCGGCGCTTTTTTGGCGAGGCGTGGCGGCCATACCAGAGCCGTCCGGCCCGGGTGGAGCTGGTACATCGCCGCCCCAAGCAGCCGACCCCCGTCGTGGGCCGCCAAAACCCACTGCGGCTGAACAGCCCCCTCGTCCAGCGCGCCTTGGTAAATCGACCGGTATTCGGCGGCCTGCTGGGGGTCGAACCGGCTGAATATCAACTCCAAGGCTTCGCCCAAACCGTTGGGCGTCGCAGGACTGGTGATCGAGAATCGATGCCTGGCAGCCATCAAGGCGAACCTTACCGCGGCGAGTTTGGGGATGCAATGGCTGCGGTCTTGCCCAAGCTGCCACGGCCGAAGCGGACCTGCCGGCTCAAGGGGCCAGGAACGGAATCCGGTGAGGCGCGCCGCGGGTCCGAATGCAAAAGCGGCGACGAAGCCCCGCGGACCCAAACGGTTTCACCCCCCGAATGCGATATAATGCAGGGGGAGCCCTCGGCGTCCCGGGAGGTTAGAATCATGGCCCAGATACCTTTATGCGCAGGGGTTGTGTTGATCCTCTTGGCGGCCGATCAGGCCCTGGGCCAATCGGCCCTGGAGCGGCTGGAACGCCAGGTGCGCAACCGACTGACGGCCGCGGCGCCCGAGGCACAGCCAGCCCCCCCAGGCCCGCAGGAGCGTCCGGCTAGCCCGGCTCCTGCTAAGGCGGGCCCCCGGCCCAACGGAGCCGAGCAAGCCTACTTTGGCGTATTGACCGTCGATGCCCTGGACCGCGGACGGGGCGTTCGTGTTACCGAAGTGCTTCCCAGCTCGCCCGCCAAGACGGCCGGCATCCAGCCCGGCGACCTGTTGACCGGACTGGGTGGCGTCCGCATTCGCACCCAGGAAGATTTCGACCAGATAATGCGGGAAGTCCGGCCGGGGATGACGCTGACCGTGGAAGTGCTCCGGGCCAAGGAACCGTACAAGTTGCATGTTACTTTTGGCCGGCTTGCGGACGTCAAGCGGCCCGCCATCCCCGCCGGCGAGGATGCAAAAGGCAAGCCCCAGGGCGCTATTCCGCCGAGTTTCCCACCAGTCAAAGCCGGGCAGGAAAAGGGGGCCGGCGCTATGCCGAAGGGCTCCGGGGCGCCCCCTTCGGCACCGAAGATTCCGCCTCCACCGCCGGAGCCGGCCGGCGGGCCTCCACCGCCGGAGGCGGCCGGCGGGCCTTCACCGCCGGAGCCGGCCAGCGCGCCTCCACCGCCGGAGGCGGCGACCGCGCCGCCGGCGCAACCGGCCGAGCCGGGGCCAAGGGGCGCGGGCCCCCTCGTCCTGGGGGGGATGGAGAGCCTTCCTGCTTCGGCACGGCAAAAGGCCAAGCCGGTAGCCTCGGCCGACGCCACCGACACCGAAGCCCGCTTGGCCGCCCTGGAAGCACGCCTCCAACAACTCGAAGAGCGGATCGCCCGACTGGAAGAAGCCCTTCGGGCCCTTGAGGCGGCAAGGGCCAAACCGTAGTTCCGCAGGAGGTGTCGGGCTGGTGGTATCGCTGCCTTGGCGGGCTCCTGGAACACCGTCGAGTGGTCAAGCCGCGATGTGTGGACACGGTGCGACCTGGTAGCCGGCCGCACGGACGATGGCTGCTCAGCCCGCTTTTCTAGCCTGCCATTGCGCATGGCATCGTGGCCGGCTGATGCTCGGGGAGGAGCTGATCGAGATCCAGAAGCACGAGCAGGCCTTTGTCGCGATTGACCGATGCGCTGAGGTATTGACGGCCTTGGCCGGCCACGGCGGGGGGCAGGGGCGACAGCTCTTCGCGTGAAATCCGCAGCACCTCGCTGACCGAATCGACCAGCATACCCACGGTTTTACCGGCCGCGTTGACCACCACGATTCGCGTGTCGTCGGTGGGAGGCTGGCTTGGCAGTCCGAACCGCAAGCGCAGGTCCACCACCGGAATCGCTTTGTTCCGCAGCTTGAGCAGCCCCTTGACATACGGCGGCATCTGCGGCACCCGTGTCATCTCGCCCAGCAGCACGATCTCGTGGACCTTGGCGATCTCGATGCCGTACTCTTCGTCGGCCAGGCGGAAACTTACGAGTTGCATGGAAGTGCCTGCCTGGGTGTGGCAGGCAGCCGCCGCGAAATCCTCGCTTGGGATGGCCATGGGCATGCTCCTTGCGTCGAGAACGAATTGGATGGAGGACCTCCCGCGGGCCGAAAGCCGCTGGCCCAAACGCGGGGGCTCTGCCGGGCCGGCCTGCTCGGCGGTCGGCCGCGCTCCAAACAACTATAGGTCACCGCGTACCCGCCGGCCGACTCTGCCCTGGCCAGCGCTTGACGTTTTCGCACCATGACCTAGAGTTGTGCGAGCCCGGCTGCGCGCGGCCGCAGCCGGACCACTTCGGAAATCTATTCGGATGCCCCAAGGTTCCGACCCAGGGATTGCGCCATGCCCCCTCGAGTCCTGGTTGCTGATGATTCCAGCACGATGCGCAAGATCATCCTCCGCTCGCTTCAGGCCGTAGGTGTGCCCGAGGCCAAAGAAGCCGCCGATGGCAACGAGGCCATCGCCATGTTCAAACCCGGAGAGTTCGACCTGGTGCTCACCGATTGGAACATGCCCGGCAAAAGCGGCCTGGAGGTTGTGCAGGCCATCCGCGCCCAAGACCCCAAGGTGCCCATCATCATGATCACCACCGAGGCGGAAAAAGGCCGGGTGCTGCAAGCGATCCAGGCGGGCGTCTCGGACTATCTGGTCAAACCGTTTACCGCCGATACCTTGCGGGCCAAACTGGAAGCGCACGGGTGCTGACCCCGCCGGTATCAGGGGGAGGAATCGCTGGCCCGGCAGCCGAGCCGACGAGCCGGGCCGAAGAGCCGGGCCGAAGAGCCGGGCCGAAGAGCCGGGCCGAAGAGCCGGGCCGAAGAGCCGGGCCGAAG
>FWWM01016953.1_pt1 | contig 10721 bp, 6 predicted proteins | sample 2228351 | NCBI WGS metagenome assembly FWWM01 (sample SAMEA103939774, study PRJEB20133) | metagenome
CGCAGCTTGGGATGCCACAGGCGAGACGAGCGGGATATCGCTTAGCGGCGGCATCGCCGAGGAACCCGCAGCGCTCAGGCTGACCAAGATTGCCAGGAGCGCCGCGACCACCAACCCCGCTGCCAGCGGCACCAACCCGGCCAGGGCGTGCGACCAACCGATGAGCGGCAACGGAAACGCGACTTTTTTGACGTATTGGGGCTCAGAAACGATGCTGGTTGTGGCCAGAGCGATTTGTTCGGCGAGGTAATGATGGATGAGCACACCGAGGTAAATGAACAGGACGACTCCGAGCGTTCCCTCTTGTGCCTGCGTGACCGGCAGCCGCAGCAGACGATCGAACACGAGCGCAAACACGACTGCCAGCGCCACGGGCTGGAACACCAGCCACAGCGATCCCAGCATGGTGCCGCGGTGCCGTAACGACAAGCGACGCGCCACAAGGGCGCGAAAGAGCTCGGCGTAAGCGAGTTCCGGCCAGGTGCCTGAGCGCGCCCACAGCGATGACCACCAGCGCGCGAGATTCATCGGGATTCGATCGAGCACATCTGGAGCGACAGGACCGAGGTTGTCACGCTTACGCCGCGCGTCAATGCCGCCAGGCGGTTTTGAACGGAAGTGACGTCACGCCAGTCCAGCGCGTCTTTGAGGGCCTGCAGGTGCTTGATGAGCTCTTCCCACGCCACTGCCGGTTCCACCGCCAGGCGAATGCGCGGATGCGCCGTGGGTTGGACGTTGGTGCCAATGACCAGCTCTTCGTGCAATTTCTCCCCCGGTCGCAAGCCGGTGAAGATGATCTCGATGTCACCGTCGGGATTGGTGTCGGTTCGTTCCGTCAAGCCCGCCAGTCGGATGAGCTTGCGCGCAAGTTCCAGGATCGAGACCGGCTCACCCATATCCAGCAGAAACACCTCCCCGCCCCGCGCCAGGCTACTGGCTTGCAACACCAGTTCCACCGCTTCGTGCACGGACATGAAATAGCGCGTCACTTCCGGGTGGGTGACGGTAACGGGGCCGCCGCGCGCGATTTGGCGCTGAAACAGCGGCACCACCGAGCCCGAGGAACCGAGTACGTTGCCAAAGCGCACCATGGTATAGACGCGCCCATGCGCCGCCTCGAGCGGGGCGACCGCACGCACGATGAGTTCGGCCCAGCGTTTGGTGGCACCCATGACGTTGCTGGGGTTGACGGCTTTATCAGAGGAGATGAGCACGAAGCGCTCGACTTCCCGGCTACGGCACGCCTCCACCAGCCGCCAGGTGCCGATGACATTGTTGCGCACGCCCGATAACACGTTGGTTTCCACAAGCGGCACGTGCTTGTAGGCCGCAGCGTGAAATACGGTGCTGATGCGATAGGTTTCGATGAGGCTTTCGATCCACAGCTGGTCTTCGATCGTTCCCAGCGCCGGTACCGCGTCGGCAAAACCCATTTCGATGAGTTCTTGCTGCACGGTAAAAAGCGCAAATTCGTTGAGTTCCACCAACACCAGGCGCTTGGGTTGGAGTAAAGCGATTTGCCGGCATAGCTCCCGCCCGATCGAACCGCCAGCACCAGTGACCATGATGCTGCGCCCGGTGACCGCTTCCCTGAGCAGCTGCGCGTCGGGTTCGACGCGGTTGCGGCCCAACAGGTCGCCCACGTCGACGTCGCGAACGATGCGTGGCAGGTAGCGCCCGGCCGCAAAATCCCCCGCCGGCGGCATGATGCGCACGCGCAAGTGGTACTGGCATAGTGCTTCGACGACCTGCCGGCGTTTGTAGTCCGAGGCATGCGGCAGCGCGACGATCACTTCGCGGATGGCGTAGCGTTTCAGCAGCGACGGCAATTCGGCAAGGTCATGAATGCGCAACCCTCCCAGTTCCTTGCCAATCACCGCCGGGTCTTGGTCGAGAAACGCCACGGGCAGCAACTCGCGCGTTTGCCGCAGCGCCGAGGCAAGCTGCCAGCCAGCGTCGTTGGCGCCATAGATGAGCGCTTGGCGGCCGCCAAATTGCCGCTGCACCGGCCACCACAAAAGCGCGCGCAGCGCAAAGCGGGTTCCCCCCACCAGTACGAGCGCGGCAAGCCAGTATTGCAGCCCGGAGTGAAGGATCTGCACGTTCGTGCCATCAAACCACCAGCGCGCCCACAGCGTCCAGCCCAGCGCAGACAGCGAACAGGCTTTGAATACCGCCCACAGCGCTTGCTCGGTGATGTAACGTACGATCTGGCGGTACATGCCGAGGAAGTAGAACACCGGTACGGTAACGATCGCCGCGCCGCACCAGGCGATCGCCCAAGTAGAGGCGTCGGCGGAGGGCGCTTGCCAGGCGACGTAGGCTGTGACGACGGCAATAAGTGCCAAGTCCCACGCGATAAGAAGCGCGCGTTTCACAGTCGCTGGGGCGGCCAACAAGCGCGAACAGGTACTGGCGATGACGCTGGTATCCATGCCAAAATTATGCCACAATCCATTCGCCTTCAGTTCGCCGTTATAATGCGCACTGGTTTTGCTCTGAGCGAGCCCCCGCCACGTGGCTGCCTTTCACCGTTTTTGCACTTCTGTGGTCGCTTCGCCGCTGGTGAGTGTCGTCATCCCGGCGTTTCGGCACGAACAGTTCGTGCGCGAAGCGATCGAAAGCGTGCTCGCGCAACCGGTGGCGTTGCCGCTGGAGGTGCTGATCGCCGACGACGCATCGTCCGACGGTACCTACGCGGCGATCCAGACTTGCTTGGCGCGCGATGTACGTCTGCGCGCCTGGCGGCATGAGGAAAACCGCGGTGCGCACGCCACGCTCGATGCGCTTATTGCCGCGGCGCAGGCGCCTTTTGCGGCAATTCTGAACTCGGATGACCGTTTTTTACCGCAGCGCCTGGCACTGACGCTGCCGTGGCTGATGAGCGGTGCCGCCGATCTTGTGGGCACAGACATCGCGCTGATCGATTCGCGCTCGCAGCGTGTTGCCGCGCACTGGTGGATCGATGCGTTTGCCGCACTCAAAGCGGTACGCGAGCGCACAGGCGACTGGGTGGCGACGCTACTTGCAGGCAACGTGTTCATGACCAGTTCCAATTTCGTGTTTCGCCGCCGTTTATGGGAGGAGATCGGCGGGTTCCGACCGTATCGCTACGTACTGGATTACGACTTTTTGTTGCGCGCGTTGATTGCCGGGGCGCGGTTGCACTGGGTGGATGCGCCGCTGCTGGAGTACCGCTTGCACGATGCGAACACGATCTTCGAAAAGCCGCTTGCGGCGAACCAGGAAGCGGCGGCGTTGCTGCGCGCGCATCTGGGTGCACTGCTTGCCCTTCCCGGTGGTGACCTGCAGGAGCGCGTCGCTTGCCTCAACGAGCAGTGGGCACGCGTCGAGGGGTACGAGATCGCGATTTTGCGCCATGAGCACCACGAGGCGCTGCGGGAAAAGGAGCAAGTGATCGTTTCCCTCGATGAAGCGCTCGCCGCCGCGCATCGGTCCCTGCGGGAAATGCACGAGATCCACACGACGTTTCGCCATGAAGCGAACCGCGCGGTGCTGGCGCGTGACGGAGAACTGGCGCGCCGCCCGCCCGGCATCAGCGCGATAGGCACCGCACCTAGCGGTTGGCGCATGCGTTGGCGAGAACGGCTAAAGCACGCGCGGGCGATCGCGCGTCGGCTATGGCAGCTCAGCGCACAGCCCTTGCCGTTGCGCATTCGCCGTTTTGCCGAGCTGCGGCGCTGGTTGCGCACGCACCCTGAGGTGCGGGTGTTGTCGTTCGATGTGTTTGACACGTTGCTGGCGCGCGCTGTGGAGCCTCCCGATCGGGTCACCGCAGCGGTGGCCCGGTGGCTGGCCCAGCGGCTGGGAACGAGCACCGAACATGCGCTGGCCACACGCGCCAGGATCGTTGCGCAACTGCGTGCTGAAGCATCTAAGGCAGGCGGTGACCCGGAATGCCATTTCGAGGCGATCGTGCCGCGCTGGGTGGAAGCGCTAACGCCTTACTGGACCGGCGAGGAGCGCGCCGAGTTGGTTCGATGGACGGAAGCGACGGAGCTGGCGCTCGAGCGCGAAGCGTTGAGCGTGAAACGCCAAGCGCTGCTTTTTTTGCGCTGGGCCAAGCGGCAAGGCTATCGGGTGATCGCGATTTCGGACATGTACTTAGGCGAGCGGCACCTCAGGGAATTGTTCTCCGTCCTGGGGTTGGGGGAACTGATCGACGCGATTTACGTATCGTCGGAATACCAAGCCGGCAAGTATTCGGGCGAGTTGTTTGAAAAAGTCCTGGCGAAGGAGGGAATCTCCGCAGCGCATATGCTGCACGTGGGGGATCAGTGGGTGAGCGATGCGCTGGCGCCCCTGTCCTTGGGCATTGCCGCGGCGTTTTTTGACGACGTGGCGGAGCTCAAACGCCGCAAGCGTCAGTTGGCCACTTTGTCTTTGACCCGATACGGCGGCGTCTGGCTCGGCCGCGACTTTGCTGCGGTGCTGGCAGCGCGGCTTGAGCAGCGCCTGCCGCACCCTCCTGCCGATCCTTATTTCCGCTACGGGCTAGAGGCGCTTGGACCGATTTTCTCGGTCGCCATGCTGGGACTGATTGAACAGCTGCAAGCCAACCCGGTGCAAAAGGTGTTCTTTTTTGCTCGCGATGGATTTTTGTTGCAGTCGTTGTACGAGGACGCTCGGACTCGGTTTCCTGCCCTCCCCCCCAGCGTGTACGCTTATGTCAGCCGAAGAGTCGCAGCTAACGCCGCCGCGGCCGAAGGGCTTACGCCCCAGCAAACCGCCATTGCGTTGGTCAATCCCAAACAGCGCGGCTGGCGCTCGATTTGCAAGACATTTGGCTTAGAGGAAACGGTGTTCCTGGACGAGCTGGCGCAAGTGGGGTTGCGCGCCGACGAGCCGCTGCGCGCAGAAGACGTGCGACTGGCGAAGTTTTTGGCGATGCCGACAGTGCAAGCGCGTATTCGTGCCTTTGGCCAGAAGGCACGCGAGTTGTTGTTCGACTATTTTACGCAGATCGGCTGGTTCGACGCGCCGCGCATCGCGTGCGTCGATATCGGTTGGAACGCGACGATCCAGCGCTTTGTGGAGCAGGCGTTCGCGGATCGTGTCCAGCATTATCCCTACGTGCAGGGGTACTACTTTGCGCTGGTCAATGCGCTGCACACCGAACCGCTTGCGCACGGCAGTGTGCAAGGGCTAATCCTGGATACCGCGCACGGTAGCCCCTGGGAGCGCGCGGTGATGGACTGCGAGGAGATTTTTGAACAGGCCGCGCGTGCGACGCACGCCACCACACTGGGTTATGAGCGCAGCGACGACGGCACCATCGTTCCGCTTTTGAAATCGGACGAAGCTCCCGACCGACAAGCGGAGTTGCTCTGTAACCCGGCTATCGCCGCGATCCAGTCTGGGATTCGCTGCTTTTGGGCGCACTTTTTGGCCGTACAGGCGCTGACCGGTTATGATTTTGCGGCCTTGCGTCCCTGGGCGTTGGCTTGCGCCGAACGGGTGGTGGTCTATCCTACCACCGAAGAGGTGCGTTTAGTGAGCGCGTTGGCGCATACCGAGGATTTCGGTCACGACGAGCTGCTGGCGCTCGCTCCAGAGCGGCTGAGTTGGCGTGACTGGTTGCACCCGGCACGTCTGCAAGCGGCCCTGGCGCCGCTGGCCTGGCGCTACGCACCGTTGGCAGGACGACCGTGGCTGGCGGCTTTGGCGCGATGGCAGCATTTGCGCCGGGTTTATCGGGGAAGGCGATAAATTGCGACGAACTTACCGTTTCATGCTCCCGGTTTCTTGCTACTGGCGGATGGCGCTGCCGTTTCGCCATTTGCCCGCTCCTGAGTTCGGATTTTTTCCCGGGCTGCGCGCGACGCTGCGCGCTTTATACGCATGGGGGCGCGCGCAATTGCCCACGAGAGCCCGGGTGCGTTATGGGGTTTTGCTGGTGTTGCAGCGGCTGCGCGCGAATAAGCGACGATAATCCTTTGGCTGATCATGACGCGGCACTGCGTTCGGCAAGCCACACGGTTGCGCACGGATCAGCAATCACCCTTGTTGAGAGGAAGTGATATGAGCGACTTGGTTTGCCCACACCGCTATTTCTACACGTTCGATCCTCAAGGCGACAGCTTACCGGCCAAGGTGTTACGGCAGGTTCCACCCGGCAGCCGCGTGCTCGAGCTCGGGCCAGGACCGGGATCGATGACGCGCGTGCTGCAGCAATATGGCTGTCAGGTCACCGCCATCGAGCGCGATCCCGAATGCGCCGAGCTGTGCGCGGCGTTTTGCGCACGTTTGCTGAGGGAGGATCTGGAGCACGGCGGTTGGTTCGAGTCACTGGCGCAAGAGCGTTTCGACGTGGTGCTGGCCTGCGACGTGCTGGAACACTTGGCTTGGCCCGAAGCGGTGCTGGAACGCCTGCGCGTCTTGCTCGCGCCGCAGGGGCGACTGGTGGTGACGGTGCCGAATGTGGCTTATTTGGGGTTGGTTGCCGCGCTGCTGACCGATGAATTTGGCTATCGCGACAAGGGAATCCTGGATCGCACGCATTTGCGCTTTTTTACCCGCCGCGAAATCGAGCGTTTGCTTTGGCGCTGCGGTTTTGCCGTCGAACGGATCGAAGCGCAACGCTGGGCGGTAGCGCAAGGAGAGTTCGCTGCCGCATGGGAGCGGCTGCCTGAGGCTTTGCGGTGGGAATTGCGCCAGTGCTCACCCGAGGGCGAGGTGTATCAGTGGCTGTTGGTCGCAAAAGCGCGGGAGGAAACGGCATTTGCCGCGGATGCTAGCGGGTCGCTGATGACCAAAGCCTTTGGTCAGACGTCGGGCATGCCCCAAACATTTAGTAGCCAAGCGGCAGCAATGCAGGAAGATGCGCGTGTCGTTGAGACGGACGATCCAAGCCCAGGGTGGTTCGGTGTGCCGCCGGTGGTTTTTGCTTTTCCGGGGATCGACACAATCGGACAAAACTGTGGCATCGATCCGACGGTGTCGGTGTATCGGCTGCGCGAGCGCAGCGGCACGATCGTGCTCAGGGACGAGGTACGCCTGTACGCGCACACGCGCCTGGCGGTCGATGATCCCACGACCAACGCGTCGGTGCGGTTGGTGATCGGCCGCGGTACGATCGTCAATGTCGGATGCTATCTTTCGGGAGAAGGAGGCCTAGAAATCGGCGAGGAAGTGCTTATTGGCCCGCACGCCAAGCTGCTTTCCGCAGGTCACGAAATCCACCGCGGCGATCCGTTCATCATGCGCAATCCGCTCACCCGCGCGCCAATCCGCGTTGGCAACGGCGCGTGGATCGGCGCTGGAGCGATCGTCTTACCTGGAGTGACGATCGGCGACGGCGCCGTGGTGGCCGCAGGCGCCGTGGTGACGAACGATGTGCCCGCGATGACGGTGGTTGCCGGAGCCCCGGCGCGCGTGGTACGGCTGCGCGGCGACACGCCGCCGTCGCGGCTGCGGCGGTTGTGGCGCCGCTGCAAGCGGTTTTTGGCCGGCGTGTGAGCAGTGGTTTTGCCTCAGCGGCACTCGTCTTGTAACCACTGGCCGGTTAGCCACGGACGGCCGAGCACGACAGTGGCGACGTCCCACGCATCCCAGGTATCGGGGTTGGTGAAGTCGACGTAGTTGCGGTCGGCGACAATCCCGATCACTTGCCACGTTCCCATCGGTACGCCATCCACGGGCAACAATGAGGCGACCAAATTTTCGCTCACGATCCCCGAAGGATTGAGCTCTTTGCGCAAATAGATGTAATCGCGCTTGTGCTGGTTGAGTTCCGCGGGCGAGGACAAGACTTGGAACGTTTGCATCGCCGCCGGCCCACGCACGCCGACATGGTATTGTTGCCCCACCTGGGCATTAGGTGTGTAAAGGATTACATAAACGTCGCGCATCGTAGTGGAACGCGTCGGATCGCCAGCACTGTAATCGAGCCGGATGCTCACCGAGTCGATTTTCTGAGCATCGCAAGGAGTAAAAGGGCTTGCCGAAGGTTGCTGGTTTGGTCGCAGCGACGCCCCCGCCGAACCGGCAGGCATGGTGATGCGCACTTGCATGCGGTAGTCGTAAGGGAATGGATCCGTGCCATCGCCTTGGGATGGGTTGCTACCCGAGCTTCCCGAACTTCCGGTGTTGGAGGTGTTACCCGTGTTAGTGGTGCTTCCAGCGTTGCCGGTTGACCCTGTATTTGTCCCTGTGTTGTTCCCAGAAGAGGCAGTACTGCCGCTGCTCGAGGTCTGATTCGACCCTGTACCACTTCCCGTCGTCTGCGCAAAGGCAGCTTGCGAGATCACCGCCATCGCCACTAACCAAGCCCAAGGTTTCATCGCCATGCTCCTTTCCATCCAACCCAGACACCAAGCATTATGGCACGAAATCGCTGCCAACGGGGAGAAAAAAGCAGCGATATGCCAACCGCCCGCCGCAGTAATACTGCGGCGTGCCACAAGTGCCAACGCCACGGCCTGCGATGCAACCGATGCAGCCGCACGGCGTTGCGAAAATGCGTCACGTGTCGTGCCGGTCCGTGCTTAAAAAACCAACGATTGCCAGGCAAACGTGTTGCCGATGCCCCCATGCGGTGGAGCAGTTGTGCTTGTCCGACTCCCAGAATGGCATCCCCGAGCAGTTGGACACGCCAACACCACTCGATGTCGATGTAGTCGATAAAAAAATCTTCACGAAAGGGACCGATGCGCCGCCACGCCGCAAGACAGACCAACATGCCGCTGGTAATGGCATGATCCAGCATAACGCATTGGTTGGACTGCAGGATTGTGCGTCGCATTTTAGCGTTTTCTCGAATTATGAGCGGCAAAGCAACACCGATCCTGGCATCCCAAGGCTGCGGCGCCGCGGCAACGGCGTTGCGGTGAGTACGCAACGCTTCCCAAAGGGCCACGACCATCCCAGGAGTTGCTTCGCTGTCCTGATCGAGTGTCAAGACGGCTTCATAGCCTAAGCGAGCGGCAATCTCAAACCCTTGGTTGAGCGCCGCGCCGATGCCAAGGTTGCTGCCAAGCGAATGCCAGTATAGAAAACCTTCCCATTCTGGAGCGCGAAGCACTGGCGGCAATACGGTGTCGATCGAGGCGCCGTCACTGTTGTCGCAAATAATGACGCGATCGACCTGGTCGCGCAGGGATAGGAGCAACGAGGTGAGCTCCTCTGCTTGAGGCCAGTAGGTAACGACGACGGCAGCGACACGCGCGGCGGCGGTTCGCGCTCGATCGGGCAAACGGGCAGCCGACTCGTTCATCACCGCCTCAGAGGGGCAACCATAAGCGCCTCAGCGCTGCAACCTCGCCAACACCGCCTCTAGCCCGCCGTCGGCGGCGGTGAGCACGTCTACCGCTGCCACGAGCAGCTGATGCGCGGTGTCCAGCCGCTGCGCCTTGACGCGCGCCAGTTCCTGTTCGGCGTTGAGCACATCCACCACGTTGCGCGTGCCGGCGAGCAGGCCTTTTTTGCTGCCTTCGACCGCGGCGTGCGCCGAGCGCTCGGCCTGCGCCAACGCTTGCCATTGCGCGAGGGTAAAACGCACGTTCTGGTAGGCATCCGCAACCGTCTGGCGCAGCTCGCGGCGCTTGGCTTCCAGCCGCGCTTCGGCTTCGGCCACCGCGGCAGTGGCAGCGCGCACCGAGGCGTCGATGCCACCGCCGGCGTAAAGCGGCACCGAGACCTGCACCGCAACACTGGTGGTGTGGTATTGAGTGCCGATGGTGGTTTCGCTGTCGCTGCGACTGTGGCGCTGCTGCGCGAGGACGTCGACGGTGGGCAGGTGCTGGGCACGCTGACGCTCGACTTCCAGCCGCGCCGCGTCGATCTGTGCCGCGAGCGCAGCGATTTCCGGGTTGCGCGCCAGCGCCGCTTCCTGCCAGTCGGCAAGCGGTGTGGCCAGGAGTTCCTCGGCCAGCCGCGCCACGTCGGCAAAGGGGGCAAGCGGTTGCGACGCCAGCGCTTCGGCGGTGCTACCGATGAGTGCGGCGAGCGCTTCGCGGGCGCGCGCGAGTTCCCCTTGCGCTTTGACCTGAGCGGCGATCGCCAGATCGAGCCGGGCGCGCGCGTCTTCGACGTCGGTGCGGGTGCCGGCCCCGGCCTTGAGGGCGCGTTCGGCCTGGGCGAGGACGGCCTCGTAGCGCGTCACTTCGCTGTCGGCAGTTTTGCGCTGCGCTTCGGCCGAGAGCACGCGCACGTAGGCGCGCGCCACGCGCTTTAAGAGATCGGCTTGCGCGGCGGTCAGTTGCGCTTCGCTAGCCAGCACCTGCCGCTCGGCTTTGGTCAGGGCGCGCCAATCCACCGGTCGGTAGAGCGGCTGGCGCAGTTGCAGCGCGGCGTTGCGGCTGTGATAATCGTTGGTGGTGCTGGGACGCAGTGCGCTGAGGTAGTCGGTCTCGGTGCGCGACCGCCCCAGCGATGCCGAAGCGCTGACCGAGGGCAACAGACGTGCACGGGCGATGTCTACCCCCGCCACGTTGGGATCGCTCGCCACGGCGCGCGCGAACGCGGTAACGAGATCGAGCGTGGAGGCAACGGCAGCAGCACGAGCATGGCGGTCCTCATCCCCCTTTGCCTTGGCGTTGTTCTGTGCTTTGTGGCCGTTTGGGGGCGCCGCTGTAACGACGTTACCGGAGGGCGCCATGGCGTTCGCAACCGGGTTCGGGCCGCGGTCGCGAGTAACGGGGAGGTTTGTGTGCTGCGCACCCGCCGCTGCCTCAACTGCCCCGTCGGCATGAGCCAGACCG
>FWWM01016956.1_pt1 | contig 10719 bp, 4 predicted proteins | sample 2228351 | NCBI WGS metagenome assembly FWWM01 (sample SAMEA103939774, study PRJEB20133) | metagenome
GGCTCCTGGATGATGGTTGTGTAGAAACTACCATCTTACTTGGAGCCTGCTCTTTTTGTCAAAACCCACCGCCTATGTGACAGTTACGGGCTCGGAAGAATAACGTAGGTGTCACGAGGCTCAATAATCGCCAGTCCTTCTTGCCAAAGTTGATAAGGGTTCTCAAACACATAAACTGTAGGATTTGGCGAAGAAACGTTGATGACCCGGTGCAGTTGATATCGCGATCCATATTTTTGAGCGCAATACAGCTCTTCTTTCGACATCTCGAAGCGAAAATCCTGACCAGGTGTGGATTTGACCTCAACGACGATATCCACCCAAACGCCATCTACCAGGTCTTTGGATTCTAGGTCATGATCTGCGGTGGCTCTTCCAGCTTTTCTTAGCCAGTAAACACTTTCTTCAGGTTTTTCGATTCCGAGCTCTGCCAGCCGCCTCAGTTCGAGTTCGTACACTAAGGCTTCGCCACGTAAGCCATAAGCCTCCCTCAAACGGTGATCTCTTTCCCAATTCGGGATTCCTCCGCCTTTCCCATGTCCGCCGCCATGTTTACCTGCCTCTGGCGTATGGGCAGGTTCGTAAGCAGTCACTCGTACGGGATGGATGTCGCTAATAGCAAGAGCCGGAAATTCTATAGGCTCATCTCGATTGGATGATTCCGATCCTAGCCCGGTTTCGCCTTCCCCACCTGGCACTGATTCACCAGCAGTGAGTGCTCCTTCAGGCTGTTTTTCTTCAAACGTCTCATTCGAAACCTCGTCAGGTTTCTGCTCTCGGCTCTCACGCTCGAGTCTTTTCATCAAGTGATTATCTAGATCTTTTGTGGTTTCAGTCGTCTCTTCTTCGCCCTCATCCATCAGACCCGCTTGAGCTAGAGTACTGCGCATTGCATCAACGTCAACCTCGCTAATGCCACGTGTATCCAGGTACTTCATGCGCCCATCTTTACCGCCGCGGTCTATCAAGATCACAAAGGCATCAGCCAAACCTGGTATACGCACATACTCCGCAATCGGCGTTCCCATGAGGTCGTAGTTGCTCTCAAAACCCTTTCGAATATAGAGAATACCAGCCCGTGGTGCGCGCCCGGCAGATCCGACTCTCTCTTGCACCCGCTCCTCTAAGAATATCCGGGCATCATGGTCAGGGATCATCTTCCCATCCCCGATCGTCAAGCGCCGATTAACAACCAGGTTATCAACTACCTGAATTTCAAGGTTAGCCAGATAACGAACCACATCTTCCGTGGATGAGGTTCGCTGGTTGTTTACCACAGCCAGCATATAAGGTCGTGCTTGCTTATAACGAGCCATTAACCGATTCGTCTCATCTACCAGGATATTCCCAGGTATCACCTCTTCTTCAACATGGCGGGACAAAAATTTCAATCCCAGATACTCGGCAGCATCCCGCCAGTTCTCATCCAAGGGGGCAAACGGTAGTTGATCCCGCCAACGCGGCGAATGATAACGATCATCTGCGAAGAATACTGGTTCGGGCGGATAAACATAACTAAGTTTTTCTCCTTCGCTAGCTACAATGGGAATACTCTCCTTGAGTGGAGCAATTTTGGTTTCAGATTGGGTCAGCAAGTTGTAAATTCGTCCGATAATCCAGCGCGTCAGGGTGCTAATAGCCTTTGGGACTGCACGCCTGCCGGCTAATACACTGATATTCGGGTCAGGGTATTGTTGAGGGAGCGTTCTTAAAATATCAACCAGGTCATCCAGCTTTGCTTCTTCCATAAACCGCATACCGATATCGCGGCAGAACTGGCGATAACCCGGATCGCTTTTGTCCACCTCAACCAATGGCGTTGGTAACATATTCCTGACCAGTGCATCTTCTGTAGCGGATACAAACCAACATCGGATCGGAGGCTGCAGAGAGGCGTCAATTCTTCCATCCACAACGGTGCGCGCCGGCACCCAATCCGATTCTTTCAACAAATAATCCAAAAAGGATTGGACGTCTGCGGTTCTGTTTGCGACGCGACAGTAGCCCCTTTCCTGGCATTGCAGGCGCGCCTTCTCCCGCTTTGCCTTGTCCAGGAAAGCCCAGTTTTCAGCCAGGAGCTGAAACAACGCCGATAAACGTCCAACATCTCTGCTTTCGATCAATGAGGCAAGCCCTTCTAATGTCACGGAGCGCTGCAAAACTCTCCTTTCGTGACCATGCTGAGGGCAATTGCCGTAATTGTTGCGAATGGATTCGGAATAGGCATCCCATAAGCGAGTGCCGCGATGGGGATGATTGTGATTGACCGAATTCCAACTGTAATATCCGTGTTCATGGATAAGGAGACGAGGTACTCGATTCGCCCCCAGCCATGTCCAAAATTGCCCCCATTCAATGCGCTCTTCCCTCTCAAGTTCTAAACCGCGCACTTCATAAAGAAAAACGATATTCTCAAACCCGTCATACACCTGTTCTAGCAGCTTATTGCCCGTCCACATGCTGGACAAATAAACCTCATTTACAGGGCGCCATTCCATCTGTCGCCGGTTAGCAATCAGCCGGGCATATACCTCCACGCTATGCACAGCCTGGTCAACTTCCGGGTCGCCTCCCCGACGACTGTGCCAGTAATCAAACAAGTACCGATACACTTCGACGCGCTCCTGGGAGGTCAACCCGCGGAACTTGCCACTTTCAAAGAGCGGAATAATGGCGTTACGGATGATCGCCGGAGCGTCGTAGTCCTTAACTTTCGGTGATATGGAGCTCAAGAGTTGATATGTTGCACCTGAACGTCCATCCTCATCGTATGCGTTCGGGTGCACGATATCGGCGCGCAGACATCCAGGCATATTCGGCGTTTCTTGGCGAAACTTTGCATGATAGACCTGATTATGCGGCTTAATCCACCTCTGGTTGCTGGTGATGATACAGTGTGTTTTGGCTAAGGTGGCTGAAAAGGAGTCGCGCAATCTCTCTAAAAGCTTACCTCTTTCCCAAAAGTGTTCGATTTGCTCCTCATTGACCTGCGCCGCCAGGCGGTCGCGCCACTTCCACAAAAATGTGTAAAAAGCAGGGTAATCCTGCTCAGCGCCGGTGGGATCCCGCCCATCGAGCAAAGGAAGGACATCCTGGAACTCCAGCAGTTTGGTGCCTAACTCGATCAAGAAGCTGATCACATCTTCATGAACGTAGATCTCATGCAAGGGGAAATGGCGATTTTGGAATTTCCTTGCCAGATCAGGATAGGGAAAGTACTTCTGGAAATTATCCAAATCAACCCAGACGCCGCGCGGCGCCAGGAGAGTTTGAAGGGGCGAAACATAACTCCCTTCGATGGTAGGAACAAACGCACAAGAAGATAAGGCGCGGCAAATCTTCTGATACATATCTCGGGCAAAGTCTTGTGGCTGGATGACTGGCACGAGCGCCCGTACCACGCGCACATCACCCGGGTAGCGACTGATCAACTCTGGGATAACAGTATTTGCCAAGAATGCAGCGATATTCCCCGCCAGCCAGAGGTTATAGGGCCGGCTTTCTAACGTTTTACGTGATGAGTCGATATAAAAATCAGCATGAATGCGATAGCGCAGCCCAGAGCGCTCATGGGTCGGGAAGTACACAAAGAGGCGGGCTGGCTCATCCGCTTCCACAAAGAGTTTCCCCTTTTCATCCAGCGGGAACGCCATGGCAAATCCGGCTTTGATTACCCGTTCCCAGGATTTTTCATGCAGCTCTTCGATCAGAGAGCGATCCTCAACTTCGCGTTTGGACGCTTCAAACAGCAACCAGCGAGAAAGCACCCGCTTTCCCTGGTATAAATTGATTTCTGCCCCTCGATAACCTGGGGTCTCTTTCTGCTTCCTGGATAACTGTTTCAGTCGTTTTCGACCCGCCCAGATTTCAATCACATCAATGCCATTGAGAAAAATCAGTAAGGCAGGATCGACATCTTCTTCGATCTGATTCAGGACCATTTGCTGCGTCACTGAAGGCAACAATGGCAGGCGAATCACGGTGGCGAACCCGTCATCGTTCAGTAAGTGATCAATGAGCTCTCTATCCTCCGCCGGGACCTCTTCAATCGAGTAAGGAAACATAAACCGGGTAAACGATAAATTAAGACTCTCCTCCCGACCAACAATTTCTCGAACAGCAGCATAACATAGCTCACGATCGAAATGGAACTGTACAACCCGGGAAAATATCTCCGGGGATTCGGTGATCTCCAAGACAGATTTGAAGCCAATACCCTTGTACCCGACTGACTTGTTGGGGTCTTTTGAGCTTTCCCCCCAGCGATAAATGCTTAAGACATCCTTCTCCTGAAAAGGCGCGCCGTCATTGGCGACCAACAAGGCTGACTCGGTGAGCACGATCCGCACGCGATAAATTTCCCCGTGAGTTTCGTTAGCGTTACTTTTGTCATCCAGGATGGCGTCGTTGGCGTTCTGCAACAGCTCAAAAATATATCGCCCGCGATACTTGCGCATCGTATCCGCTTCGACGTTCGCCAGGTCTGCCAGAGCTTCGCCGATATAGTTGGTGCGATACTCGTGATTTATCCTCACCGCGCGCAAGGCTTCCTGGTGCAGGTATTCGACGAGCGCCTGCCCCCTTAGCCCATTAACCACCGATTCTGGTTCATCACCAATCGCGACTGTCCAGTTTGGTTCTGCACGCTCATCTCGACCCACAGACATGTCTAATTCCCACTCCAAACTCATTTCCTGACGAATATCTGCAGCATCGCTCACTGCCCGTTTTCTACTCGAAATATATCCACCTTCGTCTCCAAACACTTCCTCAACGTCAAATCATTCGTTCCCAACTCGTACCAACTCAATGGCTTCTGATAAAAGTCCAGCCCCCGTCCAATCTTGATCACCCAACCAGTGTCAATTCGAATTTCACGGTCATGCAGGTTCGGGTTGAAGTCATATTCGAAGATGATATCCATTTCCAGCAGGCTTTGCCTCAGATCGCTCAATTTTTGTTCGATCTCTTGTTTCTGGTTTTCATCGTCGTAGCCAGTAATCAGTTCGATGCGTTTTATATTAGACAGTTTGACAACCGTCTCACAAAGCCGGACGAAGTTTTGAATCTGGTGTGGCAACCGTATATATGGGTCTTCAACTTCAATAGCTTTCGCGCCCTGCAAATACGGACCGATAATGTTCTCGTAGCTGTATCCTGTGTCGCCGTAGAAAATGGTGAAGTGCTTTTCCTTTAGGTCCGAATTTGGTTCTGTAACAACGGCGGGAGTCGTTGTTTGTAGGGGCGATAGCGTCTCTTGAGCGGGCATTAAGGAGGTCATCAGCTTTTTCTTTGTAGCAACCATTGGCTCTGTGGTTTGCCAGCCATTCAACGATCGCCGTGACGGATGCTGGGTAGCCAAGGCATTGCGTGACTCCGGGCAATACACCACAACTTCTTTCCCGTCAGCCGTGTAATATGAGAGGTTGATACGGGCAAATTCCTCATCCGGTTTACGCTTGTTCATTTGTTCTTTGACTCGCCGGCGAGCTTCGACTGCATAGGCAACATATTCCTCAAATTCAGCGTCACTCGGTGGACCTTTGGGGTGCAGAATTTTTAAGAGTGCGCCAACCATTTTCTTTATGCTCTTCTCGTCGCGCCCTTCAACATTTGGTCCGAGGCGGATGCGCTTGGTGACTTCTTCATAGCGGTTGGTATGGGAAAACATATAATGAAAGGCTTCAGCCAAGTAGTCGGTGATGAAGCCATAATTATTGGTCAGATATTCGCTGCTGGTCTTGGGCATCTCCCATCCGGGCAGATAGCATGCAAAACGATCCATAATTGCCAAGTCAAATTCTTTGGGTAGTGGAATGAAAAGGTCATGTTGAGAAGAGTTGACCAGTTGCTCAACCGAGTAGTCCATATTGCCATTGAACGCCAGACTGGCATCCGCAATCACTTCCACGCCGCGCGAAAAGCGTCCATTAGCCATGAAATCCTTCATGATTTGCATGGTATCGGCATCTTTGATATTGATTCCCGCTACTTCGTCAAAAGCAACGGTATCCCAAAAACCCACCAAGCCGATGCGCTTGCGGGCATTGTTGTAGAAAAGAACAGCTTTAGTAGCCTGTCCCCCGCTAACCAGGGTTGAATAGGGCGAGAATTCGCTAAAGAAGTAAGACTTACCGGTGCCGCGAGGACCCAATTCGATAAAATTAAAATTCGGTTCAACCAGGGGAGCCAATCGAGCCATAAAATGGAATTTGATCCGTTGTGATAGAATCCCCGGTTCCAACCCAACCGATCGCAGGATGATATCCAACCATTCATCGCGAGTGAATTGCTCGCGACCTTCGACATAGCCATCAAAATCAAACCGGCTCAATTGGATCGGGCGCAGGTCCTCGATATAAAAGGTGTAATCATCATCCTCGATTTCGTTGTAGCCGATGGTCACCTCAGCCCAGATGCCGCCTTCCAAGAGCCGTTCATTATCTCGAAAAAATTTTTCCGAGATTGCCACTCTCTGGGAATTGAAATTCTCCAGCGCCGCCCAATGGCGCTTCTCCTTTTCAACATAATTGACATGAACCTTATCAATGAAGCGATGTCTTCCTCGCGTGGCAACTTTCGATTGGGCAGCATTCGCTTCATCCGGGCGTACATAATTATCCTGAAGGGTAGCAAGCACCGCTTCTAAGCCGGCTTGTATCTCTGCTTCCTCTTCACTGGCGCAGTAGCGCGCCAAAAGAAACTCGAGCACAAAAGTAGGCACATTGGTACCCTTTTTGATGCGGTGCAGTAGGTCTTTGCGCACCACCTTGCCCGGAAACACCTCGGTGAGCTTTTGATCTAATTCATCCATAATTACACCGTGTAGTCTGTTTCTAATTCCAACGCTGGACCCAGCGCAGCGAGGGTGGTGGGGTCTAGGGCTTTGACGGAAAACTTCCCCTCATAGTCCAGATCCATCTTTAAAGTAACTTGCAATGTTTCGCCTGCTTTCAGGCGAATGATGCGGGTGGCTGGGTTGACCGGTCCGCCGGGTTTGGCTTCTCCCACCACTTTTCCTTTTGGGCTGTGGGCTTCGAGGATACATTCTATTGTTTGTTCGCTCGGGAACAGGCTGCTCTGTCCGGTAAGCGACACCTCGATCACCGGCAACCGGGTGGTGATCTTCCTGCCCCCCCGCTTATAATTCAACGTCACGGATAATGGGGCTGCCACTTTCTTTTCCGGCATTCGGATGCGCACGGAGATGACCGGCACCAGGGCTTCCTGGAGCGAGGCTCCGCCGTGAAAATACGATAATCCCGCCCGGTAAGCAACCATTGACTTCGGAAGCGCGGCTTGGGAGAATTCGCCGGGTATCCCCAATGATTCACAAGACATCACCAGGTTATTGGCATCGCCAACGCCATCCCCTAACAGCATGCGGTCATGTACACTCACCCAATTCCCCGGGGGTTTTACGCAAACATCGCCAGGTTCGAAGGCAGTGTTGAGGAAGAATCCATGATCGGTAAGGATAACCGCTTCCTGAAAACCCATCTCTCTGAGCTTATGGATGGCGTTGCGAACCCGCTGGAACGAACGACTGATCAAACCGGGGGCGACTTCGGGGTTGTTTTCGAATTCGTTATCCATCTCGCTGCTGCGCAGAACCAAGAGTTCCACCGTTGAATCCAGCTTTTGTTTTTCACGCACGAATTTCGCTAAATCGGCTTCGGCGAAACGCTGACCGTAACGCTTGCGCAATACATCCATGCGCTGGGTTACATTGATCAAGGATTGCCCATCCAACTCGACGATTGCTTTCCCGTCTTTTTGCCGCAATAGCAGATTCTTCCCGGCTCCGGGCAGGATTGATGCCATACCCACCTGAGTGACCGTGGGGAGTTGGGCGCAAGCAACCTGAACGTCAACCTGACCCTCTTCATTCAACTGTTTGGCAAGCTCTACGCCGAGTTCATAACGCATCGCATCAATTAAGAATAGGGCAACACGCCAACCGCTTTCTGTCAACTTAGGAGCCACCACATTGTCAAATACATCGGCATTGGATAGCTTGCCAAGAATCGGCCATCCCGATTTCTCCAGGTGGCGGATGAATAATCCCTGAAGTTTATCCGCCAGCTTGCGGTATGTCAGGCGCGCCTGGCGAATCACGGGTTCAGCCTCTCCCTCGAAGCCCAGCGCGTCGCTTACCGCTACTTCGAATTCGCGCTGCAACCGATCGACTTCGCGCAGGCTGCTGGTATAAAAATCCACCAGAGATTCCAGACTCCGCCCGTATTCCGCAAGCTGCCGATCGGCATCGTCGCAAGCCTGAACCAGGCTGGCTCCCGCCTGGAGCAGCGTCCATTGCGCCTGGTTCTCGCCGCGCCCCACCCATACGGATTGCGCATGGCGTTGGAGCACCTGGCGCAGTTTGTCTACGTTGTCGCGCTGCAGAGCATCCACCGCCTGGGCATAAAAGGAGCGTTCTTCAAAGGGAAAGGTGTCTCGTACGCCAAGGTCCTCGATGGAGCGGCAGGCTTCCGGCAAATTCAACTCTTGCTCAATGGTCTCAGCCCGCTCGATATACAATGCCTGGGTACGGTGATCATTGCGCAACCGATCGCATATATCTTCTACCAGCAAGCGCGCTTCGGCAGGGGCGTGGGGGACATTCTCCAGTATGGCTGGCAAGTCCACCGGCAGATCGAAGACGAATTCGCTGAACAACAGATAACGCCATAGCTCATCCCCCAGCGCACTCCAACTGTTGGAATGGGTCAGGAATTTCAAACCCAGAGCGCTCTGGCACAGGGCGCGCACTTCCGCTGCCCAGGCTTCCTGACCGGCTGTGCCTCCCTTGAGCGCTTCGAGCTGCGCCGGCGAGGGTGTGAGCAGTGCAAAAAGCAAGTCGCGCGCCGATTCTGCGCCCAGGCGCGCCTGCAGGTTGGGCCAGCCTGCACCGCCGCCAACTGCGTCGATCACCTCAAAACTGGGGTTGGGATCAGCGTTGAAGATGCGCCGGATTTCGGTGGCGTGATCGGCGCGCGCCTTCAGGCACAAGCTGAGGTATTCATCGCCATCGCCCGCTGGGAAAACTGCTCCACATGCCCCATATACCGCAAAAGGGTCGTGTTGTTTTTCTTCGTCTGTCAGGGGCGCTTTCGTCGGCACATAGATCAAAATGCCTTCGATTGCCGGGTTGGGCTGCCCGAATTCACCCAGAGCCGCCAGGGCTGCCGCCCGGCTGGTGATGCTGCTCTCAGAGGCGTCGATCACGCGGCGCTTTTCAGATGCCAGTTCCAGACAAAGCTGATGATAGCGCCGATCCGAATCATAGACGACTAAAACCCCGTGCTGCTTGAGGCGGGGGAGTAGGATCTGGGTTTGAATAAATTCTCTTATCTTCATCGAAAGCTGTTGACAGGTTCAGAATTACCTTTATAGTATATTCAATCCAGTGACCTGGATGTGGAAGGCGAACGCCTTCGAATCCGACCCCTTATGGGGTCGTTTTTTTATGCTTCATCATGGAAGCCATTTGCGCCCCCATCCGATGATTTGATCGCCTGGGCTGCTAAGAATATTTCTTGTTGGATAAATGTTTCGATCGTGGTCAATATATTTCCCCCTTAAGCGTTCGGGACAATGGCTTGGCTTGTTCTCTTAGGGCAATAACTAACTGGTAAACAGTTGTTGAGGGATCATCTTTTCCTGGGCGAGAAGGATGATACTCCTGAATGAGACGTTCCGCATTTCTAATTGCGGTTTCAGTTCTGCATTGTAAGATTTGATAAATGTAGGGGTCGTTCTTTTTATATTCAAATCCCAAATATTTGGATAATTTCTCCATGTATGCCCTTCGATCGATTGCGGAATTCAGGTATTCAAAATGCAGCACGTACCAGAGTTCAAAAGCCTGGTTTGAGTATGCAACATGCATATTGTTTTCAACCGCCCGTTGAATAGCGTTTTCAAAATGCTCAATTGGAAAATCATCCTTGTCGAATACACACCAAAACTGGTCGAATTCACCATCATTGCGAATTTTTATAGCTTCATCAACCAGTCGAAGCGTATTCATTCCAATCCCCTCGACCTGGACTACCAAACCCGGAACCCGGAAACGTTTAAAATATTGAGGTTCGGTTTTCTTTCCTTCACACACAATCAAGAATCTTTGACGAATTTCAACCTGATCAAGTAGCCTCTACATGTATGCTCTTCTGCGAGGGAGAAATTGTGATTTACCCGATTTCATAACCATTTTCCTGGCTTAGTTCGATCAATGCACGCCGCATTTCACCAAGAATTGGAATTGCTCCATATTTTCCCTGCAAATAATCACTCTCAAAAGAAGCATCATTGCGAACTTTCAACTCAGCTAGCGAATAAAGGTGGCTCGCGCCCTCCTCATCTTTTTCGACAAACCAGATTTGATCCCGCCGGAAAAGTTTATTGGATAACAAATTGGTATCATGAGTCGCAAAGATTAGCTGGGCGTTTTTGGGATTGGTTTCCTTTGAATTGAAAAGACCAATTAGCTTGCGTGTGAGCAAGGTGTGTAAACGCGCCTCGATTTCATCAATTACCAAAACTTTCCCTTCACGTAGGGTGTCAATCACTGGTCCCGATAAAAAGAATAGTTGTTGAGTTCCTTCAGATTCTTCATCAATATCAAAGAGGATTTGATCAACAACTCCACCATCACAATATTTTCTATGAATAGACCTGAAGGTTATAACTTCACTCTCTTCCTTCATTTGTTTTAGC
>FWWM01016959.1_pt1 | contig 10718 bp, 11 predicted proteins | sample 2228351 | NCBI WGS metagenome assembly FWWM01 (sample SAMEA103939774, study PRJEB20133) | metagenome
CCTGACGCCGGCCAGGAACTTCCGCTTCATCGAGGCCGTGCCCCGGGGCAGTCGCTTCGCCTTCAGCCTGTATTTCGAGAACGTCTCGCCGGCCGAGATGGGGCTGGTCTTGCGGTCCATGGGCCTGGGCCTGGGCGACGGTGGCCGCCTGGTCCAGGCGTTTCCCATCAAGGTAGGGGGCGCGAAGCCGCGCTGTCTGGGAGCAGTCAGGTTCGAGGTGGTTGCCCTCTGGCTAGTGAGGAATGGCCCGGGCCTGCTGGCAGCGCTGGCCGGCGGAGGGAGTGCAGCAGAATCAGCTGAGACCCTGCGACAGTGGCTCTCCGCTCCCACCGAGGGCCTGCTCGACCGGCAGGCGTGGGAACAGTTTCGTCACAACGCTGCACAACAAGACACGTGGTGCCCGGAGGAGCTCTACTGATGCTTCCCGTAGCGCGACGCATCAAGCTGGCGGAAGAAATTGCCCGCCCCATCGCACGGAGTAACCTGCTGGGGCCCCGCGATGCACGCAACGAGTGGATGCGGTGGTTGCAAGTAGTGAAGCGTTACGGGCTACGGACCGCCTTACAGTACGCGCAGCGCCTAGCCCACGACCCGGGCATGCGCGACAACGTTCGCAAGGCGAACAGCCTCATCGTTCAAGCGGTCCGCGAACGGCTGGCAGAGCTAGAACGGCTGGACGAGCGAGATCTGCAGTCGGTGCTGGGGTTCGTCGCCTGGCACCTGCGCATAATGCGGCGAAGCGGGCAGGAGCAGGGGGGATTCCGCCGCAGATAAAACCGACATCTGGCTCTATTGGGTTTCGGAGGTGAATCTGATGCTCCAGAGCAAGAGCGCAGTTTTGTCTTTGATGGGAGAGCAACCGAGCCCCGTATTAATTCCGCTGTTGTTTATACGCCCGCACATCGCGGTGTTCGTGGCAACCGAACAGACTCGTGGGAGGGCGGAGCGCATAGGAAGCCTAGTCAGGAACCGAATGGGCACAGATCTTGTAATCGTTCCAGCCTACGATGTCCGCAAAGCGCAATCACTAATGGAGGAGTGGCTGGAGGGAAACAGACCCGCATTCGACGAGGTTTGGATCAACTTCAGCGGGGGCACGAAGCCAATGGCGCTCGCCGCTTTCGCGGCCGCCGCACGGTTCAGCGCGAAACTTCTCTACCTCGAAAGCGAGCGGCGACGCAGCATCCTCTATAAGTACGCGGTGGACAATGATGGTCGCCTTGCGCCCGTGCAACGGGAGGAGGTGCCGCCCATCATTGATATCAAAACTTATATCAGGACACATGTCGATGATGCCCGATTTGATGCCTACAAGAATACCCCGGGAAGGCCCTTCGAGGAGGCAGTAGCAGACGCATTACGCCGAGGTAACGGTATTGATGAAGTGATTGAGGGGGTCAGATTTTCTGGAGGCCAAGTAGACATAGACGTAGTGGTGCGCTGCGGGAACCAAATAGGTCTAGTTGAGGCCAAAACAGGACGGGTGAGGAAAGAGCCTATCGACCAACTCAATACTGCCGCCCAACAGTTGGGCACGTATGTGGCCAAGTTCTGGGTTCGGGCCAACACAGCTCAGAAATCACAAGCCCTACTCGATGAGTTGGCGCGAGCTCAAGGTATCGTCGTCATCGAGCTAAGCAGCTACGACGAAGCGACACACGCTATATCACCTGACGACGCCCAGAAGCTGGTTTCCGAAGTCAGAAGGGCTCTAACGGGGGAATCATGATAGTCGTGAACTTTGCCCATCCCCTCACCAAAGACCAGTTACAGGCCATCGAGCACTTCGCTGCGCAGCCCGTCCAGCGCGTGGTGGTCGTGAACGCCCAGGTAGATCTTGGTCAGCCCATAGCTGCGCAGGTGAAGGAGCTGGTGGACCGCTGCGGCCTCTCCGGAGAGGAATGGCAGTCCGAGCCAATCGTGGTCAATCTGCCATCGCTGGCGGTATTAGCTGCCGCAGTGGTCGCAGAGCTGCACGGACGTATGGGCTATTTCCCGACGGTATTGAGTCTCAGGCCATCGCCGGGGGTGTCACCTCCTCGCTTTGAACTGGGCGAACTGGTGGACCTCCAGTCCATCAGGGAATCCGCTCGCTCCCGGCGGATGGAGAGCACGTGACGCGCCATGGTGTTCGACCACGCGGCGAGGTGAGGTATGGCAGGCGCTCTGTTTTGGCCCTTGCGGCACGACCCGTGGCTGGACAACGGCCTGGAGGTCTGGGGACGCATTCTTGACCACGTCGCCTCACAGCATCCCGAACTTCTGCGCTGCCAGTGGCAACCGGACGGCCTCCTGCTGGAGGTGAAGGACGGTGACCGTCTGGTCCCCGTGCTGGACGACCAACTGGTCAGCTGGCGCGAAAGGAACCTGTTCCATGCCTATACCACCAAACAGGGTGAGCGACGCAGACGCCTGCTGGACTACATCGGCTTCAACCAGCAGCCACGCAACCAGTGGCCATTGCCCTATCTGGAAAGTCAGCAAAAAAGGCAGGACCTCCTCAGGGCAGCCCTGGCGCAGGGTGAAGAGGGCGACCGTCCCTGTCCCTTATGCGGGTGGGGCGTAAGCACTGCGCCCCCTGCCCTCACCCTGTCTGTCTATCCGCTGGTGACCAAGAACAAGGCCTTCTCCGGCGCCCGAACGCGCTGGACAGGCGAAGGGTTCGAGGGGCGGCCCACGAACGTGCCGGCGTGTCACCGGTGCTACCTGCTCGGGGCCCTCGCCTGGGCCGACGATTCCTTGCTCTACCTGTGCGGCCTCGGGCGCGACCCTAAAAGTAGTGTGGCCGTGGCCATACTACCATCGCCCCCCGACCCCGACCTGGTATCGCTGCATCGGCAGAAGCAGGCGTATAGGGGGCAGCTCGATCATGGCCGTCATCACCGGACCAACGTCCACTTCCGGCCGCCCGCTGTCAGCCCACGGACACAGCCCGAGCGGTCGGACGAGGACGCGGAAGAGGTGCGGGCGCCCGTAGAAAGGCGGCCTGTGGTTGAAGGGCGCTACGCGCTATTGCTGGCCTTCCTAGAGGCCTGCCTGAGCGAGGTGGCGCAGAGGCATGGGGGCCGCCTCACCTTCCGAGAAGCTCTTCGCTCGGTCCCTCAGGGCTGGCTCTTCGTCGCCATACCGCAGGGACGCATGAAAAATATCTCCGCCCACGACCTGGTGCTGGATCAGCCGACCCTCGCTCTCCTGGTGCGGCTGGTGGAGGCGGGCATCCAGCCCTACGCCCATATCTTCGCCCAGCTCTCCCTGGCCGACGACAGGGGGAAGGCCCTCTACGACGAGCAGGCTGAGATGCGGGAAGCTATGGCCCAGGGGTTGCTCACCGACACCTTCAGCGTCTTCGCCCGTGCCTTGCTGCCACGACCGCGACGCCAGGTGCGCATCTACGGGGAAACAGGGCCCATCGAGAGGTTGGTCAAGGAATGGAGGTGGAAGGAGATGGAAGAGCATCTGGAGACGGTGCGCAAGGCTGGCTACGCCCTGGCCGAGATCGCCGCCAGCCGTCGCCAGCCCGTGGTGCTCTACAACCTGGAGCGGGTGCGCACCCGCTCCGACCTGCTATCCATGCTGAAGGAGGCGGTCCACCGCCTCATCGGCCTCGACGCCCAGGAGATGCGGTATATCTCGGTGGCAGCTATCGAAGATCTGCTGCAGCTCGTCCACAGGGATACCGTGCCCTTCGAGGACCTGAAGAACACTCTCTTCGTTTTCGCCGGAATCGCCTATGCCCGCAAGGCTATGGCTCAGGCCAAAGGACAGCAAGGAGGTGAGGGCGATGCGTGACGATGTGAAAGCCATACAGGTGGTCTGGCTCAGCCGTACGGGCCTGACGAACCTGAACAGTGGCGAGGGCGGCAGCAACCTGGTGGACATCAAGAAATACCGCTTCGCCGGTCAGGAATACCCCTACGTCAGCGGGCAGGCCATGCGTTTCTACCTGAAGGAGGCGCTGCGGCGCCACCTTCAGCCCGAAGAGGCCTGTGTGGCCGACGATCAAGGGGAAACCTGCGGCCGCATTGCCGCCTGCGTCCTCTGCGACCTGTTCGGGTTCATGACCACCCTCCCCGAGGTGGGCGCGGTAACGCGGGTCTCGCCGGTGAAGGTGTCGCCGGCCATGGGGCTCGTACCCCTGGACGGCAGCCTCACCCTTGACTTCTTGACCCGTCGCCACCGCGGGGCCCGCGAAGAGGGCGAGATGACCGGCGACATCGTCAACGTTGAGCTGGCCGTCAATGTGTATAAGGGCGGCATCTGCCTGGACGTGCAGCGAGTGGGGCGAGAGGAGGAGCGCTACGTCCTCGGAGAGACCGGAGGCCGGCGGCCCAAGCCCTATTTCTCGGTGCGCATGCGCGACCATATCGCCGCAGAGGAGCGGGGCCGGCGGGTGGGGCTCCTGCTGGACGCCCTGCAGGACTTCAGCGACTACTCCAAGCAGGCCCGCCTCCTCACAGACTTTACCCCCGACGTGGTGCTGGTCTGCCTCCAGCATAACTACTCTCACCGCCTGCAGAAGGCCCTGGAGACCGACAGCTCGGGCAACGTCAATCTGGCCCGCCTCGAGCAGGTGCTGGGCGAGGTAGAGCCGGACTGCCTGAGCCTGAACGGTCGCCGAGCCCTCTGGGCGGGAGTGCTGGATGGCTCCGTCGGGAACGCCGCCGCCCTGCGCGCGACCCTCGAGCGGTCGGGGGTGCCGATAGCCACGCCGCGCCAGGCCATCGCCGCCGCTAAAGATGCCTTGGGGGTGTGAGCACAGATGCGCGGGCTCGTGGCCGACCTGGAGATGCCCTACTTCGCCTCCTTCCGTCGGCCGACCAGCACCAGCGTCGTGCTCACCTACCCGGTGCCGCCCTTCACCACGCTGGTGGGCTTGCTGGCCAACGCCCTCGGGGTCCACTGGGCCGACTACGAGAGGGCCGTCCAGCACCTGCAGGAGCAGCTCCGGCTGAACGTCCGCCCTCTGCAGCGGGAGCGTCCCTCCCGCGAGTTGGCCAAGCTGCTGAAGCTGGTGGGGGAAGAGCGCGAGGAGCGGCGACCTGCCTCCTTCCCCTCCTCGCCAATGTTCCGCTACTTCCTGGTGCGTCCTCGCTTCCGCATGTTCGTGGCCTCGGACGACCATGACCTGATGACAGATGTAGCCGCTGCCCTGGCCGAACCGAGCCGCCCTCTTTATCTGGGGCGCTCGGACGACCCGCTGGTGGCGGATGTGACCTGGCAGGGAGAGGTGGCACAGGTGGAGTCGCGGGAGGCATGGGCGCTCGCTCCGGGTGTCGAACGGGGAGGCGACGGCGGCGAGCTCCTGCGCTTACCGCTCGCCTTCAAGGCTGGCCGGCATCTTCTTCGCTCGCCGGTGCTGTTTCTGCCGGAGAGCTTTCCTCTCTCGCTTCCCCACCCGGAAACGTTGTGGCAGTTCGGCAGCGAGACCGTTCACCTTTTCTCCGCTAGCGATGCCAGCGTGTGAAGGGGGTGGCGAAGCTGGATCCGCCGCTGGCCAAAGTGCAGACGACGGCGCGGGGAACGCGCTTCCAAACCCTCAGGGGCCACAGCCAGGACACAGTGACGGCCCTGGGACACCTGATGGGCGAGCGGGGCATTGCTGCCTTCTGCCGACGCTGGGGGCTCCCCCGGCGCGACCTGGAGATCGTGGCATCCACGGTCTGTCTGCTGCACGACTGGGGGAAAAGCACCGAGCCGTTCCAAAAGGCCATCGAGCAGGGGCGCCACTCGCCGGACTTTCCCCATGCCCTGGTCGCCCTACCTCTCGTCGTGGAGCTGTGGGAGCGCTTGCGCCTCCCCACCCTCTGGCCAGGGCTGCCCCTGCTGGAGGCGCTGGCTGTGGCCAGCCACCACACGGGCCTCTACTCCGGCTTGTATAAGTCCTTGCCACGGCCGATAGCCAGGCTACGCTACCGCCCCGACACCGCCCGGCACCTGGACGAGGCCCTGGCATGGTTAGGTCAGCGCCTGGGCGACGAACGCCTGCGGCCCGCAGGACACTGGCCTACTGACGAATGGGGCCGCCTCACCCTCCATCAGTGCGTGGACTTCCTCCATCACCGGCTGGGACGGGAAGCGGCCAGGCTAGTCTCCGATCGCGATGACAGCGCCGTGGTGCGCCTCAAAGCACTGTATTCCTTCCTCATCTCGTTAGTGAAGCGGGCCGACCAGTGGGCGAGCCAACACTTCACCGCGGTCGCAGAAGAGCTTTCGACCGACGTGGCGGATGCCTTGGCCCCTCCGCCTCCGCCCTGGCGCCTGCCCGACGATGCCCGCCAACGGCTGCTCGCCTCCCTCCCCTCCCTCTACCCCTACCAGAAGCGCCTGTCAGCCATGGATGCCCCCCTGGTGGTGCTGATGGCTCCGTGCGGCCGCGGCAAGACGGAGGCGGCGCTCCTCTGGGGCCTGGGGCTGTGGGAGGCGGGGCAGGTGGATCGCATCGTCTTTGCCCTGCCCACGCAGGTGACCTCCAACGCTATGCGCGAGCGGCTGGCCTGCCTCTTCGGGCAAGATGCAGTGGGCCTCTACCACGGCCGCAGCTATCTCGAGCAGCGGGAGCTGGTGCGGATCGCCAAGACCAGCGGGGCCGCCCCCGACGACCTCGACCCTGGTGCCGAGTCTGAGCTGGCCCGTAACGAGAACTACCAGGGAGAACACTTCCTGCGACCCATCACCGTCACCACCGTGGACCATCTCCTCTACTCTTTCGTCCACGGATACGGTCAGGCCGATATGTCCCTGGGCACCCTGCAGACAGCAGCCATCGTCTTCGATGAGGTCCACTACTACGACCGGCGGATGCTCTCGGAGCTGCGGGAGCTGTTCCACCTGCTGCGCCTGATGCAGGTGCCGCACCTGCTGATGAGCGGCACCCTTCCCTCCTTCCTCCTGTCGGAGGCGCGCCTGGGAGACTACGAGCAGGTGAGCGACGAGGAAGGACTAGGCCGGCGCCCCTTCTACCTGCACACCCGCGACGAGCCGCTATTGCAGCGGCAGCAGGGAGGGGACGCCCGCTCCTGGGCGCCGTCACCGAGCGCCCTGACCGAACTGGTGCAGGGATACCGGGATGGGCTGGTGCAGTTCGTGGTAGTGAACACGGTGGCCCGCGCCCAAGCCCTCTACCGTGCCCTCAGGGGCGCCCTGGGCGAAGGACAGCGGCTGATCTGCCTCCATTCCCGCTTCGCCTATCAGGATCGTCGTCAAAAGGAGCGGCAGCTCATGGAGTGGTTGGAGCGAGGCGAGCGGCCCATACTTTTGGTGGCCACCCAGGTCATCGAAGTGAGCCTGAACATCTCCAGCGACCGCATGTTCAGCGAGCTATGCCCCATGGACGCGCTGGCCCAGCGGGCGGGCCGCCTCCACCGCGGCGCAGCCGAGCCCGATGGCCACCGACTGGTCGTCTTCCCGGTAGCCAGCCCGGAGCCTTACGTGCTGGGCCGCAACCAGCCCCTGCCCTATATGGATCGCACCTGGGCCTTGCTGGAAGACGGCCTGGCCGTCTCTTACGACTGGGCGCGCAGGGCCTGCGACCAGGTCTATGCCGATGCTACCCTTCTCACCGCCGACCTGCCGCAGCTGTTCGCTGACTGCACCCTGTTCGGCCCGGGGCCCGACGAGATCCGCTTCAGCGAGGAAGAGGGGAGGCTCTACCGTCCGCGCCAGGTGACCATGCCCAGCCTGGACGTCATCCCCCATGTCTTCATCGAGCGGCTGGGAGAGGCTGGCCTCGACGCCATCTACCTGGCGCCGGTGCCGGTGTGGTGGGTGGGCAAGTCCAACCGCGAAGGGCTGGACATCTTCTACCCCATGAGCCGCGGCAGCCGCACCTGGCTGGTCTGCCGCCTGCCTTACGATGCTGAGGTCGGGTTCGACGAAGGGGCCTTGGGGCTCCCTCCGGTCGGTTATGTCATGGATTAGGGGGACGCGGTGGACGAGGCGACTGCAGGTGCAGGGCCGTCCCAGGTCATGACCGAGGAGGAGTTCCTGGCCCTGCGCACCAATGGCCTCAAGGTCAACTACTGGGCCGTCTGCCCCCGCAAGCTCTGGCTCTTCGCCAAGGGGCTGCGCATGGAGCAGAGCTCCGACCGGGTGCTCCTGGGGCGCGTCCTGCACGAGGGCGCCTACGCCCACCTCCCCCGCCGCGAGGTGCTGCTGGACGAACTGGTGCGGGTGGACGTGCTGGAGGGGCAAGGGCGCGTGCTGGAGGTGAAGCACTCCCGCCGCCTGGCCCAGGCCGCCCGCCTCCAGGTGGCCTATTACCTCCTCTACCTGCGGCACCTGGGAGCAGGCGAACTGGTGGGCGAACTGCGCTTCCCCAAGGAGCGGCGCCGCGAAGAGGTGCATCTCACCCCCGAGCTGGAGGCCCAGGTGGCCGAGGCCCTGCGCGGCATCGCCCGGGTGGAGGCGCTGCCCAGTCCCCCCAGAGTGGACTACATGCCCATCTGCCGGCCCTGCGCCTACGCCGAGCTGTGCTGGGGGTAGCGCCGTGGCCCGCAGCTACTACCTCTTCCGCAGCGGCCGCCTCCGCCGCCACCAGAACACCCTCTACCTGGAGGGCAGCGGCGAAGAGGGCCGCCGGCCCATACCCATCGAGGACGTGCGCGACCTCTACCTCTTCGGCGAGGTGGACCTGAACACCAAGCTGCTCAACTTCCTGGGTCGCCACGGCGTCCTCCTCCACTGCTTCAACTACTACGGCTTCTACACCGGCACCTTCTACCCCCGCGAGGGGAACGTCAGCGGGCACCTGCTGGTGCGACAGGTGGAGCACTACCTCGACCCCCGCAAACGCCTCTACCTGGCGCGCCAGTTCGTCGAGGGAGCCCTCTTCCACCTTCGCCGCAACCTGGCCTACTACCAGCGACGGGGCCGCCAGCTGCAGGGCCTGCTGGCGGCAGTGGACGAGTCCCTGGCCAGCCTGGACTCCTGCCCCGACGTCCCCAGCCTGATGGGGGCCGAGGGCCGCGCCCGCGACGCCTACTACGCCGCCTTCAACCTGATCATGGACCTGGAGGAGCCCTTCCAGCGGCGGGTGCGCCGCCCGCCCGACAACCTCATCAACGCCCTCCTCTCCTTCGGCAACACCCTCCTCTACACCGCTGCCCTGGCCGAGCTATACGTGACCCAGCTCAACCCCACCGTCAGCTACCTGCACGAGCCCTCCCAGCGCCGCTTCTCCCTGGCCCTCGACCTGGCCGAGGTCTTTCGGCCCCTCATCGTGGACCGCACCGTCTTCCGGGTGGTGAACCGCAACATGGTGGACGAGGGCGACCTGGAGGCCCTGGGCCAGAGCGCCGGCGTCTACCTCAGCGAGCGGGGGCGTCGCACCTTCATCCGCGCCCTGGAAGAGACGCTGGCCACCACCGTTCACCACCGCGTCCTGAAGCGGAACGTCTCCTACCGCCAGCTCATCCGTCTCGAGGCCTACAAGCTCGTCCGGCACCTCATCGAGATGGAACCCTATCGGGCGTTGCACGCCTGGTGGTGAGGAGGTGGTGGAGCCATGCGCCTGCGGATCACCCTCGAGGCTGGCGCCGCGTTCTTCCTGCCCTGGCGCTATCCCGAGCTGCTGCGGGGCGCCGTCTACAGCGCCCTGCGCCGCTGGGACCCGGAGCTGGCCCGCAGCGTCCACAGCCAGGGCCTGGAGGCCGGCGGCCACCGCTACAAGCCCTTCACCTACTCCTGGCTGCGGCCCAAGAGTGCCCGGCGCCAGGACGACGGGCTGCTCATGGAGCCGCCCGTGCGCTGGTGGATCTCCTCCCCCCTGGCCAAGGTGCTGGAAGCGGTGGCCGGCCCCGTCCTGGCCTCCGGCCAGATAGTGCTGGGAGAGGTCGTCCTGGCCGTCTCCCTGGTGGAAGTGGAGCCGGAGCCCGACCTGCGGCCGCCCCTGATAGTGGAGACCCTCTCCCCCATCGTCGCCTCCACCGCCCAGGAGCGGGAAGGGAAGCTGGTCCGGGTCTTCCTCTCCCCCTGGGACGAGGACTTCCAGCGCGTGCTGTCCCAGAACCTGGCCCGCAAGGCCCAGGCCCTGGGGGTGCCAGCGCCGGCGGAGGCCTCCGTGCGCATGGAGCCCCTGGGGGGAGTGCGCTCCCGCATGGTCACCATCAACGGCATCAACGTGCGCGGCTTCGAAGGGCGCTTCCGGCTGACGGGTCACCCCCAGCTCCTGGCCCTGGGCTACCAGATGGGCTTCGGCGAGCGCAACGCCCAGGGCTTCGGCATGGTCCGCCGCAAAGAGAGGTGAGGCATGTATGTCGTCCTCGTCTACGACGTCGAGCAGGGGCGGGTCAACCGCGTCTGCCAGTATCTGCGGCGGCATCTGCACTGGGTGCAGCGCTCCGTCTTCGAAGGCGACCTGAGCGAGGGGAAGCTGGAGCGGGTGAAGGCGGGGCTGCGGCGGATCATAGACCCGCGCTACGACTCCATCTACATCTACAAGGTGCGGGAGCGGCGCTGGCTGGACCGGGAGGTGCTGGGGGTGGAGGCGGCCGACCTGGACCACATCATCTGAGGGGTGCCGTCGAACCAAGGCCGATTGACGGCCACCGGCAGAGGACGGCAAAATGGGGTCAAAAAAGGGCGGCGAAAGGAGAGGAAGCGAATCTGGCCCTGGGTATAATGGGGGTTGCGGAGGGGGGGCCCCAATCGAACCAGAGTGGGATTGAAAGACGCTGCGAGACAGAGGCATCAGGCGCTCCACCTCGGCCCCAATCGAACCA